>Ga0105237_10000416_pt1 | contig 60732 bp, 55 predicted proteins | sample KBSC24metaG_FD_81520 | JGI IMG/M metagenome (GOLD analysis project Ga0105237, IMG submission 81520) | Corn rhizosphere microbial communities from Kellogg Biological Station, Michigan, USA - KBS C2-4 metaG | ecosystem: Host-associated > Plants > Roots > Rhizosphere > Soil | place: Michigan, USA... | reverse complement strand
CCTTGTCCTTGTCCTTCTTCGCTCCCTTGGCCGGCGGCGCTGCGACCACCGGCTCGGGCCGCGGCGGCAGCTGCACGCCGAGCGGCTCCAGCACCAGCACATGGCGCACGCCGTCCGGCGTCGCGGTGGGCGTCAGCAGAACGCGGGCGAAGCCGGCATCGGAGCGCCGGTCGATCGCGCTGATTTTCGCCACCGGCACGCCCGGCGGATAGACCGCGTCGACACCCGAGGTGTCGAGCGTGTCGCCGATCTGCACGTCGGCCGTGCCGGCCATGAAGCGCAGCTCCAGCCCGTTGCCGCCCGGCAGGCCGTAGGCCACGCTGCGCTGCTGGTTGCGGGTGTTGAGCAGCGGGATCGCGGCGTCCTTGTCGGTCAGCAAGGTAACTTCGCTGGAGAGCGGATAGACGCGCGTCACCTGGCCCAGCACGCCGTCCTCGTTGATCACCGGCGAGCCGAGCATCACGTTGTGCGCCGCGCCGCGATCGACGATCACCTTGCGCGAATACGGGTCGCTCGCCTGGTACAGCACCTCGGCCGCCTGCGAGCGGGCGTCGATGCGGTCGCGCAGGTCGAGCAGGCTGCGCAGCCGGGCGTTCTCCTGCTCCAGGTCATCCACTCGCGCGGCGCGCTCGGCCTGCATGGCCAAGGTCTTGCGCGCCTTGGCTTCGTTCGTCAGCGCGAGCTGCAATCCGCTGAGGTAGGTCTCGGCGTCCTGCCATTGCTGCACCGGCCAGAGCAGCGCCCGCTGCGGGTAGTAGAGCACGCTGGCGAGCGCCGCCCGCATCGGCTTGACGAAGGCGAAGCGCGAGTCGGCCGCCATCAGGAACAGCGACATCGCGGCGCAGAACAGCAGCTTCGTCAGCGCCGACGGGCCCTGGCGAAAGAAGGGTGGCGGGGTGCGGTCTAGCGTTCCGAGCGGCATGGTCGAGGTGCCGAGGCTACCTTCCGATCAACAGGAGTATCCACGCGGGGCGCCGGCCAGCACCCGGCCGCTCCGAAGCGGCCGGCGACCCCAGGGCCGCGAAGGGGCCCATCTTGGCCCCTGGGGGTCGGCCGCGGTACGCCGTCGCGGGGGCTCCATTCACTCGGAAGTGAAGATGCTGCCGAGACGCTCCATGCGCTCCAGCGCCATGCCGCAGCCGCGCACCACGCAGGTCAGCGGGTCTTCGGCGACCAGCACCGGCAGCCCGGTTTCCTCGGCGAGCAGGCGGTCGAGATCGCGCAGCAAGGCGCCGCCGCCGGTGAGCATCATGCCGCGCTCGGCGATGTCGGCGCCGAGCTCGGGCGGCGTCTGCTCCAGCGCATTCTTCACGCTGGAGACGATCTGGTTCAGCGGATCGGTCAGCGCTTCGAGGATCTCGTTGGAGGAGATCGTGAAGCTGCGCGGCACGCCTTCGCTGAGGTTGCGCCCCTTGACCTCGATCTCCTTGACCTCGGAGCCGGGGAAGGCCGAGCCGATGCTCTTCTTGATGTTCTCCGCCGTCGGCTCGCCGATCAGCATGCCGTAGTTGCGGCGGATGTAGTTGATGATGGCTTCGTCGAACTTGTCGCCGCCGACGCGCACGCTGCCCTTGTAGACCATGCCGCCGAGCGAGATCACGCCGACCTCGGTCGTGCCGCCGCCGATGTCGACCACCATCGAGCCGCTCGCCTCGCTGACCGGCAGGCCGGCGCCGATCGCCGCGGCCATCGGCTCCTCGATCAGGTAGACCGCGCTGGCGCCGGCGCCGAGCGCCGATTCGCGGATCGCGCGCCGCTCCACCTGGGTCGAGCCGCAGGGCACGCAGATGATGATCCTCGGGCTCGGCTTCAGCACCGAGCGCGGATGGACCATCTTGATGAACTGCTTGAGCATCTGCTCGGTGACGGTGAAGTCGGCGATCACGCCGTCCTTCATCGGGCGGATCGCCTCGATGTTGCCCGGCACCTTGCCGAGCATGGCCTTGGCCTCGGCACCGACGGCCTGGATGGTCTTCTTGCCATTGGGCCCGCCTTCGTGGCGGATGGCGACGACGGACGGCTCGTCGAGCACGATGCCCTTGCCACGCACGTAGATCAGCGTGTTGGCGGTACCGAGGTCGATGGCGAGGTCCGTCGAAAAGTAGCGACGAAAGGATCCGAACATGGTTGTTGTATGAGATGCGTGCGTTCAGCGGACCGAGAGCGGGGTCATCAGGTGGGCTGGACGCGGGAATTCAGAAGGTGCGTGGTCTTGCGACTGCTTTTGCGACGGACTTGCGCCTGGGTTTCAGCGCCTCACGGGCCGCCTGCAGGCTCGGTAGGGCGCTGTGTCAAGCATGAAGCCCCGACAAAAACACTGCTCGAATGCGCGTCTGAAACGCATAGGCAGCACTCACCTCGGGGCTTGTGGATAACCGGAGATAATACCCCAAGCCCCTCGAATGACCGCCTGTTGACCGCCCGTTGTCGGTCTTTACCCGAGCCCTTTCGCCTCTTCTCGAACAGCATCCCATGGCCTTGACTCCCCAGGACGTGAGCCGCATCGCGCATCTTGCGCGCCTCGAACTGCACCCCGATGAACAGGCCGCGATGCTGGCCCAGATCAACGGTTTCTTCTCGATCGTCGAGCAGATGAGCGCGGTCGATACCGGTGGCGTCGAGCCGCTGTCGACGCCGCTCGCCGCAGTGATGCCGATGCCCCTGCGCCTGCGCGACGACGTGGTCAGCGAAGGTGATCAGCGCGCGCTGAATCAGCGCAGCGCACCGGCGGTGGAAGACGGCTTGTTCCTCGTGCCGCGGGTGATCGAATGAGCGGCCCGCTGCATCAGCGCTCGGTCGCGGAGCTGTCGCGCGGCCTGGCGACGAAGGACCTGTCGAGCGTCGAGCTGACCCGCCATTTGCTGGCCCGCTTGCCGGCGCAGGAGCATCTCGGAGCCTTCCTCTGCGTCGACGAGGACGCGGCGCTCGCGCAGGCGGCCGCAGCGGACGCGCGCATTGCGGCCGGCTCGGCCACCGCGCTGACCGGCATCCCGCTGGCACACAAGGACATCTTCGTTACGAAAAACCTGCCGACCACCGCCGGCTCGAAGATGCTCGAAGGCTATCGCAGCCCTTTCGACGCGACCGTGGTGGCGCGCCTCGCCGAAGCCGGCGCGGTGACCCTCGGCAAGCTGAACTGCGACGAGTTCGCGATGGGCTCGTCGAACGAGAATTCCGCCTATCACGTCGCGAAGAACCCCTGGGACGCCGGCCGCGTGCCGGGCGGTTCCTCGGGCGGCTCGGCGGCCGCGGTGGCGGCACGCCTGCTGCCGGCCGCCACCGGGACCGACACCGGCGGCTCGATCCGCCAGCCGGCGAGCTTCACCGGCATCACCGGCATCAAGCCGACCTATGGGGTGTGTTCGCGCTACGGGATGATCGCGTTTGCGTCCAGCCTCGACCAGGCCGGCCCGCTGGCGCGCAGCGCCGAGGATTGCGCGCTGCTGCTGTCGGCGATGAGCGGCTTCGACGAGCGCGACGCAACCAGCGCGCAGCGTCCGCCACAGGACTTCCATGCCACGCTGGCCCAGCCGCGCGCAGGCGCCAGCGCGGCCCGGCCGCTGCAAGGCCTGCGCATTGGCCTGCCGCGCGAGTTCTTCCCGGCCGCGCTGGCGGCCGACGTCGACGGCGCGGTGCGCCACGCGCTGGCCGAACTCGAAAAGCTCGGCGCGAGCCTGGTCGACGTGAGCCTGCCGCGCACCGAGCTGTCGATCCCGGTCTACTACATCATCGCGCCGGCCGAGGCCAGCTCGAACCTGAGCCGCTTCGACGGCGTCAAGTTCGGCCACCGCGCCGAGCGCTACACCGACCTGCTCGACATGTACAAGAAGACCCGCGCCGAAGGCTTCGGCGCCGAGGTCAAGCGCCGCATCATGATCGGCACCTACGTGCTCTCGCACGGCTACTACGATGCCTACTACCTGCAGGCGCAGAAGCTGCGCCGCATGATCGCGGACGACTTCCAGCACTGCTTCACCGAGTGCGACGTGATCGCCGGGCCGGTGGCGCCGACGGTTGCGTGGAAGCTCGGCAGCAAGGGCGACGACCCTGTCGCGAACTACCTGGCCGACATCTTCACCTTGCCCGCGAGCCTGGCCGGCCTGCCCGGCATGAGCCTGCCCGCCGGCTTCGGCGAAGGGCAGATGCCGGTCGGTTTGCAGCTGATCGGCAACTATTTCGACGAGGTGACCCTGTTGCACGCAGCCCATGCCTTCCAGCAGGCGACCGATTGGCACCAGCAAGTGCCGGAGGGCTGCTGAGATGGGTTCCACCAGCAAACTCGTCCGCGGCTATGAAGTCGTCATCGGCCTGGAAACGCATACGCAACTCTCGACCCACAGCAAGATCTTCAGCGGCTCGTCGACGCAGTTCGGCGCCGCGCCGAACACCCAGGCCTCGCCGGTCGACCTGGCCTTGCCGGGCACCTTGCCGGTGATGAACAAGGGTGCGGTCGAACGCGCGATCCGCTTCGGGCTGGCGGTCGGCGCGAAGATCGCGCCCGCGTCGATCTTCGCGCGCAAGAACTACTTCTATCCGGACCTGCCCAAGGGCTACCAGATCAGCCAATACGAAACGCCGGTGGTGCAGGGCGGGCAGGTGCAGTTCTTCGTCGGCGACCTGAAGCACATCGTCAACCTGACACGCGCCCACCTCGAGGAGGATGCCGGCAAATCGCTGCACGAGGACTACGCCGGCCAGACCGGCATCGACCTGAACCGCGCCGGCACGCCGCTGCTGGAAATCGTCACCGAGCCGGACATGCGCGCCAGCGTCGAGGCGGTCGAATACGCCAAGGCCTTGCACACGCTGGTCGTCTGGCTCGGCATCTGCGACGGCAACATGCAGGAAGGCTCGTTCCGCTGCGACGCCAACGTCTCGGTGCGCAAGCCCGGCGATTCCTTCGGCACGCGGCGCGAGATCAAGAACCTGAACAGCTTCCGCTTCCTGCAGCAGGCAATCGACTACGAAGTGCAGTGGCAGATCGACCTGATCGAAGACGGCGGCGCGGTGCAGCAGGCGACCGTGCTGTTCGACCCGGACAGCGGCGAGACCCGTGCGATGCGCACCAAGGAAGATGCACACGACTACCGCTACTTCCCCGACCCGGACCTGCCGCCGCTGGTGATCGCGCCCGAGTGGATCGAACAGGTGCGCAGCGCGATGCCCGAGCTGCCGCGCGTGATGGCCGAGCGCTTCCAGTCCGCCTACGGCCTGCCGGCCTACGACGCGACGATGATGACGCAGAGCAAGGCCTTCGCCGCCTTCTTCGAAGCGACGGCCAAGGCCTGCGGCCAGCCCAAGCTGGCGGCGAACTGGCTGATGGGCGAGGTCTCGCGACGCCTGAACGCGGCGGACCAGACGATCGAAGCCAGCCCGGTCGCACCGGCCACGCTGGCGCAACTGATCGCGCGCATCGTCGACGGCACGGTATCCAACAACGGCGCGCGCCAGGTTTTCGATGCGCTCTGGTCGAGCGGCGGCAGCAACGTCGATGCGCTGATCGACACGCTGGGGCTGAAGCAGGACAACGACAGCGGCGCGCTCGAAGCGCTGCTCGACGAGGTACTCGCCGCGAACGCCAAGTCGGTCGAGGAATTCCGCGCCGGCAAGGAGAAGGCCTTCAATGCCCTGGTCGGCCAGGCAATGAAGGCAACCAAGGGCAAGGCCAACCCGGCGCTGGTGAACGAACTGCTGAAGAAGAAGCTCGGCGGCTGAGCCGCCCGTCAAGGCCTGGCGGCCGCCCCAGGCACCGCCTCCAGCGGCCCCAGCGAGCCCGGCGCCGCTCCGGCCCACAGCTTGCGCAGCCGCGCCAGCTCGATGTCGAAACTGGCGTTGATGCGGCCCAGCTCGACCTGCTGGTTCTGCATCAGTGCGCGCTGCGCTTCGGTGGTCGCATCGTTGGCGTCGAGCTGCTGGCGCAGCAGCGCCGGCATCGGCCGGCCGACGTAGAACTCGGCCTCCGACATCAGCGGCTTGCGGTCGGCGGCGAGCGTCTTCAGGCGCAACTCCGAGGCGCGCATCGACGCGCGGACGTCGTCCAGCGCGGCGGCACGTGCCTTGGCGTGCGCCGCTTCATTCGGGTAACGCGCCAGCAGATTGCGGTCGCGGCGCAACACGTCGGCCTGGGTGCGGCGCTCCGCCGCGAGCCGCTGCTGCTGGGCTTCGTAGTCGGCCCGCTCTTCCGCCGTCATCGTCGGCGGGACGACGCGCTGCACCGAGCCGTCGTGGTTCAGCACGCGCTGCTCGCGCGCGTTGCATTCGGGGATAGGGCGGTCCGAGGTGAGGCGCCGACCGGACGCATCGGTGCAGCTGTAGATGCCGTCGCCATTCGCCGTCGCGGCCGAGGCGGCCGCCACGCCGAAGATGAAACCACAGGTCAACAGAGCCTTCAGCGCAATCCGAACCAGCTGCATTCAAACTCCATATCGCTCTCGGTAGGCGCGCACCGGGCCGAGATGCTCGGCCAGGCGCGGATCGCTGTTCGAAGCGAGATACCGCATCAAATCCTCCAGCGCGGCGATCGAGACGACGTCGAGCCCGAGCTGTTGCCGCACATGCTGCACGGCGGACCACGGCGCGTCGACCCCCTTTTCCGACGCCTTTTCCTGCCGGTCGAGCGCGATCGCGACGCCGCACGGCGTGGCCCCGGCGGCGCGAATCAGCGCGATCGACTCGCGCACCGAGGTGCCGGCCGAGATCACGTCGTCGAGGATCAGAACGCGGCCCGCCATCGGCGCGCCGACAAGCACGCCGCCTTCGCCGTGGTCTTTCGCTTCCTTGCGGTTGTAGGCGTAGGGCAGGTTGCGGCCGAGCCGCGCGAGCTCGACGGCGACCGCCGCGGCCAGCACGATGCCCTTGTAGGCCGGGCCGAAAAGCATGTCGAACTGCAGGCCGGAAGCGAGCAAACGCCGCGCATAGAATTCCGCGAGCCGGCCCAGCTTGGCACCGTCATCGAACAGGCCGGCATTGAAAAAATACGGCGAAAGCCGGCCGGCCTTGGTCTTGAACTCGCCGAAACGAAGCACGCCGGTCTCGACCGAGAAGGCCACGAAATCCTGGGCCAGGCCATCAGCAGCGTTTGTCGTCATGGAAGGTGCACCGTGTTCCGTCTTGTGTCTTTGAATCTCAACGGCATCCGGTCAGCAGCCAACAAGGGCCTTCTACCCTGGGCCGACGCCATCGGCGCCGATTGTATGGGGGTGCAGGAGATCAAGGCCCAGGCGACGGACCTCGAAGGCCGCTTCGAAAACCTGGCCGGCATGAGAGGGCATTTCCATCTGGCACAGAAGAAGGGCTATTCGGGTGTCGGCCTGTACTCGCGCAAGCCGCCGTCGGACGTGCGCATCGGCTTCGGAGCCCGGGAGTTCGATGATGAAGGTCGTTATGTTGAACTTCGTTTCGACACGCCGCAGCGAAAATTGAGCCTGATCAGCTGCTACTTCCCGAGCGGCTCGAGCGGCGAGGAGCGGCAGCAGGCAAAGTACCGCTTCCTGGACGCCTTCTTCCCCCACCTGCTGGCGCTGAAGGCGGAACGCGAATTCATCCTGATCGGCGACGTGAACATCGCGCATCACCCGATCGACCTGAAGAACTGGCGCAGCAACCAGAAGAACAGCGGCTTCCTGCCCGAGGAGCGGGCCTGGCTGACGCGCTCGCTCGACGAGATCGGCCTGGTCGACGTGCACCGCACGCTGCGCCCGCACGATACCGGCGAGGCCTACACCTGGTGGAGCAACCGCGGCCAGGCCTGGGCCAACAACGTCGGTTGGCGGCTGGACTATCACCTGGCAACGCCGGCGCTCGCAGCGCATGCCAAGAACGTCGAGGTGTTCAAGGCGCAGCGTTTCAGCGACCATGCCCCATTGATCGTCGACTACGACTTCACGCTCTAGCGGCGCTCACCCGCCGGAGGGGCCGTGCCGTCGCGATCGCCCGTTCGAAGCCCACCGTGAGACGACTGTTCGCCTTCCTCCGCCGCACCGGGCCGCGTGCCTGGCCGGGCTGGATCGGCGCCTGGCTGGCCTGCTGCCTCGGCCTGCTCGTGCCCGACCGCATCGCGCTTGCAGCCCAGCAGGTGCTGGTGGTGAGCAGCGAAGCCGGCGGGCCGTATCAGGCGGCCGCCGAGGCCTTGCGCGCCGAACTCGCGGCGCAGGGCCGCGACGGCCTCTCGATCCTGCTGCGCGCCCTGCCGGAGCTGCGCGATTCCGAGCTGGACGCGGCGACCATCGCGGTCACGCTCGGCACCGCGGCGGCGCAGCGCCTGATCGACAGCGGCCGGCCGATCCCGGTGTATTGCGCGCTGCTGCCGAGGGCCGCGTTCGAGCTGTTCGGCGCGGAGGGCAGCAGCCCACGCCACAGCGCGATCTTCCTGGACCAGCCGTTTCCGCGCCAGCTGAACCTGATCGAGCTGCTGCTGCCCGGACGCACGCGGCTGCTGGCACTGGCCGGCGACACCCGCGGCGCCTCGCTCGGCGCGCTGACGGGCGCCGCCGCCGACCGCGGGCTGCGCGTGGCGATCGAGAACGTGCCGAACGAAGGTGCACTGTTCAGCGCGATGACACGGCGCCTTGCCGAGACCGACGTGCTGCTCGCCTTGCCCGACCCGACGGTGCTGAACGCGCGCACGGTGCGCGGCGTGCTGGTCACCGCCTACCACTACCAGGTACCGGTGATCGCCTTCTCGGCGGCCTACGTGAAGGCCGGCGCGCTCGCGTCGGTCTCGTCGACGCCGGTGCAGATCGGGGTGCAAGCGGCGCGCGGCGTGCGCCAGGCGCTGGCCGGGCGCGGCCTGCCGGCGCCGGACTACCCGGCGGACTTCGTCGTCGACGTCAACGAGACGGTCGCGCGCTCGTTCGACCTGCAGCCCGGCACGCCCGAGGCGCTGCGCCAGCGGCTGCTGCAGATGGAGGGCAAGCCGTGATGCAGGCCCGAGCGCACGGCCGCCCGAAGCCGCGGTACGCCGCGGGCGAGGGGCGGACATGATGCGGCTCAGCATCCGCGCCCAGGTGCTGACGCTCGCGATCGTGCCCGCGGTGGTGATCGCCGGGCTGGTCACGCTGTTCTCGGTGCTCAGCCGCTTCGAGGAACTGGAGACCACGCTGCGCGAGCGCGGCGACGCGGTGGCGCGCCGCCTCGGCCTGGGCGCCGAGTACCCGGTGTTCTCGGGCGATCGGCAGGCGCTGCGCCAGCTCGGCAGCGCCGCGCTGGCCGAAGCCGACGTGCACGCGGTGAGCTTCCTCGACGCGCAGGGCCGGCTGCTGGCCGCGGTCGCGCGCCCGGTGCCCGACCCGGCCAATGGCGGCCCGGCCGTTCCCGCCGAGCCGCAGGAGATCGTTCATTTCAGCGCGGCGATCGCGCCGGTGGACGGCCCGGTCGACCGCTTGTTCGAGCAGGCCGCGACGCGCACGCCGGCCGCCTCGCCACCGGTCGGCCGCGTGCTGGTGCAGATGTCGCGCGCCGGCGTGATCGCGAAGAAGCGGCGCCTGGTCAGCGGCTCGGTGCTCATCATGCTGGCGGGCATTCTCGCGGCCGCTGTGGCTTCGCTGCGCCTCGGCCGCGCGCTGACCCGGCCGCTGATCGCGGTCACCGACGTGGTCGAGCGCATCGGCCACGGCGAGCTGAGCGCGCGCGCCGAACCCGGCGGCGGGCCGGCGCTGGAGCGGCTGATCGAGGGTGTCAACGCGATGGGCGCACGCCTCGAATCGGCGCGCGACGAATTGGAGCGGCGCGTCGGCGCGGCGACCGCCGAGGCGGTGCAGCGCAAGGAGGAAGCCGAGCGCGCGAGCCTCGCCAAGTCGCGCTTCCTCGCGATGGCGAGCCATGACCTGCGCCAGCCGATGCACGCGCTAGAGATGTTCGTCGCCGAGCTGGCGCGCATGGAGCACCGGCCGCAGTCGCAGCGCCTGATCAGCCTGGTGGCGCGCTCGTCGGAGGCGCTCGGCAAGCTGCTCGATTCGCTGCTCGACATCTCCAAGCTCGACGCCGGCGTGATGACGCCGCAGCTGACGCAGTTCGCGCTCGCGCCGATGCTCGACCGGCTGGAGCGCGAGCTCGCGCCGCTGGCCGGCGCGAAAGGCCTGCAGCTGCGCGTGGTGCCGACGCGGCTCGCGATCGAGAGCGACCCGATCCTCTTCGAACGTGTCGTGCGCAACCTGATCACCAACGCCATCGTCTACACGAATGACGGCAGCGTGATGGTGGGCTGCCGCCGGCGCGGGCCGAACGTGCGCGTCGAGGTGCGCGACAGCGGCATCGGCGTGCCGGCGGCCTCGCAGCAGGAGATATTCGGCGAGTTCGTTCAGCTGGCCAACCCGGAGCGCGACCGCAGCAAAGGCATGGGGCTGGGGCTCGCGATCGTCGACCGGATCGCGCGCCTGCTCGGCCATCGCATGAGCCTGCGCTCGGCGCCCGGCCGCGGCTCGCTGTTCGCGATCGAGGCGCGGCGTGCCGAGACGCCGGCACCGCCCGACAGCTCGAACGCCGACGCGCTGGATTCGCGGCGCCTCGCCACGATCACGGTGCTGGTGATCGACGATGACGAGCTGGTGCTGGCGGCCACCTCGTCGCTGCTGTCCTCCTGGGGCTGCGAGGTGGTCGGCGGCGACAGCGCGGCCCAGGTGATCCGCGAAGCACCGCCGGCCGCATCGCCGCAGCTGATCCTCTGCGACTACCGGCTGCGCGACGGCCGCAACGGCATCGACGAAGTGGCGGCGCTGCGCGCGCACTTCGGCCCGAAGATCGCCGCGGCGATCATCAGCGGCGACACCGATCCGTCGCTCTTCGCGCTCGCCAAGGCGGCCGACCTGCCGGTGCTGAGCAAGCCGGTGCGGCCGATGCAGTTGCGCGCGCTGGTGCAGAGTTCGCGCAAAGCCTAGAACGCCGCCTGCAGCGTGACGAAGGCCCGCCGGCGGAAGCGCTGCGTGTCGTCGCCGTCGAGGTAGCCGCCGTTGGCCGCCTGCACGATGAGTGCGATCGTCAGCGGCGTGCCGCCGCTGCGAAAGGCCTGCGCCAGCCGCAGGTCGACACGGCGATAGGACGGCACCGGGATCGACGAATTCAGCCAGTAGGTCTGCCCCACCTGCTGGAACACGACGCTCGCCTCGGTGCCGCTGGCGAAAGCGTGGCCGAGCAGCAGCGAGGTCTGCATGCGCGGCGCCGACTGGGCGAGCGCTTCGTCGGTCGCGGTGCCGGCACCGAGATCGCTGGAGATGCGCACGTAGGACTGGCTGAGCGTCACGCGCGTCTGCGTCGTTGGCCTGTAGTTCAGCTGGTACTCGATGCCGCGCACGTTCACGCTGCCGCCGTTGGCAAAGTCGATTAGGCTCTGGCTGCTGTCGGCCAGCTCCGGCCCGCTGCCGGCGGGCAAGGGCGCGCGCTGGCCGATCACGTAGTGGCCGACCCGCTCCCAGAAGGCTCGCACATCGAGGTTCAGGTGCAGCGGGCGCCAGTCGCCGACATACGAGATCTCGCGCGCCACCACGGTCTCCGGCTCGACCCGGCCGGACGAGAGGTAGCGGTAGTCGAGCAGCGCGCCGCGGTAGGTCAGCTTCAGGTTGGCGCGCTCTTCCCAGACCGACGGCAGGCGGTGCGCCACGCTGACGCCGGCGCGCAAGGTCTGCTCCGGCGTGAACTGCCAGTTGAGCATCGCGCGCGGCGCGAAATTGCTGCCGCTCAGGTTGTAGCGCTCGACGGTGGCGCCCAGGTTGAGCAGCCACTGCGGATGCAAGCGCCATTCGAGGTTCGCGAACAGCCGGGTGATCGTGGTGTGCACGCTGCTGTCGCTGCCGAGGTAGAACGGCGACAGCGAACGTTCGTCGCGCAGCTTCAGCCCCCACACGAGCCGGGTCGCGCCGGCGAAACCGTAGGCGTGTTCGAACTCCAGCTCGTTGCGCGACGATTGCCGGCCGACATCGAGCCGGTTCTGGAACGTCGGCGTGTCGACCGCGGCGATCGCGTCGTGATGGTCTTCGCCATGCACCGCGCTGATCGACCACTCGTTGTCGGCGCCGAGCGCGCGGCGAAAGCGCGCCTCGATGAAGGCCGCGTGCGGGTACTCGTAGCGCGACGGGTTCAACGGGTCGAACGGCGTGACCTGGCCGTCGCCGAGGCGGCCGGTGAGCCAGCCGGCCTGCAGCTGGATCTCGTCGCGCGCGTTCAGGCGCGCATCGAGCCGGCCGTTGATGAAGCTGGTGCTGCGCGGGCTGAATTGCTGGAAGGGCTCTTCGTCGCCCGGCTTGCGCAGGTTCGGCCCGAAGCCGTCGTCGGCCAGGTGCCCGGCCGTCACCCGCAGGTCCAGCGACTCGGAGGACCAGCCGTAGCGCGCCGTCGCATCGCGCACGCCGTTGCCGCCGGCGCTCGCCTCGACCCAGCCGCCGCGGCTCTGCGCACCCGAACGGGTGATGATGTTGACCACGCCGAGGAAGGAATCGGAGCCGTAGGTCGCCGAGTTGGAGCCGCGGAAGACTTCGATGCGTTCGATGTCGTCGAGCGCGACGCCGATGGTCGTCCAGTCGACGCCGCCTTCGGAGGACTGGGTGAAGAGCGAGCGCCCGTCGACCAGCACCTGCAGCCGATTCGAACGCTGGCCGGTGAGGCCGTGATACGCCACCACCGGCCAGGCGGACTGGTGCGTCACCTGGAAACCCGGCAGCAGGCGCAGCACGTCCGGGATCTCGCGCGCGCCGGAGAGCCGGATCATGTCGCGATCGATGATCGAGACCGCGCCCGGAGTCTCCGACAGCGACTGGCGCAGCCGCGTCGCCGTCAGCACCACCGGCAGGTCCTCGAAGAACGGCGCTTCGCCGGGTGCGGCTTCTTCGGCCGCGGCCGTGCCGCCGCACACGGCTTCGGCCGCGCCCATTGCCGCAGCGATCAGCAGGCGCCGGCCGAAGGGCTCGATGCGCATCACGTCAGCGCTCAGGCGAGCACGCGCAACAGCCAGCGGTTCAGGTCGGCGACCTCTTCGGCGCAGACCGAATGCGGCATCGCGTAGTCATGCCATTCGACGTCGTAGCCGAGCGCCTTCAAGGCGTCGCGCGTCGCCACGCCGCGCGGATACGGCACCACTGGATCGGCGCGCCCGTGCGCCAGGAAAACCGGTACGTCGGTGTTCGCGGCATGGCGTTCGGCCCGCGTGGTCGCGGCCAGCGGCAGGTAGCCGGAAAGGCCCGCGAGGCCGGCCAGCCGCTCGGCGTGGCGCAGGCCCGCGAGCAAGGTGACCGCGCAGCCTTGCGAGAAGCCCATCAGCACGATGCGCTGCGCCGCGATGCCGCGGCTGCGTTCGCGCGCGATCAGCGCATCGACCTCTTGCTGCGACTGGCGCAGGCCGGTTTCGTCCTCGCGCCGGTCGAGCTCGGCGCCGAGGATGTCGTACCAGGCGCGCATCGCATAGCCGCCGTTGATCGTGACCGGCCGCACCGGCGCGTGCGGGAAGACGAATCGCACCGGCCCGGCGGCCGTCAGATCGAGTTCGTTGCAAATGGGTACGAAGTCGTTGCCGTCCGCGCCGAGCCCGTGCAGCACGATGATGCTGGCGCTGGGCGACGGGGCGGTCTCAATTTCGACGGTCTCGAGGGTCATGGTGGGGTCCTGGCAGTCAAGGGTTCGTTCAGGAGGCGCGCGCATTCAGGCCGCGGCCGATGATGGACAGCGTGCGCCGGTAATCGTCTTTCAGCTGATAGAGCTGCGCCGGCCGGTGGGCACCGCCCTGGCGCGCGCCGTTCACCGGCTCCAGCATGCCGAGCTCGCCGATCTTGCGGCGAAAGCTGACCTTGTTGATCGCCTCGCCGAGCACCGACTCGTAGACCGCCTGCAGCTGCGGCAGGCTGAAGGGCTCGCTGCACAGATAGACCGGCAGCGACGAGTACTGGCTCTTCGCGCCGACACGCGCGACCGCGGCCTCGACGATGCTCCTGTGATCGAAAGCGAGCCTCGGCAGGCGCCGCACCGGCGCGAGCTGCAGATCGTCGCGCTGCGGCAGGCGATCCTGCGGCACCAGCGCGCAATAGACGACCGAAAGCGACCAGCCGCGCGGATCGCGCGCAGCGCCGGACCAGGTCGCGAGCTGCTCGAGGTACGGCCCGTCGATGCCGACGTGCTCGCGCAACACGCGCGCGGCGGCATGCCAGGCGCTCTGATCCTCGCGCGGCCGCACCGAACCGCCGGGCAGCGCCGGCACGCCCTTGAACGGCTCGCGGCCGCGCGTCTGCAGCACGACCTGCAACACCTCGCTGCGCAAGGTCAACAGCACCACATCGACGGTGCAGATCACGGCATGGGCGGCGACGCGACTCATGAAGGAAAGCGAGGGTGGTGCGGGCCGCCGCAGGCGCTGCGGCGAAAGCCCGATGCTGGTTGGCAACACAGCCGGCCAGCTTAACAAAGGCCGCCCCGGCCCGGCGTCGGCCACTTAGTATCAAGGTTGTTTTAAGTGGCGTAGAGTGCAACGCCCGGCGCATCCGCTGACTTCCCCGATTGCAGGGCAAGGGCGAATCGCGGAGAGTCCCGCCATGACACCGATCATCACCAGCCTGCTCGACACCGATCTCTACAAGTTCACGATGTGGCAGGCGATGCTGCACCGGCACCCGGAGACGCGCAGCCAGTACACCTTCCTGTGCCGCAACCAGCCGGCTTTCCCGCTGGCCGAACTGGCTCACGAGGTGAGCGAGCAGCTCGATCATTTGTGCAGCCTGAAGCTGCGGCCGGACGAACTCGCCTACCTGGCCGGATTGCGCTTCATCAAGTCCGACTTCATCGACTTCCTGCGCATCTTCCGTTTCCAGCGCGACTTCATCAGCGTGCTCGCCGACGGCCCGGATCTGGTGATCGTCGCTGAGGGCCCGCAGGTGCATGTGATGGGCTTCGAGATCTTCGTGCTGGCGATCGTCAACGAGCTGTACTTCCGCCGCGTCAACGCGCCGCAGGCCTTGGCCGAAGGGCGCAAACGGCTGCTGGCCAAGCTGGCGGTGCTGGACGAATTCAGCAAGGAGGCGCCGCGCGCCCATCCGTTCGAGATGTTCGACTTCGGCGTGCGGCGCCGCTACAGCGGCGCCTGGCAGGCCGAGGTGGTGGCGACCTTGAAGCGCGAGGCGCCGCGCTACTTCAAGGGCACCTCGAACGTCGCACTGGCCAAATCGCTCGACCTCGTGCCGATCGGCACGATGGCGCACGAGTACATGCAGAGCTACCAGGCGCAGGACGTGCGGCTGCGCGACTTCCAGAAAGCCGCGCTCGAGGACTGGGTGCAGGAGTACCGCGGCGACCTCGGCGTGGCGCTGACCGACGTGGTCGGCATGAACGCCTTCGTCGCCGATTTCGACCTGTATTTCGCCAAGCTCTTCGACGGCCTGCGCCACGACTCGGGCGACCCGATCGTCTGGGGCGAAAAGGCGCTGGCGCGCTACGCCCAGCTGCGCATCGATGCGCACACCAAGCGCCTGGTGTTCTCGGACGGCCTCGACATCCCCGAATCGCTGCGCATCTATCGTCACTTCGCAGAGCGCACGCAGCTCGGCTTCGGCATCGGCACCAACCTGACCAACGACATGGGCCACGCGCCGCTGCACATCGTGATGAAGCTGACCCGCTGCAACGGCCAGCCGGTGGCCAAGCTCTCGGATTCGCCCGGCAAGACGATGTGCGACGACGAGACCTTCCTCGCCTATCTGCGCCAGGTGTTCGGCGTGCCGGCCGAGGCCTGAGAGCGCGCGCGATGCCGTCACCGCCCGACGTCGCGGTCTACATCGGCCGCTTCCAGCCCTTCCACGCCGGGCACCTGAGCTTGTTGAAGCAGGCCTTGGCGCTGGCGCCACGCTGCATCGTCGTGCTCGGTTCCTCGTTCCAGGCGCGCACGCCGAAGAACCCGTGGAGCTGGCAGGAGCGCGCCGAGATGATCCGGGTCGCCGTGCCCGAAGAGCAGCGCGAGCGCCTCGGCTTCCTGCCGCTGCGCGACTACTACGACGAGGCGCGCTGGATCGCCGCGGTGCAGCGCGGCGTCGAGGCGCTGATGCGCGAGTCGCTGGGCGACCGGCCCGCCGACGTGGCGCTGCTCGGCCACTTCAAGGACGCGACCAGCAACTACCTGCGCGGCTTCGCCGGCTGGCGCATGGTGCCAATGGAGCGCGCCGGGCTGGTCGATGCGGTGCACCTGCGCGATGCGTTGTTCGCGGCCGAGCCCGGCAGCCTCGACGCGACCCTGGCCGCCCTCGTCGACCAGGCGCCGCGCAGCACGCTGGCCTTTTTGCGCGCCTGGTCGGCGCTGCCGTACCTGGCCGGGCTGGCGGAGGAGTGGCGGGCGCTGAAGCGCTATCACGCCGAATGGGCGCACACGCCCTACCCGCCGGTGTTCGTCACCGTGGATGCGGTGCTGCGCTGCGCCGGCCGCGTGCTGCTGATCCGCCGCGGCCAGTCGCCGGGCAAGGGCTTGCTGGCGGTGCCCGGCGGCTTCATCGATCTGCGCGAGACGGCCTATCAGTCCGCGGTGCGCGAACTGCGCGAGGAAACCGGCCTCGGCCTGCTCGACATCACGCTGCGCGACTGCCTGCGCGCGGTCGCGGTGTTCGATCATCCCGAGCGCAGCCAGCGCGGCCGCACCATCACGCATGCCCACTGCTTCGAGCTGAGCAGCCCGGATCTGCCGGAGATCCACGCGGCCGACGATGCGCAGGCCGCGGATTGGGTGCCGATCGAGCGCATCGCGTCGATGGAAGACCAGTTCCACGACGATCACTTCCACATGCTGGATCACTTCTTCGGCATCACGGCCGCCGCCGCCAGCACGGTTGTTCCCTGAGCACGGCCACCCGGACACGGGGTAGCGTGAATATTGCCAATTAACAGCGGCGAGATTAACTGGCGCCCTGTCACGCCATTTCTTAACCTTTGGAAACCAAATGACAGCGAAACGGAGTCAGCACCATGTTAAGCGTCGCGACGATCCTGCCCGCCGCGAAGGCCTATGAGGCCCTCGCACTCGAAGAGGCATTCGAAGAGTCCCGGACGGCCGCTCCCTGCCTGATCGACATCCTCGCCGCGGCGGTCGAAGAGATCGACTATGGAATGCTCGTGCTCGACCCGTCGAATTTTCGCCTTCATCACGCGAATCGCCTGGCGATGATGGAATGCCGCAACGGCGGCACGCTGGTCCTGGAACAAGGCCGCATCCAGGCGCGCGACGCGGCCTGCCGCGCGGCGATGGAAAAGGCGCTGGCGCTGGTGCTGAATGACCGGCGCAGCCTGGTCTCGCTGAAGAGCGAGCGCGGCACCTGCACCGTCGCGGTGGTGCCGTTGACCGACTCCTTCGGCGCGCGCCAGGCGCTGCTGATGTTCGGCAAGCATGAAGTCTGCGAACCCTTGAGCGCGGCCTTCTACGCCCGGCTGCATGCGCTGACGCCGAGCGAAGACGCAGTGCTGAAGGCCTTGTGCCGCGGCCTGCGCCCCGCCGAGATCGCCGCCGAAACCGGCGTCGCGATCTCGACGGTGCGCACCCAGGTCAGCAGCATCCGCATGAAGACCGGTACCACCAGCATCCACGACCTGGTGCGCACGATGTCGACCCTGCCGCCGATCAATCCGATCCTGCGCATGGTTCGCATTGCGAATTGACCGCGGCGCGCTGCTTGCTACAGTCTCCGCGAGGAGACTGCAGCCGGAGCGCTCATGCCGATCGTCGAACACCTGGAAGCTCAATCGATCCTGCGGGGCAGTGCGCTGCCCGCTACCCTGCGCGACCTGGCCGAGCGCGGCGAGCTGCGCCGCTATCCCAAGGGTGCGGTGCTGATCGAAGAAGGCGACGCAGGCGACATGATCTTTCTCATCCTCAGCGGCCGCGTGAAGGCCTATTCGGCCGGCAACGGCCGCGAGGTGATCTATGGCCACTACGGCAGCGGCGAATACGTCGGCGAGATGAGCCTCGATGGCGGCTTGCGCGCCGCCAGCGTGATCACGCTCGAAAAAACCGTCTGCTCGCTGATCTCCCGGCACACGCTCGAAGACTTCATTGCCGAGCGTCCTGCCTTTGCCTTCGACCTGCTGGCCAAGGTCATCCGGCGTGCGCGCGCCGCGACCTTGAGCACGAAGCAGATGGCCTTGAACGACGTCTACGGCCGGCTCAAGCTGCTGCTCGAATCGCTCGCCGTGATGCACGCCAGCGACGGCGGCCTGCTGATCGAGGAACGGCTGACGCACCAGGAGATCGCGAACCGCCTCGGCTGTTCGCGCGAGATGGTCAGCAAGGTGATGAAGGATCTGGTCAAGGGCGGCTACGTGAATACGCGGGAAAAAGGCCTGCTGCTGTCGAGTGCCTTGCCGCCGCGCTGGTAGCGCTGGGCATCGCTCCTGCACCCACGCTGTTCCGGGACGCAAGATCGGCGGCCTTGCGCCCCGGCTCGCAGCGAAAGCCCCCGCGATGTGCGTCGAAAAAGTTACAGCGAGTAGCACGGTCGCCCATGGTGTCGCGCTCAAACGCCGGCACCGCGCGGCGGCGGCTGCGCGTCTGCGGCTGAGGCGCAGCCGCTACTTCCTCGAATCGGCCGCCTTGGCCGGCGGCGGCGGACCGTAACGTGTCGGCGGCTTCTCAGCGCGCACGTACAGCGGCTCGACCCGCGGCAGGTTGGCCTCGATGTCGCGGATGCGCGTCTCGCCAGCCGGGTGCGTCGACAGGAACTGCGGCGGGGCGCCCTGGCTCGCCGCCAGCATCTTCTGCCACAAGGTGACACCCGCCTTCGGGTCGTAGCCCGAGCGCGCCGCGAGCTCCATGCCGACCAGATCGGCCTCGGATTCGTCGGCGCGGCTGAACTGCAAGGTCAGCAGCTTGCCGCCGAGGCCGAGCACCGTGTTGCCGACGTCGCCCAGACCGAACAGCGACGACACCACATTGGCGCCCAGGCGCGTCGCCGCGGTCTTGCCCATCTGCTCGCGTGCGTGTTCGCGCAGCGCGTGCGCGGTTTCGTGGCCCATGATCATCGCGACCTCGTCGTCGCTCAGCTGCAGCTGGCGCAGGATGCCGTAGTAGAAGGCGATCTTGCCGCCCGGCATGCAGAAGGCATTGAGCTGGTTCGAGCCGATCAGGTTGACCTCCCACTTCCATTGCCGCGCGCGCTCGTTCCATTCGTAGCTGTTCGGGATGATGCGATCGGCGATCGCGCGCAAGCGCACCAGCTGCGGGTTGCCCGGCGGCGCCAGCGCCTTCTGCTGCGCCGCCTGCTGAATCAGCTGGCGGTACTGCTGGGTGGCGGCGTTTTCCAGATCCTCCGCGGGCACGAGCTGGGAGAAGGTCGATTGTCTGCCGACGTCGACCCCGTCGCGCGCCAGCGCCGGCAGCGCGGCCATCGCGCCGCCCGCAAGCAGCGCGCTGGCGAAGAGCCGCCGCGAGGGCGAGGCGGGTTGCAGACGGCCCAGGCCGCTGAGCGTCGCGCAGAACGCGCAGGCGGAACGATCGGTGGGCAAAGGGGGCGGGGCGGCGGGCGGCAGCTGATTCATGGCGGATCGGAGTCGAGAAGGGCGGTACGGCGGCCTCGTATGATGCCTTCAAGATGAGTGTCCGCGCCCCCGATGCAAGCCCCGACCCCGGCCCCGAGCAAAGCGTCCGTACCAGCGCCTGGCAGCATGCGCTGAACGATCGCCGTGTCGGCGTGATGCTCTGGCTCGGCTTCGCGTCCGGGCTGCCGCTGGCGCTGACCTCGGGCACGCTGCAGGCCTGGATGACGGTCGAGGGCGTGAGCCTGACGACGATCGGCTTCGCCACGTTGATCGGCCAGGCTTACGTCTTCAAGTTCCTGTGGGCGCCGCTGCTCGACCGTTACGCGCCGCCTGCCTTCGGCCTCGGCCGGCGCCGCGGCTGGCTGGTGTTGACGCAGCTGGCGATCATCGCCGGGCTCGCGTCGATGGCGCTGCTGTCGCCGACGCGCTCGCTGATCCCGCTGGCGCTGGTCGCCGTCGCAGTGGCCTTTTTCTCGGCCAGCCAGGACGTGGTCTCCGACGCCTACCGCGCCGACGTGCTCGCGCCCGCCCAGCGCGGTGCCGGCGCCGCCGTCTCGGTGCTCGGCTACCGGCTCGGCATGGTGGTCTCGGGCGGGCTTGCGCTGTGGCTCGCCACGCGGCTCACCGGCTGGGCCGGCATGTACCTGGTGATGGCCGCGCTGATGTCGATCGGCGTGATCGCGAGCTTCTACGCGCCCGAGCCGCACGCGCCGCCGGCCACGCCGCGCTCGCTGCAGGCGGCGGTGGTCGAGCCGCTGCGCGAATTCTTCGCGCGGCCCGGCGCCTGGGCGCTGCTGGCGCTGATCGTCTGCTACAAGCTCGGCGACGCATTTGCCGGCGCGCTCTCGACCACCTTCCTGATCCGCGGCGCCGGCTTCGGCGCGGACGAGGTCGGCCTGATCAACAAGACCTTTGGCCTGATCGCGACCATCGTCGGTGCGCTCGCCGGCGGCGTGCTGATGGCGCGGCTCGGCCTGTTTCGCTCGCTGCTCTGGTTCGGCATCGGCCAGGCGCTGACGAACCTCGGCTACTGGCTGATCGCGGTCTCGCCGAAGAGCCTGGTGCTGATGGCCGGCGCCGTCGGCCTGGAGAACCTGGTCGGCGGCATGGGCACGGCCGCCTTCGTCGCGCTGCTGATGAGCCTGGTCGATCCGCGTTTCTCGGCGACGCAGATGGCGCTGCTGTCGGCGCTCGCGTCGGTCGGACGTGTCTACGTCGGGCCGGCGACCGGCTACCTGGTCGAGGCCGTCGGCTGGCCGACGTTCTTCTTGCTGACCGTGGTGTTTGCGCTGCCAGGCCTCCTGCTGCTGATCGCGATGCGCAAGCGCATCGAAGCCCGCGACTGAGACCGTTGCTGCCCGGGCTCAGTTCGCCTTCTCGCCCTGCCGGTAGATCGCGGTCGCGAGCTCGAGCAGGCGCTCCTTCGGCAAGGCGCCGACCAGCGCATAGCCGGTCTCCCGCCCGGCCGCCCCTTCGACCCAATAGAAGAGGCCGAGATCACCCTGCTGCTCGTAGCGGAAGGCAGCCGGCGTGTCCGTCTCCGGCTTGCGCAGGTAAACGGTCACGCGCTGCACGCCGCCGACCGCCTGGTACATCAGCTGTGCGCCCGGGGCGGCACGGCCGGCACCGTTGGCATCCGGCAGCAGGCGCCCGCCAACCAGTTCGAAGCCCTGCGCGCGCAGGTCGAAGAGCTTGACCGGCACGCTCAGCCGCTTCGTCAGCCAGGCTGCAAGATGGGCTTCCTGGGCCGGCTGATCGGCGGCGCTGGCGTTCACGATGTCGACCTCGACCGGGTGGCGAACCTCGGGGACGTAGACGCTGTGCGCCAGCGCCGCACGCTGCGGCCAGCCGCCATCGGAGGCGGCCTGCACCCCGCCGCCACGCTCCGCATGCCAGGTCAAGGCCGCCCCGGCCGCGCCGCCGAGCACGAAGCTCGACGCCATCGCCGCGGCCATCAGCCAACGCAGGGGTCGGGGGCCGCCCTGCCGCATCACCAGACGCCGCAGCTCGTCCGGGACCGGCTCGTGCTCCATCGGCTCCAGGCGCGCGTGCAGCGCATCCCGGTCCGCGGCCCAGCCGCGCACCCGCTGCGCTTCTTCCGGATGGGTTTCCAGCCAGGCCGCGACGCGGTCCCGCTGGTCTGCCGGCAATTCGCCGTCGAGCCAGGCATTCAGCAGGGAATCGTCGATCTCTTTCATGGTGGATACGCTTCAAACGACCCGGCGCAGCACCGGCCCGGGGGCCGGTGTTCCGCCTTCGAGCAGGCTGCGCAACGCAGCCCGGCCGCGCGACAGGCGCGACATCACGGTGCCGATCGGAATGCCCAACGCATCGGCACATTCGGCATAGGAAAACTGCTCGACGCCGACCAGCAGCAGCACCTGGCGCTGCTCGTCCGGCAGGCACCGCAAGGCGGCCAGCAAATCGATGCGCAACCCGACGTCGTGACCCGCCTCGGCTCGCCGGCCGTCCGCTTTCAGCGCCGCCTCGTCAGGGTCGACCACGTCGACCCGAGACTGGCGCCGGCGCTCGTCGCGGTGCGCGTTGTGCGCAATGCCGACGAGCCAGACGATCATCTCGCGCCTCCGGTCGAACTGCTGCCAATGCGCCAAGGCCTTCAGCAGCGCCGTCTGCACCAGGTCAGCCGCGACCTGCTCGTCGAACACCAGCGAGCGCGCATAGCGGCGCAGGCGCGGGATCGCGGCGAGCAGCTGCTGGCGAAAGTCGGGTGGCGCATCCACTGGGGCTCTCTCCGGTTTACGCCTGCACCGCGTGGTTTATTCCGCGACGACGAGCGGGGCGTCCGGAAACATTCTGGCGGCACTTGTCCGACAATTGAACGCATGCTTCACCCGAGCCGTGCCCTTTCCCCCAGTTTTTCTCCGCCGGAATTCCGTGCTGCGCTCGCGACCTTCGCCACCGGCGTGACCATCGTCACCGCACGCGACCACGGCGGCGCGCTGGTCGGGCTGACGGCCAATTCCTTCAACTCGGTCTCGCTTGCGCCGCCGCTGGTGTTGTGGAGCCTGTGGAACCAGGCCGGCTCGATGCCGGCCTTCAGCCGCGGCTCGCATTACGCGATCAACATCCTCGCCGCCGATCAGCGCGACCTGGCCGAACGCTTCGCGAAGAAGAACCTCGACCGTTTTGCAGGCGTGCCGTTTCGCGACGGTGTCAGCGGCGCACCGGTGCTCGAGGGCTGCGCCGCGGTCTTCGAATGTTTCAACCGCAGCAAGTACGAAGAGGGCGACCACATCATCTTCGTCGGCGAGGTCGAACATTGTTCGCGCCGCGAAGGCGCGTCGCCGCTGATCTTCCACGGCGGGCGCTACTTCAGCGAACTGCCGCTGTAGCGGCCTTGCGTCGACATGCGTGCCTGGGGGGCGTTGCTGCTGCTGGCTCTTGTCGACTCCAGCGCGGCGCAAGGCGAGCTGCGCCAGAATCCCTTCAACGATCCCTTCGCGCAGGCCACCGCCGGCATGCCCTGCCCGGCGCCGCGCGGCCCGGCCTATGACGCGGCGGAAATCCGCCAGGAAGAACATTCGCGTGTCGAACGCGGCACCACCTGCTGGCTCAACGGGCTCTGCAAGGAGCCGAACGCCTACCGCTACGACAAGCCGAATGCCGAAGCCGCGCTGAAGCTGCTGCGCGACGCGCCGGAGCTGGCCGGCACGTCGATCTGGATCATCGCCGAGCGACGCTTCATCTACCTGCAGGGCTGCGTCGCGACGGCCGACCAGGCGGCGCGTGCCGAAGCGCTGATGCACACGCTGCCGGACGTGCAGATCGTGATCCCGATGATGGCGCTGCCGGGCGAAGAGCCGCGCTACCCCTTGGCCGTCAAGACGCAGTGATGTCGGCCCCCGAGGGGAGCAGCCCGGCTTCGGGCGGCCGGGCTATGCCCGCCGCGCCGCGAACGCCTCGAACCATGCGACGCTGCGGGCGTTGGCCATCGCGTCGGTGTTGAAGACCTTGCTCGCCGGCTCGCCCATCAGCAGCTTCTTCACCGGCAGCTCCATCTTCTTGCCGCTCAAGGTGCGCGGGATCGCCTCGACCTGGAAGATCTCGTTCGGCACATGGCGCGCCGACAGCGCCGTCTTGATCGCCTCGCGCAGCCGCTTCGTCAGCCCGGCATCGAGCGTGATGCCGTCGCGCAGCACGACGAAGAGCGGCATGTAGCTTTCGCGGCCCAGGAATTCGAGGTCGACGACGAGGCTGTCGATCACCTCGGGCAGCACTTCTACCGCGCGGTACAACTCGGCCGTGCCCATGCGGATGCCGTGGCGGTTGATCGTCGCGTCGCTGCGGCCGTAGATGATCGCGCCGCCGCGCGGCGTGATGCGCAACCAGTCGCCATGGCGCCAGATGCCGCGGCCGTCGGCGTGGCGGTACATGTCGAAATAGCTGTCGTGATAGCGCTTGCCGCCCGCGTCGCCCCAGAAGTAGAGCGGCATCGACGGCATCGGCTCGGTGCAGACCAGCTCACCGACCGTGTCGATCAGCGGCTGGCCTTGGCCATTCGCATCCGCTTCGCCGAAGGCCTGTACCGCGGCGCCGAGGCAGCGGCATTGCATCTCGCCGCGCACCACCGGCAGGTTCGGGTTGCCGGACAGGAAGGCGCCGGCGAAATCGGTGCCGCCGCTGACCGCAACCAGCCAGATGTCCTTTCCTTCCCCCGTCTTCGGCAGGCGCTGCCAGATCCAGTCATAGCACTCCTCGGCGAGCGGCGAGCCGGTCGAGCCGACGGCGCGCAGCGCCGACAGATCGGCCTGCTGCATCGGCTGCACGTCGGCCTTCAGGCAGCTCGCGTAGAAGGCCGCGCCGGCGCCGAAGAAGGTCACGCCCGCCGCGCCGGCGAAGCGCCACAGCACGCCCCAGTCGGGCGCGCCGATCTTGCCGCTGGGGTTGCCGTCGTACAGGCAGATCGTGGTGCCGCCGAGCAAGGCGTTGATCTGGCTGTTCCACATGATCCAGCTGGTGCTGCTGTACCAGAAGTAGCGGTCGCCGCGATCGGTGCTCGGGCCGAGGTCGTTGTGCAGGTTGCCGCACTTCAGGCTCTCGAGGATGATGCCGCCGTGGCCGTGCACGATGGCCTTGGGCAGGCCGGTGGTGCCGCTGGAGTAGACGATCCACAGCGGATGGTCGAAGGGCAGCCAGAGCGGCTCGAAGCGCGCGTCGTCGGCCGCCAGCACATTGAAGTCGTGGGCACGCCGCGCCGGCGCGGCGAAGGCCTGCGCATCGGCAGCTTCGTCGAGGCAGGGCAGCAGCACCACGTCGCCCACCGACGGCAGATCGGCCAGCAGCTGCGCCAGCACGCCGCGCCGGTCATGCGAGACGCCGCCGTAGACGTAGCCGTCGACCGCGATCAGCACCTTCGGTTCGATCTGGCGGAAACGATCGAGCACCGCGACCGGCCCCATGTCGGGCGAACACACCGACCAGACCGCGCCGACGCTGGCGCAGGCGACGAAGGCGACGATGGTCTGCGGCAGGTTCGGCATGAACGCGGCGACCCGGTCGCCCGGCTGCACGCCCATCGCGACCAGCTGCGTCGCGAGCGAGGCCGCCTGGCGGCGCAGCTCGGGCCAGGAGATCTCGACCGGCGCCGCCAGCCGCTCGCTCTGGAACACGATCGCCGGATGACCGGCCGCATGCGCCGCATCGGCATGGCGCAGCAGATGCCGTGCGTGGTTCAGCTGCGCGCCCGGGAACCAGTGTGCGCCGGGCATCACCGGCGCCACCAGCTCGGTCTCGTAGGCGCTCGGCGACTCGACTTCGTAGTACGACCACAGCGAGCCCCAGAACGCACGCAGGTCGGTGATCGACCACTGCCACAGCGCGTCGTAGCTGTCGAACTGCAGGCCGCGGTGTTCGGACAACCAGCGCTGGTAGCGGGTGAGATGCGGAACGTGAACGGCCATGCCTGTCTCCTTGGCGTCTTGCGCCTGTCATATGCAGCAGCTTACCCACGGTGATTCCGTGGCGTCAGTCACCTATGAGCTAGCGATAATCGTTCTCATTTAAGATGAGCGCCATGAATGCCGCCGTCCCCGATCTCTCGCTGCGCCTGTCCGACTTGCGCCGCCATCAGGAGGCGCAGGTTCGTTCGGTCGAGTCGCATGGCGATCACGACACGATCGCGCAGCGGCTGCGCGAGCTGGGTTTTGTCGAAGACGAGCCGGTGAAGATCGTGGCCCACGGGCCGATGGGCAACGATCCGCTGCTGGTGCAGATCGGCTTCACGCGCTTTGCCTTGCGGCGCGCCGAAGCCCAACGCGTGATCGTCACGCAACGTTGATGAACACGCTCGTGAATCCTCTGCGCGTCGCGCTGGTCGGCAACCCGAATTGCGGCAAGACGGCGCTCTTCAACCGGCTTACCGGCAGCCGCCAGAAGGTCGCGAATTACGCCGGCGTGACGGTCGAACGCAAGGAAGGCTGGTACACCTCGCCGGCCGGCCGGCGCGTGCGCGTGCTCGACCTGCCCGGCGCCTACAGCCTGCATGCGACCAGCCCGGACGAAGCGGTGACGCGCAACGTCTGCCTCGGCCAGGATGCGCAGGAGCCGCCGCCGGAGCTGATCGTCGCGGTGATGGACGCGACCAACCTGCGCCTGCACCTGCGCTTCATCCTCGAGCTGCGCGCGCTGCAGCGGCCGATGGTGGTGGCGCTGAACATGATGGACGAGGCGCGCCAGCGCGGCATCCGCGTCGACCTAGCCGCGCTGCGCGAAGCCCTTGGCGTGCCGGTGGTGGAGACGGTGGCGATAGAGCGCGACGGCGCCGCGTCACTGGTCGCCGCGCTCGACGGCACCCTGCCCGCGCCCTATGCCGGCCGCGCCATCGGCGACATGCATCACGAGGTGAATCGTCTGTTGAACGCCGCAGTCGCGATGCCCAGCCGCACCGCCGCGCGCGACGACCGGCTCGACCGCATCGCGCTGCATCCGGTGTTCGGCCTGGCGCTGCTCGCGGTGCTGCTGTTCCTGATGTTCCAGGCGGTGTTCTCATGGGCCACGCCGGTGATGGACGGCATCAAGGCGGCCTTCGAATGGCTGGGCAGCACGGTGCAGGGCGCGCTGCCGGCCGGGCCGCTGTCGAGCCTGCTGGTCGAAGGCGTGATCGCCGGCCTCGGCGGCGTGCTCGTGTTTCTGCCGCAGATCCTGATCCTGTTCTTCTTCATCCTGGTGCTGGAGGAATCGGGCTATCTGCCGCGCGCCGCCTTCCTGCTTGATCGCTTCATGGTCGGCTCCGGGCTCACCGGGCGATCGTTCATTCCCTTGCTGTCGAGCTTCGCCTGCGCGATCCCCGGGATCATGGCGACACGCACGATCCCCGATCCGCGCGACCGGCTCGCGACCATCCTGGTGGCGCCGCTGATGACCTGCTCGGCGCGGCTGCCGGTGTACGCGCTGCTGATCGGCGCCTTCGTCCCGGAGCGCACCGTCGGCGGCCTCTTCAACCTGCAGGGCGTGGTGCTGTTCGCGCTCTACGTCGCCGGCATCGCCAGCGCGATGGTGGTCGCCTACGTGCTGAAGCGCCTGCGCAGGGACCAGACCGAGCACGCGCTGCTGCTCGAGCTGCCGTCGTACCGCCTGCCGAGGCTGCGCAGCCTGGCCTTCGGGCTGTGGGAGCGCACGCAGATCTTCGTGATGCGCGTCGGCACGATCATCCTGATGCTGACGATCCTGCTGTGGGCGCTCTCCAGCTGGCCGCAGCCACCGGAAGGCGCGACCCTCCCGGCGATCGACTACAGCCTGGCCGGCCAGATCGGCAAGGCGCTGCAGCATGTGTTCGCGCCGATCGGCTTCAACTGGCAGATCTGCATCGCGCTGATCCCGGGTCTCGCGGCGCGCGAGGTCGCGGTCAGCTCGCTTGCCACGGTGTACGCGGTTTCCGGCGGTGAGGATGCCGCGTCGCAGGCGCTGCTGCCGATCATCGCGTCGCAGTGGTCGCTGGCGACGGCGCTGTCGCTGCTCGCCTGGTACGTGTTCGCGCCGCAGTGCCTGTCGACGCTCGCGGTGATCCGGCGCGAGACCAATTCCTGGAAGACGGTGGGCGTCGCCGCGGGCTATCTGTTCGCGCTCGCCTATCTGGCTTCGTTCATCACTTACCGCGTCGCAGTGGCGCTGACGTCATGAGACACCCTGTTGTGTCAAGCTTTTTGCGGGCCGAGTGCCGGGCCGCTCCCAAGCCGGCCCGCACCCCCCTGGGGGGTCGATCGGCGTACTCGACGATCGGGGGGCAGACATGAGCCTCTATCACTTGGTCGAACTGGCGGTTGTCGGCGGAGCGGTGATCGCGGCGGGCGGCGCGGCTTACAAGCGTTTCGTGCCGCGCTTCGGCAAGTCTGAGAAGACCGGTGCAGCGGGGTGTTCGAGCTGCTCGAGCTGCGGCAGCTGCGGCCCGGCTTCAGGCCCGGCGTCGGTCGAGCATCCGGGCCAGGGCGAGCAGCCGCTGGTGTTCCAGCAGCCGCGGCGCTGAGCCGGGTCCGTTCAGGCTGGCGGTTCGCGATCGACGTAGGCCCACCACGAGGTGCCGAACAGGGGCTTGCGATAGCCGCTCACGCCGGCGTGCATCAGGCTGTTGATAACGCGATGGACGTGGATCTTGTAAGGCATGTAGGCGAGCTGGTACTCGATCTCTTCGCGGAAGAGCCGCAGGCGCTCGTCGCCATCCGGCAGAAAGCTCATGCGGCTGAAGATCCTGTCGTACGCCTCGTTGCGAAAGCGCGCGTAGTTCTGGCCGCCGATCTGCGGGCTGTACATGTTGGAGATGAAGTCCTGCCCATCGGGTTGTGAGGCCGTCACGCCGAGGTACCACATCATCAGCTTGCCGGCCCGCGCCGCCTTCAGATGCTCGGGCCACTGGGCGACCTCGAAACCCATGCGCAGGCCGACCGCGCTCATGCTCTTTTCCATGATCTCGTTGAGCTGGCGCGTCAGCTGATCCGGCGTGCTGCCCATCTTCAGCAGCAAGGGCCGGCCATCGGGCATCTCGCGCCAGCCGTCGCCGTTGCTGTCGCGATAGCCGAAGAGATCGAGCAGGGCCTTCGCGCGTGCCGGGTCGTAGTCGCCGTTCTCGGTTTTCAGCGACGGGTCGTAGCCGTAGGTATGCGGCGGCAGCCCGGCCTGAGCCTGGATCGCCTGGCCACGGCGCATCGTCTCGATTTCGCGCGGCACGTTCATCGCGAGGCCGATGGCGCGGCGCAGTGCGACCTTTTCAGGCGTGTAGCCGCCGACGGTCGGGTCGTCCATGTTGAAGTAGGTGAAGGTCATGTCCGGCGCGACCACCCGGCGCAGCTGCACGCCTTGCTTGGCCAGATTCGGCGCGAGCTTGCCGTTCGGCACGGCCTGCCCGGCGAAGTTCAGCGGCACTTCGACCATGTCGATCTGGCGATTCAGGAAGGCCAGCCAGCGCGGCTGGTCCTCGTCGATGATGCTGATCTCGACGCGATCGATCATCGGCAGCCGGCGGCCCTTGAAGCGCGCGAGGAGGGCCTGGCCTTCGGCGTCGTCCTCGGCGGGTTGCTCGTCGTACAGATCCTCGCGATAGCCCGGGTTGCGCTCCAGCGCGATGAACGAGCTGCGCCGCCATTCCTTCAGCATGTAGGGGCCGGTGCCGACCGGGCGGCCGGCGATGTCGCTGCCTGCCGCCTCGACCACTTCCCGCGCCACCGCACCGTACAGGTCGCCCTGCGCGATGATCTCGATGAAGCGTGGCCGCGGCTCCTGCAGCTTGACCTGCAGGGTATGGCGGTCGAGCGCGCGCAGGCCCTCGATCGGCGCGTCGTAGTCGAAAGGCAGCTTGTTGTCGGCCGCCTTCGCGCGTGCAGCTTCGAGGCCGACGATGCCCTGCTCGAGGATCTCCGAGAACGTCGGGCTCTTGACGGCCGGATCGACCAGCCGCTGCCAGCTGTAGACGTAGTCCTGCGCGGTCAACTCACGCCGTTTGCCGCCGAAGGCCGGGTCTTCGCTGAAGAAGATGCCGGGGCGCAGCCTGAAGGTCCAGGTGCGGAAGTCCGCCGAGATCTCCGGCATCGCGGCAGCCGTCTGGGGCCTGAGCTTGAACGGCCGGAAGAGATGGTCGTAGCGGTAGAGGCCTTCGAAGATGTGCGGCGTGACCGAGCGCGAATACAGGTCGCTGACCTGGGCCGGATCGAAGCCGGTTTCCGCAGTCGAGAAGGCGATGCGCAAGACCTTGCGCGGCCCGCCGGCCGCCTCGCTGCCGCCGGCCACCAGCAGGCCCGCCATCGCCAGCAGCTCGCGCCGCGAGATCTCCGTCATGTCCCGTCCTTTCGCTGCATCTCGGCATCGATATCGATCCAGTCCCAGAACTCCTTCCAGAACAGCGGCCGACGGTAGCCGATCAGCCAGGGCTGGTAGAGATCGCTGACGACCCGGTGCACGCTCGCCTTGTACGGCGCGTAGGCGACGATCAGGTTCTTCGCCTGGTTGAAGAGCGCCTCGCGCTCGGGGCCGTCGGGCAGCAGCTTCAGCTGCTCGTAGACGCGGTCGAACGCGGGCAGCTGGAACGACGCGAGGTTGGCGCCGCCGGCGGCCGGGCCGTAGTCGCGCTCCAGCGCGCCCTGGCCGTCGGGGGTCGTGGCCGTCGAGCCGACGTACCAGACCATGAAGTGCCCGGCGCGCGCCGCCTTCAGCTGCTCGGCCCAGCTACCCACTGTCACGCGCAGGCGCACGCCGAGCGCGGTCATGCCCTTTTGCCGCAGCTCGGCGAGTTGGCGATAGATCTGGTCCGATGGCGTCGAGAGTTCGATCGTCAGCGGGCTGCCGTCGGGCCGTTCGCGCCAGCCGTCGCCATCGCGGTCGACATAGCCGTAGAGGTCGAGCAGCGCGCGAGCACGGGGGATGTCGAAGTCGGCGTTCTCGCTGCGGTAGGCCGGGTCGTAGCCCGACGTGAACGGCGTGACCACCGACTGCGCCGCGATGGCCTGGCCCCGCCGGATCAGCACGGCCTCGGCCTGCGCGTCGTAGGCCAGGCTCAAGGCGCGGCGCAGCGCGACCTGCGCCGGCGTGTAGCCGCCGACGATCGCATTCTTCATGTTGTAGACGGTCATGAAGCTGTCGGATTGCAGCTGCCGCTGCAGCCCGATGCCGCGCTTCGCGAGGTTGGGCGCCAGTTCGCCGTTCGGCACCGCGAGCGGCGCGAACTCCGGCGGCACGACCTGCAGCAGATCGTGCTGCGCGTTCAGGAAGGCGAGCCAGCGCGGCTGGCCCTCTTCGATGATGCTGATCTCCACCCGGTCGACCATCGGCAGGCGCCGGCCCTTCAGGCGTGCCAGCCAGGCCTGGCCCTGTGCGTCGCCGGCGGCCGGCGCGGCGTCGTAGTGTTCTTCGCGGAAGCCGGGGTTGCGTTCGAGCACGATCAGCGAGCTGCGCCGCCATTGTTTCAACACGAAAGGTCCGGTGCCGACCGGGTGCTCCATGATCCGGTCGCCATAGGCTTCGACCACTTCGCGCGCGACGATGCCGAAGATGTCGCCGTTGGCCAGCACCGCGGTCAGGAAACGCGGGCGCGGCTTGTCGAGCCGGAATTGCACCGTGTAGCGGTCGAGCGCTTGCAAACCCTCGACGGCCTGGCCGCCATCGAACGGCTGCTTCCCCTGCAGCGCGCGCCGGCGCAGCGCTTCGAGCCCGCTGATGCCTTCTTCCTGCAAGGTCGAATAGGACGGGCTTTTCAGCGCCGGGTCGAAGATGCGCGTCAGCGTGTAGACGACGTCGGCAGCGACCAGTTCGCGCCGCACGCCTTTGAAGGCCGGGTCGTCGCTGAAGTAGATGCCCGGGCGCAGCCTCACCGTCCAGGTGCGGAAATCGGCCGAGACCTCGGGCATGCCAACGGCGAGGCGCGGCCGCACCTTGTAGGGCCGCGCCAGGTGGTCATAGGTGTAGAGCTGCTCGAAGATATGCGCGGTGACGGTGCGTGAATAGAGATCGCTGAGCTGGGCCGGATCGAAGCCGGTCTCCGCGGTCGGGAAGGCGTAGCGCAGCACCTTGGCCAGCGGCGCCTGCGCGAACGCCGAGGCCGCCGCCAGCGCGAGCATCAGGCCGGCCAGCCAGCGCCTCATCGGGCAAGGCTCCGCTGCAGCCCGGTATCGATGTCCAGGTACTTGTAGAACTCACGCACGAAGGGGTTGCGCCGGTGGCCGATGACCCAGGGCTGCATCAGGTCGGTCGCGATCCGGTTGGCGCTGATCTTGTACGGCATGTAGGCCGCCATCAGCTTGGCCGCCTGCTGCATCGCCGCGAGGCGTTCTGGCCCGTCGGGCAGCTGCTGCTGGCGCACGTAAAGCGCATTGAACGCCGGCAGGTCGAACCAGGACATGTTGGCGCCGCCGCCGTTCGGCCCGTAGCCGAGCGCGAGGAAGGTGTCGCCGTCGGGTGTGGTCGAGTTCCAGGAAACACCCCAGGCCATCAGCTTGCCGGCGCGCACCGCCTTCAGGTTTTCGGGCCATTGCGCCACCTTGAACGCGACCCGCAGGCCGACCGACCGCAGAGCCTTCTGCAACTGTTCGTCGAGCTGGCGCGACTGGCCGTCGGACTGCGTGGCCTGCACCAAGGTCAGCGGCCGGCCGTCGGGCTGCTCGCGAAAGCCGTCGCCATCGCGATCTAGGTAGCCGTACAGATCGAGCAGGGCCTTGGCGCGTGCCGGGTCGTAGTCGCTCATGCCCGGATCGAACCCGGGATCGTGGCCGAAGACCGCGGGCGCCACCGGCTGGCGCGCGACGGTGGCCTGCCCGCGGCGCACCAGGCGGACTTCCTCGCCGCTGTCGTAGGCCAGCGAGATCGCGCGGCGCAGGGCCACCTTCTCCGGCGCGTAGCCGCCGACCAATGGGTCCTTCATGTTGAAGACGATCGCGATCGTCACGTCGACCATCGACGCTCGGTCCATCTGGATGCCGCGCTTCTGCAGGTTGGGCGCGAGCCGGTCGTTCGGGATCACGATGCCGGCGAACTCGGCGGGCAGCCGGTCGATCAGGTCCGCCTCGCCGTTCAGGAAGGATAGCCAGCGCGGCTGGGCCTCGGCGACGATCGAGATCTCCACCCGGTCCAGCATCGGCATGCGGCGTCCGTGCAGGCGCCGCGCGATGGCCTGCGAGCGGGCGTCGCCGGCGGGTGCCTGCTCGTCGTAGGTCTGCATGCGAAAGCCGGGGTTGCGGTCGAGCACGATGCGCGAGCTGCGCCGCCATTCGCCGAGCTTGAACGGCCCGGTGCCGACCGGGTGCTCCATGATCCTGTCGCCGTAGAACTCGACCACCTCGCGCGCCACCGCGCCGAACGCCGCCTGGTCGGTCATCACCGTCTGCGCAAAGCGCGGCGCGGGGTCGGCCAAGCTGACCTGGAAGGTGTAGCGGTCGAGTGCACGCAGGCCTTCGACCCCGGTGTCGTACGGGAAGGGCTGCTTCGTCGCGATCGCCTGCCGGCGCAGCTCGGACAGGCCGCGCAGCTTGGCGTTCTCCAGCAGATAGAGGTTCGGGCTCTTCCAGCGCGGATCGTAGTGGCGCTTGAGCGTGTAGACGTAGTCCTCGGCCACCAGCTCGCGGCGCTGGCCGCGGAAGGCCGGATCGTCGGCGAAGTAGATGCCGGGCCGGATGCGGAAGGTGAAGCGTCGGAAGTCCGCGGAGACCTCGGGCAGCGCCGCGGCGGTCAGCGGCTTCATGCGTGCCGGGCGCGCCAGGAAGTCGAAGCACAGCGGCGTCTCGAAGATGCCCGCGGCGATGTTGCGCGAGTACAGGTCGCTGATCTGCGCTGGATCGAAACCCGTCTCGGCGATCGGCAAGGCGTAGCGCAGCACCTTCGGTGGGTCGGCCGCGGGCTGCGCCGCGGTGCCGGCCGCAGTGAGCGCGAGGCAGGCGCAGGCGTATGACAGCGCCTTCACTTCAGAGAGTCCATGAGGGGGCGCCGGCAGGCGAGGTCGCGGCAGCTTGCGGCAACGGGCCGTCGGCGGGCCTCGCCACAGGTTTCATCCCAGCTCGATCCGAATGACCGCGACTCATCGTGCCCCAGTCTATGCGGCGGGCGATGCCCGAGCCCGGCGCCGGGCTTGCCTGCGCCCGGCCGCGGCCTGCACTAGACTGCCAAGCGCCCTACTGCGAGGAGCCACCCCCGATGAAGACCGAGGCATGACGGCCTACCTGATCCGCCGCCTGTGGCAGATGGTGCCGACGCTGCTCGGCGTCGTGCTGCTGGTGTTCGGCCTGTTCAAGGCCTTCGGCGGCGACCCGGCGGAGATCCTCGGCGGGCTCAACGCGACCGCGCAGCAGGTCGACCAGATCCGCGAGCAGCTCGGCCTGAACCGGCCCTGGTGGGTGCAGCTCGGCATCTTCCTGAAGCAGATCGTGACCTTCGACTGGGGCAAGAGCTGGGCGACGAACGAATCGGTCGCGCACCTGTTCGCCACCCGTCTGCCGGCCACCTTGACGGTGATGCTGCCGATCCTGATCCTCGATTCGCTGCTGGCCATCCCCGTCGCGCTCGGCGTGGCCTATCTGCGCGGCTCGCTCACCGACCGGGCGATCATGATCGTCACCACGGTCGCGCTGTCGATCTCGTTCCTGGTCTACGTGATCGTCGGGCAGTACGTGTTCGCGTTCCAGTTCGGGCTCTTTCCGGTGCAGGGCTGGAGCGACAGCACATGGACCAACCTCGTCACCTATACGCCGCTGCCGGTGCTGCTCGCGGTGGCGGTGGGCCTCGCACCGCAGACGCGCCTCTACCGCAGCTTCTTCCTCGACGAGATCGGCCAGGACTATGTGCGCACCGCCCGCGCCAAGGGACTGAGCGAGCCCGCTGTGCTGCTGAAGCACGTGCTGCGCAACGCGATGATCCCGATCCTCACCAACGTCGCGATCGCGCTGCCGGGCATCCTGGTCGGCTCCTTCCTGATCGAAGTCTTCTTCTCGATCCCCGGCCTCGGGCGCGAGATCCTGCTGGCGGTGAACCGCAGCGACTACCCGGTGATCCAGGCTTTCGCGATCTACATCGCGGTGATCGCGATGGGGGTGAACCTGCTGACGGATCTGCTTTATACCTGGGTCGATCCGCGGGTAGTGCTGAAATGAGGCCCCCAAGCTCACTTCGTTTCGCTGCCCCCCGAGGGGGCGCTTCAGCGCCTTCGGGCGGCCGGGCGGCGCTGAAATGACGGCAGCCCTGCCATCGACGGCGGTACCGCTGCAAGCGCAGCGCAGCGAAGGCGTGTGGGCCGCCACCTGGCGGCGTTTCCGCGCGGACCGGGTCGGCATGGTCTCGCTCGTCGTCGTCGCTGTTTTCCTGGTGATGGTGCTGCTGGCCGCGCTCCGCCTGATCGCCGGCGACTGGCAGACCGAGCGTGGCGTGCCGAACGCGCCGCCGACTTTCCTCGGCCCGGCGGCGCAGACCGAGAGCACCGGCATTGCGGCGCCGTCCGGGCCGAACGTCGATCTCTCCGCGGTCGACCCGCTGGCGCCGCGCTACGCCGAGTGGGCCGAGCTGGCGAAGAAATACAAGACCACCGAGATCGTCAAGGCGCAGACCCTGCCGTTCGGCGGCGACCGGCTCGGCCGCGACGTGCTCGCCAAGGCGATCCGCGGCGCCGAGGTCTCGATCTTCGTCGGCGTGCTCGCAGCCGCGCTCGCGACCGCGATCGGCACCCTGCTCGGCGCGCTCGGCGGCTTCTTCGGCGGCAGGATCGGCGACTTCCTCGAATGGCTCTACAACGTCTTCACCGCGATCCCGAGCATCCTGCTGATCTTCGCCTTCGCCGCGGTGATGGGCCGCGGCGTCGGCTCGGTGGTGCTGATCCTCGGGCTCTCGGGCTGGACCGGCATCTATCGCCTGGTGCGCGCCGAGTTCATCAAGCATGCGGTGCGCGACTACGTGCGCTCGGCCGAGGCCATCGGCGCAAGCACCGCGTCGCGCATGTTCCGCCACATCCTGCCGAACGTCAGCCACGTGGTGCTGGTGCAGCTCTCGGTCTACGTGGTCGGTTTCATCAAGGCCGAGGTGATCCTCAGCTATCTCGGCCTGGGCGTCAGCGTCGACCAGGTCAGCTGGGGCACGATGCTCGCCGAGGCGCAGACCGAGCTGATCCTCGGCCACTGGTGGCAGCTGGCCGCGGCAACGATCTTCATGGCGGTGTTCGTCACCGCGTTTTCGTTGATGACGGATGCGCTGCGCGATGCGCTCGATCCGAAGCTGCGAGGTCTGGAATGAGCACTTACACCGCCACGATCGACTGGTCGCGCGGCGACGCGGTCTTCACCGACAAACGCTACAGCCGCGCGCACCGCTGGCGCTTCGACGGCGGCGTCGAGGTGCCGGCGTCGAGCTCGCCGTCCGTGGTGCCGCCGCCGCTGTCGGAGGCCGCGGCGGTCGATCCGGAAGAGGCCTTCGTCGCATCGCTGTCGAGCTGCCACATGCTGTGGTTCCTCGACTTCGCGTCGCGCCGCGGCTTCAGCATCGATGCCTACCACGACGAGGCGATCGGCACGATGGCGAAGAACGCGGAAGGCAAGCTGGCGATGACGCTCGTCATCCTGCGGCCGAAGGTCGCGTTCTCGCCGCAGCGCGTGGCCAGCGAGGTCGAGCTGCAGGCGCTGCATCACGCGGCGCACGAGGCCTGCTTCATCGCTTCCTCGGTGCGCACCGAGGTGCGCTGCGAACCGGTGCTCGGCTGAGAGCCCGACCCGGAAGGCGACAAGAGATGCTGTTGACGATCGACAACTTGCGTGTTCGTTTCCGCCTCGGCCGCAGCGCCGGCGGCGGTCATGCCGAAGCGGTCGGCCGCGGCGAGCAGGGCGTGAGCTTCGAGATCCCGGAGCACACGACGGTCGCGCTGGTCGGCGAATCCGGCTCGGGCAAGAGCGTCACCGCGATGGCCATCCTGAACCTGCTGCCCGACAACGCCGAGCGCCGCGGCGCGATCCGCTTCCTCGACCGCGATCTGCTCGGCGCCAGCCTGGGCGCGTTGCAGGCGCTGCGCGGCAAGGACATCGCCTGCGTGTTCCAGGATCCGATGAGTTCGCTGAACCCGGTGTTCACGGTCGGCCAGCAGATCTGCGAGCCGCTGGTCAAGCACCTCGGCCTGAGCGCGCGCGCCGCGACGCAGAAGGCCGAGAGCCTGCTCGCCGAAGTCGGCCTGCCCGAGCCGAAACAGCGGCTCGGCGCCTATCCGCACCAGCTCTCCGGCGGCCAGCAGCAGCGCGTGATGATCGCGATGGCGCTGGCCTGCGAGCCCAAGCTGCTGATCGCCGACGAGCCGACGACGGCGCTCGACGTCACGATCCAGCGCCAGATCCTCGAGCTGCTGGCGAAGCTGAAGGAGCGGCATCGCATGAGCATGCTGTTCATCAGCCACGACCTCGGCGTGGTCGGCGAGATCGCCGACCAGGTGGTGGTGATGCGCGAGGGCACGGTGCGCGAGCAGGGCCCGGTCGCGCGCATCTTCGCTGCGCCGCAGGACGAGTACACGAAGGCGCTGCTCGCCTGCCGGCCGACGCTGGAAAGCCGCGGCCCGCGCCTGCGCGTGATCGACGATCACATCGCCGGCCGCGCCACGAGCGAAACCGGCAAGCCCAAGGACCCCGCGGCGCCGATCGTGCTGAAGGCGAGCGCGCTGACGAAGAGCTTCTGGATCAAGCGCGGCGTGTTCGGCCGGCGCGAGTTCAAGGCGGTGGGGCGCGAAGGGCGCGGCGTCAGCTTCAGCCTGCGCCGCGGCCACACCATCGGCGTGGTCGGCGAATCCGGTTCGGGCAAGACGACGATGGGGCTCGCGCTGCTGCGTCTGCACGAGCCGAACGGCGGCCCGGCGGGCGGCGAGGCGCTGTTCTATGGCCGGGGCGCGGCAGCCGTCGGCCGGGACCTGATGCACCTGAGCAAGAGCGACTGGCTGCCGATGCGGCGGCACATCCAGATCGTCTTCCAGAACCCGTATGCCTCGCTGAACCCGCGCTTCACGATCGGCCAGACACTGGTCGAGCCGATGGCGATCCACCACATCGGTGCGGATGCGGCCGAGCGCCAGCAGCGCGCGCTGGCGCTGCTGCGCAAGGTCGGCCTCGACGAACGTGCGTTCGCGAAGTACCCGCACGAGTTCTCCGGCGGCCAACGCCAGCGCATCGCGATCGCGCGTGCGCTGACGCTCGATCCGGAAGTGCTGGTGCTGGACGAAGCGGTCAGCGCGCTCGACGTCTCGGTGCAGGCGCAGGTGCTGAACCTGCTGAAGGACCTGCAGGACGAGCTCGGCCTGGCCTATGTCTTCATCAGCCATGACCTCGCCGTGGTGCGCTTCATGGCCGACGAGGTGCTGGTGATGAAGGATGGCGAAGTGGTCGAGCAGGCCGGCGTGCAGCAGATCCTGGAGCAGCCGCGGGAGGAGTACACGAAGCGCTTGCTGGGGGCCATTCCACGCGGATACCGCGTGGCCGCCTGATTTGCGCGCGGGTACCGCGCGGCTGCCTGATTCGCCCTCGGAAACCGCGTGGCCGCCGGATCAGCTCCGCGCCGAGGCCGCCACTCTCGGCATCTCCACCGTGAACGTCGACCCTGCCCCCGCCTCGCTGGCGATCGCCAGGGTGCCGCCCATGCGCTCGATCAGCTGCCGCGTGATCACCAGCCCGAGCCCGCTGCCTTCGACCTTGGTGTGTTCGGCACCGAGACGGTTGAACGGCTGGAACAGCTGCGCCACCTGGATCTTGCTCATGCCGCGGCCGGTGTCGCTGAACTCCACCGAGTAGTGCGTCTCGCTGCTGCGCAAGCGCACGCCGATGGCGCCGCCCGCGCGGTTGTACTTGATCGCGTTGGAGAGCAGGTTGGCGAAGACCTGCTGCAGCCGCAGCGGATCGGCCCTCAGCGGCGCGCGCTCGGGCACGTCGAGCGTGAGCGAGATCGCCTGCGAACGCGCCAGCGGCTCGACACGGTGCGCCGATCCGCGCAGCAGCTCGGCGAGATCGATGTCGCGCTCGCTCAGTGCGAAGGCGCCCTGGTCGATGCTGGTCAGGTCGAGCACGTCGTTGATCAGGCCGAGCAGATGCTGGCCGCCGGCGAGCACGTGGCCGACCCGCGCCGCTTGCCCTTCCGACAGGGGATCGGCCCGGTCCACCTGCAGCAGCTGCGCGAAGCCGAGGATCGCGTTCAGCGGCGTGCGCAGCTCATGGCTGACGCGCGACAGGAACTCGGTTTTCGCGCGGTTCGCGCGTTCCGCCGCCTCCTTGTCGAGACGCAGCTGCTCGGCCTGCACGTCGTCGGTCACGTCCCACAGGATGCCGACGACACGGCGCCGGCCGTCGCGCTCGATGCTGCGGTTCGCGCTCAGCTCGAGGTGGCGCGCCACGCCGTCGGGCCGGCGCACGCGAAAGCGCAGCTCGGCCGGCACCTGAGCCTCGAGCGAGCGCTGCATCGCCTCGCGCACGCGGTCGCGGTCGTCCGGATGGATCGCGTCGCGCGAGAAATCGTGGGTCATCACGCCGCGCATCTCGGGCGGCAGGCCGCACAAGGCGGCGGCGCGGCTGTCGAGCGCGATGCGCTGGCGCGCCAGATCCCATTCGAAGACACCGATCTGCGAAGCGGCGGCGGCCAGATCCCAGCGCTCGTTGCTCTGCCGCAGGGCCTGCTCGATGCGCGCCTGTTCGCGCAGGATGCGCGCCGTCAGCCAGACGCCGACCAGCGCCAGCGCGAGCGAAAGCAGCAAGGTCGCGGCCATCACGATCTGCTGCGCGGCGCGCGAGGCCTCACCCAGCGTGGACGAGAAATGCTGCGACAGCACGGTCAACCGCTCGTTCAGCGGCGGCAGTTGCGACAGCGTGTCGCGCAGCGCGGGCGAATCGCCGTCGCCGCGCGCGATCAGCGCATGCACGCGCTCGCCGAGTTCGCTCAGCTCGGCGATGCCGCGGTCGCCCTCGATCCAGAAAGCCACCGCCCGCGCCATGAAACTCAGCCGGTGGAAGCGCCGGTACAGGCGCACCATGCCGTCGATGTCGTCGGGGTGGTTGCCGCCGGCAATGAAGCCGGCGCGCACACGCTCGAGGTCGGGATCGGGCTTGTCCAGCTCGAGGCGCGCGTCATGGTCGCCAAGCGGATAGGCGAGCGCCTCGCGGAACTGCCGGTACTCGCCTTCGGCATGCGATTCGGCATAGCGGCCGAGGTGATAGAAGGCATCCTTCTGGCCCTTGGACCAGAGGCTTTCGCCGCCGACGAAGGCACGCACCGCCGACAAGGTATCCGCGCTGAAGAAGCCGACCGCGACGAGCAGGCAGATCACCGCGAGAAACGGCCCGATGACGATCCAGCGCGAACGAAAGGCGCGTCTCAGCGGCGCCATGGGCGCATTGGAATCCGCCGGCGGGACGGACAGGAACGTGGAATTCACGGGCGCAGGGTACGCGTGGCGGAGCACAGTGGATGTCGGGCGGATGGCTATGCGCACAGCCGGTGAAGATTGACCAAAGCCGTCGCTTCTGTAACGCGACGCTTACCAATGAGCCAGGATTCGGCAACCGGTTCAATCAACTGAAACGGCAGCCGAATCGGTGTGTGAACTAATGCCCGCCAAAGCCGCCCCTCGGCGCACGCTTGCGCTTGGCACGGATGCTGCCTGCCATGGGCCTGACCCCTCCTGGACGAGACCCATGACGCTGACCTCCGGCAAGCCTTCGAACCGTCCCCTGCGGCCCGCCAGCCCGCGCTGCCGCGGCGGCGCATCGTCGCTGCTGCGCCTGGGGCTGCCCTCCTCGTCGGGCGGGCTGAGCGCCTGGCTGAGCCTCGGCGCGGAGCGGCCGGTGTGGCCACGGTCGTTGCCGGCACGGCGTTGAATGCCGCTTGAAAGCCCGACCATGCTGCCGAAACCTCCTCGCTCTCCCGTCGGCCCGCCGATAGCGCCGGCATCGGCGCGGCTGCCGGTGCCGACGAATGCTCCGCGGCCCTCGCGCGTGCTGGCGTCGAGCCGTGCGCCGGCGCAGCTGCCCTTGTTCGGCCAAGCCGTCGCCAGCCACCGCTGAGCGGCCTGCGGGGGCTTGTCGCCCCATGGGGTCTAATCGAGCGGCCCCTGGAGGCCGCGCGCTCGTGTCGGCCGGGCCCTGCCGATACGCCCATGACCGAACCCGCGACGGCCTCGCTGCCCGCTCCGCGCCGCGCCGAGAACGACGCCGGCACCACCCTCTCGCCCAAGCTCGCACTCGGCCTGCTCGCGCTCTGGCTGCTGCTGACCATCGGCCTGCGCCCGCTGCTCGTGCCCGACGAAGGCCGCTACGGCAGCGTCGCACGCGACATGCTGGCGAGCGGCGACTGGATCGTGCCGCGTCTGGACGGCCTGCCCTTCTTCCACAAGCCGCCGCTGATGTACTGGCTCGACGCCGCGGCGATGGCGGTGTTCGGCGTGAACCCGTTTGCCGCGCGCATCGCGCCGGCGATCGGCGCGTGGGTCATGGGCGCCGCGCTGTTCCTCGCGATGCGGCGCTGGCACGGGCCGCGCGTCGCGCAGACCGGCTTGCTGGTGCTCGCCAGCGCGCCGCTCTTCTTCCTCTCCGGCCAGTACGCGAACCACGACATGCTGGTCGCAGGCTGGATCAGCGCCGCGGTGCTGGCCTTCGCGCAGGCGGCTGAAGGCGAACAGGGCTCGCGCCGCGCCTGGCAGCTCGGCTGGATCGCCTGCGCGCTGGCGCTGCTGAGCAAGGGGCTGATCGGCTTCGTGCTGCCGCTGATGATCGTCGGCCCGTGGGTGCTGGCGCAGCGGCGCTGGCGCGCGGTCGGCCAGGCGCTGCACCCGTGGAGCTGGCTGCCCGGGCTGATCATCGCAGCGCCGTGGTTCGTCGCGATGCAATGGCGCTTCCCGGAGTTCTTCGACTACTTCGTCATCGAGCAGCATTTCCGCCGCTTCACGCAGACCGGCTTCAACAACGGCCAGCCGTTCTGGTTCTACTGGGTGGTGCTGCCGCTGACCACGGTGCCGTGGTTCCTCGCCGCACCGCGCGCCTTGCGGCGTGCGTGGCTCGAGCGCGACCGCTGGATCGGCCTCTACGCCTGGTGGGCGCTGGTGGTGCTGCTGTTCTTCTCGATGCCGAACTCGAAGCTGGTCGGCTACGTGCTGCCGGCGCTCGCGCCGTGGTGCGCCCTGATCGCCTGCCGCATGGATTTGTCCTGGCGCTGGCAGCGTGCCGGCGCGTTCGTCGGCGCGGTCATCAGCCTCGCGGTGATCGTCGCGCTGGTCGTGCGCACGCCGCATTCGACACGTGACGCGGCGCAACTGCTGGCAAGCCGGCTGCAGCCCGGCGACAGCGTGGTCTACATGGAGGAGATGTATTACGACTTCGCGTTCTACGCCCGTGCACCAACGCCGGTGAAGGTGCTCAGTGACTGGGCCGACCCCGCCATCGCGCAGCACGACAACTGGCGCAAGGAGCTGGCCGACGCGGCGCGCTTCGACCCGGCGATGGCGCAGCAGGTGCTGTGGCCGATCGGCCGGCTCGACGCGCTGCTGTGCACGCCCGGGCATTCGGTCTGGTTCGTCAGCGGCAAGGACTACGCGAATCCGGCGCTGGAGCGCCTGCCCGGCCTGCAGACGGTGCACCGCGACGCGCTGGTGAAGCTGCAGCTCGCGCCCGGCCGCGCCTGCCCCTGATGCCGCGCTTCCTGCGCTACTTCTCGGTCGGCGCGGTCGCCACCGCGGCCCACTACGCGACGCTGGTGCTGCTGGTCGAAGCCGCCGGCATGGCCGCGTGGCTGGCCTCGGGCATCGGCGCCACCGTCGGCGCGCAGGTCGCCTATGCGGGCAACCGCGGCTACACCTTCAGGCACCGCGGCGCGCTGCTCGCCTCGTGGCTGAAGTTCATGGGCACCGCGGCTTTCGGCGCGCTCGCCGGCATGGCGATCGTCGGCCTCGGCGTGCGGCTCGGCCTGCACTACCTGATCGCGCAGATGCTGGCCACCGCGGCCAGCCTGGTGCTGACCTACCTGATCAATCGCGCCTGGACCTTTCGCTAGCACTCACGCGAACGGCCGCGCGACACGCTTCGCCCTCGTTGTGCCTGGCTCAGCGCAGCCAGCTGCGGCCGAGCCGCACGCCGGCCTCTTGCAGGTCGCGCGGGAAGTCGTCGCTGCCCAGGTAGGCCGCTTCGCGCACCCGCGCCGCGGCGATCGCATCGCCCGGCTCGTTCGGCCCGGGGTGGCAGAAGAGCAGGCCGCCTTCGGCCGGCAGCGCGCCCAGCCAGGCACGCATCAGCGCACGATAGTCTTCGGCCTCGAAGTCGTAGCAGCCGAGCAGCGCCGGGCTGCGCGGCCAGCCGCGCCGCTTCAGCGCACGCGCCAGCGCCGTGCCGCCGGTGTGCGCGATGAGCCAGCGCTTGATTGCAAAACCGGGGCCGAGCACGCGGCCGGTATCGCGCAGGCCGGGCGCTTGCGGCAGGCGTGCAATGCCGGCCAGCAGCACCTCGCGCACGCCCGGCAGGTGATGCACGTGCTGATGGCCGTCGACGTGTTTTGGCGCCTGGCCGACGGCCTGGGTGTAGGCCTGCAGCTGGGCGCGCCATTCCGCTTCGATCGCGGCCAGCGGCAATCGCCTCAGGTGCGCCGCCGCCATCAGCGACGACAGGCCAGGCAGCCGCGGCCAGATGCGGGCCAGCGCCTCGCTCAGCGGTGCGCCTTCGGTCAGGTTGAAATGCAGGCCCGATTCGACGCTGGCCGGCAGGCCACGCAGCAGGCGCGCGCTCGCCTCCCAGTGCGGGCTGTTGGTGATGCACGAGGTGGAAGAAAGCCGCTCCTCCGCAGCCAGCCGCGCGACGGCCTGCGACAGCGCGAGCGTCAGCCCGAAGTCATCGGCGCAGAGATCGAGCACGCGCAAGCGGGGCGACGCCTCCGAGCGCGAGCTCATGCAGCCATCTGCGGCCGCGGCACGGCGCTGGGCACGCCCGCCGTCGCCGGATCGAAGGTGCTGCGGCCGACCAGGCTGCCGACGACGTAGATCGGGCGCTGCTTGACTTCATCGAAGATGCGCCCGACGTATTCGCCGAGGATGCCGATCGACAGCAGCTGCACCCCGCTGGAGAACATCAGCCCGGTGACCAGCGTGGCCCAGCCGGGCACGTCGTTGCCGTTGAGGACGTAGTCGAACACGATGTAAGCGCCGAAGACCAGCGCCGCCAGCGCGATCAGCACACCGACGCCGCTCCACAGCCGAAGCGGGAAGTTGCTGAAGGCGGTGACGCCGGTGAAGGCGAGCCGCGCCAGGCTGCGCAGCGAGAACGAGCTCTGGCCGGCGAAGCGCTCGGCCGGCATGTAGTCGATGACTTCGGTGCGGAAGCCGACCCAGGCATACAGCCCCTTCATGAAGCGGTTGCGCTCGGGCAGCGCCTTCAGGGCGTCGACGACCGCGCGATCCATCAGGCGGAAATCGCCCGCGTCGACCGGGATCTGCACCGCGGCGCGATGGTTGACCAGCCAGTAGAAGGCGCGCGAGCCGAGGCGCTTCAAGAACGATTCGTCCTCGCGCGAGCTGCGCGCGGCGCAGACCATGTCGGCGCCGTCCTGCCAGGCCAGCAGCATGCGTGCGATCAGGGCCGGCGGATGCTGCAGGTCGGCATCCATCAGCACCACGACGTCGCCCGCCGCATGGTCGATGCCCGCGGTCAGCGCGCATTCCTTGCCGAAGTTGCGCGACAGGCGCAGGTAGCGCACGCCCGGCTGGACCACCCAGGGCAGCATCACCTGCGCGGTCTCGTCGCGGCTGCCGTCGTCGACCACGATCACCTCCCAGCCGTCGCTCAGTGCGCCGAGCGCGGATGTCAGTTCGGCGAGCAGCACCGGCAGGTTGCGCGCTTCGTTGTAGGCCGGCACGACGCAGCTGATGCGCGGCCGGGTGGGGCGGGAGGGAGCGGTCATCGGAAGGAAGTATCGATCATCGTGCGGGATTGCAGGAGGCGTGCCACGCCAAGCTTCAGCCGACGCTTGTTTCGTCGTGGCGGCGCGCACCGCGGGTATCCGTCCAGTCGACGCCGATCAGATCGCCGGGCGCGGCGTTCTTCAGCCCGAACTGCAGATACGGATTGCGCGAGAGGCTCGGGCCGCAGCGCGCGCGCAGCAGCACGGCGCCGTTCAGCGTGACGCTCAGGTCGCGGATGTGCCAGGCAGGCACCGGGCGGCCGGCCGGATCCTTGCGCAGGCCGGTTTCCATCGGATGGCTCATCAGCATGCGCACGTCCGCGCCGGCACCTTGACGGCGCACGCGGATGCGCGTGGCTCGAGGCGCGGTGTCGAGCGGCGGCAGATCGTTCGCGATCTCGCCCTCGCCGCAGCCGCCGAGCGTGACGGCCACCGCGCGCCGCGCCGCCACCGCGGGAGCACCCGGCAGCAGCGCCAGCGCCCACAGATCGCAGCTTTGCGCCACCCTCAGGCGCAACGTCAGCTGCGGCACGACACGTTCGTCCAGATCGAAGCGCGCGGCGAGCGGATTCGGATTCTTCTCGACCAGCAGCAGCCATCGCTGCGCGCCGGCGAGCATGCTGGCCACGCCGACTTCGACCGTGGCGCCGTCTTCGACCAGGTCCAGTGCCTTCAGCGTCAGCGCTTGGCCAATCGGCGGCACGGCGAGGCCGTAGGCCCGCAGCGCAGCGGCGAAGGTGTCGGCATCGAAGGCAGCGGATTCATCGTCCGCACGCGCCAGGCCGCTCGTCGCCGCCCACAAAGCGGCGCCACGGCAGAGGAGGTCGCGACGACGCAGCATGGCGTCGATGATGCCAAAGCGCCGCCGCCGGGCGCACAGCGGGGGATCAGCGCAGCGTCGCGACGGCTTCGTCGAGCTGCTCGCGCACACGCAGCGCGGCACGCTGCACGAGCAAGGGGTCGAGCTGGGCCTGCGGCGCCACTTTCTGCGAGACCGGCTCGATCATCTCGGGCGACTGCATCACGACGTGCGCGACCGCCGAGAGCGCACACACCGTGGGTCGCGGCAGCTGGCGGGGCAGTTCGCCGTTCGCCTGGAACTGCACGTGATGGCGCACGCTCGCGACCGAGGCCGGTGCGAGGCCCCAGCTTTCGCACAAGGCCGCGCCGAGCGCGTCGTGGCTGACGCCGAAGCCGGCGTATTCGAGGGTCAGCAATTCGGCATCGTTCGCGGCAGCACGCAGCATCGAGCGGTAATGGTCCGGCGCGTGGCGGTACAGCACCGCCTTGCCGCACTCCTCGAACAGCCCGGCCGAATGCGCGGCCCAGGCATCGACGTTCAGCAGCTGGCCGATGCGGCCCATCACCAGGCCGCGCAGGCCGGCGCGCTTCCATACCGCGTCGAGTTCGGGAGCGAGCGGAAAAACCGCGCGCAGGCCCATCTCGTAGGTCACCGCCGAGACCTCGCGCATGCCGAGGTAGGTGATCGCCTGCTGCACCGTCTGCACCCGGCCGCGCAGGCCGTAGAGCGACGAGTTCACCGCCTTCAGCACCGACGACGCGAGGGCCATATCGCCTTCGATCAAGGTCGAGACTTCCTGCAGATTCACGTCCTCGTCGGCCAGCAGCAGCGAGAGCTGGACCAGGGCCTGCGGCTGGGCAGGGATGTCGATGTCGAGCGAGCGGAGTTGGGGATCGACGGACATGGCGGCGGGCCGGGTCGGCCGGGGTATGGGATGACGACATGCTAGGCATGCCGGCCGGCGGCGATCCGCGGAGGAGCGGGGCAGTCGCGGTCCTGATCCGGGTTTGACGCGCGCTCCGCGCCCGCCCCAAGTAAAAAGAGCGCCAGGGTCGCTGGCGCTCTTTCGACTTAGTCATCGGGCCGTTTGATCCGGCCCCCCGGTCGGCGGCACATGCCGCCACCGTCGTTGTGTCTCCTCAGTTCCCCCGGCCAACAGCGCCGGGCAAGCCGGACTCCGTCGCGAGAGCCGCACTGTAATACCCCCGAAAGGGGGCGCAAATCGGGGTTTTCCTTTGTCGCATTCACGCGGCGAGCGGCAAGGTCAGCAGCACCCTCGTGCCCTCGCCCGGGCCGCTTCGCACCGCGACGTCGCCGCCGTGCAACTCGGCGATGCGCTTGACGATCGCCAGGCCCAGGCCCTTGCCGCCTTCGCCCGTCGCCGGCACGACGCTCTGGCGGCTTTGATAGAAACGATCGAACAGATGCGGAAGATCGGCGGCCGGAATGCCCGGGCCGCTGTCGGCAACCTCGACACGCGCCCGCCCGGCCTCGTTCCCGGCAGCGACGACGATGCTGTCGCCGGCGCGGCTGAATTTCAGCGCGTTGTCGATCAGGTTGGCGACCGCGCGTTCGAAGAGCTCGATGTCGATCTCGACCGCCACCGGATCGGCCGCCAGCTCGACGCCGAGTTGCACCTGCTGCCGCGCGGCGCGTTCGGCGAAGCGCAGGTGGATGTCGTCGAGCAGCTCGCGCAGGTCGACACGCTCCAGGCGCAGCTCGAACGCCGGCTCGTCGAGGCGCGCCAGGTCGCCGAGGGATTGCACCAGGCGCGACGCGTTGTGGGTGTTGCGCAGCGCCACTTCGAGCAGCTGCCGGTCTTCCGCGCGCGACGGGTCGCCGCTCCAGCGGCGCTCCAGCGTTTCGAGGCAGGCCGCCGTGGCCGTCAACGGCGAGCGCAGGTCATGCGACAGGTTGCTGACCGCCTCGCGACGGAAATGGTCGAGCCGGCGCAGCGCCAGCCATTGTTCGCGCAGCTTCGTCAAGAGGGCGCGGAACACGCCGGCCAGCTGGCCGAACTCGTCGTGCGATTCATCGGCCGAGGCATCGAGGCGGCGCAGCACCGGCGAATTGCCGTCGCCATCCAGCCCGCCGGGCGCGAGCGCGGCCACCGCGTCGGTCAAGCGCCTCAACGGGCGCGTCACCGCGACGATGACCCAGGCGGCGAGCAAGGTCGTCAGCGCCACCACCGCCGCGATCAGGCCCATCACCGGCTGGGCCAGGCTGGCTTGCACCGTCGCCCAGCCGCCGGCCGGCAGGTTGCTGGTGTGCGCGACGAGGTAGAGGTAGCCCGGCGTCCCGCTCGCGTTGCGGATCAGCGAGCGGCGCAGCGGCTGCGCGCTGATCACCGCATGTGCATCCATGCGCTCCGGGTCGTCGCCCATCACGTAGGGGGCGTTGCGCCCTTCGAGCGCCTCGCGCACCGGGCCGAGCGCAACCCGAAAACCCGGCTGCAGCCGGGTCTCGCCGGTGCTCGCGAGCACGGTGCCCTGGCCGTCGAGCAGGTAGAGCTGGGTATCCGGCTCATACAGCACCAGGCCCTTCATCCAGGCGCGGAATTCCTCCGGCTGGCGCTCGTGCAGGTCGAACAGATCGTCCTGCAGCGCGACAACGCGGCCGAGGAAATCGCTGGCGCGGTGATAGGTCATCTCGCGCTCGAAGCGCTTGAAGGCGTAGAGCACCGTGGCGATGACGAGCAGTGCGGTGAGCAAGCCGGTCGCGAAGACGGTCAACGCGAGCTTGACGCGGACACTCATCGGCCAGTCACGGCGCGTCGCGCATCTTGTAGCCCGCGCCGCGCACCGTCAGGATGAACTGCGGCCGCATCGGATCGGCCTCCAGCTTGGCGCGCAGGCGGTTGATGTGCGTCGTCACGGTGTGCTCGTAGCCGTCGTGCGTGTAGCCCCAGACGCGGTCGAGCAGCTGGGCGCGCGAGAACACATGGCCCGGGTGCTGGGCGAAATACAGCAGCAGATCGAATTCGAGCGCGGTGAAGTCGATCGGCTGGCCGCGCAGCTGCACCATGCGCTTGCCCGGCTGGATCGCCAGCTCGCCGTTGCGCAGCATCGCGGCCTGCCCGGCACTCGATTGCTGGGCCTGGCGCAGCAGCTCGGCGCGGCGCAGCAGGGCTTTCACGCGCGCCAGCAGCTCGGCGAGCGAAAACGGCTTGGTCAGGTAGTCGTCCGCGCCGAGCTCGAGGCCGAGCACACGATCGAGCTCGGTCGATTTCGCGGTGAGCATCAGGATCGGCATGTTGCGCTGGCGTGCGCGCAGGGCCTTGCAGACCTCGAGCCCGTCCATGCCCGGCATCATCAGGTCGAGGATCAGCAGATCGCTCTGCTGCTCCTCCTGGCTGGCCAGCGCGGCCAGGCCATCGCCGACCGCGGTCACCTCGTAGCCGGCGCTGCGCAGGTTCATCGCGATCAGGTCGCGGATGTCGGTCTGGTCCTCGGCGAGCAGGATGGTGTGGGCCATGCAGCGATTGTCGCGTCCGGCGCGCGGCAACTTACAGCCGACACGGGACGCAAATGTGATCGTCCTGTGAGCTTCGGTGACGGGCATGCGAGGAGCGGCGGCCACAGTCCCTTCTCACGTTCTGCCTTCGGAGACCCGCATGAATCTCGCCCTCGACACCTCGGCCGCTGCCGCCTCCGTGATGCCCATTTCCTTCGGCGAGCTGGCCGCGCATCGCAGCTACCTGGTGCGTTTTGCGCAGCGCAGGCTCAGCGATCCGGCGCTCGCCGAAGACGCGGTGCACGACGTGTTCGAGGCGGTGATCACCGGCCGCGCGGCCTTCGGCGGGCGCGCCGCGCTGCGCTCCTGGCTCACCGCGGTGCTGAAGAACAAGATCGTCGACCTGGTGCGGCGCCGCCCGATGCACGATTCGCTCGACGACGACTGCGGCAACGACGAAGCGCTGGCCCAATGCTGCCCGCTGGCCCGGCCGGACGAGCTGGCGGAGCAGCGCGAGCATCTGGAGCAGACGCTGGCGCGCATCGACGCCTTGCCCGAATCGCTGCGCGACGTGATGCGTCTGCGCGTGATCGAGGAGCGCGACACCAGCGAGGTCTGCGCCGCGCTGAGCATCAGCGAGGACAACCTCTTCGTGCGCCTGCATCGGGCGCGCAAGCAGCTGCTGTCGTGAGCGCCGCCCGGCCCGCCTCAGCGCGCCGCGTCTTCGCGAATCCACTGCGCCGCGCGCTCGGCGATCATCAAGGTCGGCGAGTTGGTGTTGCCGCTGGTGATCGTCGGCATCACGCTGGCATCGGCGATGCGCAGGGCTTCAATTCCGTGCACCCTCAGCCGCGCATCGACCACCGCGGCCCCGTCGTTCGCGGCGCCCATCTTGCAGGTGCCGACCGGATGGAAGATCGTCGTGCCGATGTCCCCGGCGAGGCGCGCCAGGTCCTCGTCGCTCTCGTACTGCACGCCCGGCTTGACTTCCTTCGGCTTGTACTTCGCCAGCGCCGGCTGCGCTGCGATGCGGCGCGTCACGCGCAATGAATCGGCGGCGACCTGCCGGTCCACATCGGCGGACAGATAGTTCGCGCGGATGCTCGGCGCATCGTCCGGCGCCTTGCTGCGGATGCGCACCCGGCCGCGGCTGGCCGGATTCAGGTTGCAGACACTCGCGGTGAACGCGTTGTAGGCGTGCAGCGGCTCTCCGAAGGCGTCGAGCGACAGCGGCTGCACGTGGTATTGCAGGTTCGGCCATTCGTAGGCCGGCGACGAGCGCGTGAAGGCGCCGAGCTGCGAAGGCGCCATGCTCATCGGGCCGCTGCGCCGGAACGCGTACTCCATGCCGATCAGCGCCTTGCCCCAGGCCGAGTTCGCCAAGGTGTTCAAGGTCTTCACGCCCTCGACCTGGAACACCGCGCGTATCTGCAAATGGTCCTGCAGGTTCTCGCCGACGCCGGGCAGCTCGTGCATCACCGCGATGCCGTGGCCTTGCAGCAGATCGCAGGGCCCGATGCCCGAGAGCTGCAGGATCTGCGGCGTGCCGATCGCACCTGAGGCGAGCACCACCTCGCCGCCCTCGTTGATGCGCACCTGCATCGGCTCGCCGCCTTGTGCGCGCAGGAATTCGAGGCCGGCCGCGCGCGGCGGCCCATCCTGATTGTCGAGCAGCACGCGCGAGACCTGAGCGCCTGTCCACAGCTGAAGGTTCGGGCGCTTCAGCACCGGCCGCAGAAAGGCCTTGGTCGCGTTCCAGCGCCAGCCGGAGCGCTGGTTCACATCGAAGTAGCCGACGCCTTCGTTGTTGCCGCGATTGAAGTCCCGCGTCGCCGGGATGCCGGCCTGCACCGCGGCCGCGGCGAAGGCATCGAGCACGTCCCAGTGCAGGCGCTGCTTCTCGACCCGCCATTCGCCGCCGGGGCGGGCGCCGGTCGGGTCGCGGCCGCCGCTGGCATGCACTGCGTCGGCACCGCGATAGAAGTCCTCGTGCTTCAGGAAGTACGGCAGGCATTCGGCCCAGCTCCAGCCGGGGTTGCCGAGACGGCCCCACTGGTCGTAGTCGCGCGACTGGCCGCGCATGTAGATCATGCCGTTGATGCTCGAGCTGCCGCCGAGCACCTTGCCGCGCGGGTAGCGCAGGCTGCGCCCGTTCAGGCCCGGGTCTTCGTCGGTGAAGTAGAGCCAGTCGGTGCGCGGGTTGCCGATGCAATAGAGGTAGCCGACCGGCACGTGGATCCAGACGTAGTCGTCGTTGCCGCCGGCCTCGATCAGCAGCACGCTTTTCGACGGGTCCGCGCTGAGGCGGTTGGCCAGCAGGCAGCCGGCAGTACCGGCGCCGACGATGATGTAGTCGTAGCTGGGGTGCGTCACGGTCGTCGGGTCACTTGGCAAGCGGATGCGCGAGGACGGGGAAGAGCTTCAGCAGGCCGTCGGCCATGATCTCGACCGCCATTGCCGCGAGGATCAGGCCCATCAGCCGCGTCATCACGTTGATGCCGGTCTTGCCGAGCACCTTGGCGATCTGGCCCGACGCGCGAAACGCCAGATAGACCGCGACCGCGATGACCACGCCATACAGGGCCAGCGTGCCGACCTGCCACCAGTGGCGCGTCTTTTCGGCGTAGATCACCATCGTCGAAATCGTCGCCGGTCCGGTCAAGAGCGGGATGGTCAGCGGCACGACCGCGATGCTGTCGCCGGCGTCGACCTTCTGGTTGCCCTCGTTGACGTCTTCCTCGCGGGTGTCGGCGGGTTGCGCGTTGAGCATCTGCAGCGAGCTGATCAGCAGCAGGGTGCCGCCGCCCACCTGGAAAGACGCGATGCTGATGCCGAAGAATTCGATGATCTGCAGCCCGGCGACGGCGCTGACCGCGATCACGACGAAGCTGCTGAACGCCGCGACGTGGATCGTGCGCAGGCGCTGGGCGCGCGAGAAGCTCTGCGTGAAGGTGATGAAAAACGGGATCGCCCCGATCGGGTTGACGATGGCCAGCAGGGCGATCAGCGGTTTCAGATCCATCGCGACATTCTGTCTGGTTTCACTCTGAAGCCATGAATGACGAGACTGTCAAACAATGCCCGCTATCACGCCATGGTCAATGAAGGCCGCTGCCCCCGCCAGGGCGAGCGGTGCGGAGAGCGCACCGACGATGCGAGTACAGCGTGGCTCGACCTCTTTGCCCTCGCGGGAGGCTTTGATCAGCGGCACGCGGTTCAATGACGAAAGGCCCGCGGAATCGCAATGTCCTTGCCGCCACGTCGCCGGACGTAAGGGTTTGCGAGAAGTTGGGCGGTTTTATCGACATGAACCTGCGCTACGGGACCCCTAAAACAACAGTTTGCGCGCCGAAGCGGAGAGCGGCTTTCCCCACGTGACATCAATTCACTCATAATTGAAATCCTGTTTATGGATGCGGCGCCTTCGCTTGAATGGTTCACGACGGGTAGAAGCTCCACAGTTCGTTGGTAAGGAAGAAAGGCGCCCCATGGGTAACAAGCTTTACGTAGGCAATCTGGCTTACAGCGTCCGCGATGACAGCCTGCAGCAGGCGTTCTCGCAATTTGGCTCGGTCACGTCGGCCAAGGTCATGATGGACCGCGACACCGGGCGTTCGAAGGGCTTCGGCTTCGTCGAGATGGGCTCCGATCCGGAAGCTCAAGCCGCGATCAACGGCATGAACGGCCAGAACCTCGAAGGCCGTGCGATCGTCGTGAATGAAGCCCGTCCGCGCGAAGAGCGACCGGGCGGCTTCGGCGGCGGCGGCCGCTCCGGAGGCGGCGGCGGCTACGGCGGTGGTGGTGGCGGTTATGGCGGCGGCGGTGGTGGCCGCAGCGGTGGCGGCGGCTATGGTGGCGGCGGCGGCCGCACCGGCGGCGGTGGTGGCGGCTATGGCAGCGGCGGCGGTGGCCGCAGCGGTGGTGGCGGCGGCTACGGCAGCGGTGGTGGCGGCAGCCGCGGCGGCTACTGAGCGCAGCCGAGCCGAGTCCACCCCCGAGGGGTCAGAAAACCTCGGGAGCGGTACCTTCGGTTCCTGGAGAAAGCGGTGGCGATCCCACCGCTTTTTTCATGTCTCGCCGGCGCGGTGCTTGCGGGCCCTGCCGACCAGCGCACGATCGAACAGCGCGTTCGGCAAGGCTCTCAGCAGGCGTGCGACCACGCCCATCTGCCACGGGATCACACGGTAGCTGACGCCCGCGCTGATGGTCTCGAAGGCGCGGTCCGCGAAGGCTTCGGGCTGCATCAGGAACGGCATCGAATAACGGTTCTCGCTCGTCAGCGGCGTCGCGATATAGCCCGGCAGCACGGTCACGACCTTGACGCCGAACGGCCGGCATTCCCCGCGCAGGCTCTCGCAGTAGCTGATGACACCGGCCTTGCTCGAACAATACGCGCCGTGCCCCGGCAGGCCGCGGATGCCGGCGACGCTGGCGATGCCGACCAGCGTGCCCGAGCGGCGCTGGCACATCGCTCGCACGAAGGGCTGGAAGGTCGCCGCCATGCCGATGTTGTTGGTAGCAAAGGTGCGGCGCATGACTTCGAGATCGCTGATCTCGGCGGTGTCGATGCCGATGCTGATGCCGGCGTTGGCGATCACCACATCGGGCAGACCGTGCGCGGCGATGCAGTCGCGACCGGCGCCGGTGATGCTGGCGATGTCGCAGACGTCGGCGCCATAGATCGCGATGCGCGCCGGCTCGAAGCCCCGGCCTTGCACCCAGGCCTGCAGCTCGGCCGCGCGCCGCGCCACCAGCGCGACACGCCAGCCGGCCCGGTAGTAGCGTGCGGCAAGCGCTTGGCCGATGCCGCTGGAGGCGCCGGTGATGTAGGCCAAGGGGGTAGGCATGGGCGGCAACCGTGAAAGGTGGGTCAAGGCTTTGCCGAGACCGCAGGCTGGCCGCTGCGCTTCGTCCCCTGAGGGGGGAAGACCGCGCGGACGCGGCCCTTCAACTGCACGAGGCGGTCGAGATTGTCGTACTCGAAGCTGTCGCCCTGCAACTCGGTACCGTCCTGCGTGATGAGCACCGGCAGGTGCGAGCGCAGCGCCTCGGTGTTCAGGAAAGCCTGCAGGAACTCGCCGCGGAACTCGATCGGCGATGCGTTCGGCTGCTCGCGCACGACATGCGCGCCGCCGAGCAACTGCACTTCGGTGACGTCGCCGTTCGAGATCGCGCGGCGCGCGGTGGCGATGGTCTCGCTGTTGTCGGGCGCGTAGTCGTGCAGGCGCACGTTGTCGATCTCGATCGTGTCGGTATCGGGGTAGTGGCGCAGCGTGTCGCCTTCGATCTGCACGCGCAGCCGGCCATCGGGCGTGAAGCGGCGCACGGTGAACTGGTGCATGGTGTAGTCAGGGTCGTGGCGCAGCGGCGCAGCGGTCTTGCCGGCATCGGCGTGCGGCGTGTTCTTCACCAGCCACCAGGTGCCGAGGGCGAGCAAGGCCATCAACAGGATCGGCAGATAGGCCGACAGCGCGGCATAGATCCGCGACGACCAGCTGACGGGCGGACCTCCGCTGGGCGGAGGCGCCGGTGCCAGCACCGAACTCATGGCACCCCCCGAAGCCCGCTCACGCAACGCGCCCGGAATCCAGCGTGGCCAGCTGGCCGTTGAGCAACTGGGCGTAGCGGCCGGCGGCGATCAGCAGCAGGTCGCAGAACTCGCGTGCCGCGCCGTGGCCGCCCGAAGCCTGCGTGACGTGGGCGGCGAGCGCCCTGACCTCGACATGCGCATTCGCCGGCGCGCAGGCGAACGCGGCGTGCTGCATCAGCGGCAGGTCCGGCCAGTCGTCGCCGATCACCGCAAGCGCCGACCATTCGAGCTGCAAGCTGGCCAGCAGCGTGCGCGCCGCGGCCAGCTTGTCGTGCACGCCGTACACCGCATGCACGATGCCCAGATCGGCGATGCGCCGCCGCACCGCCGGCGAATCGCGGCCGGTGATGATCACCGGCGCGATGCCGATCTGCTGCAGCAGCTTCAGGCCATGGCCGTCGAGCGCATGGAAGGCCTTGAAAGCCTCGCCGGTCTCGCCGATGTAGAGGCTGCCGTCGGTCAGCACGCCATCGACGTCGAAGATCGCGGCACGCATGCCCTGGGCACGCAGCAGCAGCTCGGGCGGGAAGCTCAACACCGGTCGGATTGGCATCAGATCACCTTGGCGCGCATCAGGTCGTTGAAGTTCAGCGCCCCGACATAACGGTCCGCTGAATCGACCACCAGCACGCTGGTGATGCGGTGCAGCTCCATCAGGTCGGCCGCATCGACGGCCAGCGCGTCCTCGCGCACGCGCCGCGGCCGCGGGAACATCACCGCCGAGGCGGTCAACGAGCGCAGGTCGCGGCCGGTCTCGATCAGACGGCGCAGGTCGCCGTCGGTGAAGATGCCCAGCACCTTGTCGCCGGCATCGACGACGGCGGTGAACCCCAGGCCCTTGCCGGTCATTTCGCGCAGCATGTCGGTGAAGCCGGTCTCGGGGCCGACGCGCGGCAGGGCCTCGCCGCTGCGCATCAGGTCGCGCACGTGCATCAGCAGCTTGCGCCCGAGCGCGCCGCCCGGGTGCGAGCGGGCGAAGTCTTCTTCGCGGAAGCCGCGGGCATCGAGCAGCGCGACCGCCAAGGCATCGCCGAGCGCCATCTGCGCCGTGGTGCTGGCCGTCGGCGCGAGGTTGAGCGTGCAGGCCTCCTGGTCGACCGCGCTGGAGATGGCGATGTCCGCGTGCTGCGCCAGGGTCGAGTCGGGCCGGCCGGTCATCGCGATCAAGGTCACGCCGAGGCGCTTCAGCACCGGCAGGATCAGGTTCAGCTCGTCGCTCTCGCCGGAGTTGGAGATCGCGAGCACCACGTCGCCCGGCGCGACCATGCCGAGATCGCCATGGCTGGCTTCGCCGGGATGCACGAAGAGGGCGGGCGTGCCGGTCGAAGCCAGGGTCGCCGCGATCTTGCGGCCGACGTGCCCGCTCTTGCCCATGCCCATCGCGACCACACGGCCGGTGCAGGCCAGCATCGCCTTCACCGCGAGCACGAAGCCGTCGCCCTGGCGCGCCTTCAGGCCGATCAGTGCCGCTGCTTCGATGTCGAGGGTCTGGCAGGCCAGGGCCAGGGCGCGCTCTGCGTTGAAAGGGGGGTGTTCGGTCATATAGGATCGGGCGATTCTAGGCGTCCGATGCGGGGCGTCGCTCCCGGTCGCCCGCCGTGCGCGGGCACTGCGCTGGCGTACTTACACCCCATGGCCTCAACGCTCGAAGTCGTCCTGCTGTACCTCGTCGCCGCGGTGGCGGGCGTGGCGCTGTGCCGCACGTTCAAGCTGCCGCCGATGATCGGCTATCTGGCGGTCGGCGTGATCATCGGGCCGAACGCGATGGCCCTGGCGAAGGACTCGGCCGGCGTCTCGTACCTGGCCGAGTTCGGCGTCGTCTTCCTGATGTTCGTGATCGGGCTGGAGTTCAACCTGCCCAAGCTGCGCAGCATGCGCAAGCTGGTGTTCGGGCTGGGCCTGAGCCAGGTGACCTTGACCATCGCGGTGGCGGTGCTCGGCAACCTGCTGCTCGGCTCGCTGCTGTCGCTCTTCGGCCGCGAGTGGGGGCTGAACTGGCAGAGCGCGATCGCGCTCGGCGGCGCGCTCGCGATGAGCAGCACCGCGATCGTCGTGAAGCTGATGGCCGAACGCCTGGAGCTCGAATCGGAACACGGCCGCCGCGTGATGGGCGTGCTGCTGTTCCAGGATCTGGCCGTGGTGCCGCTGCTGGTGTTGATCCCGGCGCTCGGCTCGTCACCGGGCGAGCTGGCGCAGGCGCTGGCCTGGGCCGGCCTGAAGGCTGCGCTGGTGCTGACCGTGCTGCTGGTCGGCGGCCAGCGTGCGATGCGCTGGTGGCTGACCATCGTCGCGCGGCGCAAGAGCGAGGAGCTGTTCGTGCTGAATCTGCTGCTGGTGACGCTCGGCCTGGCCTGGCTGACCGAGCACGCCGGCCTGTCGCTCGCGCTCGGCGCCTTCGTCGCCGGCATGCTGGTTGCCGAGACCGAATACAAGCACCAGGTCGAGACCGACATCCGGCCCTTCCATGACGTGCTGCTCGGGCTCTTCTTCATCACCATCGGCATGAAGCTCGACTGGCGGCCGGTGCTCGCGCAATGGCCGCTGGTGCTGGCGTTCAGCATCGGCCCGGTGCTGTTCAAGTTCGCGCTCGTGACCCTGCTCGCGAAGGGCTTCGGCGCAGCCGGCGGCGTCGCCTTGCGCACCGGCCTGTACCTCGCGCAGGCGGGCGAGTTCGGCTTCGTGCTGCTGGCGCTGGCGACGCAGCAGAAGCTGCTGCCGCCATCGATGCAAAGCCCGGTGCTGGCGAGCATGGTGATCTCGATGCTCGCGACGCCGCTGATCATCCAGTACAGCAACCGCATCGTGATGAAGCTGTCGGCCAACGACTGGCTGATGCAGTCGGTGGCGTTGACGACCATCGCGCGGCGCGCGATCCATACCGACAAGCACATCATCATCTGCGGCTACGGCCGCAGCGGGCAGAACCTGGCGCGCCTGCTCGACAAGGAGGGCATCCCGTACATGGCGCTCGATCTCGACCCGGACCGCGTGCGCCAGGCCGCGGCCGCCGGGCAGAGCGTGGTCTTCGGCGACGCGGCGCGGCCGCAGAGCCTGATGGCGGCCGGCCTGGCACGCGCCAGCGCGGTGGTGGTGAGCTATCACGACACGCCCTCGGCGCTGCGCATCCTGCGCGTCGCACGCGAACATGCGCCGACCGTGCCGGTGATCGTGCGCACCGTCGACGACGTCGATCTCGAGCGCCTGCGCGCTGCCGGCGCGACCGAGGTGGTGCCGGAAGCGATCGAAGGGTCGCTGATGCTGGCGAGCCATGCGCTGGCCTTGGTCGGCGTGCCGATGCGGCGCGTGCTGCGCGTGGTGCAGGACCAGCGCGACGCGCGCTACGGCCTGCTGCGCGGCTATTTCCACGGCGCCGACGACGACACCGCCGACGAGCTGCAGCAGGCGCGGCTGCACAGCGTCAGCCTGCCGGCGGGCGCCGCGACGCTCGGCCGGCCGCTGCGCGACCTGGCGCTGCATGCGGTCGGCGTGACGGTGGTTTCGGTGCGCACCGCCGACGGCGCGGTGGCGCGAGCGGACGAGGCGCGCACGCTGGCCGCCGGCGATACCCTGGTGCTTTCCGGCCTGCCCGAGCCCTTGGCGCTGGCCGAGGGCAAGCTGCTCGGGACGCGTTGAGGGGCGTCGGCGCGTTGCCGCTTCAGGCCGAAGCGCTCAGTGGAGCGCCACCGGCGCGCAGTCGGGCGGCCATCACCGCGCCTGCAGCACGGATCACTTCGAGCGCGATCACCGGCACGCGCTGGGCCAGCTCTTCGAGACGCGGGCCGCGCAAGGCCCAGACGACACAGGGCGTCATCGCCTCGACGTTGGCGCTGCGCGGGCCGTCGATGAAGAGCCCCGGCTCGCCGGTCACCGAGCCGGCGCGCAGCACCGCGACGCGCGCACCGGGCGCAGCACCGGAAACGAAGACCTGCAGGCTGCCGCTGGCCACGAAATACATCGTGCGGTCGCTGTCGCCCTGCCTGATCAACAGGTCGCCGGCGCGGATGTCGTGCTGCGTCAGGTACTGCGACAGGACACGCCATTGCCCCGCATCCAGCCGAGGCCGGAACGCATCCGCCGTGTTGAGCGAACGCAGGGCTTCGACATAAGCGGTGATGTCCATCGTGGCGGCGTCCGGGAGACTGCTGCACGAATTATCCAGCGCGGTGCCGGCCGATACCGCCGCAGCGCGCCCCGTCGATCGGAGCATGGATACCGTCCGATCGGATCGCGCGCGCCGTGCTTCGTGCAGGCGCCGTGCAGCGCTTGCCGTATGCTGCTCGGCCGACCCGGCGGCCGCCGGTCCGCCGCCTTGATCCGATATCGCCATGAGCGTCTCCACCGTCCTCGTCACCGGCGCCAGCCGAGGCATCGGCCGCGCCATCGCCTGGCGCCTCGCGCAGGCCGGTTATGACCTGGTGCTGCATTGCCGCAGCGGTGTCGCGCTCGCCGAGGCGCTGGCCGACGAGATCCGCGCATCGGGCCGTGAGGCGCGCGTGCTGGCCTTCGACGTGGCCGATCGCGTTGCCGCCGCGGGAGCCCTGCTCGCCGACGTCGCCGCACATGGCGCCTATTACGGCGTGGTCTGCAACGCCGGCATCGCCCGCGACAACGCCTTCCCGGCGATGAGCGGCGAGGACTGGGACGCCGTGATCCATACCAACCTCGATGCCTTCTACAACGTGCTGAACCCGCTGGTGATGCCGATGGTGAAACGCCGTGCGCCCGGGCGCATCGTCACGCTGGCATCGGTCTCGGGCCTGGTCGGCAACCGCGGCCAGGCCAACTACAGCGCGTCCAAGGCGGGCATCATCGGCGCGAGCAAGGCGTTGGCGATCGAGCTGGCGAAACGCGACATCACGGTCAACTGCGTCGCGCCCGGGCTGATCGACACCGACATGGTCACGCCCGAGGTGCGCGACGAAGCGCTGAAGGGCATTCCGATGCGCCGGCTCGGCACGCCCGAGGAGGTGGCGGGGCTGGTGGCGTTTCTGATGTCGGCGGAGGCCGGCTACATCACGCGGCAGGTGATTTCGGTGAACGGCGGATTGATCGGCTGAAGGAGTAGCTGTCGGCTCACTTGCCGATGCAGAAGCGGCTGAAGATCTCTCCGAGCAAGGCATCGGCACTGACCGCACCGGTGATCTCGCCGAGCGCATTGTGCGCAAGGCGCAGGTCTTCGGCCAACAGGTCCAGCGCCGGCTCGCGGGCGGCGAGTTGCGCAGCAGCCTGCTCCAGGTGCTGGCGTGTGCGTTCCAGCGCCTGCAAGTGCCGCGCGCGGGCGATGAACACCCCTTCGCTGCCGCCGGCCTCGGCATGCCAGCCGGCGAGCTGCAGCAGACGCGCACGCAGCACCGGCAAGCCTTCGCCGGTGGCGGCGGACAGCGCCAACCCGTCTTCGGCCACCGCCGGCGCGCCCACCAGGTCCGCCTTGTTGAACACATGCAGCAGCCGCACCGCACCCGCGCCATCGGCCGCCAGCCGCCCGGCGATGCGCGACTCGCCGGCGTCATAAGCCGGCTCGCCGATGCGCGACAGGTCGTGCAGGAACAGCACCGCGTCGGCATCCGCGATCGCCGCCCAGCTGCGCTGCATGCCGATGCGCTCGACTTCGTCGCCGGCAGTCTCGTCCTCGCGCAGGCCGGCGGTATCGATCACGTGCAGCGGCACGCCTTCGATCTGGATCGTCTGACTGACCTTGTCGCGCGTGGTGCCGGGAATCGGCGTGACGATCGCCAGCTCGGCGCCGGCCAAGGCGTTCAGCAGCGAGCTCTTGCCGACGTTGGGCTGGCCGGCGAGCACGAGCGTGATGCCTTCGCGCAGCAGCGCCCCTTGATGCGCGCGCTCGCGCACCTTGGCCAGCTGCGCGGCGATGTGTTCGAGCTGGCCGCGAGCATCGGCCTGTTCGATGAAATCGATGTCCTCTTCGGGGAAGTCGAGCGTGGCCTCGACCAGCATGCGCAGGCGCAGCAGCTGCTCTGCCAGGCGCTTGACTTCCGCAGAGAACGCGCCGGCCAGCGAGCGGCCGGCCGAGCGCGCCGCGGCCTCGGTACTGGCATCGATCAGGTCGGCGACGGCTTCGGCCTGCGCCAGGTCGAGCTTGTCGTTCAGAAAGGCGCGCTGCGTGAATTCGCCCGGCTCGGCGAGGCGCAGCGCAGGCATCGCTTCGAGGCAGCGCGCGAGCAGCAGCTGCAGCACCACCGGCCCGCCATGGGCCTGCAGCTCGAGCACGTCTTCGCCGGTGTAGGAATGCGGCGCCGGGAAGTGCAGCGCCAGGCCGCGGTCGATCGCGTCGCCGGCAGCATCACGAAAGGGCAGATAGGTCGCGCTGCGCGCTTCGAGCGCGCGGCCGCAGACGGCTTCGATCAGCGGACGCAGATCGCGCCCCGAGGCGCGCACGATGCCCACCGCGCCGCGGCCCGCCGCGGTGGCGATCGCGACGATCGGGTCATGGTCGCGCGGCAGCATGGGCTCTGGCGGGGCGACGCGGCGCCGCCCCTTGGTTTGGCTACTTGCCGAGCACGCCCAGGCGCTTGTTGATGATGTACTG
>Ga0105237_10000415_pt1 | contig 60788 bp, 50 predicted proteins | sample KBSC24metaG_FD_81520 | JGI IMG/M metagenome (GOLD analysis project Ga0105237, IMG submission 81520) | Corn rhizosphere microbial communities from Kellogg Biological Station, Michigan, USA - KBS C2-4 metaG | ecosystem: Host-associated > Plants > Roots > Rhizosphere > Soil | place: Michigan, USA... | reverse complement strand
TCGGCAAGGCCATAAAGAAGGTAGGCGAACAGCCCGAGCGCCATCAGCCCGATCAGCGTATCGAAATTCTTGGTCGGGATGACCTGATCGTAGACTGCGATCATGAACATCGGACCGGTGAGCATCAGCAGGTTGATGACCAGACTGATGACGGCAATACCCAGGAACGAACGCCTGAGCCGGTCGAACACAGCGCTGAGTTCAGACTTGCTTCGTGCCATTGACCCGATCAGCCCAAGGCCGCCCCGTCATTGCGACAAGGCAGCGTCCTCCCCGTCCGCCGTCGGGCGGGACCACGTAAACCAGTCTCTTAGGGCGGGGCCCCCGCCGTTTGTTTGCTCGGCTTTGCCGGTCAGCCGCTTTCGCGGAAATACGACGAGTATTCCGCCATATAGGCCTCGGACGAGCCTGGCGTCCGGTAAAGCTGAAGCTTCTTGATGTCGGCTTTGTTGAGGATGGTGCCGACGCATTTCTCGGCAATCCGCGGCTCGGCATTGAGCGTCGATTGCAGGAACTGGCGCGAGGTCGATCCCCACTGGACGACGAGCACAAAGGCGTCGACCTGCGGTGAGACGGCGCGCGCGTCGACCACCGCCGCCACCGGCGGCAGGTCGAGGATAATATACTCGTACTGGCGGCGGGCGGCATCGAGCAGCGCCGCAAACGTGCCCGAACCGAGCAGATCCGCCGAACTCAGCGCGGCCGTGCTGAGCGAAATCGGCAGCACGTCGAGACCCGTCGCAGGATCGACAAAGATCGCTTCCTGCATCGTTGCCTTGTGCAGCACCGCTTCGATCAGGCCCGCCTTGCAGTGCGGCGTCGCGTGACGTGATAGCGTCGGCCGGCGGAGGTCCGCGTCAATGATGAGCGTCCGCGCGCCGGTCGCGGCAATCAGCGTCGCGAAATTGTAGCTGAGGGTCGTCTTGCCTTCTTCGGGCAGCAGCGAAATCATCCCCAGCACCTTCGACTTGGTGTCGGAGAGGGCGAGATCTGCAGCCACCTTGGCGCTACGGAGCGTCTCGGCGAACTGGCTCCGCCGGTGCTCCAGCACATAGTTGAAGAGCGTGTGGTCGAGCGGCGCAACACGATTGGCGACAAGCTGCCCCGAGTGCTTCGCCTTGCTGTTCACCCGGTCAATCAGCGGCACCATGCCGAGATATTCGAGGCCGACATCGGTCCTGAGGTGGTCGACGGTCCGCACGAAGCGATCCCTGAACTCACGCATGCCGCCGAAGCCTACCCCGACGAGACCGCCGAGGAAGGTGGATGCCGCGAGCACCAGCCAGCCGACCGGCGAGGCCGGGCTGGTGGGCACTTCCGCAGGGGTCACAATGCGTGCCTCGGCGATCGGGAACGAGGTCCGTTGCGCCGCCGATTGGTAGTTCTGCAGGAACGACTGATAGAGGTTCTTGACCGACTGCGATTTGAGCATCAGTTCGTTCAACTGCGCCATCAGCGCGTTGGACGCCGGGTCGGACTTCGTTGCCGTGGCCAGCGCATCGCGCTGGCTCTGCTCATGCGCCTGGGCCACCTGAAAATCGCTCGCATAGCCTGCGGCGATGCGCGTCAGCTCTTCCTTGATCTGGCCCTGATATTCGTCCATCTCCGCCTTGAGGCGCTGCGTCTGAATATGCTGATCGCCGACCAGTGCGGCGAAATCGGATTCGCGCTTGGCAGTGTCGAGATAGCGCGTCCGCAGCGAGTTGATCAGCGGGCTGTCGAGCGCCGCCGTTACCAGCGCATTCGGATCGTTCGAGGCGAGGATCGTGTTGATCTGATCAACCTTGGCCTTGGCCGACGCCGTCGCGTTCTGCGCCGCGATCAGCGCCGAATTGAGCTGCGCCACCTGCTGGTCGCTGATGAGCTGGCCATTGGCCGTCTGCAGGTTATTGGCGGCGCGGAACTGCTCGACGGCTGTGTCCGCCGCGACCGATTCCGTGCTCAACTGCTCGATGCGCTGCTGCAGCCAGTCAGAGGCGCGGCGCGTCGCGTCGTATTTCGAGTTGAGCTGATCGGTCAGGTAAGCCTCGGCCAGCGCATTGGCGATATTGGTGGCCCGCACCGGATCGGGATCGGAATAATCCACCTCGAGCAGATAGGTGCCCTTGACCCGCGTGATGTTGGAATTGCCCTGGACGATGTTGATGGCATTGTCGCGCGGCGTCACCGCGGGCGCCGGCAACTTTGCCTGCCCGGCATCGGCCTTTGCTTTCGCCTTTTGAAAGGTCCCGAAGATGGGCTTGAACAGGCCCAGAATCTGCGATTTGAGGTTGCCGCCGCCGGTGGCCATGAATGCCTTGTCGGCGGTGAGATTGAGCGCATCGACGGCGGTACCGGCGACGCTCGGGCCGCTGAAAAGCTCAACCTGGCTGAGAATGGCGGCATCGGCCTGCGAGCTGTCGGTATTGCCGGTGACCTGCGAGGTCAGCCCGGCGTCGCTCTGGTCGATCAGTACCTCGTTGGTGGCCTTGTAGAGGGGCGTTGCGAACCAAAGGTAGGCGACGCCGATCAGCATCCCCACGACGGTAATCGCCAGCACGACCTTCCATTGGCGCCGGATGATCCCGCCGATGCGGTCGAGATTGATGACGTCGCTGTCCGCGTTGTCCGTATCGAACGGTTCGCCCTGGGCGAAGGAGTCGGAATTCGGATTTCGACGTAGCATATGAGACCTTGATGTTTTCGCGCCCTCAGCCAGGGCAGGAAAGGCCGCGCTCACGCCACCAAGGCATCAGACGATCAAGGCCTCAATACGTCGCAATTCCGTCTACGGCGCCCCGCCCGCTGCAACAAGGCGACTGAATATGCGAACAAAAGCAGGCTAGCGGCGATCACGGAGAGCGAGAACCCGCGCAAACGCAACGCGGACCATGCAGAAAAGCATGGCTGCGATTCTATGGGTCAATGCACTGAATTGACTGCATAATTCGGCCAATACCAGCAATCTCTTGAAAGTCGCGCAGAATGATTGCCAAGAATTGGCCCTATTCTGCGCCGCGCCCTATCAAGACAAGCGGCCAATACGGCAAAAAGTGCGCCTAAACCGCCGGAAATCCCGACTAAATATGGAAATCCGGGGACATCACGAGCCCGTCTGGATTGATGTGAATCGTCAGGCTGCCGGTGTCCTGCAGGGTGCCATCCGATATCTTATAGGAGAAGGTGTCGCTCAGGGCGGCCTCGCCCGCAGAAACCTTGGTGGGATCGACCTGATAGGTATAGTCGCCATCGGCGGCGATCGTCAGGACCCCGTATTCACCGGCGATGTGGGTCACCCCGGCGCCGACCTTGGTGGTATCGGCGCTACGCACATAAAGCGTGTCATGATTTACGTCGGTGTCGTTAGCCAAAACATTGCCGGCCGCCGCGCCGGCGGCATCGACCGTCGCCCCGTCATTCACCGCCACCGGCTTGATCTCGTGACGCGGTAGCAAGTGGATCGTCAGCGTCGAAGAGGTCTCTTGGCTGCCATCCGTCACAATGTAGGAAAAGGTGTCTGCGACGCCCTTGACGATGCTCGCGACCGACGCCTCATTGACCGTGTAGACGAAGTTTCCGTGCTGATCGATCGTGACGTAGCCGTATTTCCCGGCGAGTTCGGTGCCCGGCGTTATCGCCTGACCGTCGAACTCGACCAGTTTAACAGACCCGCCGGTGGGGCTGCTGTCGTTGGTCAGAATATCGCCCTGTACGACCTCCTGATGGGTGTAGGCGATGTATGAATCTGCGACCGCATGGGGCGCCGTGCTGACATACGTGCCGTTTTCGCCGACCGTGAAAGTACCGCTCGCGTTCACGTCGTCGGAAATCTTGGTTGGCGTGCTGTTTGAATCGATCTGATTGCCGGAAAAATCGCCGCTTGCCAGCCGGTCAACCTTGAGCGCTGCACCGAAGATGTTGTCGAACGTATTGTCGTGAACGTCGATATCGGTGCGGGCGCCCGTCGCCGTGCCCTTACCTGTGATCGCCACGCCATATTGCACGTCGTGAATGTCGTTGTCGTAGATGTTGTAATTCTTGACGGCGTTGTTCTCGCCGATGCCGATGCCGAACGACCAGGTGTAGCCGCCCTGCCCGTAAACATTGTTGTAGGCGATGGTCACGTCGTCCGAATTGACGCTGGCGCCGTAGCTGCCGCCAACCATCGTATTGCCTTCGATCACAACGCCATCGGATCCGTTGACGACGAGGTTGCCCTTGGTGCTGTCGGTCTGCCCGCTCATATCGAGCGAGTTGTCGAGAACCAGGACATTGGTGGCGCCGGTGATCTGGATGTTGTCGCCGGTCACGCCGTGGACCGTGTCGATGTTGTTATGCTCAAGCGTTATGCCGCTGCCGCCGGAGATCCAGATGCCATCGCCGGTGACGCCCGTTATGGTTGTCCCCTCGACGGTCACATTAGTGCTGTTCTGGAAGCTGATGGCGCCCGAATGCGCCGCGGTGCCAGCATCGACGACGTGGACGTTCTGCACCGTCCAGTTCACCGCGGCAGTCGCCGAGATGGCGTTGCCGGTGGTGTTGGCGATGGTGAGGTCCTGCACCACGATGTTCTGTGTCTTGGAGCCGGTTATGCCCGCCGTGCCGCCGGAAATAACGGGCGCATTCTCTCCGTCGCCATAGGCGCCGATGGTGATGGGATTGCCGACGGTGCCTGAATATTTGAGCGTGAGCTGCCCCGTATAGGTGCCGTCCTTGGCGAACAGCACCTCGTCGCCGGGCTGCAGCTTGAGCTGGTTGACGGCGGAGATCGACGCCAGCGCGGCGTCGGTTGAAGTCCCCGTGTTGGCGTCACTGCCAGTCGCCGAGTCGACGTAATAGATCGTCATTTTGGAGGGGCCTTCCCGAGCGCTATTTATGCTCTGCTACTATCAATGCAACCGTCCCCTCTCGGATGCATTGGCCTGCCGACAATTATCTGAATCGAGTTTTACGCAACCACCGCAAATACGTCGCCGGCCAGACTCTGCCGATCAGCGCAGCAGGTCAAGCAATGACCAGGCGAGGCACCCTGCCCCGAAGATCGCCGCCCAGATGACCAGCGCCAGCAGCACGGTCGAGACCCCGCCGGAGTTCGCCTTGGCGTACGAATAACCGCTCCGTTGATCGACCGACCGCAAAATTGCCTCCTGAAACATCGAGCCCAAGAGCGATATACCGGCGTCACGATTTCGAACGGCTTAAGCGGTTTGATTCAATTTTGCGCCGGGTTGCGGTCATCGCAAGATAATCTTTAGTCGACCTTCTCATGCTGCGCAGAAGTGGGCGATTTTTGCCGCCGATCCGATCTGGCGAAATGTCGGCAAATTGTGCTAGTTCCGTCGGCGGCTAAGTTGCTCTGACGCCAGCTATTTAGCGCCGTTGCCGCCGTCCTCGATGCGGCCAGCTCTCGAGCCGCAGGGTTGCCGAATGAAGTTCTTCGTTACCGGAACCGCCGGGTTCATCGGCTTTCACCTCGCCCGGCGGCTGCTGGCGGATGGGCATGACGTCGTTGGCTACGATGGTCTCACCGATTACTACGACCCGGCGCTGAAGCGGGCGAGGCTTGCCATCCTTGAAGCAACGCAGGGCTTTAAGGGTATCGAGGCCATGCTCGAGCAAAAAGGCCGGCTGGAAGACGCGATCGCCCTCTATGCGCCGGACGTCATCGTACACCTCGCGGCCCAGGCCGGCGTCCGCTATTCGCTGGAGAACCCTGGCGCCTATATCAGCGCCAACCTCATCGGCACGTTCAATCTGCTCGAAGCCGCGCGCCTCTATCGTCCACGGCATCTGATGATCGCCTCGACCAGCTCGGTCTACGGCGGCAACCAGAAGGTTCCTTTTGCGGAAGCTGACCGCACCGATTTCCCGGTGTCGCTCTATGCCTCGACCAAAAAATCTGTCGAGGCGATATCGCACTCTTACGCGCACCTCTTCGATATCCCGACGACTGTGATGCGGTTCTTCACCGTCTACGGGCCTTGGGGTCGGCCGGACATGGCGCTCTTCCGGTTCGTCTCGGCCATCGAAGAAGGCAAGCCGATCGCCGCCTACGGCCAGGGCGCGATGCGCCGCGACTTCACCTATATCGATGACCTCATTGAGGCCGTGGCAAGGCTTACTTCGGTTGTGCCCGAACGCGGCAAGCCGCTGCTCACCAGTGGCATCACCGACTCCCTGTCGCCGGTCGCGCCGTGGCGAGTGGTCAACATCGGCAGCGGGCACCCGATCGCATTGACCGACTTCATCGCCGTCATTGAGAAAACGCTCAGGAAGACGGCCACCAATATCCTGATGCCGATGCAGGCAGGCGATGTCGCCGACACGTTCGCCGATCCATCACTGCTCGAGGCGCTGACCGGCTACGCACCGGCAACCGAACTCGCCGACGGCGTGCGAAACTTCGTCGACTGGTTCGACGACTACACCGGGCAACGGTTGACGTAGCGTCGCGCTCAAACGCTGCTGTTGAGGAAGCTTCTGATATTGTTGACGAAGTTCGTGCGGCCCGCCAACTCGGCGTCATCGCGTGCGGCTTCTAGATTGCCGCGGCCGAGCAGCTCTGGCAGCTCGTCTACATCGTTGGCGACATAGATGCCAGGCTTGTCCTTGACTTCGTTGGCAGTCGCCAATTGATGGTCGTTCCTGTGCTCGCCGTGCTTCGCCAGACGCGGCACGATGATCAGCGGCTTGTGAAGCTTTTGCGCCGTCAGGATTGTCCCGATGCCCGCATGCGAAACAATGACCGATGCTGCCCGAAATTTTTCCTCGAACTGGTCCGGCCGCAACGTGGCCGCCCACTGCATATGGACCGGCTCGTAACTCGCGGCCCCGATCTGTCCGAAAATCTCTTCGTGCAAAGATGGCGCGAGGTCATCCAGCGCCCTGACCAAGCGGTCGAACGGCAACTGCGTGCCGATAGTCAGCAGGATCAAAGAACGCTCCCGATGTAGCGGGGGCCACCGGCGGTCTCGAGGTGCTTCCACTGGGTAAGCCAGAGGTCGGCGAGCCGCCCTGCCACCTTGCCGCTCATGGAGAGCTGCTCGCAATTGGCGACGCTGTCGATCCAGATGGTCTTCGCGCCCAGCAATTTGCCGAAGAAAAGAGCGAAAAGTCCGGGCGCCGCGCCGGTCGAAATGACGACTGAGGGTTTCGTCCGCCAGACCAGCGCGAACGTCTCCCAAAGGCATTTGAGGCTGGCGATCGGCCGATCGCGATTACAGTCGCTGACCACCGTCGCGGTCTTGCCGGTCCGCTCGGCCAGCGCCGCAATCGTCGTCGCATAAGTCACGCTGTCAGACTCGAAAGCCGCACTGATGATCATCAGTTGCTCCCAATGCCCGCCACCGGATGAAACCGCCAGAATTCGTTGCATTTCGATCACCGCCATGTCGCCTGCAAACCGTTCGGGCATGTTCGCACGACCTCGCGATCCGCCCCGTGTGACCGGATCGAATTCGTCATGCGCTGGCGCTGCTTTGCAGTCGCCGCCCCGTTATTGCTTCACTCCGCCGCAGCGGGAATCTCGGCATCGGACGGCCGCTTGGTCGGTCGGCCCACGCTCTCGTAGACGAACCCGTGCGGCTCGACCTCAGAACGCCGATAGATATTGCGAAGGTCGACCAGTACCGGCGCCTTCATGATCGATTTTAGCCGCCCCATGTCGAGCGAGCGGAACGCGTTCCATTCGGTGACGATCACCAGCGCATCGGCGCCGGTCGCCGCGTCGTAAGGGTTCTCGGCGTAGTCGACGCCGGTCAGCATTTCCTTGGCGGCGCTCATCCCCTCGGGATCGTGCGCTTTGATCTTAGCGCCGTTGTCGAGCAGCGCCTGAATGATGGCCAGCGAGGGCGCCTCGCGCATGTCGTCGGTATTCGGTTTGAACGTCAGGCCGAGGACGGCGATGGTCTTGCCTCGCACGCTGCCGCCGCAGGCCGTGATGATCTTGCGGCCCATGGCGCGCTTGCGCTGGTCGTTGATCGCGACCGTGGTTTCGACCAACCGCAGCGGCGTGCCGTGGTCCTGACCGATCTTCGCCAGCGCCAGCGTATCCTTGGGGAAGCACGAGCCGCCAAAGCCTGGGCCGGCATTGAGGAACTTGCTGCCGATGCGGTTGTCGAGACCCATGCCGCGAGCCACGTCCTGCACGTTGCCGCCAGCGCTTTCGCAGAGGTCGGCGATCTCGTTGATGAAGGCGATCTTCATCGCGAGGAACGCGTTGGCCGAGTACTTGATGATTTCGGCGGTGCGGCGATCGGTAAACTGGATCGGCGCCTGGTTGAGATAGAGCGGGCGGTAGACTTCGGACATCACCGCCCTGCCCCGCTCGTCCTCCGTTCCGACGACGATGCGATCCGGATGTTTGAAATCGTCGATGGCCGCGCCTTCGCGCAAAAACTCCGGATTGGAGGCCACGACCACGTCTGCCTTGGGATTGGTGGCCCGGATGATGCGCTCGACCTCGTCACCGGTTCCAACCGGAACTGTCGACTTGTTGACCACCACGGTAAAACCGTCGACGGCCTCGGCGATCGAGGCAGCGGCGGCATAAACGTAGCTCAGATCGGCATGACCGTCGCCGCGCCGCGACGGCGTTCCGACGGCAATGAAGACCACGTCCGCGTCCTTGACGGCCGCCTTGAGATCGACGGTAAAGGTCAGCCGGCCGGCCGCCGCATTCTCACTGACCAGCTCCTGCAGGCCCGGCTCGAAGATGGGGATTTGCCCATTGCGAAGAGCGTCGATCTTGCTCTGATTGAGGTCGACGCAGGTGACGAAGTGCCCGAAATCCGCGAAGCACGCGCCGCTTACCAAGCCGACGTAACCCGATCCAATCATCGCAATGCGCACGGTATAACCCTCATTTCGTTGGACAAAGGACGACGGCCGGGCTGCTGCCGGCCGGACTCTAGCGGAACCTCATCTTCGATTTTGCCGCATTCACGCGACGGGACCGCCAAGCGTCATCCCGTAGCCATTGCCGGAACGCTAACAGCCCTTTCCCATTATCTCCACCGCCATGGTGCATGTCCATCATGTCGAAAATGCAGACCTAGGACAGCGGCCGTTTGCTGATCGCTGAACCGCGATTTTCGCAGAATAGTGAGGACGGAAAAGGGCTTGGGGCGCCGGTCTCAGTGCCGTCAAACTTGCGTCATGTGACTGCGCGAGTCTCAGATATGGGTGATCAAATGGTAAAGGCCGTAGCCGACAGCGATGACGATTACCCATGAGACGAGCACGGCTGCAACGAAGGCCCAGCCGCGGCGGCGCTTGATCGTTGAACGGGCGTAGCGAGCAAATTCGCTGTCGAAAAAATTCATAGCGGGCTGACCCTTATGGGCCCAGTAGCGCTCGTCGCCGCCGCCCGGTTCCACCGGCCCTCTCCTTGGAGAGTAGCCATACAGCCATCGATAAATCCTTACAATATCACCGAATCAGTAGTTGACCGCACTGTTGCGCAAGTGCCGATCACATTTGCATCGACACCTGCCCGACCCGCCGATTGTGACAGCCTAGCCGATCTTGCCGCCGAGTTCGTCCTCGATGTGGATGCGGATGATCTCGTCAAAATCCTTGTCGGCGCGGAAGCCGAGGGCCAGCGCCCGCTTCGTGTCGAAGTTGCGGGCCCAGCCGTCGACGATCCGGATAATCGTCGGATCGGGGACATCGCGAATCAATCCCACCGCCTTGTCACCAGCGACCCGCCGAAGCGCCTCGATTTCCTCGCCAACCGTGGCCGAGAGGCCGGGAGCCGAAACCGTCCGGCGCCAGCCGAGCGCCTTCGTATCGAGCGCCGCCGCGTGCATGAGGAAACCAACCGCGGCGCGCGGGCTCGCGAACCAGTGGCGTACATCCTTGCTGACCGGCAGCACGGCTTCCTTGCCCGAAAGCGGTTCGCGCAAGATGTTGGAAAAGAAGCCCGAGGCGGCCGCGTTCGGCTTGCCCGGCCGCACGACGATGGTCGGCAAGCGGATGCCGACGCCGTCGACGAAACCTTTGCGCGAGTAGTCGTTGAGCAGGAGTTCGTCGATGGCCTTCTGCGTGCCGTAGCTGGTGAGCGGGGTGGAGAAGAACTCGTCGCCGATAGCATCGGGAAACGGCGCCCCGAAGACGGCGATGGAGGAGGTGAACACCAGTCGCGGAACGTAGGGGCTCTTGAGCCCTTCCTGCCGGATCGCCTCGAGGAGGAACCGCATACCATCGAGGTTAATGCGATAGCCCTTGTCGAAATCGGCCTCGGCCTCGCCGGAGACGATCGCCGCGAGGTGGAAGATCAAATCCGGCCGGCCCGCGACCAGTGACGCCGCGACGCCTGGCATCGATACATCGGTTGCAGTCGTCTCGACCTTGCCGGAGAACGCAACCGCTTCGGGCTTCACCACGTCGGTCAGCGTCAGCTTGTCGATCGGCTTGCCGGCAACAGTACCGGCCTTGACCAGCGCGGCGGTGAGCTTGCGCCCGACCATGCCGGCGGCGCCAATAATCAGGATATGCATGGAAATCTCCTCCGAAACGCCTGCTGCTTACCACCTCGCCCGCGACGAGGCGACGGATAAGTCACTGCGGCTGACGCACATCCGCTTTCGGCGCCCGCGGCCCCGAACTCGGCCGAGCCACGAGCCGCGGCGTCACCACGAAATGCTCGGCATCCTCGCGCCCCTTGATGCGCTCGATCAGCAGCCGCGCCGCCTGGATGCCGAGCAGCTGACCGGACTGGTCGATGCTGGTCAGCGCGTTCTGCGCCAGATCGCAATAGGACGTGTTGTCGTAGCCGACGACCGCCAGGTCACCGGGCACATTAAGGCCGAGATCGCGGGCGACGCTTAAGGCCTCCAGCGCGACGAAATCGGTCCAGCAAAACAGCGCCTCCGGCCGCTGCCGCGATTCCAGCAGATGGCGCACTGCCGTCTGGGTCTCACGCGGCGTCTGGTCGGCAGGTACGACATTAATGAAGGCCGAAAGCCCGGCCTCTTTCATGGCCGCGCGGTAGCCGATCTCGCGTTGCCGCGTAACCTCGATCGTCCGCCCTTCGGGCAAAAGGAGGCTGAGAAAGGCAATGTTGCGATATCCAGCATGGACGAGGTGCTTTACCACCAGCGCCGCGCCGAGCCGGTCGTCGTTATTGACCGTGTCGAAGGTCGTGGCGTCGGGCTCATGGTGACCGATGACAACGGTGGGGATGCGCTCGGCGACCGTGCGCTCGTCAACGCCGACGATACGAGGCGCGACCAGTATAAGCCCATCCATCTGCCGGTCGACCATCGCGTCGATCAGCGCCAGCTCGATGGAGGCAGTAGACTGGCTTATGCCTAGGATCGGCTGATATTGCGTACGCTCCAGGGCGACGTTGATCCCAGCCATGATGTCGGCAAAAAACGGGTTGCGGAGATCGGCGAACAGCACACCGATCGTGTAGGTCTGCCCCCGCATGCCACGGGCCGCGGCGTGCGGCCGATAGCCAAGTTTCAGGATCGAGGCCTGGACACGAGCCCGGAGCGACTCGCTCACGCCATAAGCGTCGCGCAACACCTTCGACACCGCCGCGACAGAAACGCCGGCGTCCGCCGCCACAGTGCGGATCGTCACCCGTTCGCTCTTCTTACGTGCCGTCACTCGCCCTTCCATCGCCGCAATGACGCTGAAATGACGCCGGCGCGCAAGTGGCCCGTTGGACGCGGGGCCGTTTACTCGCCGCGGCGATCGCGCCATGCTCGGCCTAAACCCATATGAGTTGCCTCATGCCCCTGCGCAGCGCCGGTATCATGGCCTTTCGCCGGACGGCTAGCAGCCTGGAAGTTCTGCTGGTCCATCCCGGCGGTCCATTCTGGGCCAGAAAGGACGCGGCGGCATGGTCGATCCCCAAGGGCTTGTGCGAACCGGACGAGAAGGTCGAGGAGGCGGCGCGGCGGGAATTCACTGAGGAGACAGGATTTCCCATTAATGGTCCGCTCACGGCGCTAGGCCATTTCAAACAGACCGGCGGCAAGATCGTCACCGCCTACGCGCTGGAGAGCGATTTCGATGCGGCCGCTGTCCGCAGCAACAGCTTTGAGCTCGAATGGCCGCCGCGCTCCGGCCGCACCGCGACATTTCCTGAAGTTGACCGGGCGGGCTGGTTTGCACCCGCCGCAGCGCGCGAAAAGCTGCTCAAGGGACAGCTTGCTATCCTTGACGCGCTTCTCGCCCATCTCGCATAGCAAGCTGCGGTCGCTGCCATCAGCCACCGAACCGCTCGTGAGGTTGCCATGCCGTTCGCTCATCGACGCCCCGGCGTCCCCGACATCCTCTATGTCATGGCCGTCGCCAACGAGTATGGGCCGGCCCTTAAGGCACGCATCACGCCAGTGATGACGGGCGTCGGGCCTGTCGAGGCTGCGGTTGTGGTGACGCGGGCGCTGGCGAAGCTCGAAGCGGAAGATCGGCTGCCGCAAATGGTAGTCTCGCTTGGCTCCGGCGGCTCGCACACGCTCGAACAGCTTGGCGTCTATCAAGCGACGAGCATCTCCTATCGCGACATGGATGCTTCGGCCCTGGGCTTCGCCAAGGGCGAAACGCCATTCCTCGGGCTGCCAGCGGTGCTGACGCCGGGGCTCGTCGTCCCCGGCATCCCCAGCGCCAGCCTTTCGACAGGCGCCAATATCGTCTCCGGCCGCGGCTATGACGGGATTGAGGCCGATATTGTCGATATGGAGACCTACGCAGTGCTGCGTGCCTGCCAGCTCTTCAAGCTACCGCTCGTCGCGCTGCGCGGTATCTCCGATGGCGCCGAAGAGCTGCGCGAAATCAACGACTGGACGCGGTATCTTCACATTATCGACGAGCGGCTTGCCGCCGCAGTCGACAAGCTCGAACAGGCCGTCGCGGCCGGGACGCTCACGACAAGCTGAGCCGGGATTGAACCATCGCCGGGCGACAGTCCGGCGCATTGGGTCTATGCTTGGAGCAGTTGCAGGTCGCGGAATCCGCGTCCGGCGCCAAGGTTCGAGGGCTCCGCTCGCGACCGCTTCCTGCCTCCAACAATGAGGAGGACCAGGAATGGCCTACCATGTGCTCACGGGCGCCGACGATCGCATCGCTCAGCCCACCGTCGAAAAAATCCACGTTTCAGATCTCACGGCCGCGCTGAGAAGTGGGTTTGACGATTTCGTGCAAAAGCCCTCGCACTACATCTTCCTGTGCTTGATCTATCCGATCGTCGGCGTGGTGCTGGCACTCTGGACCTCCGGCAACAATGCCCTACCCCTACTCTATCCGCTGATGTCAGGCTTCGCCCTGCTCGGCTCCCTCGCCGCCATCGGCCTCTACGAAATCAGCCGGCGGCGAGAAAAGGGGCTCGACACGTCGTGGCGCCACGCGTTCGAGGTGCTGCGCTCGCCGGCGATCCCCTCGATCATCGTGGTCGCACTCTGGCTCTTCGCGCTGTTCTATCTTTGGCTCGCCAGCGCAGAGACGCTCTACCAGAGCGTGATGGGGCTTTCGGCTCCCGACTCGCTCTGGGGATTTGTCAGCCGGGTGTTCTCGACGCCCGAGGGGTGGACGCTGATTATCTGGGGCAACATCATCGGCTTTGCCTTCGCGCTGGTGACACTGGCAACGACCGTGATTGCCTTCCCGCTGATGATCGATCGCGACGTCGGCGCCGTCGCGGCAGTGACGACGTCGTTGCGGGCCTTCGCCGCCAATCCGGGGCCGATGCTGCTTTGGGGGCTCATTGTTGCGCTCGCTCTGCTGATCGGCTCGATCCCGCTCTTCATCGGCCTCGCCATCGTTGTGCCGGTGCTCGGCCATGCGACGTGGCACCTCTATCGGCGGGTCGTGACCTGAGCGCGCGACCAGCGGGCGGCGCTGTTCACCCAATCTTAAGGCTAACGAAAGACTGAATATTAAGATTGAAATCGCATTTTGTCCGGGCGTCGCCCTGCTCATGGGAGCCCAACATGCCCGGACCGATCAAGCTATTGCTGGTGCTGCTTGCGCTGGCGATGAGCCTCAGCGTTTCAGGCTGCGCGACATTTCCATTTGCCCCGCACTATTCATCCAAGGAATGCCTGATGCGGGCGATGTTCTTCGAGTCGAACCAGTCGAGCGAAGAGGGCATGCTCGCCGTTGGTACGGTGGTGATGAACCGCGTCGGCGCGCCAGGCTATCCGCACGACATTTGCGGCGTGGTGTTACAGCCGGGCCAGTTCTCTCCCAACTGCCTGCGTCAACCGATGCGTGGCCGGGGCGTGGCACTGGCCTCCGAGGTTGCTGATCGAGTGCTGGCCGGGGCACGGCATCCGGCCCTGCCCTACACCACGCATTTCCACACCGCCGGGCTGACCTTCCCCTACAACAACATGCACTACGTGCTCGAAGCGGGCGGCAACGCGTTCTACGAGATCTACTGACCTCGCTAGCCCTTCTCGGCGCCCGACAACAGGCCGGCGCGCACGAACCGCTGCGAGATCAGGAAGATCACCAGCACCGGCAGCACGACGAAAATGCACGCCAGGATGCATTCGGGGATCTTGATGGGGATTGGGCTTGGCGTGTTGCTGAGCGCGCCCGAACCGCTGATCATCGCCGTCATGCCGACGGGGAGGTTGAAGAGCTTGTCGTCAGACAGCAGCACGAAGGCGAGGAAGTAATTGCTCCAGTTGGCGAGGAAGGCGAAGAAAGCCACCAGCGCCAGCAGCGGCCCAGCGAGCGGCAGGCCAATGTAGAGGAATTGCTGGAAGCGATTGCAGCCATCGATCTGCCCCGCATCCATGATGCTGGCCGGCATCGACGACGAGAAAAAGATGTACGAAAGGTAGACCCCGAACGGGAAGAACGCCGACGCGAGGATCAGCCCCGCATAGGTGTTGGTCAGGCCGAGCACGTTGAGTTCGAGGAAGATCGGCAGCACCGTCGCCGAGCTCGGCGTGATCATTGCGATCAACGTGATGATCAGCACCAGCTTCCGGCCGCGAAAGTCGTAGAGCGCCAGCACATAGCCAGCCGGCACCACGGTGATCAGCGCCAGCCCGACGCCGCCGACGGTGTAGATCACCGAGTTCAGTGCCCAGCGCACCATCTGGAAATTGTTGTAGGTGGTGAGGTTCGTCCAGGTCTGGATGAACGAACTCCAGTTCCCGACGGCGTAAGGCCCGGCAGTATAAAGCGAATCCTGCGAGCGCGTGCCGGCGGCGAACAGCCACAACAGCGGCGCGCCGTAAAAGATCACGGCGAAAGCCAGCACCGCGAAGACGACGAAGCGGCCGATAGAAAACGGGGTCTGGACGGCGCGGGCGGCGGCAACAGCCATGGCTCAATCGATCTTGTAGAATTTGGTGGCGAAGATGATCACCAGCGCGATGGCAATCGAGGCGGTGAGCAGCATCGTCGACAACGCTGCCGAGATGCCGAAATCGCCCTGCGAGAAGGCATAGAGGAAGGCGAGCTGGTTCACCGACCAGTCGGTGCGCGAAAACTGGATGCCGCCGAGTTGCATCAGTTGCGGCTCGACGAAGATCTGGAGGCCGCCGGCAAAACTCAGGATCGCCATCAGCCCTACCGATCGCCAGATCATCGGCAGCTTGATCAACATCGCCATCTGCCAGCGATTGGCTCCGTCGATCTTGGCCGCCTCGTTCAGTTCACTGGGCACGCTGGCCAGCGACCCGCCGAAAACAACGATCCAGCCACCCGAGCCGGCGAAGTATCCCATCAGCGCAAAGATGCCAGCAAAGCCCAGGCCACCGACGACATTCTGCCGCGAGGTCCAGCCGAGGAGGTGATAGATCGGCTGGAACGGGCTGACCAAGGGATCCAGCATGAACAGCCAGAGCACCACGATCGCCGAGGAGGTGATGGCGCCGGGGAGGAAGAATACCGTCCTGAGGGCGGTGGCGCTCCGGCGGCCGATACTGTCGAGCATCAGCGACAGGGCAACGACGCCGATCACCGTCACCGCCACCCAGATGACCACATAAGTGAGGACATTAATGACGCTTGCCGACAGACGGAAATCGGCGAGCGCCGACTGGTAGTTGGTGAACCACCAGAAGACGCCCCCGATGGTATCGAAGAAGCTGAGGCCGAAGGCGTAAAAGACTGGCAGTACGCCGAACATGAGCAGGAGCAGCAGATACGGCAGCAGGAAGAGATAGGATACGAGCACGCTGCGCCGGCGCTTCTTGGACGCGGCAGGCCGACGCGCCGCTTGGCTCGCTCCCCCAGCTATCTCCGCTGCCGTCATTGCATTCTCTCTCCCGTCAACGCCGCAAGATAGCGGCCCCGCGCGCTGGCGGGACCGCCTTGAACTACGTGCGGTTACGGCTCGACCTGATAGCCGTTGACGCGGGCGCTATTGGTCAGCTCCTGCTGCAACGCAGGCAGCAGATCGACGAGCTTGCTGCCGTTGGAGAGCTGCGGCGTAACCACCTTGGCAACGGCGTCCCCAACATTCACTCGAAGCGTGCCGTAACCCGGATTGCCGAACGCGGCGGCCTGCAGCATGACGTCAAAAATGTTGTCGGTAGCGTAGTAGCCATCGGACTTGAGCTTCTCGCCCCAGGCGATCGAGGCGGGTTTGTCGGCCGGCATGGTCACGGCATTCTTCTGGCTGTCGACATTGGTCGCAACCCAGGTCAGCAGATCGACCAGTTCCTTGGGGTTCTTGCTGTCCTTCCAGCCACCAAAGGTGCCGCCGCCCCAGCTCCAGGTCGAAGGCTGCTGCTGGTCGTCCCACTTCGGCGGCAGCGCGTTCGCCAGTACCTTCTCCGGGAATTTGTAGGTCGGCTTGATGACGTATTCGGCGAACCAGGTCGAGCCGAGCAGCAACACCAGCTTGCCGGCGCTGGCCTGCTGGATAAAGGCCGGCTCGAACGTGCTGAACTTGGAAAGGCTGCCATTGGCCAGCATGCGGTCGACCATCTCGGCCGGCTTCTTGCAGGCATCGGTAGTGAGGTCGATCTTGAGCGTGTCGGCCTTGGCTGGATCAGGCAGCGCGAGATCACAACCGGCGGAGACCAGCATGTCCATCAGCGGATAAGGCTCAGTGCCCGAGCCGAGGAAATAGCCCTGCTTGAGCGCCACAAGGTCGGACCCAAGCTTTTCGAATTCGCCCCAGGTCGTCGGCACCTTGAACCCGAGCTTGTCGAGTTGCGGCTTGTTATACCAGATGATGAAGTGCGCCATGTCGTTCCTGAGGCACATCAATTTGCCATTGATCATGCAGGGCACGTTGGCGTTTGGGTAGAACTCGGCCTGCTTGTCCGCGGGCACCGCGCTGGTCAGATCCATCAGATAGTTGGTCTGGCGCGTCGCCAGCAGCGCCGCGTTGTTCACGTCGGCCATGAAGATCGCATCCGGCACATTGCTCTTGGCGCGCAAGGCGATCTGGAGCTTCGACACCAGCCCGTCGCCGACCGTAACGACGTTGAGCTTCACATTGGGGTGCGCCGCCTGATAGGCGGCAAAGGTCGGCAGCCGGACCGTATCCGACCACACAGTGAGCTGCACCGGATCATCGGCAAAAGCCGCCGTCGACAGCAGACCAATAGCGAGGCCCGCGGCAAGGCCGAGCAGCCGCCCGGCAAATCCCGTCTTCATGTTGTTTCTCCTCCCTGTGAGCCAGCCCTCCCGGCCGGCTTGCCCCGTTAGCGGAGCCGATTAGAACTGCCGTTCGGTGACCTCGATCTTGGCCATCGCCTTCTTGTCGAGATCGGCGAAATCGTACTCGTAGCCGACGCCCGGTTTGTCCGAGACGGTCAGCATGCCATCGATGATCGAGAGCGGCCCGAGCTTGCTCAGGCCCTTCATCTGCTTCTCGTTCATGATGATCTGCTCGTAGTAGTCGTTGTTGGAGATCGCGGCGCAGAGCTGGGCGTTCTCGTGGCCCATGCCGTGGACCTGGGCGCGCATGCCAAAGCTTTCGGCCATGTGCGCGATCTTCATCGAGCCGCTAAAACCGCCCTTGTAGAAGGAGGACACGCGGACCATGTCGAGCGCGCCGTCCTCGATCCAGGTCGCCATATTGAAATGGATGCCATCCGACGTCTCGGCGCCAAGGATGGGGATGTCGAGCTTGTCGGCAAGCTTGGCATAGGCGCCGAGATAGAACTCGCGCATCGGCTCCTCGTACCAGAGGAAGCCGAGGTCCTGGATGGCCTTGCCGAATTCGAGCGCCTGCACATAGTCCCAACCGGCCGAGCCGTCGAACATCAGATCGGCATCCGGCCCGACCCACTTGCGCAGGGCGGTCGATAGCTCGATGTCGCGCTTTACATCGCCCCAGGCGTGCAGCTTGAACGCCTTGAAGCCGAGGTCCTGCGCCAGCTTGATGTGCTTTTCGTATTCGGCGAGGGTCGCAAAGGTCACGGTCGAGGCATAGGCGGGCACCCTGCGGTTATTGCCGCCCAGCAGTTGGTAGAGCGGCATCTTCGCCCGCTTCGACTTGATGTCCCAGCAAAGGATATCGAGCATGCCGAAGGCGCGCATATGCACCTCTTCGATGCGATCGACTTCCCACATCAGGTGCCACATGCGCTCGGTGAGCAGCGGGTCTTCGCCGATGAAGTGGTGATAGCGGCGGCGGACAAGATCCATCACCGCATCGCCGCGGCCCATTTCGAGAACGCCGAAATCGCCCTCATCGGTTTCCATGCGCAGCACCGCCTTGCGCGGCTTGGTGCCCTTGGGGATGTCGCCGTGCGAACCGGGCAGACCGTCGCGCCAGATGAATTTGGGGCCAGGCTCGTTTTCGACGAGCCAGCACGTGAAGCTTTTGATGCGCATGGGGGCAGCGATCCGGTCGTGTTCTGAGATATTCTTACGGCACATTGATATATCATTCGACGGCTGGCAAGCCTCTACGCACCGCCGAACTGATTTTGTCGCAGGCTCAGGCCTCCACCTCCCGCCCACGCAGGATCGGTGGCCCATCCTTCGCAGCTCTCCACGGCGTGTCGTAAGACGGCGCCTGGGTGAAGCGCTGCATGCTCAGCTTGAGTTTCGCACCGGCTCCGGGAGCCAGAACGATTTCGACCCACCGGCCCTCGGCGGGCTTCGAAGCACCGCCGTCGACCGAAACAGAGGTGAAGGCGTGCTCGGCGAACGTGCCCGCCTGCACGACGACGCGCCGAGTGGCGAAGAGGTCGGTGTTGACCAGCGAGACGGTGACGGAGTCCGCGGCTAATGACTCGACCAGCGCCGCGACACCTTCCGGCAGCCCGGGCCGCTGTAGCTCGCCGTCGTAATAGCGGAGCCGCGCGTATTGCAGGCCGCCGTGGTAGACGTGCATCGGCCCGCCGAGGGTAAGTTGCGTCAACGCCTCGACCATCACTGGCGTCAGTTGCTGCCACTGATGAATGGTCATCGACTCCCGGTAGTGATCCATCGTCGCCGGATCGAATTCAGGCGTGCGGAACTTTTCGATCTGACGCGCCGCCATCGCGAGGTTGGTCTTGAGGATCGCCTCCGGATAATCCGGATACTGGCCGCGGATATAGCGAAACCACTGCGCCGTATTGCCGTTGAAACCCATATGTCCGCCCACAGTCTTGCGGCCGTAGCTCGAATAGGAGTCGGTGACCGTGTCGAACAGTTCGCGTGGCCATCCGCGCTCGGCGCGGGCGGCGTCCTCCTCCGCCATCGACATGTTCCAGAGATAGATGCCGAACATCGGGTGCGGGTGCCGAAAGTCACGCCAGCCGGCGTCATAGTGCCGGTTGGGGATCAGCCACTGCCCGCTTTCCTCGTGGCCGAGCGACCACAGCTTGTCGAGCTGCGAGCGTAGCAAAGTCAGGTGGCGCATATCCCCCGTGAGCGCGACCGCGCTATACGCCGAGACGCTCAGCGGCTCGAGGATGGTGTTCGCCCCGTGCGGCCAGCGCCAGCCGTAGTAGCCGCCCCACCACTTGCCGTCGTTGTATTCGCCGATCTCGCCCGAGAGACCGATGTTGTCGGGGATCAGGCCGCCATTGCGGGCGGTGCGTTCTTCCCAGGCGGCGAGGTAGTCGACCACCCACGATCGGAATTTCTCGTCGCCCGAATACATGAAAGCATGCGCCATCATCGAGCTGGCCGTAAGGTTCAGCGGCACGTCGCCGCGCGCCTGCCGCTTATTCATCCGGTCGAGGATAGCGCGGTAAATCTGGTCGTCCGACCACGGCGTCTTGTAACCATAAGGATCGATCCCGGGCAGGTCTTCGAACGGCGGCAGGTAGTTATCGAGGATCTCGCGGTGAGTGACCCAATCCTCTTCCGTCTGCACGTGCCGCGGACCGCGGCTGCCGTTGATCGGCGAGCGCATCAGCCGCTTTTCGGGATCGTAATTCGGCGCGTCGGGCGTCTCGCCGGTATAGAGTTCGGCGAAGCGTTTTGCCCGCTGGCGGTCCATTGGCACCGCGGGATCGCAGAGGCCGAAAAAGTAGAAGAACAGCGAGCTTTCGCCGTGGTGCATCCAGTCGTAGTAGGCGTCGAACTCATTGTGGATCTGGCCGTACTGCGTCCACTGCCAGGTGATGGCGTCCCAGATTTTTCGCGAGCGGAGATAGACCTCCTCGCTGCCGCCGAGCGCATAGAGCAGCGGCATGTTCATGAACCCCTCATAGGGGTCGTCCGAGCCATCCATGCCCGGCCAGCGATCGCGCCAGATCAGCGTGCCATCCGATGCGCAATAGCGGTCGGCGAACTCGATCGCCGAGCGGTTGAGGACGTCGAACAACTCGCGCTCGAGCAGCGCCCAGGCGGGCGGCATGACGAGAGTTGCGACCTCGTAGGAGGGAATGGTGTTGGGCGTGGGCATGAGGAACTCTTGGGCTGGAATGGTTAGAGGCGAAGGCCCGTCAGCGGATCGAACAGGCTGACGGCAGCGGTATCGACGGAGAGGGTGATGCGATCGCCCCGCTTCGGGCGGGCACGTGGGCCGAGTCGCGCGGTCAGCGGCTGCTCGCCCAGTTTGACGACGACGTGCGTATCAGGGCCGGTCGGCTCGACGACATCGACAATACCGCTGAGAGTGGCACCGCCTTCACTACCGAAATGCATCGATTCCGGCCGGATGCCGGCAAGCACGTGCTTGCCGAACCAGCGGCTCACATCCTGTTCGAGGTCCGGCAACGCAAGACTTTCGGCAGCGCTGTTGCCGTAGCGAAGATACGGCTTGCCGCTTTCGACATCGAGTTGCCCGTCGAGAAAATTCATCGCGGGCGAGCCGATGAAGCCAGCGACAAAAGTGTTGGCGGGCCGCTCATAAATGGTCTGCGGATCGGCGAGCTGCTGGATCACACCCTCCTTCATCACCGCAACCTTGGTGCCGAGCGTCATCGCCTCGACCTGGTCGTGGGTGACGTAAACGATGCTGGTGTGGAGGCGGTTATGCAGCCGCTTGATCTCGGTGCGCATTTCGACACGCAGCTTGGCATCGAGATTGCTCAGCGGCTCGTCGAACAGGAACAGGTCCGGATCGCGAACTATGGCGCGCCCCATCGCGACGCGCTGCCGCTGCCCGCCCGAAAGCTGCGCGGGCTTCCGATCGAGCAGGTGCGTCACCTGCAGCAGGTCGGCCGCTCGATCGACGGCCTCGTCGCGCTCGGGCTTTTGCACCTTCCGCATTTCGAGGCCGAAGCCGATGTTCCGCCGCACCGGCATCGTCGGATAGAGCGCGTAGGACTGGAACACCATGGCGATGTTGCGGTCCTTCGGGTGGACGTCGTTGACCTTCCGCCCGCCGATCAAAATGTCGCCGCCCGAGGCCGGCTCAAGCCCAGCGATGATCGAGAGCAGCGTCGATTTTCCGCAGCCGGACGGGCCGAGCAGCACCAGAAAGCCGCCCTCTTCCAGCTCGATGTCGATGTTCTTCAGCACCTCGACGGCGCCGAATTTCTTACGAATGCCGCTGAGGGAAAGCGTCGCCATGGCCTACCCCTTCACCGCGCCGGCGGTGATACCGGCGACCATCCAGCGCTGCACGATGGCGAAGAGCACGACCACGGGAGCGATGGAAATCATCCCGCCGGCCGCCAGCATGCCCCAAGGCAGGTTGAACTCACCGACCATGAGCTGCAGGCCAACCGGCCAGGTGCGCGACCCTTCGCTGGTCGTGAGCATCAGCGCGAAAAGGTACTCGTTCCACGCGGCGATCGCGACAAAAACGCAGGTTGCCACGAGCCCGTTGCGGGCGATCGGTATGACGATGCGGAACATGGCGCCGAGCCTCGTCGAGCCATCGATCCGCGCCGCACTTTCAAGCTCTTTCGGCGCCGCGTCGAAGAAGCCCTTGAGCATCCACACGAAGAGCGGCAGCAGGAAGCTCGTATAGGCGATCGCGAGACCCAGGCGATTGTCGAGGAGGCCGACGTTTCGTAGGAGGATGAACAGCGGGATGATCATCAGCACCGCCGGGAACATGCGAACGACGAGATAACCCAACATCAGTTGCGTGCGGCCGGCAAAGTTGAAGCGCGAGAAGGCGTAAGCCGCAATCGTTCCCGTGAAGAGGCAGATGACGACCGTCAGTGTCGTGACGATGAAGCTGTTGATGATCAGCGTCGGGTAATTCGATTGCGACCAGAGGTCGACATAGTTCTGGAGGGTGAACTGCGTAGGCAGGTAAACGATGTTGGCGGTGATGATGTCCGACGGCACCTTGAACGAGGTGAGCAGCGTCCACAGCACCGGCCCGACGCAGAAGATCGCGAGGCCGATCAGCACGACATAGGTCAGCACATTTATCGCCAGATCGCCGCGGTAGCGCGTCCCTGCCATCGCTAGTCCTCGTTGACTTTGGACAGCCGGACATAGCCCCAGGCGAAGATCATCAGGAGGATGAACATCACCACCGAAAGCGCGCCGGCGTAGCCGAAATTGAAATCCTTGTAGGCCGTCTGGAAAGCATAGAGGGACAGCACCTCGGTCGCCCTGCCCGGCCCGCCCTGCGTCAAAATCAGCAGCAAATCCGGCGAGTTGACGAGACCGATGACCCTCAGGATCACCGCAGCCGCGATGATCGTCCGCAGCATCGGCAGCGTGATCAGCCGGAGCTGCGAAATCCGGCCCGCACCATCGATCGTCGCGGCTTTGTAGAGGTCGGCCGGAATGCCTTTCACGCCTGCCAGCAGCAGCAGCGCGAAGAACGGAAACCCGTGCCAGGCCTCGACCAGGATCGCCGCGCCCATGGCCGTATTGGGGTCGGCAAACCAGGCCTTGTAGCCATCGAGGATGTGCAGGTGGACCAGGATGTCGTTGATGACGCCCAGCCGTGAATCAAGCAGCAGCGCCCAGATATTCCCCGCCACCACATTCGGCAGAAAATACGGCACGAGGATCAGCACGCTCAGAATTTTCGTCCCCGGCAGATCGCGGTTGAGCGCCAGCGCCGCGACCAGGCCGAGGCAGAACTCGATGATCGTCGTTGCCGTTACCCAGAGCGCGGTATTCCGCAGCGACAGCCAGAATACCGGATCGCCCCACATCCGAGCATACTGCGTCCAGCCGGCAAAACCGTTATTGGCCGGCCGGTTGAGCCGCATGGTCTGAAAGCTGAGCTCAACGCCGTAAAGCGTCGGATAAAGTACGACGCCGACGATCAGCACGAGGCTCGGCACCAGCAACAGGTACATCCAGAACCGCGTCTCGGAGAGCTCGCCGAGGAACCACGCCGGATTCAGCCGCCGCCAACCGGAAGGTGGCGAGAATGGCGAAGATAGCGTCTGTGACTCCCCCCTCATCCGGCGCTCCACGCCATCGCCCTGCCGGGCCTTGTCCGCTGAAATCGCTCCACCGGAGCGATTTCCGGGCGCTCCCAAGTCTCCGACAAGGGGAGAAGGAAGAGTTTGGCAAAGCCTTGCAGCGAACCTCCCTCTCCCCTTGCGTGAGAGGGCGCCGGCAGGGGGTGAGGGGTGGGCCGCATGTTCTTACGTGAGCTAGGTCAGCTCGTCGCCGCCTCGAGGCCCGCGATCATCTGGTCCACCGCATCCTCCACACTCGAATGGCCGATAAGGATGCTCTGGAACGCAGGCAGCGCGGTGTTATCTGTCCAGCCCGCGAGCCCGGCAAAACTCGGCGGCAGCCGGCCAAAGCCGAGCGTTTCGACCGCCGCCGCATAGAGCGGATTACCGGCAATGCGTTGATCCTGCGCGACTTTTGGTGCGGCCGGGAAGTAGCCGGTTTCCGCCAGGAACGCGACTGCGGCATCGGCGCTGCCCCAGTCGGCGATCCACTTGAACGCGGCATCGGCGTGATCCGTCTTCATCAAACCGTTATAGGAGTACGCCAGCCGGGCGACGCGCGCCGACGGTCCGGCGGGGATGCCGGCCGTGGCGAACTCTACGCCCGGCTTCAGTGCCTTGCTGATGTCGTTGAACGAGCCGGTGTGGTGCCAGATCATCGCGGTCTGGCCGGTCTGGAAGGCCTGCATGATTTGCTGGAAGCCATCCTGGGGCGCGCTCGACGGCACAACCTTATCGGTGGTGAAAAGCCCCGAATACCATTTCAGCGCTTCGATGGCCGGCGCCCGGTCGAGACCGATCTTGCCGTCCTTGATCAGCGGCGCGCCGAACGCCTCCATCACGTCGATGACGTACTTGCCCCCGCCTGCGCCGCCGCGCATCGAGAAACCAAATCGATTCTTGCCGGCATCGGTCAGCTTCTTCGCCGCCTCTGCGAACTCGGCGTAAGTCGCCGGCGCCTTGAGTCCAGCCGCGTCGAACCAGTCCTTCCGGTAGTACATCCAATCGACGAAGGTGAAGGCCGGGATGCCGTAGATCTTGCCGTCGACGGTGATGCCTTTCCAGCGATCGTCCGGGAAATCGGCCTTCTGGGGCCAGGCATTCACTCTGTCGGTGATGTCGATGAGGGCGCTCATCGCCGTCAGATCGGCGACGCGTTCGGTCGCAATCATCGTGGTGTCGGGCACGCTCTTGGCGACGACTGCCGCCGTAACCTTGGCCATGTACTCCGGGTTCGGGATGTTCTCCTGCGTCACCTTGATGTCGGGATTGGCCGCCGCGAACTGCTTCATAACGGCGGCCAGCCCGGCGAACTCGCTCTGGCTGGTGAAGTGATGCCAGTAGTTGATGCTGGTCGTGTCGGCGAAGGTTGCCTTGGGCAACGCCAGCGCGGCAGCAGCCGCCCCGCCCATCTTCAACACGGTACGACGGTCAAAACTGTTTGCCATAAGCGGCTCCTCCCGTTGCCCTCGTTCTGTGAGGTGATTATTTGTGCGAATTGATATCTCAGCGGCGATAATGTGATATCGATCAGCATCGCGCAAGCGCTGTCTCATCGGATGGAGAGCTTAAACGGATCGACCGCTGCCTATTGCCTCGCCAGCCGGCAAGCGCCTAAAGGACGCGCCGAAGAGTTTGGGGAATGACGTGTCTGAAATACGAGACAACGAAGGCTACCGGCGGTTCCGCGCGGCGCTGCAGGACGGCACGATCGAAGCCGGCATGACGGTGACGCAAAATCAGCTCTGCGAGATTTTGGGCCTCTCGCTGTCGCCCCTGCGCGAGACGCTGGTGCTGCTCGAGGAATTCGGGCTGGTCGATATCAAGCCGCGCACCGGCATCCGCATCGTTTATCCCGAGGTCGCCTTTATCCGCGAGAATTTCCAGTTCCGGATCATGATCGAGACGCACGCCCTCAGGCTGTTCGCCAGCGCGGTGACCAAGGAATGGATCGCCGACATCCGCGCACGCCACGAGGAAAGCCGCATCGAACTATCGGCGCCCGAGCTTACCGAAGAGGCGCAGAACAAGTTCCTCGCGGTTGATCGCCACATGCACCGCTCATTTGTCGAGGCTCTGGAAAACCGCGCCATCCTCGTCACCCACAACAGGCTGCAGGACAACATCAGCATGGCGCGCCGGGTGCACCGGCGGATTTTCAAGAACCAGCTTATCAGCACCATCGATGAGCATCTGAAGATCGTCGACAACCTCGCGGCGGGTGAGATCGAGAAGGCCGTCGAAAATCTCGAAGCGCATTTCCAGGCTTCGATCTACCGGACGTTCACGGCCTCTTAGTCTTCGCCGAGGATGCGGCGGGCTCGTGCCACCACCGGCGCGTCGATCATCCGGCCGTTCAGGGCGAACGCGCCCGCCGGTGCTTTGTCCGACGCCGCAACGACCGCGTTGGCCCACGCCAACTCTTCAGCGCTTGGAGAAAAGGCTTCGTTGAGGATCGGCACGGCGGACGGATGAACGCAGGTTGCGCCATCGAAGCCGTGCATACGGGCCTCGGCAGCCGCCGAGCGGACAGCCTCAAGGTCGGAATAGTCGGCGGTTGAGCGCATCAAGCCGAACGACAATTTGCCTTCGGCCTTGGCGGCGTAGTGGACCAGAAGCTTCGGAAACCGCAGCACATCGGGCGTCGGCTCGGCACCGAGCGTGAGCGCCAGGTCCTCGCCGCCCACGCTCAGCGCCATGATACGCGGCGCCTTGGCGATCGCCCGGGCATCGAGCACGGCGCCGGGGTCTTCCAGCAGGGCGACGAAGCGGAGGGCGAGGCGGTTTAGGGAGGTTTCGACCGCGTCGAGCCGGGTGGCCAGGGTTTCTATCGCCCCGGGATCGCGAGCTTTGGCGAGATAGAGGCCGAAGGCGCCGGCGCGGCAGGCGGCAATCGCATCGTCGGTTTGGAGGTCTGGATCGGCGTTGATGCGGACGAAGACTTTTGCGCCATTGCGGCCGACCGAAGGTATTACTGCTGCTAGGTTTTCCCGTGCCGCAAGCTTGTCGGCGGGCAGAACGGCATCTTCGAGATCGAGAATAATGGCGTCGGCATCGCGCTCGTGCGCTTTGGCGATAAATCGCTCTGAATTTGCCGGGACATAGAGCAGCGAGCGGAAACTCATTTATCGTTTCCGGCCAGCGCGTCGGAAATTTGTGTAGAGGAAAGGCCGATTTCGGCAAGAATCTCGCGGCTGTGTTCGCCGAGCGCAGGCGCGGGTCGGCGAAACACACCAGGCGTCTCGGAAAGTCGCGGCACGATGTTATGCATCGGCAGGCTTTGCCAATCGGCGTCGTCCGCTTCCACGATGATTTCACGCTCGCGAAAATGCGCGTCGGAGGAAGCATCGGCAATGCTGTAGATCGGCCCAACAGTCGCCCCGGCATCGCGCATGATTTTCAGCGCTTCGTCGTGATCGCGTTCGGCGAACCAGGCGCCGACCGCCGCATCGACCAGCGGCCGGTTCTTCACCCGGTCGGAGTTGGTGGCAAACCGCGGATCGGCATTCATGTCGGCGCGCCCGATGATCTCAAAAATCCGCCGCGCCACCTGCTGCGTCGAGCCCGACAAAGCGACGTACTTGCCGTCGGCACACTTGTAGACATTGCGCGGCGAAGAGGTGTTCGAGCCGCTGCCGACGCGCTCCTTGATCTTGCCGGTCTTGGCGTAGATCGACGCTTCCGGCCCGAGCACCGAGAAGATTGGCTCGAGCAACGACAGGTCGATGACCTGCCCCCTCGCCTGCCCGGTTTTTCGCGCGTAGAGCACCGTCGTCACCGCCGAGGCGCCATAGACGCCGGCAATCATGTCGGCGAGAGCCAGCGGCGGCAGCACCGGCTCGCGGTCGGGAAAACCGCTGCGATAGGCAAAGCCGCTCATGCCTTCCACCAGCGTGCCGAAACCGGGCAGATGAGCATAAGGCCCGGTCTGCCCAAAACCGGAAATGCGGACGATGATGAGGTCAGGGTTTCGCTTGAGCAGCGTCTCGGGCGAAAGCCCCATCTGCTCCAGCGTGCCGGGCCGAAAATTCTCGATGAAGACATCGGCGCCATCGACAAGCTTTTCGAGCGCGGCCATGGCAGCAGGCTCGCGCAGGTTCAGGGCAAGCGAGCGCTTGTTGCGGCCATAGACCTTCCAGAAAAACGAATGCCCCTCGTCCTTCCAATCGCGCAGCGGATCGCCCTGCGGCGGCTCGACCTTTATGACGTCGGCGCCAAAATCACCGAGCTGCAGCGAGAGCATGTTGCCGGCGACGAGGCGGGAAAGGTCGATGACCCGGATACCGTCAAGCGGGCCTTTCGCGGCGGGATCGAAATGGCGGGGGGCGAAGGTCATCGGTCGAGTTCTTCGACGTGAAACCGCCCGACCGACATGCGCCCGGCCGACGCCATGCGCAGACCGGCCATACCGTAGCGGAAAGTCGCGTCGGTGGCCGTCAGAACCAGAGCGCCGTCGATCGAGAGCGTCAGCGTCTCGCCATCGGCCTTAAGTGCCACGCGATAGTCCCGTCCTGCCTCAGCCGCGAATTGCGCTCTCGCCAAAATCGTCGTCCCGTGGTCCTGCTTGAGGATCACCGCCTCGCCCCCCTGAAAACCTGCGGCGTAGAGCCGCGAGGTGCCCTGCACCCGCGCCGAGACGAGATGCGACGCGCCGGCGAGCGGCGTGATCTCGGCCGACACCACCGCATTGCGGAGGTAGGCATTCCCGGTCCACGCATCGGCGTCGTCGGCGGTGTGGGCGTGGATGCGACCGTTCTGGATCGTCCAGTGGCCGCGGTTCCAGGTGAAGCGGCTGATACCGCCCCACTCCTGCTTTTCGATCCTGGGATCGATCAGCACATCGCCCCGCCCGGACACCGAAAAGTCGGCGAGATAAAGCCGGCCCAAAAACTTCAGCCGGCCGAAATATTCGACCAGAACGCCGATCTCATCGATGGCCTCGCCCCGCCCATCGGGAATGGCGAATTCATAGTCCTGCCAACCGTCCGACGACGGCACATGCCACGCCCCGCACTCCTCGATCCGGCCACTCATCGTACGGCGCACGTAGGGAACGACGCGCAGATTGCCGTCGCCGTTCCAGGGGTCGAGCCAGAGCTTGAATTTTACCACCTGCCCATCGTCGGCAAGCGGCGTGAACATCGGACGGTAGCGCTCGTCGTCAAAATCGGTGCGGCGATAGAACGGCTTCCAGAAGATGCGGCCGCCCTGCCCCCGCTCCAGCCGGTCGAGCAAAATTTCGAGGCTGCCATTCGCGCCATCGAAGTGCTTCGCGGTCGACGCATTCACCGCGATCTGGTTGAACGGCTCTGTCCTGAAACCGTGGGTCGCGCCCGGCGCGTCAAAATCGAAGCGCACGCCGCGCCGCTCGAAAACCTCGGCCCATTCCGCCAGCACTTCGCTTTCGCGACCCGCGAGCCGCAGCGCCAGCACTGTGAGTTCGCCTGCAAACGAAGGAATATCGACGACGTTTACGGTACCCAGCACGCCCGACGCCACCAGCACGTCATTGATGGGCTTGCGATATTTGTCCCATCCCGGCTGCACGCCCTCGAACGTGCCGACGATGGCGCCGGCATTGCCGGCGTTGCAGTCCGTGTCCCAGCCGGCCATCGTGGCGATCTCGACGGTGCGCGTCAGCTCGCCGCCGCCGTAGGCCAGCGCCATGACCGTAACGCCGGCATTGGGGATGATGTGGCAGACGCCCGGATAGCGGTCGTAACCCCACTCGGCCTCCAGCATCTCGCGGCAGGCGCGCCAGTCATCGTTGTGGCGCTGGTGGAAATCCAGCACCGCGCGAGCGACTTTCGCGTAGGTCGAGTCCGCGGGTATCGCCGCCAGGCCAGCGGCGATCACCTCATCGAAGGTTTTAGCGTCGAAGGCACGAGCGATTGCGGCAGCGCAAAAGCGTGCGCCATTGAGCCCGTCGCCATCATGCGCGACGCTGGCTGCCCTCGCCGACATGTCGGCGGCCCGCTGCGGGTTGCCGGGATTCACCCAGCCCCATGAATCGATAAAGATCTGCCCGCCGATCTGCTCGGCGACTGTGGTGCCGTTCTGCGCGATCGAGCCGGAGCGTGGTGCCGAAATGCCAGCCTTGAGGTTCTTGTAGGCGGTGTGCTCGGTCGAGACGCCAAACCCGCCCCACCAGTACATGCCGTGCTCTTCGGCGGCGTAGTTGAGCCACGTTTTGCCGACATCCTCTGCCGTTGCGTCGAGGCCGTAGTCTCGCAGCGCGCGGATGAAATAGACCGGCCCGTTAGTGTCGTCATCGGCGGCGAAATTCTTGAAGTCGCGCAGATAGTTGGTCACCTCGCCATAGGTGTCGCGGATGCGCTCATAGCTCCAGATCGTCGGCTCGACCGGTGCCCCGAGGCGCACGCCGATGGCCTTGCCGATAAAGCCCGAATAGATTCGGTTGCGGATTTCAATCGGTGACAGCATGGGCCTCAAATCTCGAGATAAACGACGTTGCCGGCGGACGGATCGAACAGCGTCCGCCGCGCTTTGTTGCGGGCCTCATCACGGGCTCGATCGGCCTCGATGATGGCGGCGGCAATCCCGGCGAAGCGATGCGCCTCATCCGTCAGGTCGAAGCGATTTGCCTCATCGAGCCGGGTGCGATCCGCCTGCTCGATGATGGCCTCACCATGCATCGCCCCAAGGATGGCGCCCGCCATGACACCGATCGAATCCGTGTCGCGGCCGGAGTTGACGCCGTCCACGACGGATTTTTTGAAATCGCCATCGTTGTAGAGGCAGAAACCGAGCGCAAGCGGCAGTTCCTCGATCGAATGGAGCCGCGACGGCTGGTAGGCGTCGGTCGGAACGCCCGCCTTGTCGGCTGAACGGCTGACGTCGTCGCCCATCGGCGAATAGCGCGCGATGATCTCATGGAATTTTGCCGTCAGCGCCGCGTGGTCGAGCCCAGCGCGGCGCCCCTCGCGTGCGGCCTCGGCGATGTCGGCTATGGCCGCGCGCGTGCCATCCTTGGCGACCGACAGCGCGGCGTCGATAATCGCTTCGACGGTCGTTCCGGGCACGAAGGCCGCGGCGACTGCGGCAGCCAGCACCCCGGCGGCTTCCAGCCCAAAGCTCTGCTGGTGGCCCGAGGCGAAGGCGATCGCCTCGTCATAGGCGGCTTTCGGATCGCAGGCGTTCACCACACCGATCGGAGCGATGTACATGGCCGCGCCGCAGTTCACCATGTTGCCGATGCCGCCCTGGCGCGGATCGCAACCGGCGAGCTGGTGGCGCTGAAAGATCCACTTCTCCGGATAGAACAGCCGCTCGATCAGCATTGTCTCGCGCTGCAGTTCGGGTATCCAGCGCGGCGTCCAGGCGATCTGGCGCACCATGCCTCCCGCCATGTCCCAGGCGTCGAGATGCCGCCGAACGTCGGCGTAGATGTCGATGAGGCACAGCGTCATCAGCGTATCGTCGGTGACGATGCCGTTGCCGCGAACGCGCCCGTTGCGCGCGGCATCCTGCGTGTCGCGATGCCATTGCGTATCGAGCTGGGTCACCCGCCCATAGCGGGCGCGGATTTCAGCGGCGGACAGCTTTTCGAGCGGAGCACCCATGGCGTCGCCGAAAGCGACGCCATGGAGCATGCCGGCGACCCTCGATTGAAACGAGGGTCCTTCGGCGTCACTTTGCGGCATTCAGGGTGGTCCTTGCATAGTCGGTCATGTGGGTGTTGCCGGCGCCATTGAACTCGGCGACGTACTTGTCCCAATCGGTCATCGGGGCCTGGCCGGAGATGAATTTGTAGACCCAGCTCCGGTAGACGTTTTCGGTGGCGTCGAGATCGGACGCATAGTCGGCCGGCCAGACGAAGGCGTTGTCCGCCTTGAAGTATTTCGTGACGTTCTTGAGCGAATCCTGCGCCGCCTGGCTCATCCATTGCGCCGGCGGCGTCCAGTTGGCCGACTGGCTGAAGCGGGCGTACCAGGTCGCCATCTTGTCGGTGAACTTATAGGTGCCGCCGTCCTTGGTGTATTCCTGGCCCTCAAAGCCCAGCCGGTCGATGTTCTGGCCATCGGGGCCAGCCATGAAGTCGAGGAGCTTGAACGCTTCGTCCTTGTGCTGCGACTGGCTGGAGATGGCGAAGCCGCGGGATTCCTTGCTGACGTCGACCGCCTTGAGGCCCTGCCCGCCGGGCCCCTTGGGTGGATCGAGCAGCACGAGCTCGGGCTTCTGGTCGGGATGGGCCTGAGCCATCTTGCCGCCGTAGATGTCGATGACTTCGGCCGACGACCCGAGGATGACGCCGGCGCGGCCGGAATAAAACTTGTCCTCCTTCACGTCCCAATGGGTCGTGATGTATTCGGGGTCATAGAGCCCCTGCTCGCGGAGCGAGGCGTAGAACGCGATCTTGGCCTTCTCCTGATCGGAGACGCGCGCATTGATCCACTGGCCGGATGAGTCTTTCAGCCAGCTCGCGGTTTCACCAAACGCCTGATCGAAGATGGAATCGAGCTCGTCGGTGTTGTCGGCGGTAGTGATGCCGAAGGTGTCCTTCTTGCCGTCGCCGTCGAGGTCGTCGTCGCGGATCGCCTTGAACAGCGCCACATAGTCATCGACGGTTTCGGGCTTCTTGAGGCCGGTCTTGTCGAGCCAGTCCTTGCGGATCACCGGCTGAGGAATGCGCGGCGGGAAGATGTAGAGCAGGAACGGGTAGTTCTTGAGGCGCTGCACGTTGTGCGGATAAAGCGCGTCCTTGATGTACTGGCTCTTGGCAATCCACGGCCCGAGGTCTTCGAGCACGCCTTGGTCGGCGATCTGCTTGTCGCCGCCCTGGAAGTAGATCACATCGGGGATATCGCCCGAAAGGATCTGCGCGTTGAGCTTGTCGGCGTAGCCGGACGACGGCAGGTCGACGATCTGGATGTTGATGTCCGTGCCCTTGGCCTTCATCGCCGCCTCGACCGCCTTCAGCTCGGCGACGTCGTCGGGATTGGTGGTCAAAAGGTCTTTGCTGACGAGGCGGATGGTCACCGGGTCGGCGAGGCCCGGCAATGTTGCCGCAAACGACAGCACCAGCGCCGTCGTCGCCATCAGGACTGTTCTCTTAAGCATTGAATTCTCCTCCGTTTTCGCTTTGTTTTTGTTGTTTCGACTATCCCTTGAGCGCGCCGGACAGCGCACCCTTGGTGAAGAATTTGAGGATCAGCGGATAGATCGCGAGGATCGGTACGATGGTCAGCAAGATCATCCCGGCGTTGAGCGCGCGGATGTTGATCTGGGCGGCATCGGTATAGTTGTTGGAGTTGTTCACCCCGACCATGGCGAGCTTGTCGCCCTCGACCACGAACTGACGTAGCACCACCTGCAGCGGCCATTTGCTCTGGTCGTTGAGGTAGATCATCGCCCGGAAAAACTCGTTCCAGTGGAACACGAAATAGAACAGCGTGATTGTCGCCAGCGCCGGCCGCGCGAGCGGCAGCGCCACGTGCCAGAAGGTCGAGAAGGCATTAGCGCCATCGAGCGATGCGGCTTCGAGCAGCTCTTCCGGAATTTCCTCGAAGAAGCGGACGAGGATGATTAGGTACCAAGCATCGACCAGGTGATAGAAAATCACCGACCAGTAGGTGTTGAGGAGGCCCAGTCGCTTGTTGACGAAATAGTCGGGGATGATGCCGGGATCGAAAACGATCGTCACCAGCACGAGGATAAACAGCACTTTCCGCCCCGGCAGCTTTGGCCGCGACAGGCCCCAGGCCATCAGCGCCGTGAAGAGCACATTGAGCACCGTGCCGCCGCCGGTGATGATCGCCGAGTTGACGACGCCGGTCAGCACCGCCGGATGGGTCGCAAGCAGTTGCCACACGGTCAGCGAAAAGCCGCTCGGCAAAATGGTCAGGCCGTTCATGCCGGCGACATTGGCCGGATCGCTGAGCGAGATCGCCAGCAGGTTGAGCAGCGGCTGCAGCGTCACCACCGCCATCAGCAGCATGGCCGAAGCGATGATGGCATTCTCTGTGCGCTCTAGCGGCGTGCGGACGCGGCGATCTTCGGCCATCACCACACCCCCTTGCCGGTAAACCGCTTGGCGAAGAAGTGGGCGGCGAGGATCATCCCCATGCCGAGCACGGCCTTGAACAGGCCGGCGGCGGTGCCGAGCGAGTACTGCCCGGTCGTGAGCCCGATCCGGTAGACATAGGTGTCGACGATATCGATCTGGCTGCGCACCACGTCGTTCGACATATTGATGACCTGGTTGAGGTCGGCGTTCAAAAACATGCCGCAGTTGAGGATGAAGAGCGTTGCGATGGTCGGCACGATGCCGGGCAGCGTCACATGCCAGATTTTCTGCCAACGGTTGGCGCCATCGATTTCGGCCGCATCGTAAAGCTGCTGGTCGATACCGATGATGGCAGCAAGGTAGAGCAGCGAGTCCCATCCGGCCGAGCGCCAGTTCTCGCTCACCACCAGCACCCAGCGGATTAGGCCCGGTTCGGTCATGAAGGCGATGGGATGGAAACCGGCCGCCTTGACGATGTCGTTCACCGCGCCATCGGACGGCGAGAGGATGGCGATGAACACCGCGGAGATCACCACCCAGCTCAAAAAGTGCGGCAGGTAGATCGCCGACTGGATCACCTGCCGGAAGCGCGCATTGGTCAGCTCGTTGAGCAGCAACGCCACAGCGATCGGCACCGGAAAGACGAAGGCCAGCTTCATCGCCGAAATGATCACAGTGTTGGCGAGCACCTGCCAGAACACTTGCGTGGCAAACAGCGTCTGAAACTGTTTGAGGCCGACCCAGATATTGGGAGGAATGATGCGCACCTGCTCGAAAGCAATCTGCGCCTCCCAGATCGGCAGGTAGTGGAAGATCAGGAAGAAGATGATCCCCGGCGCCATCATCGCGTAGTACGGCCACCACTGCCCCGCGCCACGGCGGAACAGATCGAGCCGGCCAATTTTTACGGGAACGTTCCCAATTGCGAGATCAGCCTGGGCCATTTTCAGACGTGCACCTGACGTGCATTCACGTGCGACGCACGCAAATTCGCGATCGAACCACGTTCAATCAGCCGGCAGGGCAGACGCACACGTCCATGCTCGGGACGGCCCGCGATTTCATCGAGGAGCGATTCCACCGCCCTGACGCCGATCTGCCTTCCGGGCTTTTCGATCGTCGTGAGCCCCGGCCAAGAAAACGCCCCTTCCGGCACGCCGTCGAAGCCGAGAATGGAGACATCGTTGGGGCAATCGAGGCCAGCCTCGCGCACCGCCAGCATGGCGCCGAGCGCCATCAGATCGTTCGCCGCAAAGACGGCGAGGTGGCCGACGCGATCGCGTTGCAGCAGCCGCTGCATGGCATGCCGCCCGCCCTCGACGGTGTATTCGCCTTCCTCCAGCGGCAGGATCGCCGGATCGATGTCGCGCGCGAGGCAATGTTCGTGGACCACCCGCAGGAATCGCGCCCGCGCCAACCGTGATTTCGGACCGACGATAAGAGCCGGCGCCGCATGGCCTTTTGCCACGAGATAATCCATGCCCAGCGTCACGGCCTGGGCAATGTCCGAGCCGACGCTCGACGTATCCGGAAAGCGCTCGGCGCTCGAGCCGATAAGCACGAACGGCACACCGAACCGGCCGAACTCGTCGGGGCTGTCGGAAACAGGGTTGATGATCGCCCCCTCGACCTGCGCCTGCCTAAGCGCCCGCAGATGCCGCGCCTCCTGCCCGTGATCCCAGTCGGACGAAAAGATCAGCAGCGTTGCATCGTTTTCCGCCGCGCGGTCCTGCGCCCCACGCGCCACATCGGACCAGAACCGGTTGGCGATGTCGGGAATGACCAGCCCCAGCAGCCCACTGCGTCCTGACCGCATGCCGACGGCAAGGTGATTGCGCTCATAACCCGTCGTCCTGACGGCCTTCAGCACCAGCGCCCGCGTCTCGTCGGAAATATTGGCCGAGCCCGTCAGCGCCCGGGCGACCGTGCTCTTCGACACGCCCGCCTGCTCGGCAACATCGATAATGGTCGGACGGCGACCGCGGCCCATTTCCCCTCCCCGCACCCGGCATTCGCCGTGACGCAATGGGAACGTTACCGCCGTTGATGTGATTAAGCAAGACCGGGCACAACGGCCACGGTCTCAGCTTCGCTTATAGGCCCCGAGGCCCGGCCGATAGCTCTTGTCGTCGAGGAACTGCTTCAATCCCTCGTTGCGGCCGCCGCTCTTGTCGAGGAGGAGCATCTGCTCGAGCTTGGCGTAGATGTAGTCGTCCGCCACTTCCCAGGGCAGCGATCGCACGCGCTTGAACGTATCCTTCGCCGCCTTCAGCGTAACCGGGTTCTTTTCGAGCAGAACGTCGCAAATCTCACGGACGCGCACCGCAAGCCGATCTGGCGGCACCGCTTCGTTGACAAGGTGCATTTCGGCGGCTTTGCGGCCATCGAACAGCTCCCCGGTCATGATGTAGTAGAGAGAATCCCGATGGCTCATAACTTCGGCGACGGCGCGTGTAACGTTGCCGCCGGGCAGGATGCCCCAGTTGATTTCGGACAGCCCGAATTTTGCATCCTCAGCCGCCACGGCGAGGTCGCAAGCGACGAGCGGGGTGAACGCGCCACCGAAGCACCAGCCGTTGACCATGGCGATCGTCGGCTTTTCGAAGAACATCAGCCGGCCCCACCAGCCGCCGGACTGACGGCGGGATTTCAGCACCGCGGCCCGCCCCTTGCCGTCGTTCTCCCTGAAATACTCCTTGAGATCCATGCCGGCCGACCACGACTCGCCGGCGCCGGTTAGCACCAGCACACCGCAGCGCTCGTCGGCCTCAAGGGCATCGAGCACCTCCATCATCCTGATGTTCAGCGCCGGATTCATCGCGTTGCGCTTGGCCGGCCGGTTGAGCGTGACCGTCGCCACCCCACGATCAAAACTGACGACGACGGGATCATCGGCCGTGGCGTCGGCGGGATCGGTCATTTCAAGCTCCTTGCGAAGATTTTGATACAATGGCGGCACGGAGGAGATGCTTTTGCACCTTGCCAGAAGCCGTGCGAGGGATTGCCGTGGCGAATACGACGCGCGACGGGCACTTATAGCGGGCCAGCCTTGTGGCGCAGTGCGCAAGTATTTCGTCCTCGGCAAGCGTGGCCCCCGATACACGAACGACAGCAGCAATTCCGGTTTCGCCCCAGCGCTGATCGCGGGCGCTGATGACGGCGGCGTCTGCAATGCCTGGCATTGCGAGCAGCGCCGCCTCGACTTCTGCAGGATAGACGTTTTCGCCACCCGAGATGTACATGTCCTTGAGACGATCGACGATGCTGATGAACCCTGCCGCGTTGCGCCGCACCAGATCGCCGGTATGGAACCAGCCATCGGTGAACGCCGCTGCCGTTGTGCTTGGCTGCCGCCAGTAGCCGGGCGTCACTGACGGCCCCTTTATCCAAAGCTCACCAATGGAACCGTCCGCGACGTCGCGGCCGGCGCGATCGACGATGCGGGCCGAAATCAGAGGCGCGGGCTTGCCGATTGCAGTCGGATGTTCGGCGATCATTGCCGCGTCGAGCGGCATGTGGGCGACGGTTCCCGCCTCGCTCATGCCATAGCCATTGACCAGCCGGACGCCGTCCGCGAGGTAGACGTCGACGAGCGCCTTGGGGAGTGGCGCGCCGCCCAGGAAAATGGCGCGCAGGTGGCTTAATCTCGTGCCGTCGAATGCCGGTTCCGCGCGCAGCGCCACCGCCATCTGTGGCACCCCGAAATAGTGCGTTGCCCCGATTGAAGTGTCGGTGAGGCGGTTCAGCGTCCGGGCCGGCAGGAAACGGTCGGAGATCGCCAGGGTACCACCCATCATCAAGGTCGTGAGCGTGACCGCGATCAGGCCGATCGTGTGGAACATCGGTAGGTCGGACAGCACGATGGAGGACGGGCCGATCTCACCGACCAGCGAGAAGTTGAGCGCGGCGAAAAACGCATTCCTCCGCGTGATGATAACGCCCTTCGGTCGCCCGGTCGTGCCCGATGTGTAGAGAAGGGCAAACGGCGCCGGGTTGACGTGCGCAACTCTATCGTCCGACGGCCGCTGAGCGGCAATCCGGCTCATCCGCTCGCTCAACTCGTCCTGTTGCAGGACCGCGACCGGGCCGGCTACTGCGCTCGCGGCCGAGGCAAATTCATCGTCGCAAACAAGAAGCACGGGCTCACAATCGGCAACAAGCGCCTGCAGTTCTGGCGTCGCCAGTCGCCAATTGAGCGGCACAAAGATCGCTCCCACCCGCTGGCATGCCATGGCCAGCACCACCTGAGCGATGCTGTTCCGGCCAAGACAGGCAACGCGTTCCCCGGCCGCCGCGGGTGTGCTTTCCAGCACTGCCGCACACCGGGCGATTTGCTCTTCGAGCTCGGCGTAGGTCGAGCGCGCGTCCGTCGAAATATCGATGACGGCGCATTTGTCGGGCGAAACATTGGCGCGATAGCGCACCGGATCGAACGCCGCCGCGCCGCACCGGTCGTCCAAATCGAGATCCAGCCGCTCCTCCACGCCTGCTCCTCAAGACGCTGTCGCAACGCAATGGATTATTGTATGTAACACATACAAATCGCAAGCCTCTTTCATTGAGAACCAGCCCATGCCACGAGAGATCCCCGCAAACCTGCCGGGTCGACCCGCGCCCGCCGAGCGCCGGGGGCTCGCACTTGGCCGTCTGGAGGGCATATTAGGCTTCCATATCCGGATGGCTGCGGCGGCGATCTACCGAGATTTCGCCGCCAGCCTCGGGCCGCTTGAGCTTACGCAAAAGCAATTCGCGGTGCTGGATTTGATCGCCGGCAATAGCGAGCCATCGCAGGCCGATCTGGGGGCCGCGCTAGGCATGGATCGGGCGACGATGATGGCGCTGGTCGATAGGCTCGAGGGCCGGGGTCTGCTGCAACGGCGGCGCTCCACCACCGACCGGCGCCGGCTGGCGCTCGCGCTCACACCGGCAGGTGCTGAACTGCTCACGAAGGCCCAGACGGCCGTGGCCACGCACGAACTGCGGTTTACGTCACGCTATGACAAGGCCGAACTCGAGCAACTGATCGGCGCGCTTCGACGGCTTTACCGCAGCGAATAGACGGAACGGCGACGGCCGGCCGATCAGGCCGGCTTGCGGTACTGATAGATGCCGACGTCGATGGCGCCTTCGGCGAAGCCGGCCTCGCAATAGCTGAGGTAATAGACCCATTTGCGCCGGAACGCTTCGTCATAGCCGAGCGGGGCAATGACGTTCCAGCGCTCGAGGAAGCGCTCCCGCCAGAGCTTTAGGGTCTTGGCGTAGCTGAGCCGGAAATTTTCCACCTGCTCCAGCATGAGGCCGACGCGTTTGGCCTGCTCTTGCATCGCCGTCTTGGTCAGCAGCATGCCGCCCGGGAAGATGTAGCGCTGGATGAAATCGGGATTAGCCTTGTAACCCTCAAAATCGTTTTCGTTGATGGTGATGGCCTGGATCGCAGCTGTGCCGCCCGGCTTCAACCGGTCGAACAGCGCCTTGAAATAGGTCGGCCAATGGTCTTCGCCCACCGCCTCGATCATCTCGATCGAGCCGATATGGTCGAACTCGCCTACCGTATCGCGATAATCCTCGAAATGCAGCGTCGCGAGGTTGTCGAGGCCCTGCCGCTGCATGCGATCCTGCGCGAATTTCAGCTGCTCTTTCGACAGCGTGATACCGTAAAGCTCCGCGCCATAATCCTGTGCCACAGTCTCGGCGAAACCACCCCAGCCGCAGCCGATTTCGAGCACCTTGTCGCCTGGCTTCACGCCGGCCATATCGGCCACACGACGATATTTGGCGCGCTGCGCCTCTTCCAGCGACTGGTCGCCGGAGCTGAACACCGCCGATGAATAAGTCATCGAGGGATCGAGCCACTGGCCGTAAAAATCATTGCCGAGATCATAGTGCTCGGAAATGTTCTGCTTGGAGCCTTCTTTCGTGTTGCGACGGGACATGTGGTAGGCGACGTCATGCGCCGCGCGCCGGAACAGGCCTGGATTGGCGCTGTCGAACATCGCCCGGTTCTTGAGAAAAAAGCGGAACAGCGATGTCAGATCGTCGATTTCGATGTCGCCATTGATGTAGGCCGAGGCAAAGCCCAGCGTCCCGCGCCGCATAGCCTGGCCGATGACGCTGAAATTGTTGAGCTTCAGCACCGAATGCAGCCCGCTCGCCGGATTGCCAAGGGTGCGCGTGCGACCGTTAGGCAGCACGACGGTTAGCGCGCCGTGGGCTGGCCTGCCGAGCAGCGGAAAGCCGATCCACTCGACGAAACGCGATGCCATATGCGTCCAAAGCGACGCATGATCCGAAGGATGTTGAACAGCAGCTTTACTCATGAAGGCCAATATTCCGCGCTAGCGCCGGCCTGGATTGCGATGTGATACCGCAAGATCCGCGCCGATCTCAATTTCGCTCATGACAAAATGGCCTCCTCGCGGAAGCCATGCTCTAATTTAGCTGCCAAAAAGCGATATGCAAGCACCCGTTTCAACGGCGGACCAATGATTTAGATAGCCGTGTGTCGTCAAAGCAGCAGGTCGGCATCACGCTTGAGCAACCGCCACATCGGTCACCCGTAGTTGAACTTCCGCCCTGCCCTGCCAGGTGTCGAGGCCCAGCGTGCCGGCAATATGCAGCGGCCGATCACCGCCCGCCGCCATCAGCGCCTCCCCAACCGGCGTTTGAGCGGCGCGGAAGGCGATCGCCTTGATCCGCGCGCCATCCTCGGATGTGAGACTGAACCGGACGTGACCACCGGCACCCACGATATCGGGGAATTTCGCCCGATGCGCGGGGAAGGCGAACACCGGGGTTGAATTGCCGGCACCGAACGGGCCAGCGCGATCGATGTCGCGGACAAAATCGGGCGTAGCGCCGCGAGCGGTCAACGCGGCGTCGATCTCAAGCGCGGTGGCGGCGCGGGCCTCCACGACGGCGCCGGTCAACGTCTCGATCAGGTGAGCGCGGAACGGCCCGAGTTCGCCGGATTTCAGTGTCACACCTGCGGCCATGGCGTGGCCGCCGCCGCGTCCGATCAGCCCGGCCTCGACGGCGGCGATCACCGCACGTCCGATGTCGACGCCGGGCAGCGAGCGGCCCGAGCCGGTGCCGCCGCCATCCGGGCCAAGCGCAATGGCGAATGCCGGACGCTCGAAGCGCTCACGCAGCCGCCCGGCGACCAGCCCGACGACACCGGCGTGCCAAGCAGCCGAAGCGAGCACCAGCACTGGCGGTCCCTCGCCTACGCCGATCTCGGCCTCGGCAACGCGCGTCGCCTCATCGACGGCCCCGAGTTCGATGCGCTGGCGTTCGGTATTGAGTTCATCGAGCTTGGCGGCGATCACCATGGCATCACCCTCATCATCGAGCGACAGCAGCCGCGCGCCGAGCGCCGCATCGCCAATCCTGCCGCCGGCATTGATGCGCGGGCCGATGAGGAACGCGAGATGGTAGGGGGAGATCGGGCCATTGAGGCGCGCTGCGAGGGCGAGCGCCGCAATGCCCGGATTTTTGCCCTGCCGCATCACTTCGAGGCCGCGGACAACGAAGGCGCGGTTAAGGCCACGCAGCGGCACGACATCGCAGATCGTCGCCAGCGCGGCGAGATCGATGAGACTCATCAGGTCGGGCAGATTTTCGACGCCGCGTTGCCGCAGCACGCGATTGACCGCGACCAGCACCATGAAGGTGACACCCGCCGCACAGAGATAGCCAAGGCCAGATACGTCGTCAGGCCGGTTCGGGTTGACCACAGCATTGGCGGCAGGCAGCGCGTGGTCGGCGAGATGGTGGTCGATCACCAGCACATCGACGCCGCGCGAGCGGGCATGGGCAATTGGTGCCATGCTGGTCGTCCCGCAATCGAGCGTCACAATCAGCGTCGCGCCGCCATCGATCAGCTTGTCGATCGCCGTGACGCTCGGCCCGTAGCCCTCGAAAATACGGTCGGGAATGTAGACTTCGGGGGCGAGGCCAAAATGCTTCAGATAGCGCGCCGCCAACGCACAGGAACAGGCACCGTCGACGTCATAGTCGCCGAACAGCGCGACCCGCTCACCGCCTTCGATGGCATCCGCCAGGCGCTCGGCAAGCGCGTCCATCGCGGTCAGCGTCGAAGGGTCCGGCATCAGTTCGCGTAAAGTGGGATTGAGGAAGCGCTCCACTTCCCCGATGCCGACGCCCCTGCCTGCAAGGATCCGTGCCAGAATTTCCGACACGTCGGTTTGCTGGCCGATCGCGGTGGCCGTTCGCGTGGCGGCTGCGTCCAGCCGATCCACCCAGGCGCGGCCAAGCGCTGAACGTTCGACATCGAGAAAAAAACGGGGCGGTTCGAGCATAGAGCAGTGCTATGCGGAAAGGCCGCCAAGGTCGAGTGCAACGCGGGCTCTTACCCCTGCAACGGCCAGCGGCCGACGACCTTGTGGCGCCCCTGCCCTTGCAGGCTATGGATCAGCACGAATTCCCGCACCGGCCAGGTTATCGGCTCAACCTCATGCGCAGGGACCTCCCGGCGATCATAAAGCATCGTGACGTGGGGCGTGAACGTCCGCCGGGCAAACTCGCCAAATCCCAGACGCCGCATGCCCTCGCCGAGAATCTGGAACAGCCCCATGAGTTCACCTGTGCCGCCGCGGAGCACAATCGGGCGATTGCCCTCCGTCTTCCGGAAGGAGAGGACGTCATCGAAGGTCACATCGAAAGGCGGAATGCCAATATCGAGCGCGACGAACCGGGCGATCGCCGCAAACCACTCAACCGCGCCACGTGGCACCGGCACCCATTGCAATGTCACATGCAGCCGCTCGCCGGGAGTTACCCGGCCGGCGAGCCCGTATTCCGCCTTCACCCGCGCGGCCTGCCGCATTATCCGCTTCACCGCGTCCTCATTCGGACGAATAGCGAAAAACACCGGATCGATCGGGCCGTGGAAGCTTGGAACAGGCGGCGCCACAAAGCGTGGAAACCGATCGAAAACACCGTTGAACCGCACCTGCTCGTTAACCTGCATTCCGGCCTCCTGATGGAACAAAACAAGAACATGCGGGACCAAAATTGTCAACGTCTAGACCTTCGATTCGAACCTCGCGGGGTGTCGAACGGCCATCCATCAGTGCCCAAGCCACCCGCGAAAGCCTTGGATCCGCGCGGCCCACCTCACGTGCGTTGCCTGCGGGCAGCCCAACAAGAAATTTATTTTCGGCCTACCGGTCCGTTTGGCGCTCCCAGTTCGTCTTGTTGAGCGAAGGGCTTCGCGATTGCGGCGGTACTCCCGCTGGCGCCGCGAACTACAGGCAAGGCGAAAATCATGATCGAACGGGCAGGCAATTCGAATACCAACTGGATGCTGGTGCTCGCATCGGCGGCCAATCTGATGGTGGCCCTCGATGCCATGGTGGTCACCACGGCATTGACCCGGATCGGCCGCGAGCTTGGCGCCTCGATCGAGGCGCTGGAGTGGACGGTCAACGCCTATACCCTGAGCTTCGCCGCGTTCTTCCTGATGGCTGCGGCCCTCGGCGATCGGTACGGGCGCCGGCGCATGTTCGTCGGCGGGCTCGTGCTGTTCGTCGCCGCCTCGGCTGCATGCGCTCTCGCCCCGAGCATCGGCTGGCTGATTACCGCACGCGCCATCCAGGGGATCGGGGCCGCCATCGTCATGCCGCTAGCTCTGGCGCAGATCAGCGTTGCCTTCCCGCCGGAGCGCCGAGCCTGGGCCCTCGGAATCTACAGCAGCGTTGCCGGGCTATCGACCGTGCTCGGGCCGACCATTGGCGGGATCGTCACCGAAGGCCTGGCGTGGCGGTGGATTTTCTGGATGAACCTGCCGCTCGGCCTCGCGGTTGCGGGCTTCTCTCTCGCCCGGTTGCGCGAAACGTTTGGCGCGCGAGCACCGATCGACCTGCTCGGCGTCGTCCTGTCGACGGTCGGCGCCTTCGGACTGGTCTGGGGATTGGTCCGCGCCAACGCCGCCGGCTGGGGCAGCCTCGAAGTGGTCGCATCGCTCGTGGGTGGCGCGCTGTTCGTCCTGCTGTTCATCCTTTGGGAACTACGGGTTGCTCACCCGATGATTCCGATGCGGTTTTTCCGGAGCCGCGAGTTTTCCGCCGGCAACGTCGCCATGTTCTTTCTGACCGGGACGCTGATGAGCGCGATTTTCTTCATGGCGCAGTTCCTGCAGACCGCGCTCGGGCTTGGGCCCCTCGTCACCGGTCTCGGCCTCTTGCCCTGGGGCGCCGCCGTCGTCGTCGGGGGACGCAGCGCCGTCGGCGTGGCAAAGCGGCTTGGCGATGCTCCCACCATCGTCCTCGCTCTCCTGGTGCAGGCGGCAGGCCTGGCATGGGTCGCACTGATTGCCAAGCCGGATATGGCCTATGCAGCACTCATCGCGCCGATGATCCTTGCAGGCGTCGGCTTTGCGTTGGCTGTCACCATAAGCCAGAAGGCCGTGGTTGGCGCGGTGGCCATGCCCGATATCGGCAAGGCCTCCGGCACGCTTGGCACGATCCGCCAGCTTGGCGGCGCATTCGGGGTAGCCATCGCGGTCGCGGTTTTCGCGCGCGTTGGGAGCTACGCAACGCCGATGGCGTTCAGCCAGGGGTTCGCTGCCGCCATTGGCGTCGCCGCCTTGCTCTCGCTGGCTGGCGCAATCGCCGGGATGTTTCTGCTCAAGACGCCCCGCCGGGCGCCCGTGGCAACGTCCGATGCTTTATCCCACTCGGGCGACGGAGCATAATCTTGGACGTTTTTGAGGAGGCCGCTTTGCCGGAACTGGAAACGACGCAGGTGGAAGCGCCCCAAAAGCCGCTCGAACAGCTTCTCGGCGAGCTAAGACCCAGGCTGCACCGCTACTGCGCGCGAATGACCGGCTCGGTTATCGATGGCGAAGACGTGGTTCAGGAAACGCTGCTCAAGGCAATGGAAGCAGCGCCGGCCACCGGGGCGATCGCTAATCAGGAGGGCTGGCTGTTTCGCATCGCCCACAATGCGGCGCTGGATTTTCTTCGTCGCCGGGCCCGCGAGCAGACGCGCGAGGCAAACGAGGACCCCGACATGATCGCGACGGCGAACAACGCGGTGGACGATCGCCAGATCGTCGAGGCAAGCCTTCGGACCTTCATGCGACTGCCGGTGTCGCAGCGCAGCAGCGTCATCCTGAGCGACGTGCTCGGCCATTCGCTGCAGGAGACCTCGGAGATCGTCGATGGCAAGGTCCCGGCGGTGAAGGCCGCGCTACAGCGCGGACGGGAACGCCTGCGCGCTCTGGCGAACGAGGTCGACGACACTACCCCGCCCGCGCTAGGCGAACTCGAGCGGCAGAGATTGAAAACCTATGTCGATCGCTTCAACGCCCACGATTTCGATGCGGTCAGGGCCATGCTGGCCGAGGACGTGCAGTTTGAGGTCGTCAACCGGCTACGCCGGGACGGAAAGAGCACGCCGCTCTATTTCGGCAACTATGCCTCCCGTCCGCACTGGCAGTTCCTCGCCGGGCTCGTGGACGGCCGGCCAGCCATGCTGGTCTATGACGACGACGACCCGGCCCGGCCGATCAAGTACTTCGTGCTGCTCGAATGGGCCGGCGACAAAGTCATCAATATCCGAGACTTCGTTTTCGCCCGTTACGCCATGGAAGGCGCGGACATCGAGGTGCTGGAGTGAGCGCCTATATCGGCGCCCGCGCCTCACCTAGCCCAGCAAACCGTCGAGCGCCGTCTGTTCGAGGAACTCCCCGACCAGTGAGTTGGCCCAGGCGAACCATGGCCGGGTGAAGGTTGCGGGCCCGTCCGGATCGAAAGATTCGTGCGCGAGAAACGTGCCCGCGTGCGTCGCCCCCAGCATGCGGACGCATTCCAGCCGTTCTGAAGCAGATGTCGCCGTCAGGCCTCGCATGGCAAGCGCAATCGGCCAGATACGGCGAGGCCCGGTATGCGGCGACCCGACGCCCTCTGCGGCCTTGCCGGAGAACCACCACGGGTTATCGGCCGACAATGTCCATCGACGCGTTGCGACATAACGTGGGTCGTCGGCTCGGCAGGCGCCGAGATACGGCAAAGCGAGGAGGCTCGGCGCGTTTGCGTCGTCCATGAGGGCGCTTCCACCGAGGCCGTCGACCTCGTAGGCCCAGGCGCCGTTGGCGCGCATGCCGTCGCGCTCAACGCCGGCCCCTATCTCAGCGGCCAAAGCATGAGCCTCGGCGGCTGCGTCAGCGGCGTTGACAGCCGTCGCCACCGACGCGACCTGCTCGAGCGCTGCGGCCAGCGCGAGGTTGACCGGAACATTGAGTGGCAGTGTGCAGGCATCGTCCGAGGGCCGGAACGCGCCATGCACCATGCCGTTCGGACGCGTCGGCGCCCCGCGTCCGCCGTTCGGAACAAAATCAGTTGGGTCGCCGTCAGGCCGGTGGAAGCGATATGGCGTCGTGCCGTCCGTCCGCTGCTCAGTGCGCAGGGTACGCAGCGCGAGGTCCAATGCAGCACGCCACTTATCGTCGAATGGTCGCGTAGAGCGGCTTGCCGCCCAATACCCCGCAGCCAGCCGAAAGAATGCAGCGATCGAGTCCGGCTCCCATTTGCGCTCGTGGACGCCCGGCCGCATGTCGGTCTCGTCACCGGCCCATTCTGACCCCTCGGAACCGTAGAGGAACGCGTTGGCATAGGGATCGAGGATGATCTGGTCGCTCTGCCGATGGATCACGCCGCGGATGAGCCGGTCGAGTTCCGGATCTTCCACAACGGACGAGAGATAGGGCCAGACCTGCGCCGTCGAGTCGCGGAGCCACATGGCGTGGATATCGCCCGTCAGCACAAATGTGTCCGGCCGCTCGTCGCTGCCGCCCGACATGATGGTGGTGTCGAGTGTGTTAGGGAGCGTGTTTTCGAAAAGACGGCGCAACCCGGCGTCTGCGATCCGTGCGGCAGCGCGGGTGATGCGGCGCTCAACGGCCTCGCTACGAACAGCGCGATCGGCAGACGCGGGGCGCTCCCATGGTCCCGTATTCCAGTCCGGAACATGGCGGGGCAGCTTGAGATCGCCGGTCATGATAGAAATTCCCTGAGCGGCCCTGCGGCCCGGCACGCCCTCCAATGGCGCGGTTGCAAATGGGGGCACAGGGCGAAATGCCATGCGTCCCCATCAAGGTCAATCGATGCGCAGACGCGCCAGGTTACGACGCGTTCGCGTCCACCTTCGCCTGAATCGACGTCGCAAGCTGGTCGAGAGCCGCCTTGGGATCGGCACCGCCGGTCAAGACGGAGTCGAGCGTGGTGTTAAGACCGTCGATCAGTTCCGAATAGGCCGAGATCATCGGCGTCGTCCACGACTTGGGGAACGCCGCGATCTTGAGGAAGGCCGTGAAGTGCGGGATCGAGGTCAGCGCCGGATCGGTCAGCAGCGACTTGAGCTGCGGCACGCTCGAGTTCTGCAGGATCATCACCTTGGAGGCATCGTCGGTCATGAGATACATGCCGAACTTCATCGACTCTTCCTGATGCTTGGATCCTGACATGATCATGAAGGCATTGCCGTTCATGAAGCCCGCGCCGTAGAGGGCCGGATCGAGCGAGGGGACCGGGGCGGTTTCGTAGTGGAGGTTCGGCGCCACAACGGGGATATAGGCCGCGCCAGTGTTCCACTCGCCGTAGATACCCATCGCCTGCTTGCCGCTGATCAACAGGCCTGCATCGCCGCCGGTGCGTGAGGCAATCGCGTTCACCAGGGCGTTGTTTTTGTTATACGTATCGTACCACTTCTTGAACCAGCCCATCCACGCGACGCAGGCCGGTGAGTTGACGGTGATCTTCTTGCTCGCCTCATCATAGAACTGGCAGCCGAAGAGCGCCGAGGTCTGCTCGGTGTTTTTGTAGGGATCGTTCGGAATGAAGCCGGCGCGCGCCAGCGTTCCATCGGCATTCCACTTGGTCAGCTTGGCAGCATCATCCCAAAGCTCGTCCATGGTCTGCGGTGGCTTTGACGGATCAAGTCCCGCGGCCTTGAAGGCGTCGACATCGTAGTAGAGCGCATAGGTGTCCTGGCCGAACGGCAGGCCATACTGCTTTCCGTTGTACTGGGTCCAGGCCAGCGACGATGGGATAATGTCACTCGTGTCGGCATTGATCTTCTTCAGCAGATCGTCCAGCGGGGCGATGACGCCGTCATGCGCAAAGCCAGCGACGGCGCTGTTGTCGCACATGATGACCATATCCGGCGGATTCCCACCGGCGGCGCTCGCCGTGATTTCCGCGGCATCGATCGACCCGCCGACGGATTTGACCTGGATGTCGGGATTGGCAGTATTCCATTTGTCCACGACCTTTTGCATCGCGGCCATCTCGGCGTCGCCGCCCCAGCAATGGCGAAGCGTGAGATTGACGGGGTCGGCTGCCGCCGAGGCAGTCATGGCGGCGGTCCCCCCGATAGCGAGCAATGCGCCCGCCAGTGCCGTCACTACTAGGCTGTTACGCATGGTGTCGTTCCTCCTGTTGACTAGCTTGATCGATACATGGCTGAAGAATGCCCGTGCCGAGGGCCTCACCCCTTTTGACCGGTGAGCGTGATCCCTTCGATGAATTTGCGCTGGGCGAAGAAGAAGAGAATGACGAGCGGCAGCGAGATGAGCACCGCAGCCGACATCGACTGCGCCCAATCCAGCTTGTGTGACGCCTGGAACACCTGCGCGGCGCGGGCCAGCGGGAACAGCGTCTGGTCCTGGATGTAGATCAGCGGATTCGAGAAGTCGTTCCACTTGTCGATGAAGGTCAGCAGGCACACGGTGATCAGCGCCGGCATCGAAAGTGGCATGACGATCTGGAACAGGATTCTGAGCTCGCTTGAGCCATCCATTCGCGCCGCGTCGATCAGGTCCTTGGGGATGCCCAGGTAGAACTGGCGCAGGAGGAAGATGAAGAAGGCGCCCGACCAGGAGCCGACATAGCTCGAAAAGAAGCAGGGCAGGATGAGCGGCAGGTAGGAATTGGTCCAGCCGAGCTTGGCGAAGATGACGTAGAGCGGAATAAGCGTCACCTGGTCGGGGAGCATCATGGTGGCTAGCACTAGGACGAAGACGATGTTCCGGCCCGGCCATTTGATGATCGCAAAGCCATAGGCGACGAGGCTGCACGAGAGCAGCGTGCCGATCACCGACGGGACCGCATACATCATCGTGTTGAACAGCGCCCGCGGATAGTTCATGCGAACGAACGCATCGGGATAATTGGCCCACACCCAAGGGCTCGGCACCAGGGTGGGCGGCGCGGAAATAGCCTGTACGGCCGTCTTGAGGGACGTGCTGATCATCCAGACGAACGGTGTCAGGTAAACGACCGAGAGGACGATCAGACCGACCGTCGACAGCGTCAGGGCGAGCGGGCGAGCGCGCTGGACGGTGGCCAGTGCTCCCGGCGCGGCGGGTTGTGACTGGATGGACGTGGCCGTCATTCCTCACCCTCGTAATAGACGCGGCCGCGCGACAGTCGAAACAAGCCGAAGGTCGCCGCCAAGGTGATGAGAAACAGGACCCACGCCAGCGCCGACGCGTAACCCATGTGGAAGTAGCGGAAAGCGTTGTTGTAGAGGTTGAGACCGTAAAACAGCAGCGAGTTCTGGGTGCCGCCGATGGCCGCAGCGCTGCCGCTATTGCTGATTCCCGCGCTGACGACATAGGCCTGCGTGAACGACTGGAAGGCGCCGATGCCCTGGGTGATGAGGTTGAACAGGATCGCCGGACTGATCATCGGTACCGTCACGTGCCAGAACTGCCTCAACCGCCCTGCTCCATCGAGCTCAGCAGCCTCATAGAGCGATCGCGAGACGCCCTGCAGCGCGCCCAGATAGATGATGACAACATCGCCGGCGCCCCAGATGGTCATCAGGATGATGCCGTTCTTGGCCCAGTTCGCATCGTAGAACCAGCCGGGACCGCGAACGCCGACAAGGCCGAGGAGCTGATTCAGCAGTCCATAGGGCGGATTGAGCAGCCAGAGCCAGACGATCGCAGCGGCAACCACCGGGAAGATGACCGGCAGAAAGAAGATCGTGCGGAATATGCCGATCCCCCTCAGGCCCTTGGTGTTGAGAAGGAGAGCGATGCCAAGTGCCACGATCACCGACAGCGGCACGCCAAAGAGGGTGATGTATAGGGTATTCGTCAAAGACTTCCAGAACAGCGGGTCCCGGAACATCTGGGTGTAGTTGTCGAGGCCGACCCAACGCGGCGCGTCGAGAATCTTGAAATCGGTGAGGCTGTAATAGAGCGAGGCCAGCATCGGGTAGAACTTGAAGCCCAGGAAACCGATGAGCCAGGGCGAAATGAACGCGAGGCCAAGCAGCAGATTGCGGCGCTCCGACCGCGACCATCGTGGACGCCGGCGTTTCCCGGTACTCGGAGGTTTGATCGGCGCGTCGTCGGCGCTGCTCGCCAGTGTCATGGCTTCGGTTCCTCCCAGTGACTCCCACGATCAGCGGCACTTGCCTCTTCGGGCAGCGCGCCGCAGACCAAGACAACGCGCCCCCGAAGCGTCGTCCCGCGATCGATCCGCCGGCCAGTCCCGAAATTCGAGGTCCAGATGTGGTCGGTGTCGATCCTGAACGGCACACCGCCGTACCAATCGAGAACGTGGAGGACCGGCGCACCTCCAGCGATCGTTGCGCGCACGTGTTGCGATCCATCGGAGAGCACCGTTACGGACCGGCGCTCGTCGGTCGCCCCCGCCGCGAGGATGGATCGCTTGGTGCTGCGGTAGTCGTTGGTGCCGGCATCCGTTGTGTCGTCTTCCCAGCGGACCGCCGGCTTGAGCGGATTAGCCGGCGCCGGGGACGACGGCGCGTAGCCGCGCGGCCGGCCCATGTGCCCGGCCGGATAGGCTGTCCAGTCAGCCACGCGATGCCACCACAAATCCGTGAGCGAAGCCGGCAGGTCGAAGGCCAGGCCGATCTCGCGAGCATCGAAGCTCTGGTCGCCAGTATAGGTGCAGGCGTACTCGAAGACGGCCTCGAGCCCGGTGACGCGCACAATCAGCGACCCACCCCATCCTTCACCGTTTAGCGGAACCTTGATCGTCCCATCCGGCGCTGCAGTAGCGCGTGATTGGTCGACGGAAGGCAGCGGCGCCGCGCTATTTGGCTGGTTGACATCCTGCACATGGAAGCGTGGCCACGAGGTCAGCCAAGGCTCGGCGCCCGAGACCACGAGATCGCCGTCGGCACTCAGTGCGATCTGGGCCGCCTCTGCGCCAGCACGAACCGCGGCGTGCGGGTCAGCGGCGTGCCCCGGCACCTCCCAACTGAAGGCGTCCACGAGCCAGCCTTCCTGATGCCGGAAGGCAACCTCGACAGTCTTCGCATCGGCCTCTACAGCCAACGCGAGACGCCCTGTGGCGCCGGGAGCGGCAGCAAAAGCGGCAGTGCTTTCCTCGACCCTCGCGCCGGCGACCCGAACCTCCAGCGTTTCGAGCGCGCGGTGGGAATGCCGGTTCAGGACCGCCAACTCCAGCCGATCCCCAGCGGCATCGAAACTGGCGCTGACAATCTCGATCGGCGAATAGAGCTTGTGAACGTGCCATAGCTCGGGCCGCGGCCGGCCCCAGCCGTCGAGCAGTCCCCACTCGCCCTCACCCCGAAACACCAGCCCATCCTGCGGCGGATGCACGTCGCGGGCGCGAAAATAGTCGAGCTTGGTCAGGTGGTCCCAGTTGCCCGCGCCGATGCTCTCGGCGACAGGCAGCACCCATTGGTCGTCGACCGCCGACCAGATCATGCCGCCGATACAGCCGCGATCGCGCATCGCCCGCGCCACGAACGGCTTGGCTCCGGTGACCCAGTAGTCGCGGACGCCGGGATCGATCGCCAGCATCTCGGCGTGGAGTGGGGCGCGCGCGTTGTCCTGAAACGGCGGACTGCACTCGTCGAGAACCACCGGCTGGTCGTACGAGCGGAGCCAGTCGATATCCTCCTGCCACGAGCGGTCCCAGCCCGGATAATGGTAGGTCCGGATGTCCGGCCGGTCCGCGGCAGGCATATGCGGCAGCGGATTCGTCTCGCCGAGTTGATTGAGGTCGAACGAGAAAATCGTCGGTCGGCTCGGGTCCATCTCCCGGACGAGGGCGAGTTGAGCATCAAAACCCCAGGCCCACTGCGTCTCGTTGGCGAGGTCCCAGATGATCACTGACGGATGGGCCTGATCGCGCCCGATCGTCTCGGCGGTTACCTCGAGGAGGTAGGGCACGAGATGAGCCGCCTCGTTGGTGCGGGTCCAATGGTGATCGTCGAAGCCGGCGGCAAAGCAGATCGGCATCTGGTCCTGAACGTACATGCCAAGCTCATCGCAGAGTTCGAGCAGGCGAGGATCGGCCGGGTAATGCGCGGTCCGGATGACGTTGACGTTCGCCTGACGAAGCGCCAGCACATCGTGCCGCAGGTCTTCGTAGCGCATGGAGCGCCCGGTACGCATGCGGGCATCATGGCGGTTGACACCGACCAGCCTGATCGCCGCACCGTTGACCAGCAACTGGTTGCCGACGACCTCGACGCGCCGGAAGCCGATCCGGCGCCGGTAGGAGGCTGTGCGCCCATCGGCTCGGAGCACCATGTCGAGGTCGTAGAGTCGCGGCACCTCCGCCGACCAGGGTTCGACGTCAGGCACCTGGAGCGTCACCCGCCGGTCGATACTTCCGGCCGCGCCCACCTCTCCCGCGAGCGTGGTCCGATGCAGCAGGCGACCGGCGTCGGAGATGGATAGTTCAAGCGTGTACGGCTGGGCTTGCGTCCCACGATTGACGATGTCAGCGGCTATTTCAAGCAAACCGCTGCGATCATCCGCGTCCCAATTCACCTGCAGGTCCGTGGGACCAAGGTGGACGTTCGGCACCTGGAACAGGAACGCCTCGCGCCAGATGCCGAGAAGCGAGGTGTGAGCATACCAACTCATGTAATCGAGCACGGCGTGCGGCGTGTACTCGGTGAGAACGACCGTCAGGACGTTTTCATCGGCCCGTAGAAATGGCGTGAGGTCGACATCGAAAGATGTCGCGCCGGCCGAATGCATCGCCACCGGTCGGCCGTTGATGAAGACCTCGGCTTGACCATAGGCACCGTCGAACCGCGCGAACACGGCATCGCCCGCCCAATCGGCAGGAATGGCGATCGCCCGCCGCAGCGTGGCGACGCCGTGATCGGGGATCAGCCCGTCGAAGGCGACGTGTCCAGGAACCTGGGTGGTTGCAGCGTCCTCCCATACGGGCGCCCTTGGGTCGGGCGACCGGCCAGCCACGAACTGCCACTCACCTGCCAAGTCGCGGCGTGACTCTCGGGGCGGAAGCTCGCGGAGCCCGCGTGCGACTGTGCGCGTGCTGATCTCGCGGGTCGTGGCAAGATCGCCAACGATCGCCGTGATGGACAGCTCGGTCTGTCGCCCCTGTGGCAGCGTTTTGTCGAGCGGCACCCGGAACATGCCATGCGCATCGCAGAGCACTCTGACCTCGCCGCCAGCCCACGTTGTCGTCACCGCAGCGTTCGGGAGTCCGGCGTATTCTGCATCACTGACAGTGCCGATCAGCCCGCCTCTCGAGTCCCCGACCACCGTAAGCACCGGCGGCACCGGCGCCGACCCAAAAAGCCGCAACTCGGAGACGAGGGCATCGGGCCCTTCACGACGCTCGATGGCAATTTCAAGCGCACCGGCACGGATCGCAGCAGGAGGCACTGCGACCCGTACGCGAGTGGCACCGCCGGGGAGGAGCGTCACTGGCGAAACCAGTTCGGCGCCGCTAGCGGTAAGAGCCATGATGCGATGTTGAGAACGCTCGCAGGCAAAGACCGCTTCGAGCACGTACGATGCCGCGGGATCGAGCTCCTCGTAGCGAGCGCGAACCGCCTCCAGATCCCATGCGTGGTAGCGCAACGCATCGCGGCCAAGAGCAGCCGGGTCCACCTCTCCCGAGGGGATCAGCCGCTTGGTCTTCGTGAGCATGTTCGGCGCCTGAAGCTCAAGGCCGCATTGATCAAGCGCGACTAGGAACGGGCACGAACTCGCGGGCGTGGACCAACTCTTTGACAGCGAAGCGACAGGATCACCGGCGTCCTGAATCGGCCGCGTCACAGCAGTGCCAGAACGCAAGGATTGAAGGCTGCTCAACGCGTACGTCCTCCCCCGACCGCGCCTGCTCTCGGTTGAAACCGTGCCGAACGATGAAAACGTCGCACCCGGATGGATAGCCAGCAAGGACCAGTCCCGATGGAGTTGTTGGGACCAGTCATCAGTTCGTCATGGCGGGTTCGCTACCGTCGCGTCCCCCGTGCAAGCTCTGCCAGATCGCCGGGGCGGCGAGCCAGCCCGGGCCAATGTGGCTCTGTCGTTCCACCTAAATTTGCGACTTGCGTAAGGACCAGACCAAGTCATATGATGACTGCTCAGTGTGGTGGTGCGAATGAATCAGTCATTCCCTCTCGACTCTGTGTCGCTGGATCGCGATCTGTCTGTGCCGCTGCACCGGCAGCTCTACGGCCACCTTCGAGGCATGATCGAGGAACGCGTCCTCTCGCCGGGGCATGCGCTACCCTCATCGCGGTCGCTGGCGCAGGATCTCGGCGTTGCTCGAAATACCATCGTCAGCGTTTATGAGCAGCTTTCGACCGAGGGCTACATCACGGGCCGTCCCGGCGTCCGGCCAACCGTTGTCGACCTGCCCGAGCGAACCGCACCCGAAGTGCGGGCCAAAACCAATGATCGCCGGCGGCTGATGTCGGCGCGCGGGCAGTTGATGCTGCGCCAGCCGCATCATCATGGCGCACCGGGGCAATTGGCGTTCCATCCCGGTATGCCTGACGCTGACAGCTTTCCATTCAACACCTGGAGCCGGCTGCTGGCGCGGCGGGCCAAGGTGGCACGCAGCGACCTCTTCGGCACCTACAACGTCAATGGCTATCCGCCGCTGCAACGCGCCATCGCCGGGTATCTGAAAGTGTCGCGCGGCGTGCGCTGTCGCCCCGAGCAGATCATCATCACGACTGGAGCGCAGGCGGCGCTCGACCTGCTAGCCCGCATCCTGCTCGATGCCGGCGATGCGGCCTGGGTCGAAGAGCCGGGCTACTACGGCGCGCAGGCGGCGTTCGTCGCGGCCGGCGCGCAACTCGTGCCGCTGCATGTCGACGAACAAGGGTGGCGGCTGACACCACCCACCAATGTAACGCCGCGGCTGATCTACGTGACACCGGCATGCCAGCACCCCCTCGGCGCGACCATGCGTATGGATCAGCGGCTGGGCTTGATCGAACTGGCCGAACGAATGGATGCCTTCGTCATCGAGGACGACTTCGACGGCGAATACCGCTTCCTTGGACGGCCAGTCCAGGCGATGCAGGGGGCCGATACTTCGGATCGCGTGATCTACGTCGGTACATTCGCCAAATTGCTGTTCCCTGCCCTCAGGCTGGGTTTCATGGTGCTGCCGGAATTCCTGTTGCAGGACATTTCGACCGTGCTCAGCATCACCGGCCAATTTGCGCCGCTGCTACTGCAGGCCGCCTTAGCCGACTTCATCGACGAGGGCCACATGAGCATGCACCTCAAGCGCATGCGCAGGATTTACGCAGCCCGCCGGCAAATCTTTCGCACCTACGCGCAGCGTGAACTCGGCGAGTGGATGACGCTGCGGCCCACAGATGCAGGGATCCAGTTCGTTGGCGAACTCAAAGGTGGGCTCAGCGATATGGCCATCGCCGCTGCAGCACGCCGCCGGGGGCTCAACATCTCGCCACTCTCGATCCACTACCGTCATGGCACCCCGGCGCCCGGCCTGGTGCTTGGCTACGCCGCGATCAACGAGGCAAACATGCCCGCCGCGTTTCGGTCGCTTAGGCAGGCCTTTGTCGAGGCGACCGCGCCAGTCAGCAGCTGATCGACCTTCTGACGTCCTACATCCAGTAGATCAGTAGCCGAAATAAATCGGGTTGCTGATTGCCCGGCGGATCGCTTGCTGCCGCATCACCGGAATGAGGTCATCGACGATCGGCGCTTCGGGCAGCGCGGCCTCCGCCACGCGATATAGCCGATCGTAGCTTGCCTCGGCGACAATCTCCGCGCGAATGAACGTAGCAATTCGCTCGGGAGCGGTCAGCGACGTAGTCCAGTCGTCACTGCCAATGACGACGCTTTCCAGCTCGCCGCTGGCATCGATCCAGACCAGCCTGTCCCCCGCAGCGCCGCGCACCTCGGCGCGCACGTCGCTCGCCCGGCGCACAACGCTACCCATCGGCTTGCCGTCGGCGGTAATCGATAGATGCGGCCCGCTTGGATCTTCGGTGATGTAGCCATGGCCGGCCTTCATCGCCTTCAGCACCGCGGCCTCGGAAAGCTCATCGAGGTAGAGGACAGTCGTCGGGCGGGCGAGCACGAATGGCCCTTCCGGCTTGAGGTCCGCCGGTTGATGGTAGTCGCTGCCGCCAATCGCGGAGATACGCAAGCCAGCCGCCAGCCGATGCTGGTAGCGGGCAAGTGAAATCCAGTTCCATTCGATCCAGGTCGATTGCCACACTTCCATGCAATCGACATCGGGGAGTTCGAACCGCCAGGGGATCGTCGGCTTGTCGTGGTTGACCGAGAGAATGCCGCCCAAGGTATGGACGTGGTCGGAGAGCAGGCGCGCGTGCTCAGGCTTAGTCAGCCGATAGTCCACCATTCCATCGATGCCGTAGGCGTTGGCATGGCCGGCATGGGTTGAAACTTCGGTCCCCCGAACGAACACCAGATCGGGCGACGATGCGGGATAGAAATACTGCCGCTGAGTAATCGTGTTGTGGTCCGCAACCGCGAGAAAATCGAGGCCCGCCTGCCGCGCCGCCGCATGCAGGGTCTCCGGGGATCCCTGGGCGTCGGAATGAAAGGTGTGGCAGTGGAGATCGCCTCTGTACCAGCCGGCGCCCTTGCGCACCGGTGTCGTTCGCACCGGCTGCGCCTTCACCTGCCGCGGCGTGCTGTCGAGATCAATCGTCACCCGAACTGTTGCACCGCCTTCGGGAATGCGTGTGAGGCCGATCAAGACGCGCCATTGGCCGGGCGCGATCGGGCCGTAGAGATACCCGGGCGTCGCATCGTCGGTCGCTGTGAATAAGGTTTTGCGCGAGCCGCCCGACCAGCCCCTGAGGCCGGTCACGCTCGGAAAATCAGTAGCCGTCGGGTCGAGCAGGCCGAAATCGAGCTGACATTCCTCACTGCGTTCGGCGTCAAGGCCGATATCGATGCGCGTGGTGCCATGCGGCACATCGAATGGCACATAGACATAGTGGCTCGCCGCTCTGTCTTTCCGGGTGAATGTGAAGTCGATGGTTTGGCTCATGCTTCAAGAATGCATCCGCGCCGGCGGCCGGCAAAGGGCCAGTCCGGCGTGTGATGGCTGGACCAGTACCATCGCGCCTTGTCGGCAATCTGGCCCTTCCAGATTGGCAATCGCTGGCTCTTGCTGCTGCGGTAGGTGCCTCTATAGGCAGGACACTGGGGAGGCCACTGATGCAAATTCTCGCAATAGCCAGTGATTACGACGGGACCATCGCCGACGACGGGGTAACCGCCGCCAGCACCATCGCAGCGCTCGCACGCTTCAAGGCCTCCGGCCGGAAACTGATAATGGTCACCGGACGCCCGCTGGGCGAACTGAAGGAAGTGTTCAACGGCGTGGCTGTGTTCGATGTGGTGGTCGCCGAGAACGGCGGCCTTCTCTACTATCCCCACACGGACACGGTACGGCTGCTGGCGCCGGCCCCATCCCGGCCATTCGTTGCGCGCCTGCGCGAGCGCGGGGTCGATGAACTGGCGGTCGGACAAACCATCGTTGCGACGCACACTGGCCATCACGAGATCATCCGCGACACGATCGATGAGATGGGGTTGGACCTTGAGATCATTCTCAACACCGACGCCCTGATGGTGCTCCCCCCTGGCACCAACAAGGCGTCCGGCCTCAAAGAGGCACTCGACGAACTTGCTCTATCTGCTGCGTCGGTTGCGGCCATCGGCGACGCGGAGAACGATGTCGTCTTCTTCAAGCTTTGCGGCTATGCGGTCGCCGTGGCCAATGCTTTGCCTGAAGTGAAGGCAATCGCGACCATGGTGACCAACGGTGCGCGCGGCGCCGGCGTCGAGGAGTTCATTTCCTCAATCCTCGACCAGCCTGGGCAGTGAATCGACCGGCCGCAGCATAAGCGGCTTAGGTCCGGAGCCGCCACGATCGGCGGCTCCGGCAACTTACCCTCAGGCGGCCGCCTTTGGCGGCATTTGCTGGCTCGGCGTAGAGTTCGAGATCGCCAGTTCCTCATCGGTCATTTCGACAGGAATGTCGGCAAACAGCGGCGTCGAGAGGTAGCGCTCGCCGGTATCGGGCAGCATGGCAAGGATGGTCGAACCCTTCGGCGCTTCAGCGGCAATTTTCAGCGCGCCCGCAAAGGTCGCGCCGGCCGTGATGCCGACGAAAATGCCTTCCCTGCGCGCCAACTCCAGGCTCATCTTCATCGCTTCGGGGCCAGGAATTGTCACCACACGGTCGATGAGTTTGAGGTCGACCGCATCTCCAGTGATTTTTGGCACAAAATCCGGGCTCCAGCCCTGCATCGGATGTGGTTTCCAGGCCGGATTGCTGGCGGACGCGGTGCCGTCCGCATTGCGCGGCTGCGCTTCGCCGCTCGTCAGCATCGGCGCCAGTTCCGGCTCGCAGACAACGATTTTGGTCTCCGGCCGTTCCTTCTTCAGCACCCGGCCGACGCCTTTGAGAGTGCCGCCGGTGCCAAAACCCGTAACCCAGAAGTCGAGTTTTTGGCCCTCAAAGTCCTTGAGGATTTCTTGAGCCGTCGTCTTCGAATGAATATCCGGATTGGCTTCGTTCTCGAACTGCCGGGTCATGAACCAACCGTTCTTGGCCGCCAGCTCCTGCACCTTCGCCACCATGCCGGCCGCCCGGCCGGCGGCGGGCGTCAGCACCACTTTGGCGCCGAGGAACCGCATGAGCCGCCGCCGCTCGACCGAGAAGGACTCGGCCATCACGATAACCAGCGGATACCCCTTCTGGGCGCAAACCATCGCAAGGCCGATGCCGGTGTTGCCACTCGTCGCCTCGATCACCGTCTGGCCGGGCTTCAATTCGCCTGATTTTTCAGCAGCTTCGATAACACCGAGCGCCAGGCGATCCTTCACCGAGCCAAGCGGGTTGAAGGCCTCGACCTTCACCCAAAGATCAACGCCGGCCGGCGCGAGCCGATTGATTTTTACTACCGGCGTATTGCCGACCGTTCCCAAAATATTCGCATAACGGGTCATTGGGCCTCTCCTTTGCAAATTTGGCGCGAGACTATGCCGCCGCGCTACAAGCGCCAAGCCCGGCTAGTCGAGGCCATCGCCCCAGTCGAGCTTTCGCACGGCCCTGAACGCCGTTGCATCCTGCTTTCGGATGAGACGCGTTTCGAGGCCACCAGGCGTGCAAAGCGGCAAGTCGATGCCGAATTTTTTTGCGATTGGCTGCTTGATGATCCGCGCGCTTGTGGGCGCTGCCGCGATTTCTGGCCGTGCTACGACCAGATAACTGAACTTCTCATCCTCGTAGCCGAGCGTACCACCTTTGGCCTGCCTGTGGGCACGGGTGCGCGCCAAACGAACGCTGAAGTGGCACCAATCGCCCGACAGCAGCGGACAGGCCTGCTCGTGCGGACAGGGCGCGACGATGCTTGCGCCTGCTTCGAACAAGGCGTCCCGCACAACCATCAGCCGTTCGTAGTCGCGCGTCCGGCCCGGTTCCACGATCACCAGAACGCCAGTGCAACGGGTCCAAAGCCCGAGCGCCACATCGACAATCTGCGCATCCTGCAACTCGGTTAGCGAGTAGGCGGCGATCACGAAATCGAATTGCCGCTCGCCGAGCCGTCGCGCCGAGAGGTCGCCGGCGACCCATTCGGCATTTTGCAACGCGAGCGGCCCCGCCGCCGCCAATCCTGCCCCGAGGCGCAGAAAACCGGAATTGAGGTCGATGAGTGTCGGCGCCTCAATGCTTGGAAAGGACCCGGTGGCCGCCCAACTGGCGGTACCCGGCCCTGCCCCGGCATCGAGCATCGTCCGCGGCGCGAAATCCTCCGCGCGCGCCACAACTTCATCGAGGACGCGGGCAATTGCAGCATAGGTCGCCGGCATCCGGGTCAGCAAATACGCGGCGACATCGGCATTGTCCGCCACGACGCCATCGGACGGCCGCATCTGCCGATAGGCATCTGAGAGACCTGCGGCGCGTTGCGACAGCCCGCTGCTCTTGCCGTCCGTCAGCGCCTCGATTGCTCCCCGAAGCGCGGCGGGCAGAGTCACATCAACCATTCCGGCTCCGGAAATGCGGACGCCGGGAACTGCATGTTGCAATTCCCGGCGTCAAAACTGGCCTACGTCATGCCGATCAGGCGGAGGTCGAAAGCTCTTCCTTCTTCCGCTCGGAATAGATGTAGAGCGGGCGAACGTCCTTGCCTTCGATGACTTCTGCCGAAATCACCACTTCCTCGACGCCGTCGAGGCCGGGGAGATCGAACATCGTGTCGAGCAGAATGCCCTCCATGATCGACCGGAGGCCGCGAGCGCCGGTCTTGCGCTCGATGGCATGCTTGGCGATCGCCTTGAGCGCATCCTCGTGGAAGGTCAGCTCGACGTCTTCCATCTGGAACAGCCGCTGATACTGCCGCACGAGCGCGTTCTTCGGCTCGGTCAGAATCTGGATCAGCGCCGGCTCGTCGAGGTCTTCCAACGTGGCGATCATCGGCAGACGGCCGATAAATTCGGGGATCAGGCCAAACTTCACCAGATCTTCCGGCGCCACTTCCTTGAGCACGTCGCCGACGCGGCGATCGCGCGGGTCTTTCACCACGGCCGAGAAGCCAATGCCCGAGCCTTCCGAGCGTGCCTGGATGATCCGCTCGAGGCCGGCGAAGGCACCACCGCAGATGAACAGGATGTTGGTCGTGTCGACCTGCAAAAATTCCTGCTGCGGATGCTTGCGGCCACCCTGCGGCGGCACGGAGGCGACGGTGCCTTCCATGATCTTCAGCAGCGCCTGCTGCACGCCTTCGCCCGACACGTCGCGGGTGATCGAGGG
>Ga0105237_10000411_pt1 | contig 60960 bp, 47 predicted proteins | sample KBSC24metaG_FD_81520 | JGI IMG/M metagenome (GOLD analysis project Ga0105237, IMG submission 81520) | Corn rhizosphere microbial communities from Kellogg Biological Station, Michigan, USA - KBS C2-4 metaG | ecosystem: Host-associated > Plants > Roots > Rhizosphere > Soil | place: Michigan, USA... | reverse complement strand
TTTCTATAGAACTCAAAAAAACAACAGATATCCTTGCTACACTGGGCGCACAGAAAAGCGCCGGACAGATTTTGGTTGGATTTGCATTGGAAACTGAAAATGAAGAAGACAATGCCAAGGCCAAACTGCTGAAGAAAAACCTGGACCTGATCATTCTAAATTCCCTCAATGATAAGGGCGCAGGCTTTCAAACCAATACCAATAAAATTACTATCTTTAATAAGAACTTTGAAAAAAAGACTTTCGAAATAAAGTCTAAAGCTGATGTGGCAAAAGACATCAGTACCGAAATCTTAACGCTTATAAAAGAATGAAGAAACTCCTTCTCTTTATTTTCCTTTCTATATTAATTTCCGGTCTAAAGGCCCAGGAAATTAACGCCAGAGTACAGCTACTGGCGCCACAGGTACAAAATATAGACAAGAAGAACTTAGAAGCCCTGCAAACCACCATAAGGGATTTTCTAAACAACAATAAATGGACGAATGAGACTTATCTTCCGCAGGAAAGAATTGAATGCAATTTCATAATTACAATCAACAGCTGGGACGGAAGTTCGGCCTATAAAGCAGAAGCACAGATACAATCCAGAAGACCTGTATATGGCTCTTCCTATACCAGCACACTGCTCAACATGAGCGATAAGGATTTTGATTTCAATTATACCGATGGCCAGCCTCTGGACTTTTCAGACCAGAATTTTCTTTCCAACCTGGGTTCCCTCCTCTCCTATTATGCCTATACCATGATCGGACTGGATAAAGACACCTTCAGTAAAATGGGTGGCACCCCAATGTTTATTAAGGCCCAGAACATTATGAACCTGGCACAAAACGGAGGAAATTCCGGATGGAAAGCCTATGACGGCTTGCGTAACAGGTATTGGTTAAATGAAAACTTATTGAACAATAGTTTTGAGCAGCTCAGATCTTTCATTTACAACTACCACATCAATGGACTGGACCTGCTTCAGGACAACAGTCTGAAAGCGACAAAAAATATCCTTTCATTTCTCCCTGAACTGCAACAAATGGATAAGCAAAAATTAGGGTCCATATTTCCAAATGTTTACTTTGCGGCTAAAGCAGAGGAAATTATTGGGGTATTCTCCTTAGCCAATCCTCAGGATAAGATGAGTGCCTATAATTTGCTTATCGATATTGATCCAGCCAATATCAGCAAATACGATCAAATCAAAAAAACGCTATAATTCAGTCTTAAATTCCATTATATCCTTATTTTTTAAAAAATATTTTGTTTATACGAATATATTCGTACATTTGATTACGAAACAATTCGTACAAACAATGATGAACACTAATATTTCTCCCAAACCAACCGAAAGCGAACTAGAGATTCTACAGATCCTCTGGGAGAAAGGAGACTGCACCGTTAGAGAAGTGCATGAAATCCTGGAAAAGAATAAAGAAGCAGGGTATACAACAACCCTGAAGCTGATGCAGATTATGCACGAAAAAGGTTTGGTATCCAGGGATACTTCTTCCAAAACACATATCTATCATGCATTGGTCAATCAGCAAAAAACACAACAGCAACTCGTCAATAAAATGATCGATAATGTTTTTAATGGCTCTGCCGCAAGACTGGTCATGCAGGCCCTGGGGAACCATACGGCAAGTGAAGACGAAATCAATTCTATAAAAAAGTATTTAGATGAACTAAGTAAAAAATAAAAAAATGGAAGCACTGGTAAACAATTTCATCAACGCAACAGGCTGGAGTATATTTCATTCATTATGGCAAGGGGCAGCAATATATATCCTATTGTTTATTCTGTTCCAGGGATTTCCACGGATCAGTGCCCGGATTAAGCACAACCTGGCTTATGCCTCCATTTGTGGGATATTCATTGCCTTTTGTATCACATTTTGTTCTGTATTCCAGATTCCTGTGCAAACGTCAGTTCGGCCGGATACACTTCTTTTCATCAACAATTATACTTTTCCAACTTCCTTAAGTACCAGGGCCGAAAGTTTCTTCCCCATATTAGTTGTTCTTTACCTTATTGGCATTGTTTTGCAAATGGGCATAGTTACTTCCGGATATTTAAAACTTTTACAGCTTAAAAAAGCAGCAACTTCAGCTATTCCGGAAAACTGGCAACAGCTTTTCAACCATATAAAGACTGATCTCGGGCTTAAAAAGAATATTGGTTTTTTCTTATCCGAGCATGTAAATGTCCCTTTGGTACTGGGTTATTTTAAACCGGTTGTTTTGTTCCCGGTAGCTTTTGTTACACAACTGGAGATGAGCCATGTAGAATCCATACTGATCCATGAGCTTTCGCACATCAGAAGAAATGATTACCTGCTGAACCTGGTCAAAACAGCCATCGAAACGATACTGTTCTTCAATCCTTTTGTTTGGATGTGCAGCAAACTCATTCATATAGAGCGAGAGCATGCTTGTGATGATCTGGTTGTAAAACGCACAGGCACTCCATTGACATATGCTCATGCTTTATTGCAGCTTGAGTTGATCAAACAAAAACACACGCCTGCCCTATCTATGGCTGCAAGTGGAAATCAGCAGCACCTTTATCAACGTATTAAAAGAATTACAGACATGAAAACGAATTACATGAACATCAAGCAACAGATCTTTGTGATTTTCCTTACCGTAGCAACAATTGCTTCCCTGGCTTGGATCAACCCTTCTAAGGCTTCCCTGGAATCCTCTAAAAAAGTATTCAAAAAAGCAATACATGAAACTGCATTTGCTGCTTCATCTCAACTAAGCTTTCAGAGAAACCCGCTTCCATCTGATACGACAAAAAAGAAAAAAATAAAAATCATCACCACCGATAAGAACGGCGTAAAAAAAGAGTATAATTCTATCCAGGAACTTCCCGACAGCCTTCGTAGAATCACATCAGACGGTGCACTTTCGCTCAACTCCGATAGTTTACAGCTGGTTCTTTCCCCACTAACCAATGATGTTGCAAACCAAATACAAATCATGATTGCTTCTCCGGAGTGGAAAAAACAGATGGAAAATATTCAGATCCAAAGTGCCAACCTGGTGAAGCAGTTTAATTCTGAGGACTGGAAAAAACAGCAGATCACCATACAGAAAAATGCAGAAGAAATGGAAAAACGTTTCAACTCACCAGAATGGAAGAAGCAGCAGGAAAAAATGATCAAAACTGCCCAAAACATACAGATCCATTTCAACTCACCAGAATGGAAAAAACAGCAGGAAAAGATGATCAAAACTGCCCAAAACATACAAATCCATTTCAATTCTCCTGAATGGAAGAAAAAAATGGAAGACCTAAACTCAGTTTATGGCTCTCCTGAATACAAAGAACTGCAATCTAAATTCAATAAAGATGTTGAGCAGCTCAGAAAGAAAAAAGAAGAAGAGGCCGCAGCAAAAAATTAAGCTACACACATCATTAAAAACCAACGGCAGGCGTATTTCTCCTGCCGTTTTTTCTTTATAAAGAATAAGTATATTGAGTAAGAGTTTTCCTAATTTAGCGAAGGATATGCTACAAAAACTTTCTATACGCAACTATGCTTTGATTGATAATGTTGAAATGGAGCTGGATAAAGGCCTGAACATTATCACTGGTGAAACAGGAGCCGGAAAATCTATTATGCTTGGAGCCCTTTCCCTGATACTGGGACAGCGTGCAGAGACAAAGTACTTTTTCAACCAGGAGAAAAAGTGCATTATAGAGGGCACCTTTAAACTGAAAAACAATAAACTGGTTCCCCTCTTTGAAGAACATGATCTTGATTTTCATGAAGAAAGTATATTAAGGAGAGAAATTTCTATAGATGGAAAATCCAGGGCGTTTATCAACGATACACCGGTTACACTGTCTGTTATGAAACAATTGGGCGAACGGCTGATCGATATTCACTCTCAGCATGCCACTCTGGAACTGAATGATCCGGGTTTTCAACTGGCCGTAGTAGATGGTCTGGCCAATCACGAAGCTCAGCTGAACAGCTACAGACAAGATTTTAGGCAATATAAAAAGAACCAGCAACAATTGCAGGAACTGCAACTAAAAGCAGATGAAGCCAGAAACAAACAGGATTATGAACAATTCCTGTTTAATGAACTGGAACAGGCCAATCTGCAGAAAGAAGAACAAGAAGCATTGGAAAATGAACTGGAAGCCTTAAACAATGCAGAGTCGATTAAACGAAGCCTGTTGAACAGTTACCAGCTGCTGAGTGAACAGGAAGTTTCTGTTGTACCCGTTCTCAAAGAAGCCATCAATCAACTGCAATCGGTGGAACAGTTTAATACCTCCTATACAGAGCTCAACGAACGATTAAGATCTGCTTTTATAGAACTTAAAGACATTAGCAACGAACTCTCCATACTGGAAGAAAATGTAGTTTTTAGTCCGGCCAGGATAGAAGACATCAACCACCGTCTGGATGTAATCTATACCTTACAGCAAAAGCATAAAGTAAACAGTATCGCTGAACTGATTGCACTGAAAGATCAGCTCTCCGACAATCTGCTCCTCATTATCAGTGGCGATGAAGAAATTGAGCGTTTAACTGCAGAAACAGAGCAACTAAAGGCCAGTCTGGAAAAGGCAGCGGCAGTTTTATCCATGAACCGCAGCAAATCCATTAAAGCTGCAGAAAGTCAGGTCGACCAGATTCTGGCCCAGACAGGAATGCCTAATGCAAAGATTAAAATTGAACAGACTTTGCTCAAGGAGATCAATAAGGATGGTAAGGATAGCATTTCTCTATTGTTTTCTGCCAATAACGGACAGGCACCTGCACCGGTATCCAAAGTAGCTTCCGGAGGAGAATTATCCAGGATCATGTTGGCTATCAAATCCATCCTGGCTAAACATTCCGATTTACCAACCCTGATTTTCGATGAAATAGATACCGGTATTTCCGGAGAGGTCGCGCTTCGGGTAGGCCAGGTTATTGGAGAACTGGAACAGAATATGCAGGTAGTTTGTATCACCCATCTTCCTCAGATTGCCGCAAAAGGCAATTCGCATTTCTTTGTCTATAAAAATGAAAGTTCGGAGAAAACAACCACCGGCATCCGAAGATTAAATAAAGAAGACCGTATTTATGTTATTGCTGAAATGCTCAGTGGAAAACCACCTGGAAAATCGGCTCTTGAAAATGCCAAAGAATTACTGAAATATAAAGCGAGATAGACCTTTTTTAAGTATCTAATATTTAGCTACATTAGCTTTCATGATCAGATCATTATACCTCCTGTCTTTCCTTTTAATCTTCTCTGTTTCTGGCTTCACGCAGAACCTTTCCATATCCGGTAAGGTAAAGGATAAAAACGGCGAGGTTATTCCGGGAGCCGGGATCTATCTGAGCGGTTATAAGACTGCAACAGTGACCACAAATGATGGTAAGTTTACACTGGGCAATCTCAAACCAGGTAATTACGATGTGCTGGTACAAATGATGGGATTTTTACCCTATACCAAAAATGTAATCCTATCCGACAAATCGGCAGTTATCGAGGTCACTTTGCAGGAAAACACCATCCAGCTAAATGAAGTTGTGATTCGTACAGATCCAAACCGCGAACGTTATATTAACCTTTTTAAAGAATTCTTTATTGGCAAGACGCCAAATGCAGCAAAATGCAAAATCCTGAATCCTCAGGTTCTCTATACCGATTACGATGATAACATGAGGGTACTGACCGTTAAATCTAATGATTTCCTGGTGATTGAAAACAAAGCATTGGGATATAAGCTAAAATACATGCTGCAGTTCTTTGAATACAACTACAACACACATATCGTTTATTATGCCGGTTTGCCAAACTTTGAGGAGTTAAAAGGTTCCGGCTCCAAGAAAAGGCTCTGGGCAAAGAACAGAGAAATTGCCTACTATGGTTCTTCTCAACACTTTTTTAAATCTCTTTACCAGGGCAGAAGTGAAGAGGAAGGTTTCATTATCAACAAACTGATTAAAATCAAAAATACCAACAGACCGCCGGACAGCCTGATCAATGCCAATATTAAAAGATTGACCAAGGCCCAGCACGGGGTAATCCGTTTTGGCTCGGCTGTCAATGATTCGCTCAATTACTGGATGACCCTAAAAAAACTCCCAAGAGAGATCAGTACTTTAAACCGGGCACAGGTATTAACAGATACCCTGGTACGGCAATACCAGCCCAACCTCAAAACCATGAATTATAAAGACGATTTATATGTAATGTACACCAAGGAACTGGAAACCGTTGATTATACCAATAACTCCGGGCACTCTGTAGGCAGACCGCTGGATGTACCCAATTACGAAATATCTGTAGTTCATTTATTACAGGCCCCGGTACATTTTTATGCATCCGGAGGCATTCATGAGCCTAAAGCGTTGCTCTTTGAGGGTTTTTGGGCATACGAAAAGATTGCAGATATGGTTCCTATGGATTATATAATTCCTTCAAAATAAATCAAAAATACTAAAAATATTAGTATTTTTGATTTATGGCAGCAGAGCAGGAAAAAGAAGATAATTATTTAAAAGGTCGCGGTTCCCAGTTTAATCCGCACAACCATTTTCTGAAAAATGATTATGTTAAAGAACATGTGGAGGGAATTGACGACTGGGAAACCGAGAACAGTAAAACCACATTTATTTTTGGTCAATCGAAATCCATAGTTAACAAAGTAGAAAGTCCGGACGTAGGAATGGCTTATTCTCTGAATCCTTACCAGGGTTGCGAGCATGGTTGTACCTATTGCTATGCCAGAAATGCGCATGAATACTGGGGCTTTAGTGCAGGGCTTGATTTTGAACGCAAGATTATCGTGAAAAGAGATGCGCCTGATTTGTTTCGGAAGTTCCTCGAAAAAAAGAGCTGGAATGCGGAGATCATTTCACTTTCCGGAAATACAGATTGCTATCAGCCAGCCGAAAGAAAGTTCAGAATTACAAGGCAATTGCTGGAGATTGCACTTGCCTATAAGCAGCCAGTTGGTTTAATTACAAAAAATGCACTGATCTTAAGAGATAAGGACATCTTACAGGAACTGGCCAAATTAAACCTATGCATGGTCTATGTATCCATTAACAGCCTGAATGAAGACCTGCGTTCAAGAATGGAACCCAGAACCACTACTGCACGTCAAAGGTTAAAAATTGTTGAGCAATTGAGTTCAGCGGGTATTCCTATGGGCGTTATGGTTGCGCCACTGGTACCAGGTTTGAGTGATCATGAAGTACCTTTAATTTTAAAAACGATTGCAGATTGTGGAGCAAAAAATGCAGGTTATACTGTAGTAAGATTAAACGGAGCCATAGGGCCTATATTTGAAGACTGGCTGAAGAAGAATTATCCGGATAGATTTGATAAAGTCTGGCACATGATCCAGTCCTGCCACGGCGGACAGGTTAATGATAGTCGTTTTGGCCAGCGAATGCATGGAGGAGGCAATATCTCCAAAATGATCAAGGATACTTTTAACCTTCATTGCCGGTTAAATAAACTCAACGTCGACAGAATTCGTTTAGATTCCAGCCTTTTCCAGATACCCGGCTCACAGCTAAGTTTCTTTTAAAAAAAAGTCCTGCAGGATAACCCTGCAGGACTTTTCATTTATTTGCCTTTTTTATTTAGGCGCCTTCTTCTTTTCTTTTTTTCTTACCTGAGTTCTTGTTGACTACTACAATCTGATCACTCTCTTTATCGTAATCAATTTCCAGCACGTCTCCATCATGAATCTCTCCTTTCAGAATTTCTTCTGCAATAGGATCTTCCAGGTATTTTTGTATCGCACGTTTAAGTGGCCTTGCCCCAAAGTTCGGATCAAATCCTTTACCGGCGATGAAGTCTTTAGCACCTTCCGTTAACTTGATCTCATAACCCAGATTATGAACCCTGCCAAATAATGACTTTAATTCAATATCAATGATTTTGAAAATCTCTTCTTTACCCAGGGTATTAAATACCACTACATCATCTACCCTGTTCAGGAATTCTGGTGCAAAGGCACGTTTGAGTGCATTTTCAATAACACCTCTGGAATGTGCATCCACCTGATTGGTTTTTGCTGAAGTAGAGAAGCCAACACCCTGACCGAAATCTTTCAACTGGCGTGCACCAATATTAGAGGTCATAATGATAATGGTATTTCTGAAATCGACCTTACGGCCCAGGCTATCTGTCAATTGTCCTTCGTCCAGCACCTGCAGCAGAATATTGAATACATCCGGATGGGCTTTTTCAATCTCATCCAATAAAATCACGGCATAAGGCTTACGACGAACTTTTTCAGTCAGCTGGCCACCTTCTTCGTAACCTACATATCCTGGAGGCGCACCCACTAAACGGGATACAGCAAATTTCTCCATATACTCACTCATGTCGATTTGGATCAAGGCATCATCACTGTCAAACATGAACCTTGCCAGTTCTTTGGCCAACTCCGTTTTACCAACTCCCGTTGGTCCCAGGAAAATAAAGGACCCGATAGGCTTTTTAGGATCTTTCAATCCAGCCCTGGTGCGCTGAATGGCTTTAGTTAATTTCTTGATTGCATCGTCCTGACCAATGATCTTCTGCGCAACAGTATCGTACATATTCAACAGTTTTTGGCTGTCTGTCTGTCCTACCCTTTGCAATGGAATACCAGTCATCATAGAAACCACTTCTGCAACGTTTTCTTCAGAAACTACATAACGTTTTGTTTTTGTTTCTGCTTCCCACTCTGCCTTAGCACGATCCAGCTCTTCCAAAAGATTTTTTTCTGTATCTCTCAGTTTGGCCGCCTCCTCATATTTCTGGCTTTTAACCACTTTATTTTTCTCTACCTTGATGTCTTCGATCTTGGTTTCGATATCAATGATATTTTCAGGAACATGAATATTGGTCAGGTGTACTCTTGAACCCGCTTCATCTAAAGCATCAATAGCTTTATCCGGCAGGAACCTGTCTGTAATATAACGTGAAGTTAAAGCCACACAGGCATTGATTGCTTCATCTGTGTAAGTAACACCATGGTGATCTTCGTATTTTTCTTTGATACGGTTCAGGATCTCAATAGTCTCATCAGGTGTAGCCGGTTCAATCATGACTTTTTGGAAACGACGGTCCAAAGCACCATCCTTTTCAATATACTGACGATATTCATCTAATGTTGTTGCACCGATGCATTGTATTTCTCCCCTGGCCAATGCAGGTTTAAACATATTGGATGCATCTAAGGATCCGGAGGCACCGCCTGCTCCAACAATGGTATGAATCTCATCAATAAACAGAATTACATCTGTAGATTTTTCCAGTTCATTCATCACTGCTTTCATGCGTTCCTCAAACTGTCCGCGATATTTTGTTCCTGCAACCAATGAAGCAAGATCCAAAGTAACCACACGTTTGTTAAACAACACTCTGGATACTTTACGTTGTACGATCCTCAAAGCCAATCCCTCCGCAATAGCAGATTTACCTACTCCGGGTTCACCAATCAATATAGGATTGTTCTTTTTACGACGGGATAAGATTTGCGACACACGCTCAATTTCTTTCTCGCGGCCAACAATCGGATCCAGGCGTCCCTCTTCAGCAGCCTTGGTTAAATCTCTTCCGAAATTATCCAGTACCGGGGTTTTAGATTTGATATCAGAAACTTTCTTAGGGCTGCTGAAGCTTTCTTCTTCACGGTAATCATCATCACCGCCGGTAGAAGCACTACCTTGGGGATCATCTCTGAAACCGTTCTTATTCACTTCAACTTCCTGTTTGAAAATTTCGTAATTGATGCTGTATTGTAATAAGATCTGTGAAGCAATATTATCGTCATCGCGCAAAATAGACAACAATAAATGCTCTGTACCAATCAGGTCGCTTTTAAATATTTTAGCTTCCAGATAAGTAATCTTCAGTACTTTTTCAGCCTGTTTAGTTAACGGGATGTTCCCAAGGTTAACCGTAACACTGGAAGTGCCTCTAACAGCGTCTTCAATTGAACGACGCAACTTAGATGTATCGACCCCTAATGATTTTAATATCTTAATAGCCATACCATCGCCTTCGCGAATCAAGCCTAATAAAAGATGTTCTGCGCCGATATAATCGTGACCTAATCTCAGGGCTTCTTCCCTGCTAAACGAAATCACGTCTTTAACTTGTGGTGAAAATTTAGCTTCCATATATAACCTTTCTAAACCGGAATGCTCTAAACTATAAAAATGTTTTATAAATAAGCGCGACCAGTTTTATTATTTTATCAACAATTACGCCATATCAGTGGAAAAAGATCTCTGAGCGGCTGTTATTTCATAAAACTTACTATGTTCTGACTTTATTCAGCCTGGCTATGAGAACCAGAAGTAATTATGTCAGACGAAAAAATGTTCTTTTTTATACTGTCAGATTTGAAAACACCAGCCTTTGATTATACTTAAAAGATGGTTTTTGTTTTTCAAAAAACAAAAACCGTAGCTTTTTATTCTTAGTTTGCCTTGGCGTACATACGCAAAATTGTCATACCTCTACAGATTTACCAGACAAAGTTGCGCATATATTTTCATTATTGGCGCAACAATATGATTAAATGATCCATAGGTAATGATATAACGCTCAAAAATGTTTCTGATATGGAATATCAAATACACAAATTTTTACTGACTTTCCTTTCTTATCTTTGCCATAAATACAGGGCCTTGTCAACAGGAAACTTGACATGTCGTTCGTTTTAACAAGCGGAAACTTTGCCTTTTTTATTAAAAACCTATCTAATACACGAAATAACAAGCATGGACGAAAAGATAATTTTTTCAATGGCGGGGGTGAATAAGATTTATCCTCCCCAAAAGCAAGTACTAAAAAACATATACCTTTCTTTTTTTTATGGTGCAAAAATAGGCGTTATTGGTCTCAACGGTTCAGGAAAATCATCCTTATTAAAAATTATAGCCGGCCTTGATAAATCTTTCCAGGGCGAGGTTGTATTCTCCCCAGGTTATTCTGTAGGGTATCTTGCACAGGAACCTGAGCTGGATGAAAACAAAACAGTACGCGAAGTTGTGGAAGAAGGTGTCGCTGCAATTACTGCCATTTTAAAGGAATACGAAGAAGTTAATGAAGCATTCGGTTTAGAAGAGAATTATTCTGATGCGGATAAAATGGATAAACTGATGGCCCGCCAGGGTGAGCTGCAAGATAAAATCGATGCTGTTAACGCCTGGGAACTGGATTCCAAATTGGAACGTGCGATGGATGCACTTCGCTGCCCCGATCCGGACACAAAAATAGGTGTTTTATCAGGAGGTGAGCGTAGACGTGTTGCCATGTGTAGACTGCTGTTACAGGAACCAGACGTGTTATTACTGGATGAGCCAACCAACCACCTGGACGCAGAAAGCATTGACTGGCTGGAGCAATTCTTAAAAGACTATAAAGGAACTGTAATTGCCGTAACCCACGATAGGTATTTCCTTGACAATGTTGCTGGCTGGATCCTGGAATTAGACCGTGGTGAAGGTATTCCATGGAAAGGAAACTATTCGTCGTGGTTAGATCAGAAGGCCAAACGCCTTGCACAGGAAGAAAAAACAGAAAGCAAACGCCAGAAAACCCTGGAACGTGAGCTGGAATGGGTACGTATGGCACCAAAAGCCAGACATGCAAAATCTAAAGCACGTTTATCGAACTATGATAAACTGGCCTCGGAAGATGGAAAAGAAAGAGAAGACAAATTGGAGCTGTTTATCCCGGCTGGTCCAAGATTGGGGAATGTGGTCATTGAAGCCAACAACGTCACCAAAGCTTATGGTGATAAAATCCTGTTTGAAAACCTGAGTTTCTCCCTTCCTCCCGCTGGAATTGTTGGAATTATCGGACCAAACGGAGCTGGAAAGACAACTTTGTTTCGCTTAATTACAGAGCAGGAAACACCGGATACAGGAACTTTCCGTGTTGGTGAAACCGTTGCTCTAGGTTATGTAGATCAAATGCACAACGACCTGGACCCAAACAAAACGGTATACGAAAACATTACTGACGGTCTAGACAATATCCAGCTGGGCAACAAAGCGGTGAATGGACGGGCCTATGTATCTAAATTCAATTTCAATGGCGGAGACCAGCAAAAGAAAGTAGGTATCCTGTCCGGAGGAGAGAGAAACCGGGTGCACTTGGCCATTACCCTGAAAAAAGGGGCTAATGTGCTCTTGCTCGATGAGCCAACCAATGATATTGACGTCAACACATTAAGAGCATTGGAAGAAGCCTTAGAAAATTTTGGTGGTTGCGCGGTAGTGATCAGTCACGACAGATGGTTCCTTGACCGCATTTGTACACATATCTTAGCTTTTGAAGGTGATTCGCAGGTTTACTTCTTTGAAGGTAACTACAGTGAATACGAAGAAAACCGCAAAAAAAGATTGGGAGATGTTACTCCACATCGCATTAAATATAAAAAACTCGTTTAATTAAGTTTATTGGCATTAACCTCCAAATTGCTGGAGGTTAATGCTAAAACTCAACTGCAGATACCTGGTGATCTGAGTATTTCTACTATCTGTAATGGAGTTATCCACCACACTCCGAATCAAAGAATTCCCTTGATTAAATAGATCGTAAGCCTGGAGCTTTAAGGTAGCCTGTTGTTTTTTAAAGAATGTTTTCTGAATGCTGGTGTTAATGATCAGTGGGTTTTTAGCATCTACAGCATAACCAATATTAATTCGTTTGGAACCATCCAGTCCAATAGATATGGTGGGTGTAATGAATGTTTTTAAATTGACATTAAATTCATAGATCTGGATGTCTTTTAATACGCCCGTAGGCAGAGAATATCTATTGCTGCTATAGGTGTAATTCGCATCTGTACTTAGCGTAATTCCCTTTTGATTCATCCTCAACATGGCAGCCTGAGAGAAATTAAAGCCCCTGTTGTTGTTCAGGATATTATCTGTATAGGACACATTATTGGCAAAACCCACACTTCCCCGAAACTCTAAATTAAATTTATTCTCTACAAAAGGTTTTGACCAGGAATACAAGGCATCAATTCCGTAAGTTCCATTGGCGTTCTCAAAATGAGTTTCCTGTTTCAGGCTGTTCAATGTATCTGGCTTCAGGATGACATTACTCACCACCTGATCCTGTACAAAATTAGAGTTAATCCCCAACATCAATGCCCGTCCATTAATCGGATTACTGTTCTGATAGGTTAAGCTGGAATTGTGATTGAAAGTTGAACGGAGATTTGGATTTCCAATCACTATATTTTGTAAATTTCTGGTATTAGGTACTGGCTGCAACTGAGCAAGATTCGGAGCAACACTGCTTCCATTGTATAAAAACGTGATACTCGTTTTCTGAGAAAGAATCAGACTCAAATTGACCACTGGAGCAAGGTTAAATCCTGCGTGATGGATCTGGCTAACCGGTTGTTCGTTATCAACAATAAGCAGATTCGGTTGTGCCGTCATCCCTAAGCTATAGGTCAGATCATCTGAACCAAATCTATAGCTCACACCAATCAGATGCGAGATAAATTTTGAAGTGTATTTTGTACTAAGAGAGTCTACGATCCTGCCATTTACAGTATGATTATTAATACGTGTCAATAAGTTATTATCATTTGTTTCCATTTGAAAATTATAATAAATATCCACATTACGACTGGAAGAGGCATTTTGACTACCTCCAATAGGCTCACTAAACCTAAAACTGCCACCTATATTCTGAGATCTGTTCCTGGTATCCACCAGCCGGTTCAAAACAGAATCTTTCGCTACTGTTTGCTGTCCCGGTTCATAGTAACCTGTACGGCTATCCAGATTCTCTGATAAATCGCTCGTACCGTTTTTTGCTGTTATCCCTAAAGAAAGATTCCTTCCAGGTTTATCAAAACGGTAAGCCCAGGCTATGTTCGCGTTAAAATCGGGCGTATATTCCTTGGTTGAGGTATTGTTGAACTGATCCTGCCGGATAATACCCGTTTGATTGGAACCACCCATATATTGATTATTTGTATTCAAAAAAGTGCCGATAATACCGGCCTGCAGATAGCTTTTCTCTTTAACAGATTGAATGTTCCAGTTTAAATTATGCTTACTACTTTTTACATTTCTTTCGTTATCATTAGTTGTAAATATGGTACCCAAAGAATTCAGGGTCTGTACAAAATCCAGCTGGTGCGTTTGGTTTCTAACATTATCAAAGGAATAGCTCATACTCGCTGTCAGGTCCGGACTCAGTTTATCCCTGTAATTAGCCCCAGTACTGATCGTTCTGTTCACGCCAGCAGAATTATTCGTACTGATGATATTTCCTTTTATACCGATTTGTTTTTTCTCCCGCCACAGGTTAGCATTAGTTTGCAAACCATACCTGTCATTCGTTCCTCCGTTTACCGAAGTATTCCCAAAATTCCCTTTATTGCGCCCTGGTTTAGTTACCAGGTTCAGCATTTTCTCTGAAGAGCCTGTCTTTACGCCGGTGAAATTCGCTTCATCCCCATAATCATTGATTACCTGTACCTTTGCGACCATATCTGCCGGAAGCTGAGCAATAAAATCCTTTACATTATTGGTAAAAAAATCCTCTCCGTTAACCCTTAACTTGGTCATTGATCTTCCCATCGCTGTCACTTTACCATCGTTATCAACGTTAATGCCCGGAAGCTGCCGCAACAGGTCTTCTACCCGGTCAGTCTCTCTAACCATATAAGCTGCCGTATTGTACTCCACAGTGTCTTTCATTAACCGGATAGGAATAACCTTTGCTTTGATGACCACTTCTTTAAGCGTATTGACGTCCTTTTCCATGACCGCCTGTATGGCAATATTCCTTTGCTCCGGACTGAAAGTATATTTCCGGCTAAAAGGCAAATACCCCATTGCATTTATGGTTAAGTATATTTCGGAGGTCACAATCCCGATTACGGTAAATTTGCCTCTATAATCGGCAGTCCCCTTAAGTGTATCGGTACCAGTGATAATTTGTATGCCTGCAGCCGGAACAGGATGATTCAACGAATCCCTTACAATTCCCGTTAGTTTATAATTAGACTGGGCAATTAGATTGGAAATGCAAAAAAGATGAATTGCAGTTATAAAGATGAGGCCTTTGTAACGATATAGATTTACATATGATTTTAAAAACCTGTTCATCGGCATCAGCACAATTTATGAATATAAAGTTACAATAGTTTTAGAGTCTGACGATGTTTCAGGCAATTCATACTATGCGAACATAATAAAAAACTTTAAAATTTTCAGCATCCCATAACGACACTATTTCTTGCCCGGATACTCCTATAAAGTTAAACAAAAAAGCATGATGATGTTGATCCCAACAAAACCATGCTCAATTAAAAGGAAATTAGAAGTAATGTTTTAAGGAATAGTAACCGTTTTGGCCTGTAAAGTATGCGCACTAAAAAATCCCTGCGCACCACCACTCAGATTAGTGATCGGATTTGCTGGAGCTGCGCCATTATTACCACCGCCATATGCCCCATAGAGACTGTTCAGATAGGTGTAAACTGATGCATCAATGCATGACATTTCAACTTTTAGACGATCTCCGCTTTTTAGATCATTGACTTTGTCGTTTGTTTCATTGCCAAATGACAGTCTTTCGCTTACTTCTGTACCCGGCGTAAAATCATCATTAAGCAAATCGTATCCTTTCTGATTTTTATCATTAACATATTTCCTGAACCAATAATAGTTCTTTACATTAGGAATATCCTTGTATCTGACCGTAACAATCGTATTTTGAGGATCAAAGTCTCCTGATTTAATATATGCATCAATTAAAGGAACCAGTTCAGGCATCGTGCTTGAAGCCGTAAAAGTCTGCCCATCCACCTGAACATTTAAATGATAAGTTTGGCCTGGCGTTCCCTGGATGGTACTCACTTCATAAACCCCCTTGCTTGTTTCAGGAAGCACTGTACTGGTTCCATTATTTTCTATTTTCACAACAGCCCCGCTAATCCCTTCAAACTGATTGTTGTCGGTTAAGTTTTTTGTTTTACTAACAAACACCTTGCACACACCTGGTTCATTTGTAATCCTTCCCTCTACAATATATGTCGGCTTATTTTCTTTGGGACCAATATCTACAATCTTCTGGCAAGACCAGATTAATATCGAAAACATACCTAAAAGACTAAAATTTATAACTTGTTTCATCTGTGTAAGATTTACTTTTTGCTCATTAAAATTTAAAATTGTAAGAAACCGAGGGTATAAACCTAAATAGAGAGGTTTGTTCAGCAACGGTTTGGCTCGGATCACTTTCTTTGTCTTTAAACCTGATCTCATAGGCATTTTGCCTGCCATAAGCATTGTATAAGCTAAAATTCAACTCAGAAGAGAACTTCTTGGTCTGCTTAAGCAACCGGGTTGCCCCTAAGTCCAAACGGTGGTAGTTGGGCATACGGTCTCCATTACGGTTTGAATAATAGAAATAATTCTGATCCAGAACCTTATATTTTCCAATAGGAAAGGTAACCGCACTTCCCGTAGAAAATACCCAGTTAGCAGAAAGTGACCACTTTGGGTTCAACTGATACATCATGACCAATGAAATATCATGGGTCTTATCCTGGCGGGCATTATACCAGTTGTTGTTGTTAATTCCGTCAATTTTCCTTTCAGACTTCGACAAGGTATAAGCCAGCCAGCCGGTTAACCGGCCGGTTTTCTTTTTTAGAGAAAACTCTATACCATAAGCTCTTCCAATGCCAAAAAGAAGCTGAGTTTCAATAGGTCGGTTTGTAAAAATCTCCGCACCATTCTTATAATCCACCTGATTTTTCAGGCTCTTATAATAAGTCTCTACTGTAAAATCAAAAATATTATCTAATATATTCTTATAATAGCCCAATGAAAACTGATCACTCGTTTCCGGTTTAATAATATTGGTACTGGCCACCCAGCGATCCGTTGGAGATGCCGAGGTAGAGTTAGAGATCAGGTGCAGGTTCTGTACATTTCTTACATAAGAAGCTTTCACTGAAGAGGATTCGTTCAATTGTAAAGCAGCAGAAGCCCTTGGCTCCAGATTTAGATAAGTTTTTACCACTTCACCGCTTTTATAACTGGTCGTCCCGGTAACAAGACCATCACTGTTGATCTGATAGTAATCTCCTTTTCCCAGAATACTAAATGCCGAAGCACGTAAACCATAGGTTAAGCTTAATGCGTCACTCGCCTTCCAGGTATTGCTCACATAAGCTGCACTTTCTATAGAATAACGGTTCTGAAGATCCTGAGAAACGTATCCATTATCTCCTGATGCACGTACTTCGCCAGGCTTAATCGTGTGATATATAGCATTAACCCCCATACTGATGGTATTTCTCTCATTCGCATACCATTGCAGGTCTTCTTTAACATTAAAGTCCCTGATCTGTGAAAACAGAGAAAGAGTACTGCCTTTACCGTCGGATTTTATGGTATAATCATAATTACTATAGATTAAGGAAGTATTTGAGAACAATTTACTATTAAATATGTGGTTCCATCTCAAGGTTGCAGTACTGTTCCCCCATCTTATTCCGTTAACCCCTTTAGACTCCAGGACATCTTTACCAAGGTATCCTGAAACAAAAAGCCTGTCTTTTTCACCAAGGAAATAATTGGCCTTCATATTCACATCATAAAAGTAAAGCGAGGAATTTTTAAGATTGGTATCGCCAGACAATTTCAGAAACATATCCAAATAGGTTCTTCTGGCAGAAATAAGGAAAGAAGATTTATCCTTTTGAATCGGACCTTCTACATTCACTCTCGCGGATATCATACCAACACCCCCGCTTACCCCAAACTTTTGATTGTTTCCATCATTCATTTTGATATCAAGTACAGAGGATAACCTGCCCCCATACTGAGCAGGCATACCACTTTTATATAGAGTAACATTCTTAATCGCATCAGAATTAAATGTCGAAAAGAACCCCACCAAATGTGTCGCGTTGTATACCGGAGCTTCATCCAAAAGGATCATATTCTGATCCGCTGATCCGCCACGGACAAAAAAACCACCGCCCCCTTCGCTGGATGGTTTTACCCCCGGCAATAACTGAATGGCCTTAATTACATCGCGTTCACCAAGCAAAACAGGGATGTTATTCGTTTCGGCAATACTTAAACGCTCCATTCCCATTTGCGGATTATCCAAATCCCTTTTCGATCCGGAGGAGGTAATTTCAACGGTAGATAGTTCGTTTACATCCTCTTCCATATCTATATTAAAAATACGATTGGCCGTCAGGTCAATCTGCGCACTGTATTTTTTAAACCCCACAGCCCTTACTTCCACATAATAGCTTCCCGATGGTAAAGACAAAGAATAGAATCCATATTCGTTACTCAAGGTTGATTTTGGGGAGCCCGCCACTTTTATGGTTGCAGCAATCAGTGTTTCTCCCGTCTTTTGAGCTTTAATAGATCCACTTAAGGTAAAGGTCCCAGAACCTGAACCCCGAGTAGCCGCTGAACCGGCTTCGGGCTTTTTTGATTTCGAATCGTCAGCACGTATAAAAATTTCCTTATCCAATAGCGTAAAAGAATAAGGCTTTCCAGAAAAAATGTCGCTCAATACCTCCTTTATCGTTTTGTTCTGTACCTTCAGGTTTACTTTCAGATCGCTCTGCGCAATCTGTTCATTATAGGTAAATTTAACACCGCTGACCTTGGAAATTTTATCCAGTGCAGCCTTCAGGTTTTCGTTAACAAGGTGGATACTGATGCGCTTTTCAAGCGGACTTTGGGCATAGGACTTGATCTGAATAACAAGACCAATCAATAGAATTAAGTAAAAGAACCATTTAGGTCCGGATTTATTCATAACTTTATAATTAATGTTGATTAATAGCTGTCCTCAGTTCTTCAGGCTTTGACAGTTTAGAAATTAATGATGCCCGTTTATGTCCTGTACATAACCGGGCAATTTTATTTTGAAATTACATACATTCCTCCTTTTTTCTGCCACATTGCATCCATAACCAGGCATAGTTTATCCAATGTATGGTCTACTGGGTCTGTCATCTTTAAATGACCGTAAAAAGCACTTTCCTCCAGATTTCTTTCCAGTTTTATTTGGATTCCGTACTGTATCTGCAGATCAGAGATCACCGCCGCCAGGGTTTCTCCGTTATAATCAAACAAACCTAAACGCTTGCTGAGAAATGACGCAGCTGCAGGAAAGTCTCTCTTGGTCATCCTGAAACCTTTTTTATCCACCAGAATCTGCTGGTTGGCAACAATGGTATTCTGGATAACCTTATCGTTATTTTTCAGAGCCACAGCAACTTTACCGGTAACCAGGGTGACTTCTACATCTTGCTTCAATTTGTAGGCCTTTACGTTAAAACTGGTTCCCAAAACGGTTGTGTTTACAGCACCGCTTTGTATAACAAAAGGATGCCTCGCATCATGTTTAACCTCAAAAAAAGCTTCCCCTTCCAATTTAACTGCTCTTTTTTCACCACTAAACCGATCGGGATAATTAAATTTAGAACCCGGGCCCAACCATACTTTCGTCCCGTCAGGAAGCAGCAACTGTTTGCGCTCCCCGGCTGCGCTTAACAATTGCTGTTCATGAACAGGGTTTATCCAGTTACTTAATTCTGCTCTGTACAAATAACCTATACCTACAATAAGAAAAATTGCAGCAGCAGCTTTCCAAAGGATAAATCCCCGCTTCCTTTCAGGTTTGAGCGTATGAATTGGTGTAGTATCGAAATGATCGTTTAAAAATCCGGGAACAAGACCTTGCTCCCCTTGCAGCTCCACTTTATCCCAGGTAGAAGCGAGCAGTGAAAGGACCTCACTGTCTTCCTTTTGCTGACCTAACAACTCGAAAAATCTTTTCAGCTCTTCTTCAGTACACAGATTGGCGATGTACAGATGATATAAATACTTAAACTGTTCTTTTTCTTCCATGGTGTTACAATAAACAGGCAGCCTTTCGGTGCATCCTTATCAATAATACAACACCCGGCCGCCCTAGGACTAGTTAGAATTAAAATAATTTGAAAAAGCGATAAAAAAACACACAATACTCCCATGTTTGTTCACCGCCACACGTATAAATTTTGTGGCTTCAACCATATGGTTTTTTACGGTATTCTTTGAAATATTGAGTTTGGCTGCAATTTCATCATGAGAAAGCTCCTCATTGCGGCACATTTTATAAATGATTTTTTTTTGTGCAGGCAAACGGTCAATAGCATCATGGTAAACCTGCACCAGTTCTTTTTCGAAAATCCCCTCTTCTGTATGGTTCCTGATCTCATCAATATACGCAAATACCTGTTCCTGAAGCGATTTTTCTCTGGCAACCTTTTTTAAATGATTCAGAACATGATTAAGCGCTATCTTTTTAATATAGGCTTCAAAATTCATATCCAGATTAATCTGTGCTCTCTTTTGCCAGATCCGGATAAAAACCTCCTGAGTAATCTCTTCTGCAACATCTTCAGATTTAGCGACCTTAAGTGCATAACGATTTACCTTCCGCCTGTAAAGGTTGTAAATCTCTCTGAACGCCTGTTGATTTCCGTCCCGGAGCAGACTAAGTAGTCGATATTCAGAATTAGGCAAATGGTCTGTATTCATGTCTTTTTGAAAACAAGTCTTAGACACCTGCCTTCCAGGATTATTACATAAAAAGTAAAATTATCATTACAAGAATACTAAAATCAGACGATTTTATCTTGCTGCTCAGGCTTAGGCCCTCTTTTATATATCACCAGTCCGTTCAGAAAATTTCTTAAGATCTGATCTCCACATGGTTTAAAATTCGGATGATCATCACTTCTGAAAAAGGATCCCAATTCACTTTTTGTAATCTTAAAATTAACCAGTTCCATGATTTTAATGATATCATCATTGGTGAGCTGGAGCGCAACGCGCAATTTTTTAAAAATATCGTTATTACTCATATTACAGCGCTACTTCTATTTTAACTTTTTTATTTTTAATTCTTTCCTGGGCGAGTGCAGAAAGTACCCTTCCTACCATACTGCGTTTTACAGCAACATAAGAACTCTGATCTTTTACTTCAATCAGTCCAACATCTTCCTTTTGCAGTCCACCTTTTTTTAGCAGTAAGCCTACTATATCAATTTTATTTACTTTATCTTTTTTTCCCGCAGTGATATACAAAGTTTGCCACTGGCTGTCGGAAGGGAGTTCGTAGTCACCGTCCAGATCTTCCGTTTCAAGGTCGTCACTTAAAAAGGGATACTTCTCTTCATCAGTTAACATAAGATAGGCCGTTCCTTTAGCATTCATCCTCGCCGTACGTCCATTACGATGTACAAATGCATCTGCAGTATAGGGAAGCTGGTAATGAATAATGCACTCCACCTCCGGAATATCTAATCCCCTTGAAGCAAGATCTGTTGTGATTAAAATTTTGATGCTGCCATTCCTGAACTTCAATAAGGCTCTTTCGCGCTCATCCTGCTCCATCCCTCCATGAAAAATATCATGGGCAAGGTCTTTGTCAATCAGCAAATCACTGATCCGGTCTACCGTTTCTCTATGATTACAGAATATCAGGGTAGTTTTATCCCCGACCTTGCAAATCAAATCAAACAAGGTATTCAACTTGTCCTCTGCCTGTGCATAGACCTTCATCAACTTCAGATCCGGCGCAGACTGCTGATCTTTTAAATAATTGATCTCTATCGGATTTTTCACCCCCGTAAACTCAGGAATCTCTTCCATCGCCGTTGCAGAAGTCAAGAACCTTTGATTCAACGACAATAATTTTCCAATGATATAAGACATATCTTCCTGAAAGCCAAACTCCAGTGCTTTATCAAACTCGTCAAGAACCAGGGTAGCAATACCTGATTCATCAAAATTCTCGTGTCTTAGGTGGTAAGCAATTCTTCCGGGAGTACCGATAAGTAAAGCAGGTGGTTCTTCAAAGTTATTACGCTCCGTTTTTACCGGATGCCCGCCATAACAGCAGTTCACTTTAAAACCAGTACCCATCTGCCTGAAAACCTGCTCAATCTGTAAAGAAAGCTCTCTCGAGGGCACCATGATTAACGCTTGCACACCTTTTTTTGAAGCGTCCAGTTTAAGAAACAGAGGCAATAAAAAAGCTAATGTTTTTCCAGAACCCGTAGGTGCAAGCAACAAGACATCATTCCCTTTTTCTGCCGCACCAAGTGTTGCTTCCTGCATTTTATTTAATGCAGAAATCTTCAGATTCCCCAATATCTTGTCTACCGTCATGCAGCAAAGATAAGGTTATTAACCCAGTTGAGTTTCAGAAAAAAATGGACTAGAATCTAAAATATTTTTTCCTGAGTCTCTTTACAGAGCGGTTCACTGTATTTTCCAGGTTCATCAGCATAAGCCCTCTCCTGTTCATCCAGGTAGAAACCTTTTTATTAACCTTTCTTACAGGCATATATACCTTTTCATCCAACACTTCAAGATATTTTGCGTTAGATCTGCTTTGCTGCAGCAAATAAAATTCATTTAATAATTCCGTATTCATCTGCATTTTTTGTTTTGTTACGACACTTGATCTAATCTACTAAACTTCTCCTGATTTTCAAATATTTAAATCAAAAACAAGTCCTCTGTTCCCATTAAACTCAAAAAAGAATATAAGGGACATACTATATTAACTCTTTAAAATCTATTTTATTTCAAAACACGCGTCAATTTGTTGACAAACACCTGATTGTTAGCAAATAAACTACAAACAATTAACCTGTTTTTAATATTATCCAGTTAAATTTAAGAAACCTGATTGTGGGTTATTCATCTTAAAACGCAATAAGTATGATCTGGAAAAAGTTCAGCGGCGAAGTGATCCATTCGTCCATTTTAGAAGAAGTTGAAAAAGCCATCATCCGGGAAACAGAAAATGGCTATCATCTTAAAGTTTGTATCGGTACAGACTCACAAGTAAAAGGAGCACTGACCGATTTTGCCACTGTAATTGTCCTGCTTCGCGAGCATCATGGAGGTTTTATGTACATCCACCAGGAAAAAACACCTCAGCGAATGAGCATTAAAGAAAGAATGCTGATTGAAGTCCAAAAATCTATTGAAACAGCCTACTCAATCTGCGATCTGCTGGACGTATACGATGTTGACCTGGAGGTGCATGCCGACATCAACACCAACCCAATGTTTAAATCCAACAAAGCACTAAACGAAGCGATGGGCTATATTTTAAGCATGGGATTTATCTTTAAAGCAAAACCAGAGGCCTTTGCCAGCTCTACCTGCGCAGATAAAATGGTCCATTAAAAAACCGCCGGATCAGGAAGATCCGACGGTCGCTTTGGTTTGGTTGAGTCGAGTACAATGAGTTTAGAATGCGTATACAGCAGCTAAAGAAAACTGAGAAGCGTTTTTAGTTGGTGTTAAATCAGATTTGGCAAACAATTTATCAGAACGGTTATCAAACCTGACCTCAGGAATAAAAGTAAGTCCGCCCGTTTTAAAATTACCTGACAGCGTCACCGATTTAAAGCTTTCCCCTTTCACTTGCTGAACATCTTTAGTTTTAAAGTATTCACCCCTTAAACCCAGAGAGAAGGCTTTTGTAAAGGCATTCTGAAGATATAAAGCTGCACCACTATAACCGCCGTTACTACCTGAAATGGTATAATCAGCAGCGTTCAAGCCCAGTTTAACTTTTTCAGTAGCTTGATAAGAAGTGGTTAAATCAAATAAAGAACCATCTCCGGGAGCACCTGCATTTCGACCAGTCAGCACATTCAGGTAGGCGTTCCATCCCTCTACAGGAACAAGAGACAATTGTGCTCCAAAATGAGATACTCCATTAACGTCCTTATAAGTATTCCAGTCGTTAAACAAGCCTAACATCAAACTCACTTTGGGAGAAAAAGCATAAGTTCCTTTAATCCCTGCATTTTGAAAAGGGCCATTAGTAAACAAATAAGAAGTAGAGTAATTGAAATTTCCAACCGGAGAAATCACTTCATAGCCTATAAAAGTTCCCATAAAACCCGCCGTCAAAGACAACTTATCATCAACAGCATAGTTTACATATAGATTCTGAATATGAAAGGAGTTCTTTTCATTAGCTTCTGTACCGTCTCCGTTTGACAGTGACTGGTACTGACCTCTCGGGCCAAAAGAAACCTCGCCAACAAAAGACGCTTTTCCTGTAGATTTTTTTAAAGCCAGATCGATCATTCCCAATGAAATCGAATTCTGATCATTGGCAAAGCTGGTTCCGATATTTGGCTGTTTTTGAAAATCATACTTAAAATACGTATCCACAGATCCGGAGATCTGCAAAGGGTTTTTCTCTGTTTCCTGGGCATAACTCACCGAAGAAAACGCAAGGGCTGATAACGATAGCAGAGTAGATTTTAATTTCATGTTTTTTGGTTTGAGGTTGATAATCTAGACGAATTAAATCATTCAGGTGGTAGGTTCGTGGTCCATTTCCATACCGGTGGCCGCTACGATCAGCGTACCCTGAAAGTATTTTTCATTATGCTGACTGGCATCAAGTCCTTCTTCTTCTTCTTCAGAAGTTACACGGATAGGTTGAATCACGTTCACCAGTTTGAAGATCACAAAAGACATTACAAAGCTGAAAACAGCCACAATGACAACACCTTTTAATTGGGTAAAGAAGAACGCTGGATTTCCATATAATAAACCGTCAACGCCTGCGCTGTTTACCGTTTTGGTAGCAAACACACCCGTCAGAAGCATTCCAACGATACCACCTACACCGTGACACGGAAACACGTCTAAAGTATCATCTAATGAAGTTTTTGATTTCCAGGATACAGCAAGGTTAGAAACCACCGCAGCAATAACGCCGATAAAAATACTAGATGGGATACTTACGAATCCAGCACCCGGAGTAATGGCCACAAGTCCAACAACCGCACCTATACAAAAACCAAGTACAGAAGGTTTTTTTCCTCTGGACACATCAAAAAACATCCAGGATAATCCTGCAGCACCAGCGGCAATATTTGTAGTTAAAAATGCAGAAACAGCCAGACTATTAGCACCTAATGCAGAACCAGCATTAAAACCGAACCAGCCAAACCATAGTAAGCCCGTACCAATTAATACATATGGAATATTAGCAGGTGGCACTTCCTGATGTTCAGCATGACTTCTTCTTCTTTTAAGCACTAATGCACCGGCAAGAGCTGCCATACCCGCAGAAATATGCACTACAGTTCCTCCAGCAAAGTCAAGAACACCCATTTTAAACAGAATACCTTCAGGATGCCAGGTCCAATGTGCCAGTGGTGAATACACTAACAAAGAAAACAATACGATAAACAGAATATACGAAGTAAAACGGATACGTTCGGCAACCGCACCAACAACCAGACCCGGTGTAATGATCGCAAACATGAGCTGAAATACTGCAAACAAAGATAACGGGATGGTCGGAGCAAGGCTCCATGGATGTCCTGAATTTACCCCCTGAAAGAAGAAAAATGTTTTAGGATTTCCAATAAACCCGCCAATGGTATCCCCAAAGGCAAGACTAAAGCTTACAACCACCCAAAGTACAGAAATTACTCCGGCAGCAACCACACTTTTAATCATGGTAGAAAGCACATTTTTACGATGAACCATTCCTCCGTAGAAGAAAGCCAGACCAGGAGTCATTAAAAACACCAAAGCGGCAGCAATTAATACAAATGCAATATCAGGTGCACTGTATTTTCCCTCATCAAAATTAGGAAGAAGAGGAATAAAGAGGGCAAGAATTGCAATTATTAATAAAACTGCAAATGGTCCCCACTGTTTAAACAAAACTTTCGCCATACATTTTAGATTTAATAGTTATAATTATTGGTTTGATTTAAATTTTTTATAAAAATAGCAATTAATACCAATAAAATAAATCATTATCCAATTAAAAACACTCAAAAAAGTAAAAAAGACAAAATTAAATAGCCATTTTCATGCAATATTATTAATTAATGCAGTCATTTTTTAACAAACACAAGGCTCATCATAAAAAAATAGGTCAATTTTTATTAAAAAAATAAAAATCACACAAAAACAAGACAAAAACACATAAAAACACGGATTTAAACAAAAATCATCACCAGAAACCTTAAAAAAACCAATACTGACCAACAAATTGTATATTATTCATCATGAAATCATATCATATTGAATTTTATCAAAACAGGCCAATAAACCTGGAACAAGTCTGGGATGTTAACTTATAGCCAGCCACTCTGCATTTTAGGCCGTATGGCCAATTCGATATTTGTTGCAAACAAAAGCAGCAAATCTTCAGCTATAGAAAAGAGAAAATAAAAGAATTATTCGGTGAACTATAAATAGGGCTAAAGCATATATGCAGATCCCTGTACCACACCTCTACGCTCAATCTCCTTATCTATATAGGTTTGAATCGCAGATTTGTTTAGCCCCCAGTTGGGCGCAATAAGAAGATCCCAGTCCGAGATTCCAAACAGGCGCTGAATTACAATATCAGGACGCAGAAGTGGAATAAGCTTACACAACAGATCTGTATACTCTTCCAAAGAAAAAAGCTTAAAAGGCTGTTTTTTATATTTCACCCCCATAATTGAGCCTTCAACAATATGAAGATGATGAAATTTCACAAATTTGATTTGAGGAAAACGATTAATTTCATGAACATAACCCAACATCATTTCTTCTGTTTCCCATGGAAAACCAAAGATGGTGTGAACACAAAGATCCAGCTTGGTTCCCTCCAGCAGTTTAACTGCCTCAACAAATTCACCATGACTGCAGCCCCTGTTGATTTGTTCCAGAGTTTCATCATAAATAGATTCCATCCCCATTTCAAGGTCTACATCAAAACGATCCGTATAACTTTCTAAAAGAGCTACTTTTTCTGCATCTATGCAATCAGGCCTTGTACCCACAGCAAAACCAACTACATCTTCCGGATTAATAGATAAGGCCTCGTCATACATCATTTTAAGATAATGTACAGGAGCATATGTATTGGTATTGGGCTGAAAATAGACAATAAACTTATCCGCTTTATAAAAGCCTTTACCACGTTCCATTCCCTGCTCCAGCTGTTCACGGATGGTGGGCAGCTTACGGGATAGTTCTGGCGTAAAAGAATCCACATTACAATACGTACAACCACCATAGCCTTTACTGCCATCCCGGTTAGGACAAGTAAAACCACCATCAACAATCACTTTAAATACACGCTGACCGGCATACTTCTCTTTAAGATGTGTGCCGTAGTTGTTATATCCTTTTATCCCTAAATCCAGTGGAGTTCCCAATTGCTTTTTTTTTGCAAAAATACACATTAATTTTTAAAACCGATTCGTAGAGATCAGCGTTTCTATGGACTGACGATAGGCATCACCAAGCGGCAATTCTTTTTCGTCAATAAAAACAGCGTTCTTTTTAATTGCAGAAATGCTTTTACTGTTTACAATAAATGATTTGTGAATGCGGATAAAATCCGGAGGCAACTGACTTTCCAGACTTTTAAAACTGATGCGAACCACAACCGGCCTGGAGCTACTTTTCAAATGGATCTGAACATAATCCTTCAACCCTTCAATATAGAGCACATCATCTAAAATAACTTTAAGCAAACTGTAACCCACATTTACAAAAATATAACCAGCAGCCTTCTCCCCAGGCAAATCTTGCTGATGTCTAAGATCAAAAAGATCTTTCGCCTTATTACAGGCTTTCATGAAACGCTCTATTGAAACAGGTTTCATTAAATAATCCACAACATCCAGGGCAAAACCATCCAGGGCATACTGTTTATAAGCAGTAACCAAAATCACCATAGGGCGCTTTACCAGACTTTCAATAAATTGCAAGCCGGTAATTCCAGGCATTTGTATATCGATAAACACCAGATCAATCTCATTTTCCTGCAACACTTTATTTGCAGAAAAAGCATCCTCACAAGTAGCCAGTAAATTCAGAAAAGGTATTTTACTGATATTATCAGCCAATAGGTTTAGCGCCAACGGTTCATCGTCAACAGCAATACAGTTTATCATACGCTCAATTTTAGCCATAAATTCACCTTAAACCAGTCCTTCTCTTTCTCTATCGTCAAACTATGGTTATTCCCATATAATAAATTCAGTCGCCGGCTTACATTAACCAAGCCTATACCAGAAGACCTGTCCTTAGCCTCGCCTTCAGCAGAACTGTATTTATTTACAACTGAAAAATTCAAATTCTTTTCATCCGTACTCAACTTAATGCTGATCTGCGGATCCTCTATCAGTCCAACCCCATGTTTGAAAGCATTTTCAACAAAAGGGATCAGCAACATCGGCTCAATCTCCTGATCATCGGTAAATAAGTTAATCTCCACACCTACCTTTACTTTCTTTCCAAATCTTTGTGTCTGAAGGTCAATATAGGAATTAAGGTATTCTTTCTCCGTTCCAAGAGACACCTTCTCCTCATCCGTTTCATAAAGCATATATTGCATCAAACCAGAAAGCTTCATCACCGTAGGTTCCAGTTCCGTACTCTTTAACCTCACCAGCGCCACAATATTATTTAATATATTAAATATAAAATGCGGACTGATCTGAGACCGCAAAAAAGACAATTCCGTTTTCATGGTCTCCTTATCTCTTTCCAGGTCTTTCTTCTCCATTTTAATCCGGTCGGAAACCATAATAAAGGTTGTACTTCCAGCAATTGTGAGCAAGAATGCAGGCAAATTAAACCAACCTGCCCTGCCCCAGTTAAACTCCATCTGGTGAATAAGGATCTTGAAAAGTATAAAATGAACACAAAGCACCAGACCATAAAGCAAAACAATACTAAGGGCATACAAGAGATATTTTTGTTTATAAAACAACCTCTGAATCAGCACAAAACTATTGAGGTAAAAAATTGCAATCAGAAAAAAATAGCTGATGAAGTTCAGTTTAAAGAACTGAGTCTCTTCTCCCGGGCTTAAACGGCGTGGTGGCGTACCATGATTAGAGTTTACGATATAAGGCAGGATCATCAGTACCAGCCAAACCAAAACATGCAGCGCTACCTTAATACGTTTATCGGAGAAGTTCAGCATCATTTCTCTTTTCCCTGTTTTTAACATAGCTAAGTTATTATATTATTTTGCTTTAAAACAAACAACCGCTTTTACTCGTACCGCAGTGCTTCAATTGGATCTAAACGACTCGCTTTCTGTGCAGGGTAGTAACCAAAGAAAATACCGGTAATTCCGCAAACGATAAACGAAATCACAATCGAAGACTGTGAGATCAGGATGGGCCAGCTCAAAAAATATGAAATCAGATAAGCGGAACTGACCCCCAGTAAAACACCAAGTACCCCACCGGTAATACTGATCAGAATGGCCTCAATCAAAAACTGCATTAAAATATCCTTGCCACGCGCACCGATAGACATTCTTAAACCAATTTCCCTTGTTCTTTCCGTTACAGAAACATACATAATATTCATGATCCCAATACCTCCAATCAGTAAAGAGATTCCAGCAATAGCGGTTAACAAAACGGTAAGCATACTACTCGTAGAGGTAATTGTACTGATGAGTTCTGCCTGCGTACGCACCTGAAAGTCATTATCCTGGGATGGCAATAATTTGTGACTCTCCCTTACCGCATTCGTAATCTCCTCTGTGGCCGCTTCGCTCGCTGCTTCAGAAACCGCTGAAGCATAAATAGACTGCAGATAATTTGTTGCAGTGATCCTATTCTGTACAGTAGTATAAGGTGCAAGTATAATATCATCCTGATCCTGACCGAAATTACTCTGGCCTTTAGGCACCAGGGTACCAATGACCTGGAAAGGAATACTTTTAAAACGGATGATCTGACCAATCGGGTTACTCCCATCCGGAAAAAGATTATCTATAACCGTTTTTCCCAATAAACAAACCTTTGCTGATTTTCGGACATCATTATCAGAAAACATAATTCCGTCAAGAAGTTTCAATTGCCGGATATTTAAATAATCCGGACCGATGCCAGTAATACTTGTAGGCCAGTTATTGCCTCCTTTTATAGCCTGGCCACCAGAAGAAACAACAGGAGACAAACCATTGATATTGTCCGACTGGAGTCTTTTTATGGCTGCAATATCTTCCAGTTTTAAGGTTTGAATACTGCTTCCGGCCAATCTTACACTTCCCGGTGTATTACTTTGAGGCATCACGGTGATCATATTAGATCCCATGCCCGATAAAGAAGATTGAATACTCTGCTTGGATCCCTGTCCGATGGCCATCATGGCAATTACCGCCGCCACACCGATAATGATCCCCAACATGGTCAGAAAGGCACGAAGTTTATTTCTTCTCAGCGCCCGAAAAGCGATCCTTAATAAATTTAAAATGCTCATCTTATCCGTTTAATAGTCGTCAGATTCTGGTAATGAAGCCAGCGCTTCTTTCGCAGAACGCGGGTTTTCATTTTTACTGTCCTTCTGCAGTTTGCCATCACGAAGCATAATAGTCCTGCTGCTAAAAGCAGCAATATCAGGCTCATGAGTTACGAAAACAATGGTTTTACCCTGTGCATTCAACTCCTGCATCAGGGCCATGATCTCATAGGAGGTCCGGGTATCCAAATTCCCGGTGGCCTCATCAGCAAGGATCATTACTGGTTCATTTACCAGTGCCCTGGCAATGGCCACGCGCTGTTGCTGTCCACCAGAGAGCTGACTTGGGGTATGATCAAACCGATCGCTCAGTTTTACCGCCTCCAGGGCCTTGATAGCTCTTTCCTTTCGTTCCTCGGCTGTCACTTCTTTATTATAAAAAAGAGGCAGTTCCACATTCTCCAGTGCATTTGTTCTGGGCAACAAGTTGTAGGCCTGAAATACAAAACCAATCTTCTTATTTCTTAATCCAGCCAGTTCATCCCGGTTCAATCCCTTTACATCTATCCCATCGAGAAGATAACTCCCTTCCGAAGGTTTATCCAGACAGCCCAAAATATTCAGAAGCGTGGTTTTACCTGATCCACTGCTGCCCATAATGGTCACAAATTCACCCGCATTGATTTCAAAGGACAAACCTTTTAAAGCCCTGACAGTCATATCGCCCATTACAAACTCCCTTTTCAGGTCGTGCAGTTCTAATATTTTACTTGCCATTATCTTTTCTTATTACCGCCCGGACGTTTTGGCATAAATGGACTGGAAGCTGCACCAGCTGTAGCCATACCTGGCCCGCCCGAGACCTGACTGCCTACCACAACTTCATCATTTCCAGTAATACCACTTAAAACTTCAACCTGCGTGTTGTTGTTAATACCTACCTTTATTTTCCTCTGCTCAAGCTTAAGATCTCCGGTTTTCACCCACACATACCCTTCCTTCGGAGAGGTCGGCTTCCTTTCTCTGTTTATCCAGACCAGCTGGTATTTCTTAAGCGTAGTATCCGGAGAGAACTTAAGCGCCTTTGCAGGTACCAGCATAGCATTGTTCACTTCTTTGGCAAAGATGGTGATGTTTGCCGTCATACCAGGTTTTAACCTTTTATCTTCATTGTCTGTATTGATAATGGTGGTATAAGTCACCACATTTGAGGTAATTTTCGGGCTCAGCCTGATTTCCTGAATACTTCCTTTAAAGGTATCATCTAAAAAGGCATCTACCGTAAAAGTTGCACGTTCGCCTATTTTAATATCACCAACATCAGCCTCATCAACAGAGGCCTGCACCTGCATTTTAGTCAAATCTTTTGCAATACTAAACAAGGTAGGTGTACTAAAACTTGCCGCAACCGTCTGACCTTCACTTACACTCCTGGAAAGTACTGTTCCGTCAATCGGCGAATAAATACTGGCCAGCGAAAGGCTTTTCTTCGCAGACATCAGTTGTGCATTAATGCTGCTTACAGAAGCTTTTGCCGAATTATAGGTGTAGAGTGCATTGTCATAATCCGCTTTACTGATTGCCCCAACTTTATACAGTTCGCTCTGACGTCCATAATTGCCTTGCTGAAAGACCAGCTGGCTTTGGGCACTGGCCAGATTGGCCGCAAATTGATTTACAGAGGCCTGGAATAAAGTTTTATCCAGTTCTGCAAGCAGCTGGCCCTTTTTCACTGTCGAGTTAAAATCGGCATAGAGCTTTGCAATATTTCCGGATACCTGGGAACCTACCGCTACAGTATCCACCGGCTGTACTTTTCCAGTTGCTGTTACATTCTCGGAGATATAACCCATTTTTGGCTTCTCTGTTTCCAGTTTGACAACCACTTCGGTTTTTCTGATGGCGAAATACCATACAGCAAAGGCAAGGACAGCAATACCTACAATAATGAATATGCTTTTCTTCGTTTTCATCTATTTATTTTATTCTGTTATTGGAACACCTGTATAAAAATCATAAATCTTAGTATACAGATTCGCCGTATATTTTGCCTGAACAAAAGCCTGCAAAGCCTGTACATATAAATTTTTCTGCTGAAGGTAATCTACTATGCTGCTCGAACCCAACTTCAGTTCTGCCTCTGAAATCCTCAGCGCTTCACTGGTATAATTGAACTGTTCTTTGGCTGCCTGGTATTGGCTATTTGCATTTTGAACATTCAAATAGGCCTTTTCAACCGATTGTGTCAACGTTGTTTTGGTATCTAAAAGTGAGAGTCTGGCCTGTTGTATCTCTATATTGGCTTTAGCAACATTCGTTTTAGTCACTTTTCTATCAAAAATGGGAATAGAAAGGGTCAAACCCAAAGCCTGATTAAAGGTATTGTTCAGCTGGTTTGGATAGTTGCCAAACGAGGTGCTGTTATAACCGCTGCCCAAAGAACCATTTAAACTCAGTACGGGCCTGATGGTAGCCCGGGCTTTTTCCAGTTCCGTATTTTGCAATTGCACATTTAGCTCTGCACCTTTCACTTCCGGCCTGGTCCGAAGTGCCTGGTCCTGAGCAGAAGCAAGATCAATTAAGTGTTCATTGACTTTGGTGGTATCGGCTGCCACTACATCAAAGCCGATTCGCGTAGGCAGCTGCAGCAATTGTTTTAAAGTCAATACATTTTGCTGGAGTTGATTTTGCGCTGTGATCAGTGTATAATTGTCATTGGCCATCGTTGCCTGCAACTGTAACAAGTCTTTCTTAGCAATTGTTCCTGCAGTTAAGCGCTGAGTACCTTGCTTTACCAACGCATTACTGGTACTTAACAGATCATTCAAATAGGTAATATTTTCCTTGCTCAGCAGAATATTCAGGTAAGCCTGGGTAATCTGCAGTGTGATATCATTCTCCGCAGCATTCACAGAGAGATTAGCCACCTGTTCACTCAAGGTTTTCGACTTCACATCGTTGTTCAGATACCCTCCATTAAACAACGTTATTCCAGAACTCACTCCATAACCACTGGAACTTTGGGTGCCCGAATTGTAATGCGAAACGTCCTGGGTTACATTAGCCGATAAGTTTGGATATTTTGCAGCTTTAGCCGCGATTAAGCTCTGCTCAGCAGTTTTAGAACTGAGTTTTAAACTATTGATGCTGATGTTGTTTTTCTTAGCATAATCAATACAGTCTTTTAGATTCCATGTCTTGGGCAGATCATGATATAAAGAATCCTGCGCATACAAATCCCCGCCATGGAAAACTGATGCAAAAAAGAGGATCAGGACGATATTTTTTAACAAAACGCTCATAGGGTCTTTCTGTTTATCTCAAATTTATTTATAAATCACCAATCAGATTTTAAAATGAGACGAAACGAAATACCCCTGGGATTAACCCCTTGATAAATGCGACAAGTACCAATCCTCTATTTAATGAGGATAACAAAATCAGTCTGACCTTGTTTGATGGTCTTCAGAAAGAAATCAAACCCATGATTGACCAGAATTTCCCTGACCAGGGTAAGTCCTATTCCCTGTCCATCTTTCTTTGTGCTAAAAAAGGGACTAAAAAGTTGTTCATGATGAGCTTCAGAAATTCCCTTTCCATTGTCAGAAATCACAAGCCGCCCTTCCTTTAGCACAAAACGAATTACACCCGCTTTCTCCATAGCCTCTAAGGCATTTTTCACAATATTGATCATGGCCTGTTCCATCTGCTGCAAATCAGCAAGGATAAAAAAAGGATCCTCGGGCAAGATAAATTCAAAAATTACATTTGCCTCCGTCGCTTTTATTTCCATCAAAGCAGCTACATTATAAATCAAGGCTACAAGATCCATCTTTCTCCGGTTAACCGGAGAAAGCTTCACCAGATCTGCAAAATTCCTCATGAACAGATTAAGGTTCTGATTCCTTTGCACGGCCACTTCCAGTGCATTCTTTAGTGCTTCCTGATCTCCCTCTTCCCAAAGCTTGTTGGTTTGCAGAGACAAGTTTAAAATTGAATTGACCGGTCCAATCGTATTGTTCACCTCATGGGCCATCATCCGGATCACTTTTCCATATACACCCTTCTCTGCTTCAAAGATCTCTGAAGTCACCTCTTCAATCATCAGGAAAAAACGGGCAAATCCACGGTCTATGAAATGAGATTTTTGAAGCTTATAAGCCCTTAATCCATTAGGCCGTATCAATTTAGTCCCACCGGCTTTAAGTTCATTTGCCAAGGCAATTACTTCCTCTATTTGTGTTCCCAGCATCGATAATGCTGTAGGATTAACCTGTTTCACCTGATGATCATAATCCAGAATAATAATTCCCGTCGGAGAAGTCTGGATGAGTTTCTCCAGGAAAAAATGTTGCTCCTCCTGTTTAATACGCTCTGCTCTCAATTCATCCATCATCTGATTGTACACTTCAATCAGCTCATCCATTTCACGTTTGCCCGTAGGCAGAAACTTCACATTAAAGTCCCTGTCCTTAATGGCATGTATTCCTTCTTTTAAATGGTTCAGCGGACTGATCAATTGCCTGTATAAACTCCAGGAAAGAGCCCCTGATCCAAGGATAAATACCTCCGACAAGATAAATAAGACCTTATTTTGCTCAAACACCAAATACGTCAGCACCAGGCAAACCAGGTGCAAAACAGCAATAAAGAGGATATACTTAGTGCTCAGTTTCATCAAATGGAATTCGATATTTCTCCAGTCTGCGGTACAAGGCATTTCTGGTGATGCCTAAAGATGCCGCGGCTTTTGTTATACGATTTTTATGAAAACTCATTGCACGTTTAACCATTTCTACCTCCATTTGTTCCAGCGTCATTACCCCCACATCCGGGAGCGGTGCCAATTCTTTCCGCGAAGGAGACTGGTCCATCTGCTTTTTAAAATCATCAATTTCCAATACATCCTTTTTACTGACCAGAATAGAGCGTTCCACCAAATTCTTCAACTGGCGGATATTACCAGGCAACTCCAGTTTCTGCAGCCACTTCATTGCCTCCGGTGTCACAGACAGTGCAGGTCTGTTGTAAATTTCTTTCAGATTATGGATAAAGAACCTCACCAGCAGAGGTATATCGCCAGGACGTTCGCGAAGAGCGGGCAAATGTATCGTAATCAGATTAATTCGATATAACAAATCCTCTCTGAAAAGCCCCGGTCCAACCATATCATTCAGGTTTTTATTGGTTGCACAAACCACCCTGGTATCCACTACTTTGGTTTTACTGCTCCCCAGCACTTCATAAGTCCTGTCCTGAAGTACCCGAAGTAATTTCACCTGGCTGCTAGCCTCCAGATCACCAATTTCATCCAGAAATATAGTTCCCTTATTCGCCATTTCAAAGCGGCCAATCCTATCGTAACGCGCATCTGTAAAAGCACCCCGCATATGCCCAAACATTTCACTTTCAAACAAAGAAGATGAAATTCCGCCCAGGTTTACTTTAACAAATGCCCGGCTCCTTCTCAAACTGTTTTCATGGATCGCTTCAGCAATCAGTTCCTTTCCAGTACCACTCTCTCCGGTAATCAGTATAGATGCATCCGTACGGGCTACCCTTCCAATGGTATCCATGATCTCCAGCATTTTTGGGTCTTCCCCAATGATCTGCTGAAAGGCATACTGCTTATCCAGCTGCCTGCGGTCCCGATGTGCAGGTTCCTGGGCATGAAGTTCCATCAGCGTTTTCACCGATTGTAAAAGATGATCATTGTTCCAGGGCTTATTGATAAAATCGTTCGCTCCCAGTTTCATTCCCTGCACTGCAAGCTCTATACTTCCCCAGCCTGTAATTAAAATAACCGGCAAACTGGCGCTGATCTTTCTGATCTGCCGGAGTAAGTCCATCCCTTCTTCACCGGAAGTACCGATAGAAAAATTAAGATCCAGTAAAACCAGTTCGGGCTGGCGCTTGTGTATCACATGGAGTGCTTCATCAACCTCATCAACCGCCACCACCTCGTAGCCAGCGCTTTTAAGCAGCAGCAGCAAAGAAGTTCTTACGGCTATATCATCATCAACAATTAATATCATGGGTAAATCAGCTATTGAGGTATAAATTTATAAAGTAAATTCGTTTATCTCTAATCTATTCCTCGTGCAACGCAACTGCAGGATGTATTGCCGCCGCCTGTTTTCCGGGGTAAAGTGCACATACAAAAACCAACACATAAATAAATGCGATGGACAGGAAGATCGCTATAACATAAACTATTGAAGGTACATTAAATACATTCATGATCGGAAACTGCAGCGCAAAGAAACACCCCACGGCTAAAGACATGGTGGCCAGGATCAACGATTCACTGATCAACTGACCGGACACCGAATTTCCGGAAGCCCCCAGTGCCCTTCGCAAACCAATTTCACCCCTTCGCTGATTGATATTATACCAGAGCACACCAAATAGTCCCAGCGCCACATTAATGATCAGGAAACTGGCGATAATCATGAAAATAAGCATAGGAATGATCGTTTGCTCATTTTTAGCATCTCTCATTTCCGAAAGATGCTGAATTTCTATACTTGAATTCTTCAGTCTGCTGGCCATAAACTTATACAAAGAACTCTCGAAGCCCGCATCAGCCTCTGGCCTCACTTTAACAAGAAGGACATTGGTATGCTTTAAATAACCAGAATCCAAAGGACTGAACAGCGCATATCCCGCTGGCCAGAAATCTCCATTAGCTTTAAAATCCTGCACCACACCAATGATTTTCAACTTACCCTTATCTTCATAATCGCCAACAGATTTACCTATTGCCGGGGCCTTTCCAAAAATCTCCTTTCTCAAAGATTCATTAATAATGATGGCTTTATTCCTCGCCACTTTATCTTCCGGATTAAACCAGCGACCTTCCAGCAATGTCATTTTCCATACCTTATTATAGTCATCCCCAACCATATAATTATTGACATTATAAACCTTTTTACCAGCCGGAGATAATCCTGTAGTCATGATACCGCTGGAATATGGAAAATTGTTACTCGTATAACTCACGGCCTCCACCATTGGCATTGATTTTAAAGCCTTCTGCAGGTCTTCATAAAAAATCACCAGCGAATCCATATTCTTTGATTGCTGGTTGCTATTGTAATTAACAGACCATACCCGATCATAGGCTAAGCCCATCGGTTTTCTATAATTCATATAATAATACACCAGGAAAGAAAAAACAGCAAAAATAACCAGGAAAGAAACCAGTATTTCAGAAAGGAACAGAAAGTTATGCCTCCTTTTATTCCATATTAATTTAAATAAATGCTTAACCATAATAATACCTTTTAAAATTTACTGCGCTTTTAACGCCTTTACAACATTTAGCCGGGACATGCGCCAGGCCGGATAAACTCCGGAAATCAAACCGAAAAACACACAGGCTAAAAAACTATACATCAGCACAGAAAAATTCAAAGACAGCCTGACACCATCCATCAGGTTCCAGGAATTGAAAAAATAGATCATCAGCGCAGAAAAAAGCAAACCCAATAACCCGCCCAAAAAAGTGAGGATCATATTTTCTACGATAAACTGATAGACCAAGGTCCTGGAAGATGCACCAAAAGCTTTCCTTACCCCAATTTCCGAAGACCGTTCCATAATCCGGGTAATATTAATATTCACCAGATTAATGGTAGGGAGCAGCAAAAACAAAATAACTAAAGCAACCAAAACAGATACCGCTTTAGTAATCCCCGAATCCTTCCCATCACCGGTTATCCCTCTGGTTATGCTGGCAAAAAAATAATCTGCATTGCAGTAAAGACGGTCAAACTCCTTATTTCCTATGGGAACTTTCTTCATCATCTGATCAAATTCCAGTTTCATCTTTGGAACATCAGCTTTTGACCTGGCCAACAATACTGCGCTGTAGGACCCCATTAAATCTGGTTTTTTATAGTTTTCTTTAGATACGGTATAAGGCAAAAACATATCTCCTGCAAAATTCCGCATTGTTTTAGCCACATTATCTACAACACCGATAACCCTGTAATTCACCTCATCCGCAGAGATGTATTGACCAACCACACTTGACACATCCCCAAAATAGGCTTTTTTTATAGCTTTAGAGATCACTGCCACACGCTCCGCATGTAGAATCTGCTGTTCCGCATAGGGCTTTCCCTCCAGGAACCGATATTCCAATACCCTCCAGTAATCTGCATTCGTGTACTTATAATTGATAACGATCTTCTTTTTGTTGATGTAGGCGTTGGAAGCCTTTGAATAAGAAGAAATCCCAATCTTTTCCACACTTTTAAGCCGGGACACATAGTGATCAAAGAAATAAAAAGAAACATTACTCCTATTCAGCCAACCCTCTTTAGAATTCTGCAATTCCATAGACCCTACGTATAAAGATCTCTCTCTTTTATAATCCGGATAATCAGGACTGATGACCTTATCCAAAAAAGCAGTACCAACCATCAGTATGGTTAACGTAAAACTGATTCCAAACAAACTTATAAAAGTGAAGAACTTTCTTCTCTTGAGTACCGCAATGGCTATTTTAAAATAATTTCTAAGCATAACCTTAATTATTGAACCTGAGAACCATCAAATAGACGAACCAGGCGATGCGTTTTATTTGCCATATTTTCATCGTGTGTTACCATCACCACAGTTGTGCCGTCATTCTGGTTTAAATTGATCAGAATATCCATAATCTCATTGCCCATGGCACTGTCCAGATTTCCTGTAGGTTCATCTGCCAGTATAATCTGAGGTTTACCAACAATTGCCCGGGCTATCGCTACCCGCTGCCGCTGTCCACCAGACAATTGTGAAGGAAAATGTTTCAACCGGTTACTCAGGCCTACTTTCTCCAAGGCTTCCGCAGCCAGATCCCGCCTTTCCCTGGCCGATGAAGAACGATACAGTAAAGGCAATTCCACATTGTCCAGCACCTGCAGATCATTGATCAAGTGATAACTTTGAAATATAAAACCCAGTTGTTCATTTCTAAACCTTGCCAGCCGCTGATCAGAAAAACTGGAAACATCCTGCCCGGCAATCCTGATCGTGCCCCTGGATGGCTCATCGAGCAAGCCCATGATGTTCAGCAAAGTACTTTTTCCACAACCCGAGGGGCCCATAATGGAAAGAAATTCTCCTTTTGCAATATCCAGGCTAATTCCATTTACAGCAAGGGTTTCAACCGTATCGGTACGGTACACTTTTTCAATGTTTTGTAAACGTATCATATCGTATAGTTACAGATTAAGATTTATTTATAAGTAATTTTTTCATTTTTTTCGAAATCATACAAAGACAGATACCTCAATTGATAATAGGCGCTCCAGAAGTCTCTAAGTGAAGCAATATAATCTCTCTTTGCCCTGTCATTTTCCTGGAAAGCAATGCTCAGATCCGTAATACTCAAATCACCCAGCACATATCTTTCCCGGGCAATCTGATATTTTTCAGAAGCAATGCGATCCGCTTTGCCTGTGAGCTCTACCTGCTCCTTCATCATATTAAACAAGGTTACCTGGGTAACGATCTGCTGTTTAAAGGTCTGCTTGTCCTGTTCCACAGCATAAGCAACGAACTGCTCATTGGCTTCAGCTGTCTTGGTCCTCGACTTTGACCGTCCCCAATCCAGCACTGGAATACTGAGCTGCAGTTGTATAGACTGCTGGCTCTTTGGAGAACGATACACCTCAGCAATATTACTTGCTGCGTTCGAAAACCCAAGATTAGCATTCAGTGTTGCCGTTAAACCATTTTTACCCCTGGCCTTTGCTACATCCCTTTTCGCTTCAGCCAGTTTACGCACAAAAGCAATGGCATCTGAACGGTTCTCAAAAGCTTCCTTCAATACCCTATCTGCCGAAATGCTCATTTGGTTTACCTGTGCAGGCATATCCAGTACAATCTTATCATCACCCTCCATCCCCGCATAACTCCGCAGATTCAGCGTCGCTATTTCCATGTCCCGTTTCGCTGTCCCAACAGCCTTTTGTGCATTGAGCTCCTCCAGCTGCAACTGCAAAATCTCATTCTTGGAAATTTTTCCCAACTCAAATTTAGTATTGGCGATGTCCAGGATCTTCAGCGTATTGGTTAAATTGGTGGCTGCAATATTTAAGTTGACCTGGGCAAGCAGCAGATCAAAGAAATAACCCGTTACCGTTACCGCAATTTGTTCTTGTGATTCAATATAGGCCTGCTTACTTTCATTGTACTTTAAAGGTTCAATCTTCTTGTCCCACTTTAAACTATTAAACTGCAACAAGGGCTGTGTGTAGCCAATTCCATAAGGAATGGCATTATAAAGAACATTTTTACGATCAAAATCATCAAAGCGCTGCAGCTGCGTCGTTCCATAAATAGTACCTCCGGTAGCTGCAATACTCTGGCTAAAGTTCATCGTCAGTGAAGAGTTATCATTGTGCACAGGCTGGAAAAGAATAGCCCCGTTAGGCTGCAAAACCTGAGAATATGTTTTATTATAACCAGGCAATACCCCGGTTAATTCCAACTGAGGCTGATAGTTAGACCTGTATGTCCTCCATTCCCAATACTTGGTTTCTCTAACAGTAATGGCCTGTTTAGCCGCAATTGAGTTAGCTTTGGCCATTTCAACCAGTGCGGGTAAACTCAACTTAAGGGTATCATTAGTCGCTGCCGCCTTTACATGCATACCAGATAACAAAAAAAAGAAAGACAATATCGTTTTCATCTTGTTGATTGAAAATTCAAACAGATCAATTGTTTACAGCCACCTCCGCTGTATTCTCATAAGCCTTCATATCAGATGTAATGACTACATCCCCAGGCTTGATCCCTGTGAGGATTTCTATATAGTCAAAATTACTCAGTCCGGTTTTCACGGTCCGTCTTTCCGCTTTCCCTTTATTCAGCACAAAAATCTCCTGGAGGTTTGAGCCCTTAAATGCTGGCCCGTTGGCTACCCGCACCGCACCGTTCCGGGTAGCCGTAACCAGGAAAATATCTACCTTCATATTGGGCCGCAATAATTTATTATTCCGTTCCTCCAATTGCGCATCAAAGGAAACAATACCGTTATTTACTGCAGGAGAAATATTCACAATATGCGCCCTCAACTGCACATCATTTATCCGGACAATAACCGGCATATGATTGTGGAGCTGATCCAGCTGATTATCAGACACACTACCAGCAATTTTAAAACTGCTCAGATCCGCAATCCGGGCCAGCGACTCCCCTTCTTTTATACTCGCTCCGATATTCTTGTTTACCCAGGTAATCACCCCCGCTCTGGTGGCCACTACATTCGCCAGATCAAGTTTACGTTTCAGTGCATTCTGATCATTACGCTGTATCGCCAGGGCGATCTCTGCTTCTCTGATCTCTATTTTCATGGTCTGCTGTTTACTCCGGATTTCATTTTCGAGTTGCTGTTTCTCCAGCTCGGCCACTTTCAGGTTCAGTTCAGCCTGCTCAATTCCTTCCTTTGTTCCCCCACCCGCCTTGTATAATCTTTTGGCACTGGATACTGCATCCACCAGGTTTCCAATCCGCAATTGTTTAATATTGTTGTTCGATTTGATATCATAAAAACTCTTCTCCAGATCCAGCTTTAGTTTTCGGATCTCATTCTCTTTAGATTCTATCTGAAATTTAAGTTTATCATATTCAGACTGTGCAGCAGATTTATCCAGGATGAGAATAGATTCTCCGGCCTTAACTTTATTTCCGGCATCCAGCAATACTTTCCTTACCGAAGCACTGATTGGACTGGTCAAGCTTTCCTCAAATTCAGGCAGCACTTCACCCGTCGCATTGATCGTATTTTCAATATTTCCAATTGCAGCAACAGAAGTTGTGATATCAGAAGCCGACAAAGCTGGTTTAAAATAAAAACGAAGCAACCAGATACACAATGCAAGCACAGCTACCGCATAAAAAATGATTAAAATCGTCTTTTTCTTCTTTTGTACGGAAACCTCATTTGCAATGCTCTTATCCATTGTGTTTGTTTTTACACAAGGCATTACAAGGTAGATGCCATAGTTAAAAACCTAAAATACAACAGATTACAATTTATAGATGTATAAAAAATGCCCGATATCGAACAAGATGTTTAATATCGGGCATTTTTTATATTTTGAGCCTAAGGCTTTTTAACCACAGGAGGCGGAACAACTCTATTTTTTGCCTTATGAAGTGCCGCTCTTTCTAAAAGGGTATAAGCTTTCCCATCAAAAGTCATCTTTGCCTTCGTTACTGGCTCAGCAGCCATCGGGGCTGTTCCTTTTCTTAACCACAAGCCGGTCATGTGCAAAATAACCACATGAGGGGGATGTTTAGCATAAGCCTTTTTATCCATAGGACTGGCGACCAGGTTGTCGTTCTTTGCACGGGTAACACCCTCCTCTACCACCATCAGTGAACTGAGATAATCATCTACATCGATAAAAAACTCGTTATAATTGCTTTCATCAGAGATTTTAAAGCCATAAACCAGATGATCAAACACAGAATAGTCCACTTTTAAACTGTCTCCAGCCTTAACGTTTATGCGATACCCTCCGCTTTCCTCCAGCTGTCCATCTGTTACCGGTATAAGCTGTTTCTTACCAGGACCAGATCCAACAGCAACAGAAACCGGCACCAGAACCTCCTTGCCTTTTTTACTGGCAATCAACAGGCTCACTGAATCTTTGCTCAAAGACTGATTATACCGTCCGTATACCTTCACTGCATCATACTCCGGAGCAGTGGTCAGCAATGCTTTGTTGTTCTTTACCTTAAAATTTCCAGAGGCAAAAAATAACTTTTCTTTATCCTTTGATTCTACATAGGTAGAAAAATAACCCGATAGCTTATCAAAGAATACCGTAGTTGTCGTTCCCTCTTCGTCCTTTCCGGAAAAGCAGCCGTCATAAACGCTCTGCGCTTTTACCAGTGGTCCCAGGCAAATCATACCCAGCAATAATAATATTTTTTTCTTCATAGCACAGAATGCATTCCTTTTTCAAAAATAAGATACGCTATTTAAAATCAGCTCAATAATCCTGCTTTTATTTCGTCATAAATTCTGCTTGTTTCCACAACAGGGATATCAAGCAAATTTCCATAACTGATTATTGCACCCGCAAATAATTCCAGCTCTGTATGTACTTTTCCGGATTGCACATCCAGCTGAAGCGAAGTTGGGGTCGTATAAGGAAAAGTTGCAGCTTTTTTAAAAGTGAGTTCTATAATATCCGGAGGTACAGCAATCCCTTTCTGATCAGCAATTAATTTTAGCTCCCCCATAATTCTGTTCGCCCTGGAATGCAGTTCAGGATCTTCGTTAACAACGCCGATCGGTTTGTTATACCTGGCCGAAACCAACCCGAAGCTCGCAATAAAGAAAAATTTCGTCCAAATATCAACCAGGGCGTCTTCTTTATATAGAATATCTATTCCCGCTTGCTTCAACAAAGCTACAATCTCAGAAGGATCATATGGCAAATGTTCAGGATCCCTGCCAAGGATAATTCTTCCTGCCGCACCTTTATGTTCAACAATTCCTTTTTCTTTAATATGCGAAGCTACATAAACACAAGCAGGCAATACTACTCCGTCGGGAATCAGTTTTCTAATTCTATCATAGATATCCACCCCATTCATTAAGGGCAGAATGACAGCACCCGGCTTTATTTTATCCCGTAACTGCAGGCAAATGTTCTCCAGATCATATTCCTTTACACAAACCAGCCATAGATCAGCCACAGGCGCATCCGCAATTTTCTGAAACAGACCTTCCGGATAAGCCACAGGATGCCGATGTTCCGGAGAGATCAAGGTTAACCCATGTTCCTTTACTACATTATAAGTTGTTTCCCTTGCTATAAAATTAACCTGAACATCAATCGATTTTTTAAAAGCATCGGCCAGCTTAAATCCAAAATACCCACCTACCCCGCCTAATCCGATTATAGTTATCTTCATCAGAACATATTTTTTTCAAAGATTATGAAACCATCATGGACTCGCTATTTCACTGAAGGAATTTCTTTCAGCACCGCCAAAAGATACGACCAGAATTTTTGAACAGAAGAAATCTGAACCCTTTCATCCGGAGAATGCGCTCCTCTGATCGTTGGACCAAAAGAAATCATATCCATACCAGGGAAATGCGCACCTAAAATACCACATTCCAAACCCGCATGACAAGCTTCTACCTTAGGCTCCTTATTAAAAGACTCCTGGTATAACCTGACCATCAGTCTTAAAATATCAGAGTCCGGATTAGGTTTCCAGCCAGGATAATCTCCGCTTTGGCTAACCGAACATCCCATCCCTTCCAGGCTGGCACGAACCGCATTAGCAACATCATCTTTGGTGCTTTCCACACTGCTCCGCTGCAAAGACTGTGTAATAAATTTTCCATCCTTTACAATCACACGGGCCAGGTTGGTCGAGGCTTCCACAAGGTCCTCAATATCCGGGCTCATTCTAAATACACCATTAGGCATAGCATATAATGTATTTACTATTTTTATAAAGTCCACCTGTCCCATCACTTCTTCCGGCAAGTCCGTTTCTTCGGCCACAACAACCAGAGAAGGTTCAATGCTGTGGTACTCTTCTTTCAAAACAGCAGAAAATTTTTCAAGAAAGGCCAGAAATGCAGTCTTCTCTTCGTTGGGAACAACCAATACCGCCCGCGATTCTCTCGGTATCGCATTCCTTAAACTGCCACCGTCAACAACAGCCAGACTGATCTTTGCCGATTTCAAAGCCCCATAGAACAAGCGGTTCATCAACTTATTGGCATTGCCCCGACCCTTGTGGATATCCATACCAGAATGTCCGCCGGATAAACCTTTAATCGTAATCTGATAGGCTGTACTATTTTCATTGCTCTTCTCCAGCGTATATGTATATTCAGAATTGGTATCGATACCTCCCGCACAACCAATCGTCAGCTCATCATCTTCCTCAGTATCCAGATTTAACAAAATAGAACCTGTAAAATTGGAAGGATCAATTTCCTTCGCGCCGGTCATTCCAGTTTCCTCATCGATAGTAAACATGGCTTCCAGAGGAGGATGTTCTATAGTCGTTGAAGCCAGCAAAGCCATAATAGAGGCAACACCAATACCATTGTCTGCACCTAGCGTAGTTCCTTTGGCTTTAACCCAATCACCATCTACAAACATCTGAATGCCCTGGCTGTCAAAATCAAAAACAGTATCGTTATTTTTTTGGTGAACCATATCCAGGTGAGACTGCATCACCACAGTTTTCCGGTTTTCCATACCAGGCGTTGCAGGCTTACTGATCATGACGTTACCTGTTGCATCCTGAACAGTTTTCAATCCCAGTTTTTCACCAAATGCAACCATAAAAGCAATCACCCTTTCTTCTTTCTTAGAAGCCCTGGGTACTGCATTCAGGTCAGCAAAATTATTCCAAAGAGCCTTAGGCTCTAAATTTCTTAATTCCATCAGATCTTAGTTAAGAGCGGCCAAATTAGCTAATATTGCCCTGATAAACCAATAAAAAGATGGTTTTATAGACCGGTTCTGTGTTAGATTGAAAGTTCTTATTTCATTTTTGCGTAGATCTCTATAATCTCATGATTAACATGCAGGCTGTCAATTTTTTCTATACCCCGCTGAATCAAGGTGTCATTTTTCATCTGCAGTTTGAACTTAAAATCCAGGTTTTCCCAATCCCGGTAACTACAATAAGCCAGATGTTCGGTATAATCCTCTCCCGAAAGTTTATAAGTTCCGGCACCACAATCAAACGCAGCAGCAGGCGTCTTACCTTTTTTCAGATCATGTTTAAAAAAGGAGAAGTGAGTTCCATTAAACATTTTAATCATCTCCTGACCTTTCACCGGAAAAGTAATTAGTGTATCCTTTCCAGTAATCGTTTTAGCAGAAACCAGTTTCCAGGTTCCGTTAAGATCAGCTCCTGCATTTTCCTTTTTAGATTCTGGTGCTCCGCTACAAGCCACAAGCTCCAGGAGTACCGGCAGCATCAGCCATTTTAATTTGTTCATAATGTCGTTCGTTTTTAAATACATAGCTAAAAAAAGCGACCATATAAAAGGTTTATATATTGGTTATAGATTTAACTGAGCGCTTCATAATCAAACATAAAATACATTTCCCTAAATGTAAAATTTAATATTTGGTTTTATTTTTGCTGACATTTGCATTCATGCGCCTACCTATACTTCTGACTCTGATTTGTGCTCTCTTTTCCGGTTGTAAGACTGAAAAAAAACCACATCCTACCTTTTACTATTGGAAAACAGTTTACAGCCAGAACAAAACAGAACAACAATACCTGGAAAAAATGCAATCCAGGTCTTTGTATGTACGCATGATGGATATCGACTTAAGCCCTGACGGACAGCAGGCCATCCCGATCTCTCCAATCACTTTTAAAGAAAGCGTACCTCAACAAGTAAACATCATCCCTGTAGTCTATCTCGTCAACAACATTTTAAATGTAACAGACAGTACCGCACTGAAAACACTTGCCAGTAAAATTGCAGTCTTTGTCCAGGCAAAAGTACAGCAAGCCGGAAAAAAAGACTACCAGGAATTGCAGATAGACTGCGACTGGACCAAGACAACCAAAGACCGTTATTTCTATTTTCTTGAACAGCTCAAAAAATTGCCCCAGCTCCGGAACAAAGAGATTACAGCCACGTTAAGGCTCCATCAGGTTAAAAATATAGAGAGTTCAGGCATTCCCCCGGTAAAGAAAGTTATGCTGATGTGTTACAATATGGGCAATTTAAGGAAGTATGGTCCGCAAAACTCCATACTGGACCAGGCTGAAATGGACCTCTACCTGAAAGACCATTTAAAAAATTACCCTCTGGCCATTGACGTAGCACTACCCTTATTTAAATGGGCCGTTATTTTCCGCAACAAACAATACGCAGGGATATCCAAACGATTGCAGCCAAATCAGCTGCAAGACAAGAACATGTTTAAGAAACTGGAACAACCCTTACTTTACCAGCTTTTGGTTGACCTCCCTCAGGCCGGACTAAAGAAAAATGACATTGTGCGATGGGAACATATTACAACAAAACAACTTCTGCAAACAGCTGATTTTTTATCCGCATATTTGCCCTCAACAGAATTTAACCTCACATTCTACCACTTAGACGAACAATTATTAAATGATTTTAAATATGACGACCTGCAAAAAGTTATTCATAGGTTTTAGTACTTTCTTTACTGTTTTTTTTGCCGAAATCGCTATCAACCTAGCCTGTGGAGGCGAAGTAGACCCTTACGACTATTATATAAACTATTTCCACAGCGATGTATCCGGCGATGAGTATTCTCCTTTCTTTTTTACACAGCTTAGTTTCCTCTACGGAGATAAAGACACCCACAGTGAATCGGATATCAACAGCGAAGAATGGGCTAAATACCTTCAGGTAAAAAAAGAAGATGTTGAAAAGGTCATGTACCGAAGTAATGACGCCACCAATCTGGCACTCAGCAAACTGGATCAGCAGCTAGTTTCCAGTCTGCCAGACAGCCTGCAACAAAATACATTTATACAAGCCCTTGGCAAAAACAAAAAAGCTGCTCAGTACTTCTCTTTTGCCAAAAGCTGCGAACCTCTTGCCAATTCAAGCTCAGATTACTGGAATCCTGCTCCACGTGATACAGCAGGAATGATTTCGGCTGCAAAAGAAGCTCTCGACCTGGTCAGTTCCTCTCACGGCGATGCCTTTATTAAACTCCGTTATGCCTACCAGTCTGCAAGAATGTACCATTATGCAGCACAATACCAGGAATGCAGGAACGTCTATGACAAACTGATCAAAACCAATAAAACTTCCAGCGCCGTTAAAGGCTGGTCCATGGCGCTGTATGCCGGAGCCACACGAAGACTAGGTATGAGAAGCGAATCCGCATATTTGTTTTCCAAAGTGTTTGAAAGCAATCCTGAACGCAGAATACTTGCCTATAGGAACTATTACAACATCAGCCCATCCACAGATTCCGTACTCCGTTTTGCTAAAAATAATACAGAAAGAGCCACCATCTGGGCTATAGAAGGATTTGGAAACCCAGCAAAAGATTTAAAAAGTCTGGAAGAGGTGTATAAAAACGATCCCAAAAGCCCAATTAACGGTGCCCTTTTGGTACGGGAGATCAATAAACTGGAAGGAAATATACTAAACGGTTCCAGCAATTATTACTATTACAACAGCCCAAACAATGCCGACAGTTTAAAGAAAGTCAACCTTAAACACCTGGCCCTGGTGAAAAATTTCGCACTTAAACTTGCCGGGGAAAAGAAATACAGTCAACCTGAATTAGGCACTCTGACAGCCGCCTACCTTTCCTGGATGGAAAACAAAGGTGCAGAAGCTTCATCTTATCTGTCGAAACTTGATTTCCCCAAACTCCCGGAACGTTTAAAAGATCAATACCGCATCACCGATCTGCTGATTAAAGCAGATCAGATTAAAAAGGGAAGTTCATTTAACCCTAACGATCTTTTACCAGGTCTTAAATGGCTCGATCAAAAACGCTTTGAAGAGAATAAACCAAAGCCCGGTCAAACCTATGACGATTGGGGCGGCTACAATAAAGCTTTCAGCTTAAGCGCAAGAAATCTCTATCAGGATGTCCTGGCACCAGCCTACCTGAAAATGGGCGATACTGCCCGTGCCGCCATGGCCATGGTCAAAGGTGACATCAGGTCTTCAAACTTAAAGAACAAGGATTTATTCAGCAATATGGGCTCTACGACCATTGAATACTGGCAGGAGGCCCTAAGTCCAACAACCTTACTGAGCATTGAAAAATACAGAACAACCCCGCCTCAGGATAACCTGGACGGACTGATGGCTGGAAGCATCAGGCAACTCAACCAGGATGATTTCTATGAACTTCTGGGCACCAGCTACCTCAGAACACATCACTATAAAAATGCCCTGGCCTGGTTTCAAAAAATTAATCCTAAACATCAATACTTCAGCGCATCTAACTGGTATGAAGGCGATGAAGGAAGACTTTATCCGAATGCATTTATAGAAACCATCCGGGATTATCCTAAACAAAACGGCAGTAAAACAGGAGGTTTAAACAAGAAAACCTTTGCAATGGAGATGCTGCGCCTGCAAAAGCTCGTTACTTCAGATCCAAAAAATGCGGCAGCAAACTATTATAAAATGGCAAACGCCCTGTATCAAACTGGTTATTTTGGAAATTCCTGGGGACTGATCAGTTACAGCTGGAGCTCCTACGACAATGTAGTTCCTCCAAAATACGATTATGAAAAAGATTATAAACAGGCCCTGACTGCAAGGCGGTTATATCTAAAAGCCAGAATACTGACTACCGATCAAAACCTCAAAGCCAAGTGTACCTTCATGCTGGCCAAATGTGCTCAAAAGATGATCATACCCGGTAAATATCCAGATTACCTCTATACTTACTTAAATGGTAAAATCACCTATAAAGACTACCTGGATGCCAACCTTGCCAATCCATATTACAAGGAGTTTTCTGCTAAATATGCAAAGACACCATTTTACCAGATTGCACAAGGTGAATGCAGCTATTTCAGGGAATTTATAAACCGCAATTAAACCGAATCGATTACATTTTATTGCGTTTTTAACATCTAGACGCAGAAAATAAAAACAATTCTAAGATGTCAAAAGTTATTATGGCATTAAGCTTGTAGTATATAGCTCATCTATTAACATTTTTAAAAAACATCTTATGAAAAAATTTACTTTAAGTTTGCTAACTGTTGTACTACTCGGAGTAGGCCTCTCGGCAAGCGCCCAGATTCAAAAGGGTAATGTATTAATTGGTGCAGATTTGGCCAATTTCGATTTAGGTTTAAGCGGATCGAAAGTATTCAAAATGGACATTACTCCAAAAGCAGCATGGTTTATTCAAGACAATATTGCTTTGGGGGGCTATGCACATATCGGTTTAGTTACCGCAAAGAATGCAGCAACCACTACTGACTATGGTATTGGTGCCCTTGGTCGTTATTACACCGGTAAAGATGTAGAAGTTCTAAAACACGGACGTTTCTTCGGAGAGGCAAATATTGGTTTCGGCGGAACAAATACAAGTAAAGGTGGTGGCACAACGAATGGTTTAGACTTTGGCGTAGGTCCAGGTTTTGCTTATTTCATTACCCCTAATATCGGGCTTGAAACCTTGTTAAAATACCAGGGTTTAACAGGATTTGGAAATAATGGATATCAGGGCAATCTGCATTTATCTTTCGGTTTCCAGATCTATCTACCAGGTCAGGGAACAGCCAACAAGGTTAGAAGTGATGTGAAATAAATTAAAATTTAATTTATAAAGCCCGCTGCAAAAAACAGCGGGCTTTATTTTTTAATCCCTTTTACAAGAGGAACTAAGATCTTTGTTTAGATTTGCAGCTTAGCTCCATCCCTGTATCTATGAACCGCTGTATAAAACTTCTTTCTCTGAATCTCTTTTTGATGCTGTCACTCCTTTCCTGTACCCAAAAGAAAGATGGCTATACAGTTTGGAAAGAACAGTCGAAAACCAATATCAGACTTCTGCCAGAATACGGGCATGCTGCAAAAACAAAACAGCAACTGGAAGCAGACAGTTCCTTTATAAAAACAGCTACTCAAAAAGAAAGCCCGGAAAAAGCATCAGAAGCACTGGTACAACTCGGTTTTAAATACCTGAACGAAGGAGATCCCCAGACAGCCATGTACCGTTTCAACCAGGCCTGGTTATTAAACCCAAAAAATCCAGAAATCTATTGGGGATTCGGCTCCGTTTACTTCAGCTTCAAAGACTATAAAAACGCCGTTATGCAATACAACGAAGGGCTGAGTCTAGATCCCAAAAATAAAGGAATACTAAAAGACAAAGCCCTCGCTGCACAATTATTAAGAAAGAAAAATTAATTCATTTTAAAAGATTCTCCTGGTTTAGCCAGTTCATATCTGATCCAAAAATCAGAAGATTTAGAGCTGTTGCCCCCACCTTCATCTCCTCCTCTTTGGCCCATGCCACCTCCTCTTCGGCCACGGCCCATTCCACCGCCTCGAGACATTCCACCGCCTCCACCGTCAATACCACCTTGTCCTCCCTGACGGTGATGTTCCGGATTTCCAGCACTGCTGTTGATCTTGATCTGATAGGCAATTCCTTTTGCTTCTTTTCCCGTTAAATTCAACTGAGTCAATGGGATAGCCAGTTCACAAATATAGTCCCTGCGCTGATTAAAGGCAGCCGCAACCTGTATCCCTGCATCATTAGGAATAGTTAAACTGCCATCCGGAATACTTTTAAAACCAGACACCGAAATGGATCTTACACCCGGATCATGTTCATGCTCTCCTATCCCTTCAGAATGGTGCATGGTACTATCTTTCAATTCGCCATGTGGAGGAGGAGGTTGTTGCATGCCCAGAAAGTTCAGTTTAATACCATCCTTCTTTTTACCCGCAGTATTAATGTTTAAAGTCAACCCTCCGCGAATCAAACGGCCTGTTGTTATTTCATCCAGAGATTCAATCACCAGATAAAGGTTTTGCTCGTCATTCCCAAGAGCAAATGCCAGCTTGGTTTCCGAATTAAAATTATTCAGTGGCTCATGCCATTCCTCAGAATTTCCATCCACCACAACCGGGTGCTGCATCCACATATTGACATCCACGTCCGGATCTGGTTTTTGAGCATAAGCCGCAGTACCGGAAAGCCCAGCCAATCCGGAAAAAAATAAAATAGCTAAAACTTTCCTGTTCATTTTTGAGGTGCAGGCTGCAAAAGATCTGCACAACAAATCTATTCGATTAACAATTGATCTTTAGTAAATTAACATATTTTAACTTCTATAACCTCTGCACTTAAAAATTAGCCGCAGCAGCAGCCCTCACTTCCTTGGTAACAGCCGCAGAGCTTTCCACATTCAAATCAATTCCCTTAGCTTTAAGTTCGGCAGCAATAGCCCTTTTATCAAAATCAAGCTTATCCAGCAGATATTTATGTTTCACCGCAAAACTTCTGAACACATCGTCCCAGGTCATGGCAAAGATCTCCAGATTGCCCCATGATTTAACCAGAAAACGCTTGCCCTTGCCCCTGAATTCATCATACTGCTTTTTGATATAAGCATCAGTTTCATTACTGATCACAAAAAACTTCCATGTACGAGTTTGCGCATTAAATTCCGGCTGGCGGGTCACAAAATCCATATAATCTTCTATCTGGCGAAGCTGCGCTTTGCCGATCACTACATCCGGACGCTTCAATTCCACCATAATGTTCTCTTCCAGGTCATCATCATGGTTGGAGGGATCCGGCACGCTCCGCTGTCTGCAGATAAAAAGATCAGGCCTTCTAACCTTCTCCCCATCCTCTAATTTAACTTTTGCAGTTGCAGGTAAATCATCTATGATGTGCAAATACTTCGACAATACCTTTTCAAATGCCTCATTCGCCGTAACCAAATGGAACTGCTCTCCGAACAACCAATAATTCTCTGCAATGGCATGCTGAATATGATCTCTTTCATTCGTGAAAGACTTCAGGTCAAATACCAGTGTCTTTAAAAGCTCTATGGTTTTAGCGCGGCTTTCAATCAGGTTAATGGTTCGCAGAATATGGCTGAACGATGTTTTTTTTAACAGGTTAGACAAATTCTCCCGCTCTTCGGCCGTTATTTGCACAATTCCATCCAGAATATTTAAAATATGCACTCTTTCATCAGTATCCAGTAAAAGATTAATAAAACCCACACTCGTCTTTTCCTGAGTTTCACTTAAACCCTTAAAAATCTTCGGTTGTATACAGTAAATCTCCCGCACCACCTCTACCAGGTCTTTCTTTTTCTCCTGCTCATACTTATTATTCCTGAATTTTGGAAATACCCCCAAACGTTCATACTTGGAAATCAACTCATCTGCCGCATTGATCCGCACAAAAGCCTTCTGTTTGATATTAATAATGTTCCGTAGTTCCTTTAAAAGCCTCTTAAAAACCAGATTGTTCCTGTTCACCCCAAACAATCTCCCGGAACCCTCTTTATCTGAAGAAATAAACTCATTAAAAAAGCTCGACTCCACATACATGCTGTGGTAAAAATTAATGGCATTGTGATTAAAAGAAGTCAGCTCTTTATACAATTCCTTTTTATGCTCATTCAAAAAATAATAATAGAACTTGTCACCGATCTTCTTTTTCCACCGCACATAGGTGATCTTAAATTCAAACTCATTTCCTCCATGATCGGAAACCACACTTTTGAACACCTCATCTTCAGCAATAATATCCCTGAATTCTATAGCCACACCATTTAAACTCAGGCTGAAATGTCTTTGTTCATTCAATAACAGGAACCACCCAAATTCTGCCTTCAAATAATCCATAAACTCTGTACTGCTCAAAGAATATCCTGTAATTCCGTACAGATTGGACAACCTTAAACTCGTTCCAGTTTTCTCTACGGGAGAAATCCGGTTATTTTCATTCTTATATACATGTTTGTTTCCCGCATGTATGGTAATATCGTATTCCAGAAATTGTCCGCTTTGCTGATCCTTATAAACCGTCTGCCAAACCGCCGTTTCTGCAAATGCGATAAAAGAGAATCTCCCTTTTCCCTTCTTTCCCCTAACCGAAGAAGTTTTTTGTACAGACTTGCGCTTCAGAGAGTCCAGAAAAGAGCCAAAGGTTTCGCCCAGTGTAGACAAGTCAATTCCAGTGCCATTATCCGTAATGACCAGATCATCAATATGGTCCAGCTCATTCGCATTAAAAATAAGATCAACGCGTGTCGCTTTAGCATCAAACCCATTCCAGATCAGCTCCGCAATAGCCTCTTTATACTCTTTGGTGATACCCGCTGAGTCTACACTGTTGTTATTTATTCCGACTTTATTTTCCATACTTAGGCATAAGATCAATTGAATAGCTAAAATACTAAAAATATTAGTAAATAAAAATAAATACATATTTGTTGAGAATTATTTAAGGCATTATCCAAAAAAATACAGCGCTCTTCAACTTTTGAAGAGCGCATTTATTTTTTTATCTTTACATTAGGCCCCAATTCAGACAGCACGGCTCTGAATCATAACATGATACCAACAAAGCCAGAAGAGATTTTTAATGACGAAAAAGCATTATTGCACCAGATTTCAACTGGTGACACCAAGGCTTTCGGTATTATTTTCCATCGTTATAGCCCAAAAGTCTACCACTACGCTTTAAAAATTATCAAATCAGAAAACCTTGCCGAAGAAATCACACAGGAAGTATTTGTAAAGATCTGGAAGCAGGAAGAACACCTCAGCCAGATTGAAAACCTGGATGCCTACCTCAGGGTCCTGACCAGAAACCATACCTTAAAAGTATTGCGCAGAATGGCACTGGAAGTCCGAACCAGCAGAATGATGGCCACGAACTACAAGGAAGATCATAATGAAACCGAGGAATACATCATATTTAAAGACTCAGAAAAAGTCTTAAATCAAGCCATAGAGAAATTACCGGCACAGCAAAAGCTGGTTTATACCCTTTGTCATCAGGAAGGATTGAAATATGAAGAAGTTGCCGAAAGGCTCAACATCTCTAAGCTTACCGTAAAAACGCATATGCAGCATGCTTTGCGCTTTCTGCGTAATTACGTCAGCACACATACCGACATTGCAATCGTCGTTATCCTCATGACTTTGCTGGCTGAAAAACATTAATTAATTTTTTTTTCACTTCCATTACTCCTCTCTCCCATGCCAGGGGTCTTTACAATAAAGGGAGCCTAAACAACACACCTATGAATTCGAGATTAGCCAGTTTATACCAGCGGTACATTGAAAACACCTGCACCAATGAGGAGCGGGAAGAATTTCTATCGCTGGTCGCTGAAAATCAGGAAAACGGCGACATCCCAAGCTTAATGGATGACACATGGGATAAAATCAAAACAGACGGCCTTTTATTTCTCAATGCAGACCATATGCTGCAAAACATCATTTCCAGTCCTCAAAAACCTGTTGTTAAAAAAATCTCCTGGTACCGTTACGCCGCCGCAGCAGCAGTTCTTTTACTTATCGGCTCGGGCATTTTCTTTTACACCTCTTACTACGGAAGCCGTCATCTCGAGGAAAGCGCAGCAACGAGAGATCTGGCAAATACGATCAAAGCCGGCCAAAATAAAGCAACTCTAACACTTGCCAATGGAAAGGTGATCAATCTCGACAGCACTACTAATGGAGAAATTGCCGAACAAACCGGCATCACCATTACCAAAACTGAAAAAGGACAACTCGTCTACAATGTTACCGAGTCAGCGAAAAAAGAAAAAACTGCATCAGCAAAAATAGCCTACAATACCATAACCACACCTCGCGGCGGACAATACCAGGTCAATTTACCGGATGGCAGTAAAATCTGGCTTAATGCATCTTCTTCTTTAAAATACCCAACCCTATTCAGCAAAAATGAACGCAGAGTTGAGTTATCAGGAGAGGCTTATTTTGAAATAGCCAAGATTACCTTTAAAACATCAGGCCACAAAAATGTACGCATGCCTTTTATTGTCGTAACCAGCAAACAACAAGTTGAAGTACTCGGCACACACTTTAACATCAACAGCTACGAAAACGAGGCCATGACCAAAACAACCTTGTTAGAAGGCGCAGTACGGGTTTCACAAGTCGGATCCCGGAAAACTGTAAACCTGCTCCCGGGCCAGCAATCGGTCCTAAGCAACAGCAATCTAAGCACGCGTGCTGTAGATACTGATGAAGCTGTCGCCTGGAAAAACGGATACTTTCAATTCAATGAATCAGACCTTGGAACGATCATGAGACAATTATCGCGCTGGTACAACATAGAAGTCATTTTCAAAGACAACAAAAAATCTGAGGAATTTTTTCACTTCAAAGCTTCCAGAAACCTGGAACTCAACGACATGATTAAAATATTTGAACTCAATGGAATTAAACTCAAAATAGAAAGGAGGACACTTATAGTAGAACCATAACCAACCCCATTTAGCCTTTAATAAAAAAACCGGAAGTGTTACGACCACTCCCGGATAAGTTTTAAAGGTTAAATAAAAGATCAATCCTGAAAGACCATATCAATTATCAACCAAATCGAAACAAACCACAAACTCCTTGAGGGGGATAAGGCTTGCTGCGACTAAACCAAACAAATATGAATAAAATTTTAGACACATTAAGGGTCATGAAATTAATTGTATGCTTACTCATTATCAGTTTCCAGGCCAGTGCTGTTGCTTTTAGCCAAAGCATTACACTAAATGAAAAAAATGCAAGCCTGGAAAGCGTGATCAAAAAGATAGAACTGCAAAGCGGTTACTCCTTCTTTTACAAAATCGACCTGCTGAGAAAGAACGCCTCAAAAATAAACCTGTCTGTAAAAAATGCCACCGTTGATCAGGCTTTAGAGCAAACGCTCAGCAAACAGCCCCTTACCTATATCATTGTAAACCGCAATGTGATCATTAAAGAGAAACAGGCAGAAACCGGAGAAAAAAAAATCCCCGAAGTTAAACGACCTGTTAAGGGCCGTGTTACAGATGGTAAAGCACCGCTTCCGGGAGTCTCAGTAAGAATTGACGGAACCGGTATCGCCACCATGACCGATGGCAACGGAAATTTCAATCTCGACCTGACCCCTGGAACCTATCGCATTGTATTTAGCTCCATCGGTTATGAAAGTAAACGTATTGAAACCCTTGTACTCAACGACGACAATGCAGAAATCAACGTTGTCTTAAATCCAGCCATCGCCCAATTACAAGAAGCAGTAGTGGTGGGCTATACGACTAAAAAAGCCAGCGAGATCACAGGTTCACTTCAAACCTTCAATTCCCGCGAACTGGAAGGCGTTACTTCCAATAACCTGATCTCCCAGCTCAAAGGAAAAATTGCCGGAATGTACATTACAGAGCCCTCAGGCGACCCCAATAAGAAAGCTTCTTTTGTAGTCCGCGGACAAGGCACATTACCCATCGATGCAGCCAATGTACGTGTAACCAATAACCTGAACCCTTTGGTTGTCATAGATGGAATTATCTATTCAGATGTAATGTAACCAAGTGATATTGTTTCATCAACAGACATTGAAACAGTAACCCTGTTAAAGGATGCAGCATCCACTGCCATATTTGGTTCACGCGCCAGCCAGGGCGTATTGGTCATTACCACCAAAAAAGGTGCTGCCGGTCAATCCCAGCTCAACATCAACAGCAGTATTGGTATGAGCCAAAGATACCTGGGTAAAATTCAGTTCATGACCAGCCAGGAGCTGTATGATTATCAACGCCAGATGCTCCTGAATTCCTTTGCCATTAAAACAGAAAATTTAACCCAGGATGCTTATTTAGCTAAATATTTACCCCCGGCATCCGTATTAGGGACAAATACCAACTGGAACGATCTGCTTTACCGCAACGGCTTAACCAAAACTTTAGATATGTCTTTATCTGGCGGAAACGAAAAGACACGCTACTATTTTGGTGCCAACAACTACGACGAACAAGGACCATCAAAGGGAAATGACTTAAAAAGAAACAGCTTTAAACTTAACCTGGACCACAACATTACCAGTAAACTGAGTTTTAATGCCAACCTCGGTGCCATTTTCGATAAAGGCGACGCGAGTCAGGTAACCGGTTCACCAACTTTACTGCCATGGTTTACCCCGGACAATCCAGATGGAACACCAAAAAAAATAATGGGGTCCGATGTACTGGGAAATCCAAGTCAAAACCCACTTTATGATTTGCCCTACAACTCCGCTATTACCAATACCCAACAAGTTCTTGGCGTATTTTCGGCGAAATACAAAATGTACGACTGGCTGACCCTCTCCTCAAACAACTCTTACAATACCACATTTATAACCACCAATACCTATCAAGACCGTCTATCCCTTAGCGGAGCAGCCAATAAAGGCAGTTTAATCCAAAGAAAAGGTAATTCTTACTCCTTTTTAACCTCAAATCTCCTCACCGCACGCAAACAATTCGGTCTGCATACTATAGGTGGTATAGGTGGTTTTGAATACAACAAAGGCGGTAGCGAATACAATACACTGGCCGTTAGAAATATGCCAACAGGTATTAAAGTTCCGGCTGCAGCTTCCGAAGCCTGGAATACACTTTCAGGAAAATCTTTCAACGGTGAGAAATTCGTAAGGGGATCTTACTCTCTGTTTACCGAAGGAAACTACAATTACGACGAGCGCTATTTCGCAAACGCATCTTACCGGATGGACTACTCTACCAATTTTGGCATCGACAACAGAGCAGGAAACTTCTATTCTTTCAGTGGCGCATGGCTGGCCAGTAATGAGCAATTTTTACGTGGGAACAAATACCTCAGCAATTTAAAAATCAGGGCCAGCTACGGAACAAGTGGTAAAATTGCCGGTGAAGACTTCCTGACAGAGAGTTTCTATAATTTTGCCTACCAGTACGCTGGTGATCCTGCAGCCATCATCAACCAGTTAGGCAACAGGCAAATTACCTGGGAACGGGCCTATGTAACCAACTTAGGTATAGATCTGGGTTTGTTTAACCGTATATCGGTTTCTGCAGATTTTTACCGCAAGCACAATACCGATCTGCTGCAAAAAGTAGCCACTTCCTCTTTGCTGGGAGTCCCTAGCCAGTATCAGAATATAGGTGCAATGCTCAACCGGGGTGTAGAAATTGTATTAAATTCCAGAAACCTGGTGGGTAAGTTTACCTGGGAAACAGGCTTAAACCTCACCTTCAATACAAACAAAGTTGAAAAATTATACGGCGGTCAGATCCTCTATGGCAATGCGGGCATCATCAAAGAAGGCGACAATATTGCCAGTATTCATACCGTAAAATGGCTTGGAGTAGATGCTCAAACCGGAATGCCACAATTTGAGCGCCTGGAACGTGATCCGGTAACCAACGCCATCACCCGCAAAATTGTGAATACGCTCGATGATGTCACCAAAGGTTTAACCGGCAGTGACGTCAACATGCAAAACCAGCTGATCGGAAATACTACACCTAAATTTTATGGCGGTTTGCAAAATACGTTTGGCTATAAAGGCTTTGAACTATCGGTATTGCTAAACTTTGCTGGAGACTACATGGTATACAACAACTCCAGATCATCTTACTTCGCATCTGAAGGAAACAACATCATCAAATACAACCAGATCAAACCCGCTGCTGGTCAGGTTATCTGGCAAAAACCAGGAGATCAGGCTACTGAACCCATGATCTATCGAAACCGTACAGATGGTGCCGATGGAAGCAGCTCCAGATTTTGGGAAGACGCCAGTCACATCAGGGTGCGTAATGTTCGTTTAAGTTATGCTTTACCAACACAACTCATCAGTGCAATTAAATTAAAAAGAGCAAATATTTACGTCAGCGGCGACAACCTGTTCATCTTCACTAAAAAAGGCTTTTATGGTGTAGATCCAGAAGGCGGACTGGCAGGTGATCAGAACAATTACGGCATAGGTGCCGGCTATGGCGCCAGTCGTAAATATCTTTTAGGTATACAGTTAACCTTTTAATCATGCAGACAATGAAGAAGTACATATTATCCATTTATATAGGTTTTGCAGCAATGGTTTTGTTTGGCTGCAAAAAAACGATCGACGAAAATATCCGCCCATTTAATGACAAAGCCGATGTGGAACTGTTGAGCACCTTAGATGGCCTTTCCAGTGCCACCAACGGTAACTATGCCTTACTGGTTACCTCCTCAGCCAGTGATGCATCTTATGATGCCAGCTGGTTTAACCTAAGTGAACTAAAAGGGAACAACCTCTATGCGGTAACCCGCGCATTTCCTCAAACCAGAGACGATGCCTATACTTATGCCAACTCACCAAGTCAGGGCGCAACCACCAGTTTCTGGCGTGTATCCTACCGTATTATTTCTGGCACCAATAAGGTTATTGACGCCGTAAAAGACGGTGAAGATGCGGCGCACGATCAAATTAAAGGAGAGAACTATTTCCTTCGTGCCCTCGCCTACTTTAACCTGGTCAGGATTTATGGCCGTCCATATTACCAGAACAATGGTGATAACCCCGCAGTTCCTATTTCTTTAAACTCTTTGGTCAACAAAGATTTCCAGCCAAAACGCAATACCGTTAAAGAGGTCTATACACAGGTCATTTCAGATTTGGAAAAAGCTGCAGCTTTAATGAATGCCCCCAGATCTGGCAACCCGAATTATTATGCAAGTAAAGAGGCCGCATGGGCACTGCTGTCACGTGTTTATCTCTATATGGGGGGTACACCAGCTGCACCACAAAATACATACAACACCAAAGCAGCCGAATATGCAGATAAAGTGATTTCGTCAAATAAATATACCCTGATCACCGGAACGGCCTATACCAATGCTTTTAACTCGGATAGCAAAACCAATAAGGAATTCATTTTCGACTTCAAACATGACGATGCCAATGGAAACTTCATCAATGAATTTCTAGCACCAAGAGATGTATTTGGAAACCCTTGGCAAGGTGAATACACAGCATCACCAGATTACATGGCCCTGTTAAATCAGAATTCATCAGACCTACGAAAAAATTTCATCACGGTTGAAAATGACAAAAGAATAAGCGGAACTGATAAAAGCAGAAATACGGTAAACAAATATAATTATCAGCAAATTTTT
>Ga0105237_10000410_pt1 | contig 61074 bp, 63 predicted proteins | sample KBSC24metaG_FD_81520 | JGI IMG/M metagenome (GOLD analysis project Ga0105237, IMG submission 81520) | Corn rhizosphere microbial communities from Kellogg Biological Station, Michigan, USA - KBS C2-4 metaG | ecosystem: Host-associated > Plants > Roots > Rhizosphere > Soil | place: Michigan, USA... | reverse complement strand
CATCAATATCAACGAGCTCAACCCGGATGCCGGGTCGGGCGACGAAATCGAGGCCATCAAGGCGAACCAGGGTAACACCGGCCCGCAGGCGCCCGACGTGATCGACGTCGGTCTGTCGTTTGGTCCCTCGTCCAAGGACGCCAAGCTGATCCAGCCGTACAAGGTCAACACCTGGGACTCGATCCCGGACTCGGCCAAGGACGCTGACGGCTACTGGTACGGCGACTACTACGGCGTGCTGTCGTTCCTCGTGAACGACGACATCGTCAAGACCGCCCCCAAGACCTGGGCCGACCTGCAGAACAAGGATTACGCCAACGCTGTCGCCCTCTCGGGTGACCCGCGCGTCGCCAACCAGGCGATCCAGTCGGTTTACGCCGCGGGCCTCTCCGCCGGCGCCAAGGGCGGTGCCGATGCTGGCACGGCTGGTCTCAAATACTTCGCCGCGCTGAACAAGGCCGGCAACTTCGTGCCGGTGATCGGCAAGGCTGCTCCGCTCGCTCAGGGCACGACGCCGATCGTCGCCACGTGGGACTACAACGCCCTCGCCTGGAAGGATGGCTTCAACGGCAATCCCAAGGCCGAAGTCGTGGTGCCGTCTGACGGCGTCGTTGCCGGCGTCTACATCCAGGCCATCAGCGCCTACGCGCCACACCCGAATGCCGCCAAGCTCTGGGAAGAGTATCTCTACTCGGACGAAGGTCAGATCGCCTGGCTCGCTGGCTATTGCCACCCGATCCGCTTCAACGATCTCGCCGCGAAGAAGGCCATTCCGGCCGACCTGCTCGCAAAGCTGCCCGATCCCGCCCTCTATGCCAAGGCCGTGTTCCCGACCCTCGACGAACAGGCTGCTGCCAAGGACGTGATTGCCAAGCAGTGGGACTCCGTCGTCGGCGCCAATGTCCAATAATACCGACACACTCGTCGAAAATATCGCTGCCCCGGCTTCGGCCGGGGTGGCTCCCGCATCCGGCGGTCCCCTGCGCGCGTTCGCAGGGGTTCGCTGGGGCGATTATCTCGGCGTCGCGCCGTTTCTGATCTTCGCCATTCTGTTCCTCATTGTGCCGACGCTGTTCCTGATCATTGGCGCCTTCCAGGCCAGTGACGGTAGCTTCACGCTGCAGAACATCGTCGATCTCGGCACGCCGCAGATCGTAAGCTCCTTCTGGATCTCGATCCGCGTGTCGGCGGCTTCCGCCGTGTTTGGTGCGTTCTTCGGTCTCCTCATCGCGCTTGCCGTGATCCGCGGCCGACTTCCTCCGGCCGTCCGCTCGGCCGTGCTGACCTTCTCCGGCGTTGCCTCGAACTTTGCCGGCATCCCGCTCGCCTTTGCCTTTATCGCGACCCTCGGGCGTCTTGGCATCATGACGGTGATGCTGAAATACGTTGGTGTCGACATCTACCGCTCGGGCTTCAACATTCTCAGCTTCTGGGGCCTGACGCTGACCTATTGCTACTTCCAGATCCCGCTGATGATCCTCATCATCGCCCCCGCCATCGACGGGCTGAAAAAGGAATGGAACGAGGCGGCAGCAACGCTCGGCGCCAGCAACACCCAGTTCTGGCAATATATCGGCCTCCCGGTGCTCTTTCCGAACCTGCTTGGCACCCTGTCGCTGCTGTTCGCCAATGCCTTCGGTGCCATCGCGACGGCCTATGCGCTGACCGGGTCATCGCTCAACATCGTGCCGATCCTGCTCTACGCGCAGATCCGCGGCGACGTGCTGAACAATCCAGGCCTCGGCGCCGCGCTCGCACTCGGCATGATCGTCATCACCGCTGTCGCCAATGTCCTTTACCTGGTCATCCGCACCCGCGCCGAACGGTGGCTGAAATGAAGAACGGCAAGTTCTGGTCGTGGGTGATGTTCGCGCTTGGCGTCGTCTACTTTCTCGGCCCTCTGCTGGCGACGCTGCAATTTTCGCTCAGCATCCGCCGCGACGGCTACAGCCTTGATGCCTATCGCAACGTCTTCGTCTCGCCGGCCTTCCAGACGAGCTTCATCTATTCGTTGCTCATCGGCGTCGCGACGATCGTCGTAGGGTTGCTGATCGTCGTGCCGGCTGCCTATTTCGTTCGCCTGCGCGCGCCGCAGCTTCGGCCGATCATCGAATTCGTGACCCTGCTGCCGCTCATCATTCCACCAATCATTCTGGTCTTCGGCTATATCCGGCTCTATTCGTCGACCTCGATCCTGCCGCTGACGACCACCAATGTCGGCACCAACTTCCTCTTGATCCTCGCCTACGTCGCTCTGGCGCTGCCCTATATGTACCGCGCCGTCGACACCGGCCTTAGAACCATCGACGTGCAGACGCTGACCGAGGCCGCCAACATCCTCGGCGCGAACACACTGACGATCCTGCTCCAGGTGATCTTTCCGAACATTCTCGTCGCGGTGCTGTCCGGCGCCTTCCTGACGCTTGCCATCGTCGTGGGCGAGTTCACCATTGCCAGCCTGCTCAACGTGCAGGTCTTCGGCGTCTACATGCAGAACATCGGCGCCAACCGCGCTTTCGAACCCGCGGCGCTCGCCGTTATTTCCTTCGTCATCACCTGGGGCGCGATGGGCATGATTCAGCTCCTCGCCCGCTTTGCGCCCAAAACGGCACGGATCTGATCGCCATGGCTCAAGCAACCGGTCAAGAATTTCTCCGTATCGAAAACCTGGTGAAATCCTTCGGCACCAATACCGTAGTGAAGGGCGCCAATCTTGCCTTCAACCGCGGTGAGTTCATCTCGCTGCTTGGCCCCTCGGGCTGCGGCAAGACCACGATTTTGCGCATGATCGCGGGCTTCGAACGCCCGACCTCGGGCTCGATTCTCGTCGAAGGCAAGGACATCACGCCGCTGCAGCCGAACCAGCGCCAGGTGGGCATGGTGTTTCAGGCCTACGCGCTGTTCCCCAATATGAACGTCGAAGACAACGTCGCCTTCGGCCTCAAGATCGCCGGCATGCCGGTCGAACAGCGCCGCGCCCGCGTCGAGGAGATGCTGAAGCTGATCGGCCTCGCCGGCTTCGGCAAACGCTTCCCATTCGAAATGTCGGGCGGCCAGCAGCAGCGCGTCGCCCTCGCCCGCGCGCTGGCGCCAAAACCTCGCATGCTGCTCCTCGATGAGCCGCTGTCGGCGCTCGACGCTAAAATTCGCGTCTCGCTCCGCCAGGAAATCCGCTCGATCCAGCGCGATCTCGGCATCACCACAGTCTTTGTTACGCACGACCAGGAAGAGGCGCTGTCGATCTCCGACCGCATCGTCGTCATGAGCGCCGGCAACGTCGAACAGTTCGGCACGCCGTTCGAAGTCTACAACCGCCCGTCGACCAAGTTCGTCGCGACGTTCGTCGGCACGCTCAATACGCTGCACGGCAAAATCGTCAGCGCCGCCGACCGTTCCGTGTCGGTCGAAGGCCAGGTTTTCAAGGTCGCCGACCTCCCCGGCGGCGCCGCGGACAACAGTTCGCTGTCGCTCACGATGCGGCCCGAGGCCGTGTCGCTCGGCGCGCCGAACGGGCAGGACATTGTCCTCAGCGGCAAAGTAAAGGAAGTGAGCTTCCTCGGCTCGGTCATCCGCCTCCGCGTCGACCTCGGCGACAACTCGGTGAGCCTCGACACTTTTAACGACACCAGCACACCTCCGCCGGCTCTCGACGAAAAGGTCACCGTCTCGCTCTACTCGAGCGACATCATGATCCTGCCGAACTGATTTTTAGCCGTTGGGCCGATAGATGCTCAACATCCTGCTGATCACCGCCGACCAATGGCGCGGCGATTGCCTCGGCCTCGCCGGCCATCCGCAGGTGAAAACACCGCACCTCGACCGGCTCGCTGCCGACGCCGTGACATTCCTCCGCCACTACGCCTCGACGGCGCCCTGCTCCCCGGCGCGGGCGTGCCTCTATACCGGCCTCTACCAGATGAACAACCGGGTCTGCCGCAACGGCAGCCCACTCGACGCCCGCTTCGACAACATCGCTCGCGCCGCCCGTCGCGCCGGCTACAATCCGACGCTCTTTGGCTACACCGACCAGTCGGCCGATCCGCGCGGGCTCGACCCCCGCGATCCGGCGCTCAAGAGCTACGAGGGCATCCTGCCCGGCTTCACCCCCCGCGTTCGATTGATCGAGGACGAAAAGCCGTGGCTGTCGTGGCTCCGTGGCCAAGGGCTGGACTTCGCCAATCGCGACGAAGCGCACCTGCCTGTCGCCGATAAAGGCTCGGTTACCTCATCGCCAACGGCCTACTCGAAAGACGAAACGCAGACGGCCTTCCTCACCGGCGAGTTCATCCGCTGGCTCGGTGAGCAGGATGCAGGCAAACCATGGTTCGCCCACCTGTCGTTCCTGCGCCCGCATCCGCCCTTCGTCGTGCCCGAGCCCTACAATACGATGTTTTCGCCAGACGAGGTCGAAGGCTTCCGACGCGCTCCTGCGCCGAGCGACGAACCGCAGCATCCACTGCTTGATTTCAGCCTCCGCAACAGCCGCACCGCCGATTTCGTACCCGGATCGAACCGGCTCGTCGCCGACCTCACGGATGCCGAATTCCGCCAGATCAAGGCGACCTATTTCGGCATGATTGCCGAGGTCGACGCGCAGCTCGGCCGCATGTTCGACGCCATCCGAGCGGCGAACAACTGGGACAACACGCTGATCGTCTTCACCTCGGATCACGCGGAGATGCTCGGCGACCACTGGCTGCTCGGTAAGGGCGGTTTCTTTGACGAAAGCCAGCACATCCCGCTGGTCATTCGCGACCCCCGCAACACGGCGGTACACGGCAAAAAGGTAGAAGCGTTCACCGAGTCCGTCGACGTCTTCCCCACCCTGCTCGACCATTTTGGCACCGAGCCGACGCATCACCCCGACGGTACGTCGTTATCGCCGTTCCTCGCGGGCGAAACGCCTACCGCCTGGCGCGACGACGTCCACTGGGAGTTCGACTTCCGCGACGTGGCCAATCAAACCACCGAACGTTGGTTCGGCCTTCCCTCAACGCGTCTCAACATGGCGGCGATCCGCGACGATCGCTACAAATACGTCCACTTCTCCGCCCTGCCGCCGCTGCTTTTCGACATGCTCGAAGACCCGGACAATCTCGTGAACCTCGCCGACGATCCGAAGTTTCTTGACGTCCGGCTGATGCTTGCCGAAAAGCTCTTGGCATGGCGCGCCGAGCATCTCGACCAGACGCTGGCGCTGCGTGAGCTGACGGCAAACGGGGTCGTCCGCGCCAAGGTTTGAGGAGATTGCATTGTCCGACTGGTTCGTTTCGACCGAATGGCTGGCCGACCACCTCAAGAAACCCGACGTCGCCATAGTCGATGCAAGCTGGTACCTGCCGACAGCCAAGCGCGATGCACACGCCGAATATCTGGCGGGTCACATTCCCGGCGCCGTGTTCTTCGACATCGACGCCATCGCCGACCGCACGACAGCCCTGCCCCACATGCTGCCGACTCCGCAGGATTTTGCCAGAATGGTGGGCGCGCTCGGTATCGGCGACGGCATGACCATCGTCGTCTATGACGAGGCGGGCCTGTTCTCCGCCCCGCGCGTCCGCTGGACGTTCCTTGCGATGGGCGCGAAGGACGTGAAAATCCTCGCCGGCGGCGGCGCCAAGTGGCGCAAGGAAGGCCTGCCGATCGAAACCGGTCCCGTGACCAAATCGCCCGCGCACTTCGCCGCCAAGCTTGATTCCGCAGCTGTCGTCGACTTTGCGACCGTGGATCGCCGCCGGCAGGACCACGAGACCAACATCGTCGATGCCCGCCCCGGTCCCCGCTTCGCCGGCGTCGAGCCCGAGCCGCGGGCCGGCCTCAAATCCGGCCATATCCCAGGCAGTTTCAATGTGCCCTCGGGCTCGCTGGTCGCCGATGGGCAGATGAAATCTGCCGGAGAGCTGCGCAAGATCTTCGCCGATGCCGGCGTCGATCTCGAAGCGCCGCTGATCACCTCGTGCGGCTCGGGCATCACCGCCGTTGTTGTTGCCCTGGGCCTCGAAATCGCCGGAGCCAAAGATGTGGCGGTCTACGACGGCGCCTGGGCCGAATGGGGCAGCCGTCCGGACGCCGCAATCGAGAGTTGACCCGTCAGCCGTGGTTGATCATCACGTGCCGCACGGCCGTGTAGTCCTCGAGCGCATACATCGACATATCCTTGCCGTACCCGGACTGCTTCAGCCCGCCATGCGGCATCTCGTTGACCAGCATGAAATGCGTATTGATCCAGGTGCAGCCATACTGCAGGCGCGAGGCCGTCTGCATCGCTTTGGTGATATCCTTGGTCCAAACCGATGAGGCGAGGCCATAGTCGGAATCGTTGGCCCATGCGACCGCATCGTCGGGATCGGTGAAGCGCGTAATCGAGACGACCGGCCCGAACACCTCGCGCCGCACGATCTCGTCCTCCTGCAGAGCTCCCGCAACAACCGTTGGCTCGTAGTAAAAACCATGATCGCCCGAGACGTGGCCACCCGTCGTGATCTTGATATGCGGCAACTCCGAAGCACGCTCGACAAATGAGGCCACCCGGTCGCGCTGGCGTTTTGAAATCAGCGGCCCGATTTCGTTCGCCGTATCGTCGGCCTGATTGAACTTGATCGAAGACACCGCCGACGACAGATCGGCCACAAGGTTGTCGTGGATTTTCGGCCCCGCATAAATCCGGCAGGCCGCCGTGCAATCCTGCCCGGCGTTGTAGTAGCCGAAGGCTTTGAGGCCGCTCACCACCGCCTGCAAATCGGCATCGTCATAGACGATGACCGGGGCCTTGCCGCCGAGCTCGAGATGCGTGCGCTTCACGGTTTTCGCCGCCGCCTGCAGCACCTTCTTGCCGGTGGCCACGTCGCCGGTGATCGAAATCATGTTGATGCGCGGATGGTTGATCAGCGCATTGCCGACGCTTTCGCCGCGCCCGAGGATGACGTTGACCACCCCTTCAGGCAGAACTTCGCCGAATACCTTGGCCAGCTTCAGCGCCGAAAGCGGCGTCTGTTCGGACGGCTTGAACACCACGCAATTGCCGCCCGCGATGGCCGGCGCAAGCTTCCACGCCATCATCATCAGCGGATAGTTCCAGGGGGCGATCGAGCCGACGATACCGATAGGATCGCGTCTGAGCATCGAGGTGTGGCCCGGCAGATATTCCCCCGCCACCTGCCCCGGCATGGCGCGCACCGCGCCGGCAAAGAACCGGTAGCAATCGACGATCGCCGGGATTTCGTCGTTGAGCACGGCATTGATCGGCTTGCCGCAGTTGAGCGCTTCGAGCGCCGCAAAGCCCTGGGCGTCGGCCTCGATAGCAGCCGCGACTTTGAGGAGATAGCCCGAGCGCTGCGCTGGCGTCGTCCGCGACCAGGTCTTGAACGCTGCCTCTGCCGCGGCCACCGCCGCATCGATCTGCGCCTCCGACGCTTCCGGCATGCCGAGGATCAGCTCCCCCGTCCGCGGATTGAGGATTTTCTCCTCGGTTTCGGTCCCCCGCTCGAAGCGCGAGCCGATCAGCATGGCGGTATCCATGTTCTTCTCCCCACTCATTTCTATTTCCCGGCCCCCGCGGTTTCCTCGCCCCGCCGCGTCAGCGAGTAGGCGAACAGGATCGGCAGGAACGTCACCAGCACCACCACCATCGCCACGACGTTGGTGACCGGACGCTGGTGCGGGCGGATCAGTTCTTCGAGCATCCAGAGCGGCAGCGTCTGCTGTTGGCCCGCGGTGAAGGTCGTGACGATCACCTCGTCAAACGATAGCGCAAAGGCCAGCATGCCGCCGGCGAGCAGCGCCGTGCCGATGCTCGGCAGGATGACATAACGAAAAGTCTGAAAACCGTCGGCGCCGAGATCCATCGAGGCTTCGACCATCGAACCGGAAGTCCGCCTGAACCGCGCCACGGCGTTGTTGTAGACGACGACGATGCAGAAGGTCGCGTGGCCGAGCACGATCGTCCAGAACGAAAACGGCAGATCGACCAGCGACATCGCGGCGCGGAGCGCTATACCGGTGATCACGCCCGGCAGCGCGATCGGCAGGATAACCAGCAGCGACACCGTCTCACGGCCAAAGAATGAGGTGCCTGAGACTGCCGCCGCGCAGAGTGTCCCCAGCACCAGCGCGATGAGCGTCGACACCGCGCCAACCTCGACAGACAGCAAAAGGGCCTTCCACACATCCGGCCGCTGCGCCGTCACAGCAAACCAGTTGAGCGTCAGCCCCGGCGGCGGCCAGACATAGCTCTTTTCCTCGGTCGTGAAGGCATAGACGAAGATCAACAGCAGCGGCAGCAGCAGGAACAGTAGCCCTGCAGCGGCGGCCAGCATCAGCGGTAGTGGCGCCCGCGCCTCAGAGTGCATCGAACGCCCCCAGCCGCTTGGCGCCCCAGAGATAGAGTCCCATGATGACGATTGGCACGACCGTGAAAGCCGCCGCCAGCGGCAGATTCCCGGCAAGGCCCTGCTGCTGATAGACCATCTGCCCGATGAACAGTCGCGAGGAGCCGATGATCGAGGGGATGATGTAGTCCCCCAGCGTCAGCGAAAAGGTGAAGATCGACCCGGCGACGATCCCCGGCAGCGCCAGAGGAAAGATCACGTGGCGGAACGTCTGGGCTGGCGAGCCGCCGAGGTCCGACGAGGCATCAACGAGATTACCGGGCACCCGCTCCAGCGCCGCCTGCACCGGCAGGATCATGTAGGGCAGCCAGATGTAGGTGAAGACGAGGAACGTACCGGTATAGCTCACCGAAAGCGACGTGCCGCCGATCACCGGCAGCGACAGCCACGCATCGAGCAGGAAGCCGATATGGAGCTGGTCGAACACCCAGGATAAAATGCCTTCCTTGGCGAGCAGCAGCTTCCACGCATAGACTTTTACGAGATAGCTCGACCAAAGCGGCAGCATCACCCCGAGATAGAACACCGCCTTCCACCGGCCCTTGGCATAGCGCGCCGCCACATAGGCGATCGGGAAGGCGATCAGCGCCGAAGCCAGCGTCACCAGCGCCGACATCACGACGGTCCGGACGATGATGTCGAGATTGGCCGGCGTGAAGAGCTGCGCGTAGGTCGCGAGCGTCGGCTGGTAATTGATCAGCCCGGAAAAGTCGTCGATCGAAAAAAAGCTCTGTAGCAGTAGCGCAAACAATGAGCCTAGATAAACGACGCCGAGCCACAAGGCGGGCGGGAGCAGCATGAGGATGACGAGCAGTCTTGGGCGGCGCCAGAACAGGTCGGACAGACGGCCGGTGGGGGATGGTGGGGCGGAGGTAGCAAGAGTCATGGACAACCGCCTCGCCGCTCGCGAGGTGTTTGTGGCCCACCCCCACCCTTGATCCCTCCCCTCAAGGGGGAGGGAGACGAAGGTGCCGCACCCATCGCGCACGTTGCCAATCTAAGAACATGCCACACCGCTCCCCTCCCCCTTGAGGGGAGGGGTCGGGGGCGGGGGTGGGCCACGAGCGCCATCCTCACCCCTCCGCCTCCATCAGATGCAGCGCTTCACGCGAAAAACTCAGCGCAACCGCATCACCCTCCGATGCCACCGCACCCGTCGCTGGCACCAGCGCGTGGAACCGCACGCCTTCTGCCTCGATCGCAAGCCGCACCGACGCACCGAGATAGCTTCGCGAAACGACCGTGCCTGAAATTGCACCATCCCGCCCAGCAGCGACGGCAATCGCCTCCGGTCTGAGACTCGCCCAGCGTCGTCCGCCGCCGAGCCGTTCGACCAGCGCCGGCGCCAGCACGTTCGACGAGCCCACAAAATCCGCGACGAACCGCGATTGCGGCCGGCGGTAGATGTCCTCGGGCGTTCCCATCTGCATGACCTTGCCGTCGTTAAACACGGCCACCCGGTCGGCCATCGACAGCGCCTCGCCCTGGTCGTGCGTCACAAAAATGAAGGTGATGCCGAGCGTCTTCTGCAGGGCCTTGAGCTCCTCCTGCATATTCTCGCGCAGCTTCAGGTCGAGCGCCCCAAGCGGCTCGTCGAGCAGCAGCACTTTTGGCCGGTTGATGATCGCCCGCGCCAGCGCCACACGCTGCCGCTGCCCGCCCGAAAGCTGGCCGGGACGACGCTCCCCGTAACCCGACAGCTTGACCAGCTCGAGCGCGGCATGGGCCTGCTTCACCCGTTCGGCCCGATCGACCTTCCTGAGCATCAGCGAATAGGCGACGTTGTCGACCACGTTCATATGCGGGAACAGCGCGTAGTCCTGAAACACCGTGTTGACGTTGCGCCGGTAGGGCGGCACGCCCTCGACGGCTTCGCCGAAGATGGAAATATGCCCGGATGTCGGCTGCTCGAACCCGGCGATCAGCCTGAGGCATGTCGTCTTTCCCGATCCCGATGGGCCGAGCATGGCAAAGAACTCACCGGCCTCGACCTCGAGATCGACCGCGTCCATCGCGCGGACCAGACCGAAATGGCGTGAGACTTGGGCGAGGGTGACCGCAGAGGTCATATTTGCGGCCACCCTCCTCCCACCCGAAGCTCGATCACCGTCCGCCGATCACCGCGACGTAGTCCGAAACCCAGCGGTAGTAGGGCACACAGGTCCCCGCGTCGCACTTGGCGACCGGCGTCTTCCAGAACTTGATCTTGTCAAAGTTGTCAAAACCGTTGGTCTTGCAGCCGTCTGCGCCGAGCAAGTCGGAGGCCTTGCACGCGGCTGGCACGGCCGGCAACGACCCGAACCAGGCGGCGACGTCGCCCTGCACTTTTGGGTCGAGCGAGTGCTCCATCCACATATAGGCGCAGTTGGGGTGCGCGGCGTCGGCTTCCATCATCGTGGTGTCGGCCCAGCCCGTCGCGCCCTCGGATGGAATGGTCGAGGCGATCGGCTGCTTGGCGGCAACCAGCGTGTTCACCTGGAACGGCCACGAGCCCGAGGCCACAAAGCCCTCGTTCTGGAAATCGTCCACCTGAACCGAGGCGTCATGCCAGTATTTGCTGACGAGCTTGCGCTGGCCGCGCAGCAGGTCCAGCGTCGCTTTGTACTGATCTTCGGTGAGTTCGTAGGGGTCGGTGATCTTGAGCTCGGGGTTGTGCGCCATCAGGTACAGCGCGCCGTCGGCGATATAGATCGGACCATCGTAAGCCTGGACGCGGCCGGCATTCGGCTTGCTGTCCGGCAGATCCATCGGCTTCAGCACGACATCCCAGCTCGTCGGCGCGGTCTTGAACACGCTGGTGTTATACATGAGGACATTCGGGCCCCATTGATACGGCACGCCATAGTGGACGCCGCCGACCGTATTCCAGGGCGCGCTCTGGAGCCGCGGATCGACCGTCGACCAGCTCTTGATCAGGGCGGTGTTGACCGGCTGCACGCGATGCCCTGCGACCAGCCGGAGCGATGCGTCGCCTGAGGCGGTGACAAGGTCAAAACCGCCATCGTTGAGCAGCGCCACCATCTCATCCGACGTATTGGCGGTCTTGACGTTGACCTTGCAGCCGGTCGATTTCTCGAAGCCGGTCACCCAGTCGTAATTCTTGTCGCTTTCGCCACGCTCGATATAGCCCGGCCAGGCGACGATATCGACCTCGCCCTCCCCCGGCCCGATCGATTGCACCATCTGGTCGGCGGCGAACACCTGCCCGTTGAAGGCGAGCGTCAGCGCGATGACCGCCGTACTGCGAAGCACCGATTTCATGAAATTCTCCCCGATTTTCCCGAATTTTGGAGCTTATGCCGGGGAACGGCAATCGCAAATTCATTCGGGAGAAGGGAGCTATCGGAAAAATCGATGATTGCTCAGCCGCGTCGCCCGCCGTGCTGCGCCTGGGCGATCTCGACAAAATCACGCGCGGCCTTCGGCAGGCTGGAGCCCTTGCGCCAGACGATCCCCACCTGCACCACCGGCAGCGCGCCGGAAATGTCGCGGCTCTCGATCCGGTCGCCTTCGAGCGACCACGGCCGGTAGATCAGGTCGGGCAGCAAGGCGATGCCGGCACCGGTGGCGACGAGGCTGCGCACCGCCTCGACCGAGCGGGTACGGAAGGCCACGTGCGGTCTCGCCCCGAGCGCCCCCAACAGCTTCCCAGTGATCTCCTCGGTCTCATCGACCGTCAGCATGATCAGCGGCTCGGGCACAATATCGGCGGCGCTGATGATGTCGGCGCTGGCGAGCCGATGGCCGAGCGGCAACCAGAGCCGGTACGGCGAGGTTTCGAAAATCTCCGCCTGCAGCGCTACCCGGTCACGGAGATTGGAAATCACCATCACCGCCACGTCGAGCTCGCCGCCAACCAGCAGGTGCTCGAGATATTCGCCGTTGTCCTCGATGGCCGAAACTTCCACCGCCGGGAAAGCGCGGCGGTAGCGGGCCAGGAGGTCCGACAGCACATAACCGGCCACCAGCGAGGTAACGCCAAGCTGCAGCAAGCCGCCCGGCGCCTCGGCAGGTTCGGCAAAACTGCGCCGTGCGTCCGAAACACTCGCCAGGATACGGGTCGCATGCCGCATGAACTGGTGCCCAGCATGGGTGATGGCGAGCCCGCGCCGGTGCCGCTCGAAGAGGCTGACGCCAAGGTCACCCTCAAGCTCCTTGATCGCCTCGGTCACGGCCGACTGGCTGATCGACAGACTCTGCGCCGCGCCCGAAACAGTCCCCTGCTCGGCGGCGGCGATGAAATATTGAAGCTGCCGGATGGTGAAGGCCATGGGTACCGAGTGGGTTGCCCCTCAGCTAACCCCCTCCCCAACCCTCCCCGCAAGAGGGAGGTGCGTTATGGCAAGGCCGTGCCCCAATTCCACCTCCCCCTTGCGGGAGAGGATGGGAGGGGGGTATCGCGAACACTGAACCGGAGAAACGTCCAAGATGAGCAGCCGCGGCGGAACCCTAGTTGCCCTGGAGCGCCAGGTCCGGCGCCTCGCCCAGCGGCAGGGCCTGAGCCTGCTCATCGCGCAAAAGCGGAACTCGAAGATCGACGCCCATGGCGGCTACATGCTGCGCGATGACGAAACCTTCGCCATCGTCTTCGGCAACCGCAGCTACGAGTTTTCGGCCGATCTTGATGAGATAGAAGCGTGGCTAGCGAGGGACGCCAAGGAAAGGCAGTCCTAGATTGGATGCAGCGTCATTTCGATGATGAAGTAGCAGACAAACAGGCCGACGCCTGCCGGCAGGGCGATAGCGCAATACCAAGGGAAATTGGCTGCGCTAATTACCTTGCCTCTGGCCGCGCCAATCGCCAGCGCGAGCAAGAGGCCAGCTATGTACGACGCTCCGACATATACGGCAGCAACACCCACGGCTCTACCCCATGCCGAGCGTAGCGCGGTTCGGCTAGCCGCTACCTCACCCCCTGCGCAAACCCCTGCACCCGCGCCACCGCTTCCTTCAGTTCCGCGTCCGAGGCCGCGTAGCTGAGCCTGAAATGCCCCGGCAGGCCGAAGGCCGAGCCGTGCACCAGCGCAACGCCGGTCTCGTCGAGCAACGACAGCACAAAATCCTCGTCGGTCGCGAGCAGCTTGCCGCCCTTGGTAGATTTGCCCAGCAACCCCTTGCAGGACGGGAACACATAGAACGCGCCCGCCGGCGTCAGGCAGTCGATGCCGTTGGCGGCATTCAGCCCCTCCACCACGAGATCGCGCCGCGCCTGAAACGCCTTGAGCCAGTCCTTCAAAAAGTCCTGCGGCCCGTTAAGCGCTTCGACCGCGGCCCATTGCGAGATTGAGGTCGGGCAGCTCGTCGACTGGCCCTGCAGCTTGGTCATCGCGGCCAGCAGGTCGCGCGGGCCGGTGCAATAGCCGATGCGCCAGCCGGTCATGGCATGCGACTTCGACACGCCGTTCATCGTCACCGTGCGCGGCTGCAGCGCCGGCTCGATCTGCGCGATCGTCGAGAACTTGCCACCGTCATAAACCAGCGGCTCATAGATATCGTCGGTCAGAATGTGCACCTGCGGATGGCGCAGCAGCACCGCGGCCAGTCCCTTGAGTTCGGCCGCCGAATAAGCCGCGCCCGAGGGGTTTGACGGCGTATTGAGGATCAACCACTTCGTCTTCGGCGAAATCACTGCTTCGAGCGCATCGGGCGTCAGCTTGAACCCGGTCGAGGCATCGGCGCGCGCATAGACCGGCGTCGCGTCGCAGAGGCGCACGATTTCCGGATAGCTCACCCAGTACGGCACCGGCACAACGACTTCATCTCCCGGATTTAGCGTGGCGAGCAAAGCGTTGAAAATGATCTGCTTGCCGCCGGACGAAACGAAGCAATCGGCAGCCGTGACGTTGAGCCCGTTGTCGCGGTTGAATTTTTGCGCGACCGCCTCCTTGAGCTCGGGAATACCGTCGACATTGGTGTATTTGGTCTTGCCTTCGTTCATGGCGCGGATTGCCGCATCCTTGACATGCTGCGGCGTATCGAAATCCGGCTCGCCCGCCGAAAGCGCGATCACGTCGCGTCCGCCCCGCTGCAATTCCCGCGCTTTCTGGCTGATCGCCACGGTCGCCGAGGGCGCCACGCGCGAAAGGGCATCGGAAAGGAAGGCCATTTTGGGAAACTCCACACAGAGCATGTTCAGGAAAAGTGGGAACCGGTTTTCCGATGCGAACATGCGACAACAAGGATGACGGCAGACTGATAGTGCGTCCCCCCAAGGGACTCAACAGCCGATCGCACTACATCCTGTCGTCGCCGTCGTAGAGCTTATCGAGCGCCTCCATAAGAGCACTGAAGCGCGCCTCGCCCAGACGCGCGCGATAACGCTCCTCGATCTGCTGCTTGACTCGATTACCCGCGCGAATTGCCTCGGCTCCGCGCGCTGTAAGAACCACCAGCTTGCCCCGAGCGTCATCGGGATTGGGGATGCGGCTGACCACGCCCTCCATCTCCAGCTCGTCGACGAGTTGCTGCACTGCCTGCTTGCTGATCCCCAGCGACACGGCAATCGCAGCCTGCGGCGCGCCGGCCGGACGCAAATGGCCGATCACCGCCCCCCTCGCCTCCGCCATGAAGCCGTGACCGAGCGCCACCATCTCGGCGTCGAACTCAACCTTCCACTGCTTGAACAGACGGCCGATACGCCAGCCGACGTGGTCGATCAGTAGAGGGAAAGAATTATCGTCAAGCTTCTTGACCAAACCACTCCACCCATATAGTCAAGGTACTTGACGATTAGCCCTTCGGCTTGAATTTGGCAAGCACTCGTCGCATCTGAAAGGACAAACCATGACACTGATTTCAGCCGCCTCCGCCGCCGTCCACAATTTCGACGGCGTTACCTTCACCGGCCTCGCCGCCCCGAGCCGCGGCGCCAGCGAAAACGCGGTCTGGCGGGTCAAACTTCCCGCCGGACGCCTGAGCGACTCAACGCACCAGCTCAGCCGCGAGGAAATTCTCGTCGCCGTAACAGGCGACGCCGTCGCCACGATCGGCGACACACCACACCGCTTCTCGGTCGGCGATGCGATCGTCGTGCCGGCGTTCACCGATTTCAAGCTCGACAATCCCAGCGACGCGCCGTTCGAAGCAATCGCCGTGCTGCCGGCTGGCGGCCGGGCCATTATCGCCGGCGTCGCGCCGTTCACCCCGCCCTGGGCGGTCTAGCTCGCCGCCGGTTCAAACTGGCGTCATGGGTTGACTAGTCGTTTTATAACTAGTACATCCATGACTATGACATCGTACAAGAGATCACCCTTGGCCCTTGCCGTGCTGGCGCTTCTCGTTGAAGCGCCCATGCACCCTTACCGCATGCAGCAATTGCTGAAATCGCGCGGCAAGGATCAGGTCATCAACATCCGCCAGCGCGGCTCGCTCTACCAAACCATCGAACGTCTGGAGCGCGAGGAGCTTATCGCACCCGACACCGTCGAGCGCGGCGAAGGCCGGCCTGAGCGCACCGTTTATGCCGTAACGCCCGTCGGCCGGAAAGTCGCGATCGACTGGCTCCGCGACATGCTGGCCGAGCCGCAGAACGAATTTCCCGAATTTCCCGTTGCCCTCTCCTTCCTGGGCCTCGTTACGCCCGAGGACACATTGCCGCTGCTCGAAGCACGGCTCGGTTTCCTTGCCGGGCGGGAAAGGAAACTAGAGGCCGACCTCGCAGCCTATTCGGCCACGCTGCCGCGCGTCCTGCTGCTCGAAAACGAGTTCCAGCTCGCGGTCGCGCGAGCCGAACGGCAATGGGTCGAAGCCATCGTTGCCGATATCCGTGACAAAACCCTCGATTGGGGCGAAGCGACGCTTCGCCAGATCGCCCATCTGCTGGAGAGCAACCAGCAAGCCAAGTCGGGATAACGCCGGCAAGTTTTAGCCCAAAGCCTTGAACTGAAAGCCACGCCCGGCGCCTGACCGGGTGACGCTACCCCTTTGCCAATTCGTCAACAGCCCGCCGGGAAACCCCGAGCGCGGGAAAGGAGAACTCATGTCTACTGAACTCACCAAACGCACCCTAAGCGTCGTCATCATCGGCGCGGGCACGGGCGGGCTCTGTCTCGCCCACGGCCTCAAGCGTGCCGGCATCGAGGTCAACGTCTACGAGCGCGACCGCACCCGCAAAGACGGCCTCCAGGGCTATCGCGTCGGCATCGACGCCGATGGCAGCCGAGCGCTCGATACCAACCTACCCCCGGAGTTGTACGAGACGTTCCTCGCCACCTGTGCCATCTCGCCGACCTACTTCAACATGCTGACGGAAGGCTACGGCGAGCTGCTGAGCCTCAAGGCGACGCCGCGCAAGGATCCGCGCCATGCCGAGCGCTCGGTCTCCCGCATGACCCTGCGGCAGGTGCTGCTGACCGGGCTCGACGACATCGTTCACTTCGACAAGGTCTTTTCGCATTACGAGCATCTCGATGATGGCCACGTCGAAGCGTTCTTCGAGGATGGCACCTCGGCGATCGGCGATGTCCTCGTCGCCGCCGACGGCGCCGGCTCGCGCGTCCGCAAGCAATATCTGCCGCAGGCGAAAATGGAGGACACGCTCATCCGCTCGATCGGCGGTAAGGTACCCGCGACACCGGAATCGCTGGCGCTGATTACCCCGAAAATCCATCGCGGCGTGACTCTGATCATGGCCCCAAAGGGTTTTGGCGGCATTTTGCACGTCATGGAATTTCCCTGGGACAAACGCGGCGAGTTGAAGACCAACATCGGCACCACCGATGCCGATCTCATCGCGCACTGGCCCGGCCTGATGTTCGACAACACCCGCGATTACATCAGTTGGGGCATCTGGGCGTCGGCCGAAAAGTTTCCGCAGAATTTCCGCGACATGACCGGATCGGAACTGCTCGCGTTGAGCCGCGAGATGACCGAGAAATGGCACCCCAACTGGCGAGCGCTGCTGGCCATGTCGGACCCCGGCTCGGTGTTCCCCGTCGTTATTCGCACGTCGGTGCCGCTCGATCCGTGGGCGCCGTCCAACGTCACCCTGCTCGGCGACGCCATCCACACCATGACGCCGGGCCGTGGCGTCGGCGCCAATACCGCGCTGCGCGACGCGGTGTTGCTGACCAAACACCTCATCGCCGTGCGGGATGGTCGGCTCGACCTTATCGAGTCGATCGGCCGCTACGAGACGAAGATGCGCAAATACGGCTACGAAGCGGTGCTGAAATCGCGCCAACAGATGGACGGCCGCTCGCCGATGCATAAGCCGGTAATCGGCCGCATTCTTCTCAGCCTGCAACGGACGATGATGCGGACCATCAACGCCACCCCGCCGATCAAGAAGAAGATGCTCGAATCCATTGAGAATTTTCGTGGCGCTGAGCGTCCGGAAGAGGACGCGATATAGCTTGCGAGGCGTGTGCGGCGCCGCCGTTTCGGCGGCGCCGGCGTTGGGTTATAGAGTGCCCCCAACATGCGCATTTTCTATATCAACCTCCTGAGCCGCCCGGATCGTCGCGCTGCCATGGAAACGCAACTCGGGCGGCTTGGCCTTTCGGCGAGACGGATCGACGCCACGACACCAGATGCGCTTCTGGCCGCTCATAAGGCGGAATATTGCGACCCTCGAAAATTTCGGTGGCTGACCGAAGTCGAGCTCGCCTGCAGCCTGAGCCACATCGAGGCGCTCCGCTCGATTGCGGTTGGAGCGGAACGGCTAGGGCTCATTTTCGAGGACGATGTGGTCCTTTCACCCCGCCTGCCCCGCTTCCTTGCCGATTTCGATGACACGCGGCCGGCCATCGACATAGTCCGTCTCGAGGCTGATCCCGATCCGATGCGCGTCGATCCTGCCGAGCCCCTCCACGTCGGCGACGTGGCCCTGCGGCGCGTCCACAGCTGGTCGAACGGCGCGGCCGGGTACATCGTCTCGCAACGCGCCGCACGCCGCATCATAGAGACCGGTGCAATGTTGCGCGTGCAGACCGATCGAGTGCTCTTCAACCCCTACGAGTTCATCGCCCGCGAAAAGGTCGTGATGCGTCACACCGACCCGGCCTTATGCATCCAGGCCGACAGGCTCGAGCAAAGCCAGGCCGGCATCGCTCTCAGCGATATCGGCAAAGCCCGCTCTCATCGCCACGAAATCGAGCGGGCGCTATTTCCGCAGCGCATCCTGCACGATCTCCGCGAGGTGCTTCACCGCGATATCCGCATCGGCTTGCAAAAGGCCTGGCATGAACACGCCGGCGGCGCCCGCAAGCAGATCATTCCCTTCGCCGCGGACTGAGATCGCTGCTGTCAGACGGCCATGCCGTCAGTCTTTGCCAATTGAACACCCTCGACCCGCCACCCGTCTGCTTCCTTCTGGAGCACGTAGATGGCCTCGAACAGTTCCTGCTTAGGGCCAACCAGATTGACGACCTGCAGGGCCGTCATTGGGTCGGGCTGGGTAAACTTTCCAAAGGTGTGGGAGACCGAGGTGAAGATCGGCGTATAGCCGGCAGAGGCAATCGAGATCATGAAGACGTTCGGGTCACTGAAATTCTTCTTGAACATCGCCCCCGCGAAACTGAGGGCCCCGGCAGCGTCGCCCTTGCGAAAGGCCTCGATCTGGCTGGTGATCACGACCTGCCAGACAGATGGGTCGACAGCGATGGCACCGGGTGTCGCGGGAGGCGACGCAGCAGCCGGTGGCGCTGACGCCGGGGGCGCCGTCTCATCGGCAAATGTCGGCCCCGTGGAAAAGCAGAACAGCACGGCGACTAAAACCAACCCAAAACGTCTGGCCAGCGAGTCCATCGTCACCCCCGGGGTTTATCGGCCATCGGCATGATGCCGCGGCGCCTGCCTCATAGTTGCCTTCAAAACGTCCGCTCTTTGTCCCGATAGCTACGGAAAAAGCCCGCATTAGGTTGCGATCGCTCACCGCGTTGTGAACGTTTGGCGGACCAGATGTCGTTTATCCCCCGTTTATCGTCGCCCTTCGCGCGAACCGCGGCATTGCTCTTGGCAATGACAGCGGCCGCCATAGGCGCGCTGCGCTTTGCACCGCATGGCCTGCCGAACCTGCCGCCCCAGGTCGATCCGGCCGTGGTAGCGATCTTTGCGCCGGCCTGCGCCTTGATGCTGGCGCTGATGCTGGAAGCGCTGCTCCTCACCGGCCGCAACATGCTGCCGGATGACGCCGCGCCGATGGCCCGCGCTATTCCGCACTGGCCCGAAGGCGACGACTGAAACCCGGCGCGCAACCTCGACGCCGCAGCCCGCTATTCTTCACCCTCTTTGAAACAAATGGGTCAGTAACCCGTTCTTGTTCCGTTGGAAACATTGCGACAGACTCTGTCGCAATGTGAGACAAGGAGGAGAAAGACTATGCAAGTCGAAGCTATCCTTCAATCGAAGGGATCGGCCGTCTACACCGTAAGCGCCGGGGCGCGGGTCAGCGACGCCGTGAACATGCTTAACCGCCACAATATCGGCGCCGTGGTCGTGGTCGATGACAAGGGCCTGCTTGCCGGCATCGTCAGCGAGCGCGACGTCATGCGGCTGCTTGGCCGCGAACCGACCGGCGCCCTGGCGCGGCCGGTCAGCGAGTGCATGACCGCCAACGTCATCACCTGCGGCCGCGACACGCCGGTAGCCACCCTGATGGAGCAGATGACGCGCTATCGCATCCGCCACATCCCCATCACCGAGGATGGCGAACTGGTCGGCATTGTTTCAATCGGTGACGTTGTTAAGCGCAAGATCGAAGAAACCGAACAGGAAGCAATGGCGCTGCGCGAATATATTGCGACCTGAAACAAATAGAAAAGCGCATCCCCTTGCAGGCCTTACCAATTATTCATCCGGTCGCAAGGACGTAGCGGGGTTGATCCAGCTAGGGTGATGGTCGTCGGGCCCATGGTGGCGCGGCGGAAAGGGACCATGCATCCCTGTCCGCTGCCGCCGGTGGGAGGCGCGGAAATGCGGTTCTGGTCTCCAAAGCGGGACCGCATTCCCGCACCCGGCAGACGATAACCATGCAAGGATCTGCCAGATGAAATATCTGACTACGACCGCGATTGCCGCTTTGCTCGTCGGCACCGTTGCGGCGTTCAGCCTCGTCCCGGCCCAGGCGGACGATGCGACGCCCGCGGCGCCGGCAGTTGCCGCACCGGCGGCGCCCGCAGCCCCCGAAAATGTCGCCAAGGCCGATGAACCGAACCTCCCCGGTCCCGGCATGCGCGGCCATGGCGGCCCCGGCGGCTGGAATCGCGGCGAAAATCTTCGCTCAAACATCCTCGATATCGCGTGTGGCGATCGCGGCGCCGAGATGCTCGAAATCGGCTTCATCCACGTCCAATATTCGGTGAAACCGACCGCCGCCCAGCAGCCGCTGTTCGATGCCCTCAAGACCAGCGCGCTGGCCGACCAGAAAACCTTTGCCGACGCCTGCAAGGGTGCCATGGATCAGAAGACTGGCGATGCCGCGCAGAAGCCGTCGATCCTCGATCGCCTGCAGACCCGCGTCACTATCGAAAACGCCAAGGTCACGGCGCTCAACGATGTGCTGCCCAAGTTCAAGGCGTTTTACGACAGCCTGACCGACGACCAGAAGGCAAAGCTCGAACCGCATCAGGGTGGCCCGCGCGTTGGCTTCAACCAGATGTGGGAGCACCGCGGCTGGGGCCATTTCGGCCCGGGCCACATGGGCCCGCACGGTCCAAAGGCCCCCGATGCCCAGCAGGGTCCGGATGGCCAGGCCAATCCGGCCGACGCTCCGGACGACTCCGCGACCTGATTTCCGATAGGGCGGGTGCCAGTCTGTCCAGAGTCCCCCACTCCATAAGCCGCAACTGGCATTTGTCCTTAGAAACCCCGGCCGCCCCGCCGGGGTTTCACTTTTTAGGCACTTCTAATCCTCGTCGCTAAAGGTGGTGTCGATCCGGAGGCCCGCGGACCGGCCACCTCGATCCTTGCCAGCGCCCGCCCGCCCCTGTACCAGCGCTCCTGCGGCAGATCGGCCGTGACCCTTCCACACCCGGATCCAATGCCGCGCCCGCTCGCCACGCTTCTGCTGATCATCACCACGGTGCTCTGGGGGTTCGCCTTCGTCGCCCAGAAGACGGCGATGAGCGGTATGGGCCCCTTCACCTTTTCGGCGATCCGCTATGCTCTCGGTGCGCTCGTGGTTCTGCCGCTCGTGGTCTGGGAACTGAGGCGCGTACAGCCCGCCATCAGCCGCCGCGACTGGGGCATGATCGCGGTGCTCTGTCTCAGCTTCTTTCTCGGCGTCTATCTGCAGCAGGCCGGCCTGACGATGACCACCGCCACCAATGGCGGCTTTCTGACCAGCCTCTACGTCCTCATCGTCCCGTTACTCGCCATCGTCGTCTTCCACCGTTTGCCGCACTGGATCGTCTGGATCGGCATGCCGATCGCCATCGTCGGCGTCTTTCTGCTCAACGGTGGGCGGCTCGATCGCTTTACCCTCGGCGACCTGCTGGTTGTCGGCTGCGCCGTGAGCTGGGCAGTGCAGGTCCTCCTGCTCGGCGATATCGCCCGCTCGACCAGATTGCCCATTACCGTCTCGGTGCTCTGCTTTGCTGCGACCGCACTGCTCTCGGCCGTCGGCACCCTGGCCTTCGAGCATCCCGACCCGGCAGGCATTGCCGGCGGCTGGGTGGAAATCCTCTACTCCGGGATTTTGTCGACCGCCGTCGCTTTCACGCTGCAGGCGATCGCCCAGCAATATGTGCCGCCCGCCAATGCGGCGATCATCCTTTCCGCCGAAAGCCTGTTCGCCGCCCTCGGGGGAGCGCTGATTCTGGGCGAGCGCCTGCCGCCGATCGGCTATCTCGGCGCTGCGATGATCTTCATCGCCATCGTTCTCGTCGAGACCGTGCCGGCGCTGATCGGCCGACGCGACGAAACCACGACCGCTCAGCCCGTCGGCCACAACTGACTGCGTCTCGCGACGCGCCGCCGGGGTTTTCCACAGGCGGTAGGTCATTCACGGCAGCGTCATCTACCACCCGTAGCGTCCATCCTGTCGGACGCCCCCAACGTCCGTCCGCCCGGGTCCGGCTCCGCCAACAAAGCCGCCCAGGCAACCATCGTGGAGCGACGTCCGCCAACCCCGTCGCTTTTGCCGAAACCCCATCGGCGTTTGGCCGCCCTCGCCCGGCGGCCACTTTTTTGGTTGGGCAGCGTCATTTATTTTGTGGACCTGCTGCCGTTCGCCCTCGCCAATGGCCGCCGGTTGCGCGACAGAACGCACGCGCTTACTCAGCGGGCACGCATGGCAAAGCTCTATTTCTCCTATTCGACGATGAACGCCGGCAAGTCGACCTTGCTGCTGCAGGCATCCTACAACTACCGCGAGCGCGGCATGCGCACGCTGCTGTTCACCTCATCGCTCTATGCCCAGGAGGGCGGCCGCATCACCTCGCGCATCGGCATCTCGGCAGACGCCGAACTCTACGGCACCGATGACGACCTCTTCGACCGCATCCGCGCCGCGACTGAGGAATCCAAGGTCGATTGCGTGCTGGTCGACGAGTCGCAATTCCTCACGGCCGATCAGGTGTGGCAGCTCGCCCGCGTCGCCGACCGGCTGCGCGTGCCGGTGATGTGCTACGGCTTGCGCACCGACTTTCAGGGCAAACTCTTCCCCGGCTCTTCCGAATTGCTTGCCGTTGCCGATGTCCTCCGCGAAATCCGCACCATCTGCTGGTGCGGCGCCAAGGCGACGATGGTGGTCCGCAAGGGCGCCGACGGCCGCGTGCTGCAGGCCGGCGAACAGGTCTCGATCGAAAAATCGGTCTATGTTTCGCTCTGCCGAAAACATTGGGAAGAAGAAATCGGCCGCTGGCCAGTACGAGGTCCAAATCCATGATCGCCGACACCGAGACCGAGCCCAAGGGCACGCTGACCATCCGCACTCTCGCCATGCCCGCCGATACCAACCCCGCCGGCGACATTTTTGGCGGCTGGGTGATGAGTCAGATGGATATCGCCGGGGCCATCGCCGCCGTCGAGCGCGCCAAAGGCCGCGTCGTGACGGTCGCCGTCGAAGCCATGACCTTCATCGCCCCCGTAAAAGTCGGCGACATCCTCTGCGTCTACACCACCGTCGATCGCGTCGGCACGACCTCGGTCAGCATCGGCGTAGAAGCCTGGGTCCGCCGCAATCGCCTCGATGACCGCGTAAAAGTGACGAACGGCCGCTTCGTATACGTGGCCCTCGGCGAAGACGGCAGGAAGCGTTCGATTCCAGGGTGACTTCGATGGACTATCGGAGTTGACACTAAATCCCGCGTACGCCACCGCTTTTACACACATGGTCTTTTGATGTTGCAGTCAGGCAACAAGTGGATGCGGGCCACATGGATCGGAACACCGATCTCAAGGCCCATCCGGCCACCAATTCCCGCCTTCGAGCGAAATATTTTACTAATGCAAATTCAGATGCTTACAGGGGATAGCTAAAGTTTGGAGATAGTTGCGACGATGCCCTGCCACCGACTTTGTCGGCAAGGCGGCGAAAAGCTGTGGCAAATCAGGGCGCTCGTGGACATTGTGGTCGGAATTGGGCTACGCTCCAGATAGATTAAAGAGAATCGCATCGTATTGGTGTGAGCTTTTCTGGGGGACCGCAGAGTGACCAAAACGAAGTTTGTGATCGCCGCGTTGCCGGTCTTGCTGACGTCCACGGGCGTCATGGCGGCGGATCTTGGCACGGGTACAGAGACCGTCAGCGGCCCGGGCTATACGCTGAGCGCCTCGATGGGCGTCATCGCGTTTGGCCTGCCTGCCTCAGACACCGGCGTCCTTGCTACTGGCGCTTTCACGACAACTGATCCTGACGTAAATCCCGTTGGCCTCGATGGCAGCTTAAGCGGTCAGTTCGACGTGGGCACGACAGGCGGCGCGAAGCTGTCGATCGGTGTTGACGTCTTCGGCGCCTTGGCTGGCGGGTCGCATAGTACGACGGAAACCTTTACTGGGCCAGGCACTATTCAAATTGACGGCTACACTATCCCGACCGGCATTGGCTCCTCTCTCGCGACTTCAACCGGTCCTGGCGGCTCAGCGACGGCGCAGGTTAGTGGGCCGGCAGCTGTAAGCCAGACTGCAACCGCATCTGGTGGTCTGGGGGCCCAGGACGCGATCGGCGTGAAGCAGCCCGATCCAAATGAGTTCAGTCTAGCCGTGGCAAGCGTCAATGCTGCTGGAAACGGTTCGGCCTATAATGGGATCGCGAGTACATCCGGCGGCTTTTTCACTGGAATTGGTGATCTTACCGGGCTGAAGGTCACAACGACCAATAGCTCGCAGATTTTCTACGGCGGTGCGGACATCAATCTTGCCGCAACCGGCAACATTAGTACCGACACGACCCTCCAGGCATCGGTAGGCCCGAGCTACAAGTACCTCGGGCAGCACAATGTGAGCTCGACGACCGCGTATATCCCCGCGGCAACCGCGTCGCTTGGCACCGCCGTCCCGACCTATAACGACACGCGCACCGAAGACCTAAATTCAAACTACCTTGGCGGCTTGGTGGGCGTCACGTTGGGCCACAAGGTGACTGACAGCGTGTCTGTCGCGCTCGGCGGCGAGTTCGGGCTCTATGACATGTGGGCGAACTACACGGGCAGCGAGTCTTACACAATTAGCGGCGGCGCCTGTCCTCCGGGTTGTACCGCTGGCACGCTACCGATCACGTCGCAGACTGTGACGAACTCAAATCATCCGTCCGGCTCTGCCAACGGCACAGCTTACTCTGCTGGAATCAACGGGTCGGCCACGACAGCGTTGAGCGACAAGCTTTCGGTGACATTTGCTGCTTCAGGTGAGTACCTGTCGAGCGTCCCCGTCCTGAGCCATCCAGCGGGCGGCGGGACACCGACCCTTGGTTTCGGCAGCATGTGGGACGCGACTGGCAGCATCGCGCTTAACGGCAGCTTCTAAGTTTCCTGGATATGACGAAAAGGCCGCCTCTCGCAGGCGGCCTTTTTCATTGGGTTAAGACTGAAACTCGTCGCTACTAGCCCGCCGCGGGTACAGTGAAGCACTTGCCTGAGAAGCCCCTGAACCAGCGTCGCCAATAGTAGTCATCCGTTGGATGGGTCGCTGAAGGCAGCCACAACCGACGGCGGCACTATCTCTGCGATCCATGCCCGTCGCGCTCGTCAAACTGCAATAAAAAAAGGCGCGGACAAAGCCCGCGCCCTGAAACCCAGTGATCTACGTCGCTTACTGCTTGATCGAGGCAGACTGGCCGACACCGGCCTGAACGATCACGGCAGTGTCGTGATTGCCGCCCTGGCTCACCGTGGCGCCCTGGAAGGCACCGATCTGCACGACGGCTGCGTTGTCATGGTCGCCCTGCTGATTGACGGTGGCATACTGCGCGCCGCCGACCTGCACGATCGCGGCGTTGTCGCCCCAGACCGTATTGTGGTGCTTGCCCTGATCGATCTTGGCGTACTGGAAGGCGCCGGCCTGGCCGATCACGGCCGAGCTGTAGTTCGCATGCTTCTCGTCGATCGACGCCTTCTGAGCGAAGCCGAGCTGACCGATGGCTGCGAAATTGTGGCTGCCAGCAAACGCGCTGGTCGAGCTGAGAGCTACGAGAGCAACAGTAGCCAAAAGAATACCACGCATAATTAAACTCCCTTTGCGGTTAGCGGGGCCGTCAATCGGCCGCCGTTGCCTCAGAGGGAACACAATATTGCCTGAAGTCACAAATCGATTATCGTATCGTCAAGCAGCATCAGAACTATATTAACAGCCAATATTTACCACAACGTATTGTCAATCGACCTATACACACACCGACATGTAATCTCAACGCGTGATAACTGCTGATAATATTTAGTCTAGGTACCACAAACTCAATTACGCTTGTGTGTACTGATAGTACATATATACCGAATCATCATTGCGCCCGAGGCGATCGCCACTCTTTGAGCGCCCGCAATAGAGCCGGCCGCCTTCGGCGCTGATCTCCACACAACAATTTTACCCAAATTTTACGCGCTAACCACAACTCGGTACGTATGTCGATATTAGGTTGTCATTTTCCACAGATTTCAGTAATTTGGTAACGGTTCTAAACGGTTAACGCCGCTGGGACCTAACCAGCCTATGCAACTCAACGCATCGGCAGCTTCTGCGGACGCCTGACGGCACACCGTGGTGCGAAAGAAGAGGATGCGGCGATTCACGCCAGGCATCTGAACCTAGACAATAGGCCGGTCCGATGGGTCGGTGTTGTGGCAGTAAGTGATACGGCGGGCGGGTATAGAAGAAAAATAAGCGTCTGTTCGTCTTGGTTTAACTGTCGAATTGTTGCGGCTCAGTTAGGGCGTTGATTGTAATGGGTTATTCTCAGAATAGTCTGATCAGCTGTATCTACGACATGGCGCTTCGGCATTCCACTTGGGACAATGTGCTGGATATCCTCAGCGCATCGCTGCCCGGTTGCATGATCATGGTCTACGGCGACGATCTCGCTAAGCGGACCAACATCGTGTTTGCCCAGCGCGGCATGGGTTCGGCAGCCGCCGGCGCTTACGTCAACAAATACGCCAGCATCAACCCCTGGTTGTCGGCACAGGCCGAGATCGCACCGCATCAGGTGTTTCACGACGACCAGCTCGTCCCGCGCGAAATTGCTCGAAGGACGCCGTTCTTTACCGAGTGGCTGGCGCCGCAGGGCGAGTACGAAGCGTCGACCGGCCTCGTCCTGCTGCGCGAGGGCGCCCGCCAGCTGACCCTTGAGGTACGTTATCCGGCAGCCGACAGCGGCGAGATGCGCGATCGCGTCGCCGTGCTGCTGGGCGATGCCGCGAGCCATTTCCGCCGGGCCTTTGAGATTTCGGGGCGTTCCCGTTTCGCGGCTTCCGCCGGCTATCTCGAGAGCGTGGTCGAAGATCTTCCGTTTACGGTCTTCTTCGTGAACGAGGAAATGCGCATTCACTATTCGAATTTTCACGCCGAAGGCATGCGTCGTCACGGTCAGGGACCGTTTTCGAGCGCCGACGGCATCCTGCGGGCCGTGGACCCGCAAACCGACGCGGCTTTGCATCAACTGGTGCAGCGCACCATTCTCTCGAAGCGCACCCCGACCTCGGTTCTGAAGATCACGCCGCCGGACTCCGAGGAGCGCTACTTTGCCATTGCCCGGCTGGCGAGCCGAAATGGTCAGCTTTACCAACTCCACGACGCCATTCTCGATCCCGGCCCGCTAGTGATGCTCATTGTCCATGGAAGCCTCGAGGTCGCCTCCCTGCCGACCGACCTTCTGTGGCGCGCTTTTTCGCTCACCGATTCCGAGGCCAACCTCGCCGAAGCGCTGCTCAATGGCGAGACGCTCGCCGACTTTGCCCGGGAGCGCGAAGTTTCGAAGCAGACGCTGCGCAACCAGCTCGTCGGCGTGATGCGCAAGACTGGTACACGTCGCCAGTCCGAGCTCGTGGCACTGTTGACGCGCCTCGCTTTGACCTGCTTCTGACGCAGCTGGCAGACCAGCCGGGAAACATCCCGGCCTTTCTTTCTACCCACCGCCTCCCCGCTCCCGTCACAATCGTTTGCGAGGACTAGGCCTGTCTGAGGGCCGTTCCGGCGAACCGGCGGCCGCCTCTATACGGAGATTGTGGGATGTCGCATCCCCGCCGCCTCGCTGCTTTTGCCGCCTTCGTGGCGCTGCCGCTTTTGCCGATGGCGGCCTATGCCGCTACGGCCAACGCCCTGCAGACCGTGAACGTCCGCTCCGGCCCCGCCGCGACCTACGGCGTCGTAGGACAGTTGCAGCAGGGTGACTCGGTGGATATCAGCAAATGCCAGGGCACCTTCTGCTATGTGACCTTCGGCAACGCCAAGGGCGGTTGGGTTTCGGCGAGCTATCTGACGCGCGATCACGTGCAGAAAGCGCCCCCAACGACGCCGGTCCCCAATGGTCCCGTCATCGCCAGCGTCAAGCCGAACCTTCCCAAGGGCAGCTTCCCACCCGCCTACTCTGGCACCGCTCCCGCTTACAACGATGCGCCCGTCGTTACCCAGGGTGATGCCGGCTATGACGATGCTGGCACCGCCCCGTTTGCCGGCCGGAATAGCGGTTCGATCGTCACCCTCCCCCCCGATAGTGGCGACGTGGTCGCCAGCACCGGCGGCCCGCGGCCGCAGGTGGATATCCCGGATGTCGACAATTCCGCCGACGACGGCGCCATGGCCGACAACGACGCGGTTGCGCCTGATGATGCTCCGCTCGACGCACCCGGACCGGACTGGAACCGCGGCCCGGGCATCGGCATGCATGCAAACGTGGGCCGTTTCGGCGTGGGCGCCCGCTTCGCTGCGCTCGATCGGCCGGGAATGGCGCGCGCCTGCTTTTTTGGCGATGGCAATGACGGGCAGGACGACTTCTGCCTCGGCGTAGGCCAATCGGTATCCGACCTCGGCAACACCCCGAACCGCATCTACTCGCTGCGCAATCCGCGCGGCCTCAAGGTGACGATCTGCGGCGTCGGCGATCCTCACGCCTGCCGCATCTTCGATTCGAGCGGCCCCGTCACAATGCCCGACAACGTCGCCATCGCCTCGATTTCCGTCGATCCCCCGGACGGTTATTGAACCGCCACTGCCAAGCTTGCGATGCCGTGAATGTCCTTGGCCTTATCGGAGTGCGATCAGCAAAAGTGCGTAGCGGTTTTGCGGTTCGATCGCGCGACCAAACATAGAAGGGAGCAATCGAAGCTCGCAATCCGAACGCATTTGCGGAGTGGATATTGCTCCCCCCAAAGGCTAGCATGCGCTGACGAATCTTATGGTCCGCCGGATCGCGGACATTGGGGATAAGGCCATGCTGAAAGCTGCACTGCGTTTCACGTCACTGCTCGTCATCGCCGCCGGCATCGGCCTCGCGCAGCCCGCGATGGCTGCAGCGGGGGAAGGCGAGATCGGCACCCGCGCCTTCACCAACCACGCACTGCCGCTCTACAACGACAGCAACTGGAACGGCGACATCGTCGGCCAGCTGCCCGGCGGCCTGCAGCTTCGCGTCGATCGCTGCTCGAGGCTCTGGTGCAAGGTCCATGGCCGTTTCGGACACGGCTGGGTGTTCCTTTACTCGCTGAGCTTCGGCGAGGGACCCAACAGCATCTGGTGGCCGCAGTGGGTCAAGTATCCCCACGGCTATCACCCGTTCCGCCGCGGCGTCGATTACTGATCGCCCCGGCGAGAAGCTGACGCTGGCCTGAACGAACGTTTCAGCCGCGGTTAAGTTCGTGGTCCCCAAGGTGCCTTGATAGGCACTGGGGACATTCAAAAATGAAATTTGCGAATTTGGCAGCTTTCGCTGCCGCAGTTGTTTTGACCGCTGCATCCGGCGCGGCCTTTGCCTCGCCCGCGCTCACCACTGGTAACCAGCCGCTGCTCTCGGGACCGGGCACCGACTACGCCAAACTGACCGACCTGCCAGCCAAAAGCCATGTCAACGTCGTCTGGTGCGGCACCCATCAGAACTGGTGCCTTGTCAGCGAGCACGGCCGGATGGGCTGGGTGCCGATGGCCAGTTTGAGCCATGCCGCTGGTGGAGCCCCGGTCGCCGCTGGCGAAGCCGACATCGCCACCAAAGGCGGTGCTGCCGGCTCAATCGCTGGCCAGCCCGAGGGGCGCGCGGCGCTCAACGGCAGCTCGTCGGGCGGCGCCACCGCCGCCAGTGCCGGTTCCAGCGCCTCGGGCAAGGTCGGTAGCGGCCTCTGAGGCCACTGCCGCCTAAAGCGCGACTAACCCGTCACGAAGCGCAATCGCAACCGCGTCCGAGCGGTTCACCGCGCCGAGCTTTTCGAGCACGGCGCCGACGTGAAATTTCGCGGTGTGGACCGAAATTTCGAGCCGCCGCGCAATCACCTTGTTGGAGGCGCCCTCGACCAGCAGTTCCGCGACCTGGCGTTCCCGCGCCGTGAGCGCAGAGGAACTCGCGGCGTGCGGGGCTTCTGGATGTTTTCCCCCATCCGCCTCCAGCCGGTAGCCGGCGGCCAGCAGCATCGCGGCAGCGACGATCAGCCGTGGCTCCGCGCTCGTAAGCACTGAAACGCCCGCCCCACTAACCCGCTCGGCGACATCGCCGATAAGCAAGGTACGGTGACCGGCTGGCGCATCGCGACGGTCGGTGACGACGAGATCCGGCCGCTCTCCGGCTCGGACCAGCGCCAGCCCAGGTGTCAGCGCCAGTTCAGCCGCAAGCTGCGCCGCCAGCGCGCGATCGCCGATTTCGATGGCGACGCGGCTCGGTGGCGCCAGCCTAGGCGCGCGGCCGCTCGCCGACTGTAAGGGTAACATCGATTGCATTTCCACCGCGGACCAACCCCAGTTTTGCCGTCTGTCCTACCACATCCGTGCCCAGTCGGCGCGATACGGCGCCAACCGAATCCACGGCCTCGCCATCCCATGTGGTGATGATATCGCCCACCACCAAGCCCGCCTTCGCTGCCGGGCCTTCCGGCTCGAGCCCAACAACGATGGCGCCGCTGTTGCCCGCCCCCGCCAGCGGATGGAGGCTCACCCCAAGATAACCGCGCGCCACGTAGCCTTTGCTGCTCAGCGTCGCCACCGCCCGCTCGATCGTCGAGGCGGGAATGACGAGCACCTGCCTGCGCGGACCACTGACCGCAAGACCGATCAGCGTCCCATCAGGCGCGATCACCGCCCCGCCCTCAGCCCGGCGCGACAGCCTCAGGCCAAGCACCAGCCGCGCGTCGATCAACCCGCCGCGCATGCTGCGCCAGGCCGGCCCGGCTTCGCTGACCACGCCGAATGCCGCAAGTATCGAGCCTTCGCTGCGACCAACCGCCAGCGCAATCGAGCCCGGCTGCGGCAAGGGCGCGGCAGTCCATTCGCCAACAGCGCCCGTATCGAGCTTCAGCAGCGCCACGTCGGTCGACGGATCGCGGCCGATCAGCGTCGCGTCGCGCTTCTCGCCGGAAGGCAGGGTAACGGAAAACTCTTCCTCGCCGGCAAGCCCCTCGTGCGCCGTCACAAGCAGGCCATCGCGCCAGATTACGCCGCTGATGCCGTGCCCCCCGCTCTCGACCGCCACCACCCGCGCCGCGGCTTTCGCCGTGGCCGCGGCGAGCGCCGCCGAAAATCCTGAAAGATCGAAACCCGTGTCCGCCATCGGCAATCTCCTTTGTTGCCGTCATGCTGCTCGTGATGGCGCAACCGAGAAAGCTGGTCTGATGGGGAGGTCAGGCAGATAGCGGGCCTCGCCACTTGGGGAGGTGCGGCGTTTCAGGGCGCTGCCTAGCTTCAACCGATCGCCAAGCGGAGCCAAATCATGCCCCTCCCCGCTACACGCCTGATGACGGCCTCATCGATGCCTATTCGCTTGCCGTATCGAGCGTCGCCGAAGCAGTCGGCCCCGCCGTTTGCGCGGTGACGACCGACGGCAAGGGTCTCGGCTCGGGCGTGGTCATTTCGCCCGACGGTTTGCTCGTCACCAACGCCCATGTCGTCCGTGACAGCACGACGGTTGAACTGCGCTTCGCGGACGCCCGAAAGCTCGTCGGCCGCGTCATCGGCAGTGATCCGGATACCGACCTCGCGCTGGTCAAGGCGGCCGGCGACGGTCTGGCCAGTGCCCGGCTCGGCGACAGCAGCCGGGTCAGGCGCGGCCAGATCGCCATCGCCATCGGCAATCCGCTCGGCTTTGAATCGACGGTTACTGCCGGCGTTATTTCGGCGCTCGGCCGTAGCCTCGCGTCGCCCACCGGCCGGCCGATCGACGATGTGATCCAGACCGATGCCGCCCTCAACCCCGGCAATTCCGGCGGCGCCCTCGCGACCTCGTCGGGCGAGGTTGTCCGCATCAACACGGCGATGATTGCTGGTGCGCAGGGGCTGTGCTTCGCCGTTGCGAGCAACACCGTCCAGTTCGTCGTCGGCGAGATCTTGCAGCATGGCGCGGTGCGGCGCGCGTTCCTCGGCGTCAGCGCCGATACCGTGCCCCTGCCCGAGCGCGTGGCCGTCGCTGCCGGTATCACCGCACCGTCCGCGGTTGTGCTGCATGGCTTCGATTCCCATGGGCCGGCGGACCGTGCCGGACTGCTCGAGGGCGATGTTCTGCTGACGCTCGACAGCAAACCGGTCATCGACACCGGCACCCTGCTCCGCAGGCTCGACGCCGACGCCATCGGACGGACGATGACGGCGAAAATCCTGCGATCCGGTCATCTGCTCGATCTGCCGGTAACGCCGTCGCGCCGCCCCGCCGTAAAGCTCGACGCCCCGCAGCGTCGCCGCGCGATGGCCAGGTAGCGACTAAAGTTGCTGCCAGATCGCAGCGAGGCCGAGGTTGATCACAAAGACTACGATCAATACCACGCCAAGCATCGGACGGCCCACGGCCGCGAGCGCCGCCGAGGCCGCGCCGAACAGCACCAGCTTGAAGATCACCAGCGGGATCGTCGGCAGCCGGGTCGATGAGGTGGGCGCGGCCCAGATCGCCCAAAGCACGATAGCCACCGCAACGATCGCAATCGCGGCAGCCCAGGCCGGCCAACCGGCAGGCGCGAGCACAAAGGCCGAATAGCCAAACGCCGCGAGCATCGCGAGTTCGAGCAGGAAAGCCAGAAGCTGGTTGGTGCCGGTCAAAAGCTGAAGCATTTCAAATCTCCCGTGGTTGTTGCTCTTAACAACCACGGGCCCCTTGCCGGCTCCATTCGCCAGCCCCGAATGGCCGCGCATCAGATTTGTATAGCGGTCCGGACGGGGTGGTCTCCTACCGCCCACCCTCGATCTTGCGGTGGCGCTGATTGGTGCCGCCCTTGCCGTAGGGGTAATCAGCCACCTGCGGTGCGCTGATATCGTTGAGCGTCTTGAGATCGTCCGCGCTGAGATCGAGCTTTGCCGCACCGATATTGTCGGCGAGCTGCTCGGTAGTCCGCGCCCCGAGGATTACCGAGGTGATCGCCGGCTGTGCCGCTGTCCAGGCGAGCGCAACCTGCGCCATGCTGACGCCGTGCGCCTTGGCGATGACCTCGACGGCATCGATGATCGCCCAGGTGCGCTCCTGCGAATTGCGCGGCGCATAGGATTCGCTGCCGCGGTTCGGGTTTTCGCCAAGCCGGGTGGCGCCCGTCGGCATGGTGTCACGCTTGTATTTGCCCGTGAGCCAGCCACCGCCGAGCGGCGACCACGGCAAAAGCCCGATGCCCGCATCGAGACACGCCGGCACGGTCTCCAGCTCAATATCGCGAACCAGGAGGTTGTATTGCGGCTGCAGCGTCACCGGCGGCGCGTAGTGGTTGGCTCTGGCGATATGCACGGCCTTGGTGATGTGCCAGCCGAGGAAGTTGGAAAAGCCGTAATAGGCGATCTTGCCGTTGCTGACGGAGTCATCGAGAAAGCGCAGCGTCTCCTCGATCGGGGTCAGCGCGTCCCAGGCGTGCATCTGGTAGAGGTCGATCTGCTCGACGCCGAGGCGCTTCAGCGAAGCATTGAGCGCTGCGTTGAGGTGGCGCCGAGAGAGGCCGATATCGTTCGGCCCATTGCCCATCGGAAACCGGCCCTTCGTGGCGACAACCGCCTGCTGCGCCTCGGTTGGCCGTGCCTTGAGCCAGCGCCCGACGATCTCCTCCGACACGCCGGTGCTGTAGACGTCCGCCGTATCGATGAAATTGCCGCCCGCCGCGAAATAGTCGTCGAGGATCTTGTGCGATGTGGGTTCATCCGACTCGGCGCCGAAAGTCATCGTGCCGAGACAGTAATTGGTCACCACCGCGCCGCTGTTTCCGAGTTTCCGGTATTGCATAAACCTCTCCTGTGCTTGCCGCTGTCGCAGCCTGAAATACGCGATCGCCAAACGGCCCGAGCCGTTGGTCCTTACGCCCGCGATGTATGCAATGCCGGACTGGCGTCGGTGCCCTTGGGGCGACTGCCTGATGTCTCGGCGGGGTTGGATTGATTAGCGCTAACACTAGCGCCGACGCGGCGAGGCCGCAACCCGTGCGGCGGAAAGATCGCAGCAGTTGGACCGGTTGCTAGCGGCGTCGGTTCACAAAATTGATCGCGGCTAGCAGGCTGCCGCTCAGCACGGCTGATCGGGCGGCGCCTCCGGCGTCTTTTCGGCTGTGGTGAAAATCGGCACGTCCCCGCGCGCACCGCGCCGCAGGTAGATGGTGATCGCCTGCCCCGCGGCATATTCCTCGGCCGGATTTTTCGGCCTCGGCCAGCCCAGGGCCTCGTAGAGGCGTCCGCGGAAGGCGTCGAACAGGCCCTCGACGAGGTCCGCGTAGCTCAGCGCCGAGCCGATCACTGCCCGCCACGAGACGATGAGCGCGATCACTGCAGGGATCGCGACCCAGGCCGCCTCCCAGCACCAGACCAGTGTCAGCACGCTCCAGATCACTGCCCGTACGGCATCGTCGAGCGAGGCGCGCGCCGCCCCCACCTCGTCCTTGGCGTCCTTGTCGAGGACCAGCCAGAGGGCTGCCCAGGTGACAAGGACATTGAGGCCATATTTGTGCTCAGGCCGCATCTCGGCCGCCCGCAGAATATTGCCCAGCCGGGTGGGCATCATGTCGTTCGGATTGTCGGGAAATCGCCGCAGCTCATCATCGAGCCCGGCATATTCGCGGGTTTCGAGCAGGCTCGCCGTCCCGGCGCGATATTTGTCGGCGAGCTTTTGCCACCGCTTATCCTTGTCGGCTACCTTGCCCTGCCAAACCTTGACGCGCTTTGCGAGTAGCCAGTTGAGCCATTTCGGCCAGTAGCCCTCAAGACTCTTGAGAAACGGCAGCGTCAGATGGTCGATCGCAAGGCCCGACAGCGTGAGCCCGACAAGCGCCGCAACCACGATCGCCCCGAGCTCAACCGTCTTCATGCCCATGACGTGGTTGGCAATGCCGAGAAGCTGGTTGACATCGAAACGATGCCCCAGCCCGATGGCCAGCGCGCCCATGCCCCAGAACATGAAGGCCGGCATCAGCAGGCGCGAAGCCCAATCGGTGCCGAGCTGACCGGCAAGGCCCTCCCAGAACTTGCCCACCTAAGGCGTCCAGACCAGCGCTACCCCATGCGTCGGACAGTTGGGCACGGGCGTACCGACGCTGCGCTGATACCAGGTGTAGTCGCCATGCGGACATTCGTATTTTGGCGCGGCGCTCGGCCCCGGCTGACCCGGCGGCGCTGCATAAGTGGCGCGGTCACCCTGTTGCTGTTGCTGCTGTTGTTGTTGCTGTTGGCCGGAGTGATAAGTGCCGGTCTTGATGCCGGCCTCATATGGCCGGTCCTCACCCTGCTGATATTGCTGCCGTTCGGCCGGTGGCTGCACCTGGCGCACATACCAGTCGCCGCCATGCCGTTCGAATTCGTACCTGCTGAACGCCGACTCGGAGGTTGAAAGATAAAGATCAAGCCAGCGCGAGGTCTGCTGGTTCGCCCGCAACAGCGCTTCGATTTCACCATCACGCGCATCGTTGAGCAGCGCGGCGAGCGCCTTGTCGAGCTCGGCCGAATCCTGCCCCACTACGGCTGGCGAAAAAGGCCGTAACGCCTTGGCCGCGCGACGAATACGCACGCCGGGCGGCTCATATTGTTGCTCTTGTTGTTGCGGCCTCCACTCGCCGCCCCCGTCCGAGTTCGACATCGCCCCCTCCGCTTCATGCCGCGCAGCAGGTGACCGGTCCACGCCAGCATGAGATTTTCATATCACCGCGGCGCCTGTCGAGCCATGGCTGCCGAATACGGATCGGGCCCGGATGCGTACATCCGGGCCCGGCTTGAATGACCGGCGATCACGCTCCGAACAGATTTTCCGACAACAGCCCGAACAGCACGCTGAGCGAGCGGACGGTATCGAGCGGGACGTTCGTGCCGGTTAGCGAGCCGGAGGCATCGACCTGCGCCGGATTGGTCTGGTCGACGCCGTCGACCGTCGTCGTGACGTAGTTCGATTCCTTCATGATGATCTTGCCGGAGATGCCGTCGACCGTTGCGAACAGGTCGGCATTGGCGCCAGCCGTGTTGGCGAACAGGGCGTCGTCGGTCGTCGTCGAGGTGCTCGGCTCGGTTAGCGTCAGGTCATACTGCGTCTGCGCGTCGACATTGGGCGTCTTGGTCCAGGGCATGTTGCCCTTGAACGCAAAATCCTTGCCCGCGCAGTTGGCCTTGAGGTCCATGAACCACGAATTGGTCTGGTAGGCGAAGACCATGTTGCCCGACCAGGTGCAGCCCTTGTCGGAGGGGAACCCCGCCGAGGGGATATAGAGCCGCGAAATATCGACCGTATCGACGCGCTGGTCGATCACCGCGCCCGATGTATTTTCGGCGTTGATCTTCTTCAGCACCGCATCGCGGATGGCCGCCGCGCCGGTGGAGGTGTTTTCGGGCTTGAGGTTCATCGTGCCGCTGAACGCCTCGCTCGAGGCCGGCGCTTTGCCGAGCGCCAGATAGTTGATCGACATGGTGCCGCCATCGGTCGAGCCGTCCGCCTTCACGGTGTAGCCGCCGACATATTGTGTGCGCGCCAGGTGCTGCTGGTTCGCTGGATTGATGATTGCGCCATTGCCGGCCACGGAACACGCGCGGTCGGTGTGGAACACGATCAGGCTCGACCGGCCCGCCTGGCACTTGAGGTCGAGGGTCGTGACCACCTGCGTGTCGGTGAGGCCGACCTCGAACGTGTCGTCCTGCTTATTATCCTTGAGCGAGGGCATCGTCGCGCTCGTGGTGAAATTGACCGTGGCGGGCGCCGCTGCGGCGGGCGCAGGCGCCTGCTGGGCGTGTGCGGTAGCGACAGTCGTGAGCAGTAGGGCGGTGATTGCAAGAAGTCTCATGGTGTTCCCCTTTCGGTGGCGTGGGCCCGCATCCGCCGAACGGCAAAACGAGGCCCGCGCCTTCGCGGCACGCCGTGCGCGCACCGGAAGCATCGTCTCTAGACCGCCAGGATGACGCGAGGTTGACGACCCCCTGGTCAGGGGAATGACCTAGGGCCGGGCGACCCGTCGATCTCGGCGGGCACATTGTGGTCGTGGAGTTGAACGCCCGCTGAACGGCTCGTTCGGCGGGCGATCAGCAAAGCGAGGGGCGCGCTAAGCCCTGCGCTTCGCCGCAGCCTTCACCGGCGCAATCTTCGTCGGTACGGCCGCTACCTTGGCGGCCTTGGCGCGCGTGGGCTTTGCCGCGGCTTCCGCCGCCGCCCTGCTCCAGAACTCGAGATCGCGGCCATGCGGCCGCCCGTCCTGCTCCCAGAGATAATAGGCCCGTTCGCGAATCGCGTGCTCGGTGTTACCGGTCGTACGTCTGGCTGCCATCGCCGTATTCCCTGAATTTTCCACTGCCGCGAGTGTAACCCCGCCTTCGGTAATCAGCGGTTAAGCACGAAAAACCGGCGGTTTGGATGTCCGACAAGCGCGCCACACTGCCTCGGAATAAGCATTTTCAACGGGAACTATGGACTATCGCCGCGAGTTCAGCGCTCGGGGTATCGAGGAGAGGATTGATTCTCATGAACAAACTAATGACGCGAGTAGCCTCGCTGGCCCTGGTGGGCAGCATGAGCGCGGCAAGCGGCGCAATTGCCGCACCCGATTCCGGTGGCAACGGCCCGATGGTCGATTGCAAGGACCCGGCCAACGCCAACAATCCGATGTGCATGCACATGCATAAAGGCAAACCGGGCGGCAACAACAACAACAATGGGCCCAGCAACGGCCCGGGTAATGGTCCCGGCAACGGCCCGGGTAATGGCCCAGGTAACGGCCCAGGTAATGGTCCTGGCAACGGCCCGGGTAATGGCCCCGGCAACGGCCCAGGTAATGGTCCTGGCAACGGCCCAGGTAATGGTCCGGGCAACGGGCCTGACTTCAAGAAGGGCCCCGGTATGGGCGGCCCCGGCCCTGGTATGGGCCCCGGTCATTCCAACCGCTGGGATCGTCATGATCGCGACCAGTTCCGCGACTTCTTCCAGGGCTTTAGCTTCTCCTTCGGCGTGCCGGACTTTGCCCTTCGCCCCGGCGTCCGCGTCCCGCGCTCGTTCCGGCTGCGCCCGCTGCCGCCGCAGATCTTCCGCTACTATCCGTACTATCGCGGCTATCTGTTCTTCGAGACCCGCGACGGCTCGATCGTCATCGTCGATCCGCGCAGCTACCGCATCGTCGACATCATCTAGACGAAGCGGCGTAGCCTGAGATCAAAGTGCCCGGCAGCCTCGGCTGCCGGGTTTTTTTGTCGGGCGTATTAACGTTCACCCTTGCAGACGGTCGCGGTCTGCCGCAATCTCATGGAGACAGAACCGGCGCACGGCCGGCGTTCCTGAGGAAACCCTAAATGTCCAATGTGCTTTTCGTCGGTGGTACCGGCCAGATTTCGCTTCCCTGTGTCGAGAAGGCGGTTGCCGCCGGCCACAAGGTCACGGTTTTCAACCGCGGCAAGACCGAGGTGCCGCTACCCGCCGGCGTCACCACCATCGTCGGCGACATGAAAGACCCGGCCGCCTATCAGGCGCTGGCGAAAAACCGCTACGACGTCGTCTGCCAGTTCATGGTGTTCACGCCGAACCAGATGGCGGAGGACATCAAGGTCTTCACCGGCCACACCGGCCAGTACATCTTCATTTCCTCCGCCTCCGTCTATGAGAAGCCGCCGAGCCACTACATCATCACCGAGAAGACGCCGACGGTGAACCCGTACTGGAAGTACAGCCAGGACAAGATCGCCTGCGAAGCGCTGCTGAAGGCCGACAAAACCCTACCCTGGACCATCGTCCGCCCGAGCCACACCGTGCGCACCGGCCTCCCCACCGCAGTCGGCAACAGCGAGGAACTGGCGCGACGCCTGCTCGCCGGCCGCCCGGTGCTCATTCAAGGCGACGGCGCGACGCCGTGGACGCTGACGCGCTCCGTCGACTTCGCCAATCCCTTCATCAACCTCTTCGGCAAAAAGGACGCGCTCGGCACTGATTTCCATATCACATCGGACCGCGGCTACACCTGGGACGACATCTACGCGACGATCGCCAAGGGATTTGGCGTTGAGGCAAAGATCGTCCACGTCCCGTCCGACACCATGGTTCGCTACGACAAGTCGTGGGAAGGCCCGCTGACCGGCGACAAGAGCCGCGCGGCGCTCTTCGACAACTCCAAGGTAAAGCGCGTCGCAGGCCCCTTCACCTGCTCCGAGAACCTCGCTGAGGTGCTCGAAGAGCCGATCGCCAACACGAAGGGGCGCATGGCCGGCAAGACCTACCACGACACCGAATTCGACGTGCTGACGGATCGGATCGCCAGGGAGCAGTCCGCGCTCGGCGCTTAAGCCCCCAAGAATCTGAATATTTCGCTCGGCCCTTGGCGCCCTCGCTGAGGGCCGATGCTTTTGCTTCGCTGGTACGTCTCACCAGCCTATGCTATTGAAGATTTCGCTGCACCGCATCGTTCGATACGCCGGCATTTCCCCCACATCGATATTGCGCATGCAGCACTGCGCCCGTTCGCCATCCGAGAGGCATCCCCATGCATCGCTACATCCTCACCGGCGCTCCCGGCGCCGGCAAAACCGTGCTTATCCGTGAACGGGAACGGCGCGGCTTCCCCGTTGTCGAGGAAGCCGCGACCGACGTCATCGCCCATCAGCAAGCAGTCGGAATCATGGCGCCGTGGGAACAGCCGCGCTTCATCGACCTCATCACGGAGATGCAGCTCCAGCGCATGTCCGCGACCGCCACAGGCCCGGCGCAGTTCCACGATCGCTCGCTAGTCTGCACCTACGCTTTAGCCCGTTATCTCGGGCACCCGATTCCTGACAGCCTCACCGCAGCGATCAATCACGCCCTGACCAAAAACTACTTCGAGCCCCTTGTCTTTTTCGTCCGCCTGCTCGGTTTCATCGAGCCCACCGCCGCCCGCCGCATCAATTACGATGCCGCTCAGGACTTCGAGCGCGTCCACGAAGAGGCCTATCGCCAGTTCGGCTTCGAGCTGATCGACATCGAGCCTGCTACGATCGCCGAGCGAGCCGATCTGGTGCTCCGGAAAACCGAATAGCAAACCCGCCGCTAATGCCTCTTTTGTCGCGGAGCGGCGTGCTTCCGCCTTGGCGGCCATCACGATAAGTTGCCCCCGGGGACGAAGCAGCATCGCTGCTGGACAGGGGATGGAATGAACGGTCAGACGTCGATGCTTGGGCGGAGCGCCGCCTGGGTTACCATCATCGCGATCATCTATTTCCTCGTAGCGGCGATCGCGACGCATCTGGTCAGCACGCAGTACGATTTCGTCCGCGACTACATCAGCGACTATGCGGTTGGTCCCTGGGGCTGGATCTATGGCTCGGCGTTCCTCGCCTCGTGCGTCGGTTGTATCGCGCTGGCAATCGCGCTCTGGCAGATCGTCCCCAAAAGCGCTCTGTCTCGGACAGGCGCCATCCTGCTGGTCATCGTCGGGCTGACCTACGCGGTCGATTGCGCCTTCCCCACCGATATCCTGGCGCCCGGCGAACCGCCCAAGACCACCGTCGGCATGATCCACCTTGCCGACGCGTTCCTCGGTTGGGTGCTGTTCGTCGTCGCGGCGTTTCTGATCTCCGGCCGACTCAAGCACGCCGCCGGGTGGAAAGCGTGGCGTCCGCTCGCGCTCATCCTGTCATGGCTGGCGCTGGTGTTGCTCGTCCTGCTGGTCGGCGTCGTGGTTTCGAAGCAACCGGTCGGCGGACTGGTCGAGAAAAGCTTCATCCTCGACCGTAACGTCTGGTCGCTACTGCTAGCGATCCTCGCCCTCCGCCTGCCGGCCGAAGGCAACAGCACTTCCTCGTAGTGCCCGTCAGAACGCGCCGGGATAGTTGCCGCCGTCTATCAACAGGTTCTGCCCCGTAATGTAGCCGGCCTGAGCCGAGCACAGGAAGGCGCAGGCGGCGCCGAATTCATCCGGATCGCCGAGCCGTTTTGCTGGAATACGGGCCTCGCGCATCGTCCTGACCTCAGCCTCGCTGATGCCGCGCTGCTTGGCTTCGAGCGCAATGCCCGACTGCGCGCGGGCGGTCGCGAAACTGCCCGGCAGCAGGAAGTTGATGGTGACATTGTCGCCCGCCACCTGCCGCGCCACGCCGGCGAGAAACGCTGTGAGCCCGGCCCGCGCCCCCGACGACAGGTCGAGCCCGCCGATCGGCGCCTTCACTGAACTCGAAGTGATGTTGACGATGCGGCCGAATTTTTTCGCCTGCATCGGCCCGATCGCCTTCTGGATCAGCTCGATCGCGACGATCATATTGCCGGTGACGCCCGCGATCAGTTTCTCGCGGTCGAGCTCGCGAAAATCCCGGAACGGCGGCCCGCCATTATTGTTGACGAGGATGTCGGGCTCGGGGCAAGCCGCAAACAGCGCCGCCTGCCCTTCCGCCGTCCCGATATCGGCAACGACCGGGATGACTTTCGCCCCGGTCGCTTTGGCGATTTCGGCCGCGGTGGTTTCGGTCGCCGCCTTATCGCGGCCGTTGACCACCACCTCGCAGCCAGCCTCAGCCAGCCGGAACGCGCAGCCCCGCCCGAGCCCCCGGCTCGACGCGCAAACAATGGCCTTGCGGCCGGCAATACCGAAATCCACGAGATGCTCCTGAGGTCGCCTTACAGCGCGGCACCGTAAAGCGCTTCGCCGCGCGTTTGAAGGCCATCGGCGCCGAAACGCATGATCTCGCAGGCGCGCTGGCGGTCGCCATTGAGGTTCGCCTCGGTGACCACCGTCAGCTCGCGGAGACGCTCATCCCACGAGGCGTGATCGAGCGTAAATTCCAGCACCGTGATCCGCTGCAACGCGGCGTTCCAGTAGGCACCGATCTCTGCCTTGCCATGCAGCAAGGGGCGCCCGGCATAACGCATGGCGAGGGGAGTCACGAACTCTGCGTCCTCGGCAAAGTGGGACAGCACCGCCTCGACATCCCGCCGGTTCCAGTTTGCGACCCATTGCTCGGCAAAGGTCATCATCTCGTCGTAAGTCATCATTCGCACTCCTTTCATATAGGTCAATAATACTGTCCTATATGAAAGGCAAGATGCTGGCGCCATCCTCCGTTCGAAGGAGGCGACCGCTACTCGGCCGCCGCTGGCGCCGTGACCGTCTCCAGCCGCACGCCGGCCAGCGCCGCCGCTCCGAGCCCGAGCAGTGCGGTCACGAGCATTGCATCGCCGACACCAAAGCCGTCTACCACCGCGCCGCCGACCGCCGCGCCGAGCGCGATGGAAATCTGGAAGGTCGCGATGAACAGCCCACCGACGCTTTCGAGATGATCTGGGGCCGCACGCGCCATCCAGGTCTGCAGTACGATCGGCGCACCGCCGAAGGCAAAGCCCCACACGGTGACGAAGGCCGCCGCCAGCACCGCCTGCGCACCAAACACTGCAAGGCCCAGCGTCGTCAGACCAAGCAATGCCCCAACGGCGAACAGCCCGAGCCTGAGATTGCGGTCTGCCAGCGCGCCACCGGCCAAATTGCCGACGAAATTGGCAAGGCCAAAAGCCAGCAATACGCCCGCGACAACCGTCGGCGACAGATGTGTCACTGTTTCAAGTACCGGCCGCACATAGGTGAAGCCAGCAAAGTGGCCCGCGGCGATCGCCACCACCGCGAGCAGCCCGATGCGCACCATCGGCCGCTTCGACATTTCGACCAGCGTGCCGAGCCGCACCGGATCGGTGGCCGGCAGTTTCGGCAACGTCACGAACTCGATCACCAGCGCCAGAAGCGCCGCCCCGCCGCCGACGAGGAACGCCGCACGCCAGCCAAAAGCCTCGGCGATGAGCGCGCCGAGCGGCGGCGCACAGATCGTCGCGGCCGAAACGCCGATAAAGATGATCGACATGCCGCGCCCGATCGCCTCGATCGAAACGAGCCGCGCGACGACGGCCGCCACCAGTGTCCAGAACCCACCGATGGCGATGCCCAGCACCAGCCGCGCCGCGAGCAGTACGGCAAAATTCGGCGCTGTCGCCGCCGCGACACTCGAGGCAACACAGAGCAGGCAGAAGAACAACATTACCGCCTTGCGGTCGATGCGGCCGATGACGAGTCCGACCAGCAGCGCCGAGACCGCGCCGGTCAGCGCCGTTGCGGTAACGGCCTGTCCGGCGAGACCCTCCGAGATCGCGAGCCCGCTTGCCATCGGCGTCAGCAGGCCGGCCGGCAGAAACTCACTGAACACCAAGGCGAACGTCGCGACGGTGAGCGAGACGACCGACAGCCAGGTCCGTGCGCTCCACGCCGCGTCGGCGCCGCCCACCTTGTCGCGGGGCGAAACGATCGAATCTTCTGACATGGAAAAAACTCTTTGGAATGGACAGGCGTTGTAGCGGTCGCCCGCCGGAGCCTTAATGATAGTTCAGCCAAAAGATTTGACTATTCGTCCAGAAGTGACGCTTACGCCGCTTCCGGCAGCCGCCGGTATTGGCTCGGCGGCATACCGATCAGCCGCTTGAACGCCCGGCTGAACGATGCTTCGGATTCGTAGCCCAGCGTCTCGGCAATCTCGGCGATTGGCATGTCCTGGCTCAGCCACTCGCAGGCCACCTGCATTCGCCAGTTGGCGACATAGCGGGCCGGCCCCTCCCCCATCACCGCCTTGAACTTGTCGGCGAACGACGACCGTGACAGCCCGGCAAGCGATGCCAGCCCCTCGACGGTCCAGGGTTCGCCCGGCGACCGGTGTACGGCCGCCAGCGCCCGCCCGATCTGCGGATCGCGCACCGCCTTGAGCCAGCCGGTCGCATCCTTGCAGGCGCCTTCGACCCAGTCGCGGATGACATTCGCGGCGACAAGGTCGGCGAGCCGCGCCAGCATCGTCGCGCTGCCGATCCGCTCCTCGCCCACTTCGCGCGCCATCGCTTCGAGCAGCGCCATCATCGTCGCATCGTCGGCGCTGCTGCCGCACGTGCCGAGCACCGCCGGCATCTGCGCGATCAGCGGTTTCAGCGCATGCGACACGAACGTCATGCTGCCGCAGAACAGGCGCGTCACCTCGCCATCGCCGCCCGATTCGAGCCGGAACACGATGCCTCCAAAACTGTCCGGTTCAACGTCGCCCATCGGCTCGCAATAGCAGCCCGGCGCACTCGCCAGCATGTGCTCGATGCCGCGCGGCACCAGCAGCACGGCGCCTCGCGGCAATTCCTCCCAACCCTTCTCCTCCGTGTGCAGCCAGGCCGGTCCGCTGGCGACGAAATGAAACCGCGCCGCCTCCTGCCTCGGGAAGCGAATCCCCCAGGGATGCCGCAGCTCGCAGCGCCCATAACTGACGCCCGTCAGCCGGATGTCCTGCAGCACCTCGCTGAGCGGGTCGCGCGCCGGGCGCGTATGCGCGTTGGATGAATCGTCAAGCATTTGCCAAATATGCAGCCAAAACGCCGGCGGTACAACCGGCGAACCGGCCGACATTGCATGCAGCCAGAGCAAAGCTGCCTCGCCGCATCGATCTCCTATCGGATTGTTGCATCTGCGTGACGACGCCAAAAACCTCAGACAAGCCAAAAGATTGATCTCCACCGCGTGGTGGATGCGCGCGCACTGCGATCCCGCAACTATTGCCCGCACGGGGCAAGGGCTACGGGGACAAGACTGATGAGAGCGAGCGGACTTCTTTTGGTTGCGGGCATTGCGGCGTTGGGGGCCTCGGTCGGCGTGAGCCGGTTGGGCGCGGCGCAGAGCAGCCTGCTTGATTTCTGTCCGGCAACGAAGGCCGGCACGGACTGCTCGACCGCCGCGAAAATGTTCCTGGAGTTCACCAAGCCCAGGGACAGCGAGCTGATCAACGACGTCAACAGCATCGTCGCTACGCTGGCAAACGATCGCTACTCAAAAGGCGCGTGCGCCGATTCCGCCGCCGCGATTCAGCTCATCGGCAGCGCCATCAAGGACGAGTCGAGCCGCAATCTGGTGCTCAACGTGGCGAGCACCATGTGCCTCGGCCATCACAACTCGACCGGCGGAGCCCCGCCGCATCCGATCAGCCTGAGCAGTCTTGTCACCCCGGTGTCGGGCGGCGGCGTACCTCCTTCAGCCAGACCCTGCTGGTGCAGCGGGGAGACCCCAGGAGAGGGTGGCAGCTCGGGATCGTCCGGTACGTCGGGATCATCCGGAAGCTCCGGCTCGTCCGGCACGGCGGGCACGTCCGGATCATCGGGCACCTCGGGCACGTCGGGGGAAAATGCCAGCTCGGGCTCCTCCGGAACGTCCGGCACGAGTGGCGTGAGCAGCTCCGGCTCCTCTGGGGAAAATGCCAGCTCGGGCTCGTCCGGTACTTCGGGCACCTCTGGAACATCAGGCACCTCTGGAACATCAGGCACCTCCGGAACGTCAGGCACCTCCGGCACGAGTGGCGTGAGCAGCTCCGGCTCGTCCGGAGAAAATGCCAGCTCGGGCTCCTCCGGTACTTCGGGGACGTCCGGTACTTCGGGCTCTTCTGGTACCTCCGGCACCTCAGGCTCCACCAGCTCGGGCACGGTAAATGGTCCGCCAGGCTGACGTCAGGATCGCGGTCGCTGCCGCTAATCCAGCTCCGCTCGTCGGTCCACCCGACGCCACACCCCTTCCCCGCTCCGCTTCCAGTCTTTGGACGGGTATCGCCGGCATCGCGGCCGCGATCGCCGCAATCGTCCTGTTGCGCGATTGGCTGCAGCCGTCATGGCTCAAGGCGCTGGCGGTGCTTGGTGCCGCGGCGGCGGCCATGCTCGTGGTCGATGTGCTGGTTTACCGGGTGCAGCACAACCCGACGACCGGCCTTGCCCAGCAGCCGCTCCGCCCGCTCAATCCCTTGCGCGTGGTCCAAAAACTCGTCGGCTTCTGGCTGACCATTGGCGTTCTCGTCTTAGCCTATGTCGTGCTCCCGCCGTTCGCCGCCGACCTTTTCGCGCCGTTCCGCGAAGCCGCCCTGTGGTGCCTGCCGGCGCTCCTCGTCGCCTCGCCGTTCTACATCGCCTTCGTCGACCAGCGGCAGCGCGACCCTGTCGACGCCTATGCACAGCTTGCCATGCTGCTCGGCGGCAATCGGCCGGACAACTGGACGCTACTGCTCGTCCACGCCCGCGGCTGGGTCGTAAAGGGCTTCTTCCTGCCACTGATGTTCGCCTATTGCAGCAACGACCTCGCCGGTCTCTGGGCCGGCGGCCTCCTGCCCCCGCCCAACGACTTCGAAAAAATCTTCTCGCGGCTGATCGATCTCTTTTATCTCTTCGACATCCTGCTCGCGGTTATCGCCTACACGCTGACGCTTCGCCTCATCGATACGCATATCCGCAGCGTTGAGCCGACGGTTGGCGGCTGGCTGGTCTGCCTAATGTGCTACCCGCCCTTCAACGACGTGACCGGAAAATTCCTGCCCTACGATCAGGACGGCCTGTTCTGGGGCAAGCTCTTCGCCCCCTACCCCGTCCTCTACGTCATCTGGGGCAGCCTCATCCTGCTCCTCGTCTTCGTCTACATGTGGTCGACGGCGGCATTCGGCCTCCGTTTTTCTAACCTCACCAATCGCGGCATCATCACCTCCGGCCCCTACCGCTGGCTCAAGCACCCGGCCTATATCTGCAAGAATCTGAGCTGGTGGCTGATTTCAGTGCCGTTCGTTGCCGGCGCCGGTTGGACGGTCGCCCTGCAATCCTGCGTGCTGCTCGGCGGCGTAAACCTGATCTACTTCCTCCGCGCCAAAACCGAGGAGCGGCATCTGTCGCAGGATCCCGCCTATCGCGACTATGCAGCCTTTATCGCCCGCGACGGCCTGGTTGCCCGCCTGATGCGCGGCAGGCGGCGCGCCGGGCTCAGACCGGCAACCTGATCTCGCCGGCCAGTCGCACAAGATCAGCACGGTCGTGCCGGTCGGTCTTTTCGAACACGCGCAAAAGGTGCGTCCGTACGGTACTCGGCGCGATGCCCAGCCGCTGCGCCATCTCGTCTGATGCGTGGCCCGCGACAACCAGCTCGAATACCCGCTGTTCGGCCGGAGTCAGGTCGTAGAGCATCGCCATCATGTCGATTGGCACCTCGGGCGGCGCGCCGTTTTCGGCAACGAACACCGCCGCCATCGCCCGCTGCTCAAGACCGCCTCGGGATAGCCGCCGATTGAGCGGCATGACGTGAACGGCAAGGGGCGTCCCGTCCTCGAGGCGTGTCGGAATACCGATACCCCGTCGTCCGAGCTGCCCTTCCTCGTCGGCCGCCACGCGCACCGCTCCCTGCAGCCGCCCGGTAACGAACTCATGCCGGAGGACCAGCCGGCCCGCGATGCTGCGGATCGGATCGCCCCGCTTCAGCATCTCGCTTGCCACGGCATTGGCATGGACAATGCCCATCTCGGCATCGACCAGCGCGACACCGGAACGGGTCGCCTCAAGCGCGGCCTCGAATGTGTTGGCCCGCGTGACGGCGACATCGAGTACGCGGCTGATGGTGACCGCGCGGCGGATATGGGGCGCCAGCAGCCTGAGTTCGCTGAGCATGTCCTCGTCGATCGGCCGGGCCGCCGCGTGGTGCCCGAAACTGAGACTGCCGATCATCGTCCGGTCATGCGCAAGCGCAATCCCGACAGAATCGTCGATGCCCTGCGGCACGGCCCATTCGCGAAAATAGCGATTTTCCCTGTAGTTCGGATCTTCCACCATCTGCGACTGCAGGACCGGCTCCTCGAGCGGCGCCTCTGAGAGCTTGGCTGCGCCGCCCCAGAGCGCGACGATATCCGCTGCGTAGCCGGCCATCCCTGCCATGTAGTCCGCCGGAATATTTGCGACGGCCTGCACGGCGGCGACGCCGCTCGGCAGCGCACGGACCTCAAGCGCGGCGTTTTGAAGCTCGAAACGCCGCCGCACGCCATCGATCGCCAATATCCAGAGACTTGGATCGAGCACAGCATCATAGAGCGCCCCGACGAGGCGGATGAGATGGGCGTCGTCTCCCGTTTGCATTCGTTGACCCTTTGCTCCGAAGACGTTTTGAACTTAGTCGATCACCCCGGCAGCCTGACCTCGCGCGATAGCGTGACGAGCTCCGCACGGCTGTGCCGGTCAGTCTTCTCGAACACCCGAAGCAGGTGCGTCCGCAGCGTGCTTGGCGCGACCCCGAGCGTCCGCGCGGCTTCTTCCGTCGACTCGCCTGCAACGATCAGCTCAAACACCCGCGCCTCTGCCGGCGTCAGGCCATAGAGCAGGCTCAAGGCGTCCGCCGGCAGCATGGGCGCGCCGCCGTTATCTGCGACGAACACCGCCGCCGTCGCCCGCTGCCGCATCGTCCCGCGCAACGGCCGGCTTTTGAGCGGCATCACATGCGTGGCGAGCGGCGTCCCATCGCGCAGGCGCGCTGGTATGCCGATACCCCGCCGCTCGAGCCGCCCCTCATTCTCCGAGGCGACATTCACCGCCGCCTGCAATTGCCCCGGGACGAGTTCGTCCCGGAACGTGAGCCGGCCGCCGACATCGCGGATCGGATCGCCGCGTTTCAGCATCTCGGCGGCCGCGGCATTGGCATGCACGATGCCCATCTCAGCATCGACCAGCGCGACGGCGGATGGTGACGCCTCAAGCGCGGCCTCGAACGTGTTTGCCCGGGTCGTCGCGACTTCCAGAATTCGGCTGATCGTCACCGCCCGGCGGATATGTGGCGCCAACAGCCGCAGAGCGGCGATCCCGTCCTCGCTGAGCGGTGGCCCCGATTCACGCAGGCCGAATGCAACGCTGGCGATCATTGTTCGGTCGCGCGCAAGGAAAATCGCGACCTGGTCGATCAGCCCCTGCGGCTTCGCCCAATCTTCGTAGAAGGGATTGCCCGACCAGATGTCAGGGCCGGCCATCGATGAGTTGCGCACCGGCTCTTCGAGAGGAAATGCCGCGATTTTCGCCGGATCGCCCCACATCCGCGCGGCATCGTCGTTATAGCCGGCCATTCCAACGAGGTAATCGTCAGGAATGTTTGCGGTCGCCTGGATTGCAGCAGTGCCGCCCGGCAGCGCTATCGCCGAAAGCGCCCCGAGCTGGAAGCCGAAATAGAGCCGCATGCGCTCGAGGGCGATGCTCCATAGCTCCGGATCGATCACCGCATCGTAGAACCCACCGATGAGACCAAAAAGGTCTTCGTCGATTTCCGAGGGCACGCCTGTCACTCCGTCAAAGCGCTGAGCGCATAAACACGGTTGTCAGCGCGTTCACGGTCTATGCGACATGTTGCCGCGGCAGACCGGCTCGCTGGCAAGAAAACGGCCCCGCCTCAGTAATGAGACGGAGCCGCTTTGAACTCGGTCGGAAATCCCATCAGCGGGCGTGCGCGATCATGCCGCCGAGGATGGCGCCACCGATCACCGCGCCGATAAACGCGCCCGGCGGGAACCACCAGCCATTGTACTGGCGCCAGCCCGGGTGGCGATGACGATCGCCGCGCTGGCCGTTGTAATACGCGTACTGCCCGCGCATCTCGAAGCGGCGCTGATTGTTGTTTTGATACTGCGCAACCTGCACGAACTGCGCGCCACCCACCGGCGACGCCGCAACGGCCGGCAGCGACGCGCCGAGCGTCACACCAGTAACCGCTACCGCGCAAATCGAGGCAATGAGCTTTTTCATCGGTCTTCTCGCTTGTCGTTGGTAATGCCTCTCAACGCCTCATTCGCCACATCGTTCACCCCGGAAACACTTGGAAACATTAATGTTTCGAAAGGCCGCCGAGGCGGCTGCGCCACCCATCTCGCTGCCCGAGATCGGTGCGGACCTAACTTTCGTCCGAGGCGAAGTGTGACCCGCCCTACTGATCGTCAGTGTCGGCTTCCGCCTGAGCGGCAACCGCCTTCGTCAGCGCCGTCTTGAGGTCCCCGGCGTTCTGTCCGGCGACGTCGGCTTCCACCTGGAGGTCGGCCGCGTTGGCGAGGCAATCGCGCATCACGGTCTGCCCGTATTGGGTGGTGTAGTGATGATGCGGGTCACCAGGAACGTCGACGAAGACCTGCTCCACCGTGCCGCCGACCTTGCGGAAGGCATCGACAAACGGCTGCTGCATATCAAGCCGGGTCTGGGTGTCGCGCGGATCGGTCACCAGATAGAGGTGGCCGCCGTGCTGGACCATCTGACCGACATGGTCTGCTGCGTTGGCGGACAGCAACTTGCGGTTGCAGTTCTGCCCGCCGGTGCAGAGCTTATAGGGATCGGTATCGGTGATGTAGAGGCCACCGCTCGCCACCACGTCGCAGTTGATGTCGGTCCTGAGGCCCAGCAGCGCGCCGGCAAGCCCGGCCCCGCCGGAATGCCCGAGCAGATTGAACCCTCGGGCATGAAGGCGCGCCTTGAGCGCATCGAGCGAGGCGTTTGCGAGGTCGAGCTCGAGTTCCGTATGCACCCAGGCCGAATAGCCGGACGAACCGTCCTGGCCGATCCGCGCCAGATAGACGGCAGGCACCTCGAACGCCCGCGACATCTGCGCCGCCATGCCCGCCCGCGCCTCTGTCGACCAAGGTTTTGCCTTTGGGCCAAACATGCAGGTCTTCTTGCGGATATCGACCCTGCAACCCGGATCGCCGTTGAGGAACACTACCGGCTCATCGCCATTGCCGCCGGCCGTGGAGAGATAATAGCGCACGCAAAACTCGTGGCCGTCGGCTTTGACCCAAAGCGTCTCTGGCTCGGCCTTGCACTGATCGGCGGTGACCTCGGTGCCGTTCTCGACGTCGCTGAGCGGAATGATGCCGGCGAAAGCCGGTGATGCGGCGAACGCGGCAACTGCTGCAACGGCGAGCGGACGGAGCATGCTGAGCCTCTCGAGGATCAAACCGGCTGACCAACCGGTGCGCAGCATGGGCGACAGGCGCCAGCCGGAGCAAGGGGCTCACGACAGACCACGGTGCGGTCAATGGACGCGGGCCAGCGGCTGGGCGAGCCGCGACGGCACCGCGAAAAAATCACGAGCCGCCCTCCTGGAGACTGGGGGGTCTAAAGGGCGGCTCGCTTGTGAGAGTGTCCTCCGAGAGGGCCTAGGTCCAGGAAAACACCAATGGCAGACTAGGCGATAAGTAGCCGATCCGCACGCATACGAAGGTATATCGGTGCGGGCTGCGCTCGCGCGCAAGGCATCAGAATTCCAACCAACGCTATTTCGCCGGCGTGATGGGATAGCCGGCGCATTTGTCCGGATGGCGCTTGGCGAAGGCTGGAATAACGCAGTGCGGATCGATCGAGGCGAAGGCATGCCGGTGGCTCGCCGGATCGTGGTTTTTCGCATCGACCGGCAGCGCCACATTCGCCAGCAGAACCGCCGCGATCCCCATTACCGTCGCAAAACGTACCATCGGCGTACCCCCCTTTGGACAATCTACGCAATCGCCACCACTCCCGCTGCGTGGCGTTTCGACACGTGACCGCCCGCGATGATGCCCATCTACTGCCTGAACGATCCGTTCGCCCGCTGTTAAGCGTGGCTTCTTCAATCTGCCAATCACACGTCGGGGAGATTGCAAATGCTCAGCTCACACCTTCGCCGGCTTCTGGCGCTGACGCTGCTGGTCTTCACCAGCCCTGCGCTCGCCGACGACATCGCCCCTCGCAACCCGCCGAGCTACCAGCAGCCGAACTATGCCAAGCCCGTGCCGAAGGGCAACGTTTCCTTCGAGAAGCAGTTCTCCGGCCCCAATGCGAGCCGTCGGCTCAACGACGGCGTAGAATTCCTCAACATCCTTTGTCCACCCGGCAGCGGCCCCAATCCCAACGGCCCCAACGGCTGCGCCCCCTGCCGCCCGCTCCACAAGGGCGACCCAATCGGCAGTTGCCGGATGTGAGGGCGCGCTCCTAGAACAATCCTCACGCCCTGCACAAAATCTGCAAACCGGGCCGGCATTCTCGTCGGCATGCGCAACCCCGACAATTCGACGCCAGTTCGCCCAATCCAGCTCCCCTACCGCATCGTCACCGATGGCTGGTGGCTGGTCGACGACCTCCCGATCCCATGCACAGGACCTCGGCGCCGAAATGCGGGTTGCGCACTTCGTTTGATCACAGGCGGGCTGGAGGACAGAGCCAATGACGGAAACGACCGAAACGATGCCGTGGCGTCAGCATCGGCCAGGGGCGGCACGCAGCAGGATCAGTCCGGCGGTCGTGGCCCTGCTGATCCTGATCGCACTCGGTGATTTCCTCAGCTTCGGTCAAGCTCCCGGACTCAACCTTTTCGCTCTCGCGGTCGCCGCAGCAATCGCCATCGTCGCGACCCGCTTTGGGCAACAGCCGATACGAACCACCTTCGGCGCCTTCTTGTTGGGCGTGGCGACGGCGCTGCCTCTGATCGAGGCGCCTAGCTTCATCGGCGCGGTCCTTGCCATCATCGGACTTTCGGCACTGGCGCTGACCGCCTCAGGTCTTTTTCCGGCACACCTGACCGGCCTTCCACTGGCTCTGTTCCGGTTCTCCCTCGCCGCCCCGCTCCGCCTCCTCGCCGACTTCGGCGCAGCGGCCGGGCGTGGCATCGGCCTGCGGTTCGCCCGCGGCCTCGTCGTCTGGATCGTTCCCGCTATCCTCGCAGTCGTGTTTATTGCCCTGTTCTGGTCGGCTAATCCCGTCGTGGCGGACATACTCGACAAGTTCGATGCTTCCGCCCTCCCGTCACTCCTCGATCCCTGGCGTATTGCGTTCTGGCTGGTCGTCGCCGTCGCAACCTGGCCTCTCCTTCGGCCGCGTCTCAAGAATTGGAGCGCCAAGGCTACGGCTGCCGAAACCGCCACGACAGCCGCACCTGAAAACCTGCTCTTCGGCCGCGCCGCAATTCTGCGATCGCTGCTGCTCTTCAACGCGCTGTTCGCGGTCGAGACCTGCCTCGACCTGACCTATCTCTGGGGTGGCGCCGCGCTGCCCGATGGCATGACCCACGCCGAGTATGCCCACCGCGGCGCCTATCCCCTGATCGTCACAGCGCTGCTCGCGGCGGCCTTTGTTTTGGCTGCCATGCGCCGCAATGGCCCGGCGCAGGGCAGCGCGCTGATCCGCGGCCTCGTTTACGCCTGGATCGCGCAGAACATCCTGCTCTGCATTTCCTCGATCCTGCGGCTGAAGCTTTATGTGGAAGTCTTCTCGCTGACCGAATGGCGCATCGCCGCTGGCATCTGGATGGGCCTGGTAGGTGCCGGGCTCGCGCTGATCCTGCTGCGCATCCTGTTCCGCCGCTCCAATGAATGGCTGGTAGCGATGAATCTCGGCACGCTGGCGCTGACGCTTTACGCCTGCGCCTTCATCGACTTTTCGGCCATCATCGCCGACTTCAACGTCGACCACAGCTTCCAGTTCACCGGCGCGGGCGAGAAGGTCGACGTCGGCTATCTGCAGGCGCTGGGACCATCCGCCATTCCCGCCCTCGACCGTTTTATCGTCGCGTCCATCGGCGAAAGTGCACAGGAATGCGGTCCGCGCCGGGTGCGGCAGCAGCTGACCGCGGATTTCGGTGCTCGCAGCCGCGACTGGCGGAGCTGGAGCTTTCGCGCCTGGCGGCTATCCGAATATCTGACTGGCCATGCCGACGTTCGGCCCATGGTATATGAGAGTTGCTCGCCCTCCCCTCCGACCCCGTCTTCGATGACGGACGATCTTCGTTCGCCTGAGCCCGCCATTGCATCCGATGGGACGACAATCGATAACTACTGGCCGTTTCACTAGGGCGGAAGTTCATGCCGCATCGCATTCTCGTCGTCGACGACGAGCCGCATATCCGCGAGGTGATCTGCTTTGCCCTCGAACGCGGCGGCATGACCGTTGTCACGGCCCGTAACGGCACCGAAGCGCTGACCATGTTCCGCCGCGGCGGCATCGACCTCATCGTCCTCGATATCGGCATGCCGGAGATGGATGGGCTCGACGTCTGCCGGGTCATTCGCAAAACATCAGACTTGCCGATCCTCTTCCTCTCAGCGCGTGACGAGGAGATCGACCGGATCATCGGGCTCGAGATCGGCGGCGACGACTACGTCACCAAGCCCTTCAGCCCACGCGAGTTGGTGGCCCGCGTCAACGCCATCCTGAAGCGGACCAGCGGCGCGATCAACGGCACAACCAGCATCCTTTCGCACGGCCCGCTGCGGCTTGATCGCGGCGCCCACAGCGTGAACTGGAACGGTTCGGAAATCGCCTTGACCGGCCTCGAATTTTCAATCGTCGAAGCGCTCCTGGCGCGGCCGGCGATGGCGCTCAGCCGGACGCAGCTGATGACCTCGGCCTACGGCGCCGGCACCTATGTCGCCGACCGGACCATCGACAGCCACGTCCGCAATATCCGCGCCAAATTCGCGGCGGCCGGGCATCCGGCCGTCATCGAAACGGTACATGGCGTCGGCTTCCGCATCGGCGGCAAGCCGGATGGCAGCGGCTGATGGCGCGCGCCGCGGTCAAGCCGAAATGGCGGCCGGCCCTCGGCCTCGTCGTCTCGGCGGTGCTCCTTGCCGTGCTGGCGCTGCCGGCAGCGATCGTCATCTGGTTTCGGACACTCGACGGGGTGACAAGCCCGATGCACCCCATCGAGATCGCCGCCCTGATCGTTGCACTTCTCCTCACCTTGATCGTGGCGTTTGTTCTCACCCGCACCATCACCGGACCGATCGATGCGCTGGTCCGGCGAACGAAGGAAATCGGGCGCGGCGGCGCCTCGGCTATTCAGCCGCTCGACAGCTACGGCACAAGGGAGATCGCGACCCTTTCGCAGAGCTTTCTCGATCTCGCCGCCCAACTGGTCGAACGCACCGATTACGTCCAGTCCTTCGCCGCGCACGTTTCGCACGAGCTCAAATCGCCGCTGACATCTATCAAAGGCGCAGCCGAGCTACTGCGCGACGAACAGCCTGGGGCTGCAATGACCACGGCGGAGCGCCACCGCTTCCTCGACCACATCGTCGCCGATGCCGATCGGCTCACGGCACTCCTCGGACGGCTGCGTGAGCTGGCCCAGGCCGAATTGCCGGCGTCGCACGGCAAAACGGACATCGCGACAGTCGCACCTCAGCTTGCGAAGCGCTTCCCTGCGCTGGAAATCGCGCCCGCCGGCGATATTCACCGCCCCTTCGGACTCTCCGCCGAGGCCGCCATCGTCATCTTCAGCCACCTAGCGGAAAACGCTCAGCAGCACGGCGCACGGCGACTCGAACTCCGCGCAGAGGCGGCTGGCGGCACGTTCTCAATCGCTGTCGCCGATGATGGTGCCGGCATCTCGCCCGGCAACCGCCCCCTCGTCCTGCAGCCGTTCTTCTCGACCCGCCGCGAACAAGGCGGCACCGGCATGGGCCTCATCATCGCCCAGGCCATGCTCGCCGCCCACGGCGGCTCAATCCAACTTGCGCATGCAAAAGCCGGCGCGGCATTCAAGATATTGTTGCCGGCCACTTAGGCGAACCGGCACGACACTACTGACATTTTCTGACAGCGTCCCCATATACTCGGTCTCGTGCCACACTGGCGGCACGAGTCCCTATTACCATCGGCACACCATCATGGCCTCGCAAGCGAAATCATCCCGTCCGGGCAAGTCGGAATTCTCGATCGACGATTTCATCGGCGAGATCGAGAAGGCCGAGGCCGAGACCGCCAATAAGCGGTTGCCGCAGGAGCGGCTGAAGAACAAGCGCGCCCTCGATAATGCTGCCCGCCGCGCCGCCGAACAGGAATCGCGCGGTTTCGGCGCGGACCTGGCTGCGCCCCAGCCCGAGGCGCCTGAGACTGACTCCATCGTCCCCGGCAAGGCCCAGCTTTCCCATCGCGGCGTCGGCAAGGGCAAGCGCTCCGAAGCCACCGGCATGTCGCTCAAGGCGCCGAAGTCGAAGGCCAATTCAGTCGTCCGCCCCACCAATCTCGACGGTTTCGCCGAGCCGGCTCAGTCCGGCTTCGGCCATGTGCCCTCGACCGGCCGCTCCAACGTCGGTGGCAATACCGGCATCACCATCCGCAACCAGCAGCCGGCGGTGATCGGCACCGAGGTCGGCAATGTCGGCATCTCGGCCACGGTGAAGGCGCTGGAGGACATCATCCTCCACGGCCGCAAGGAGGTGGAAGGCGCCGAGGCCTGGAAGCCTCACCGCCCAATCCGGCCGTCCAAATCGGAGGGCGGCATCCCATTCCGGCTTGAGACCGCCTACCAGCCCGCCGGCGACCAGCCCACCGCCATCGCCGACCTCATCGAGGGCGCCAACAATGGCGAGACCGACCAGGTGCTGCTCGGCGTCACCGGCTCGGGAAAAACATACACCGCCGCGCAGGTGATCGCGCAGACGCAGCGCCCTGCCCTGATCCTCGCGCCCAACAAGACCCTCGCCGCGCAGCTCTATGGCGAGATGAAGTCGTTCTTCCCCGACAACGCGGTCGAATACTTCGTCTCCTACTACGACTACTACCAGCCGGAAGCCTACGTCCCGCGCACCGACACTTATATCGAGAAGGAATCGACCATCAACGAGCAGATCGACCGTATGCGCCACTCGGCGACGCGCGCGCTGCTCGAACGCGACGACGTCATCATCGTCGCTTCCGTCTCCTGCATCTACGGCATCGGCTCGGTCGAAGACTACACCGCCATGACTTTCGACCTCCGCAAGGGCCAGAAGGTCGACCAGCGCGAGCTGCTCCGCTCGCTCACCCAGCTCCAGTACAAGCGTGGCGACACCGGCTTCGTCCGCGGCACGTTTCGCGTCCGCGGCGATACGGTGGAACTGTTCCCCGCCCACTATGAGGATGCCGCCTGGCGCATCACGCTGTTCGGCAACGAGATCGAGAGCATCGCCGAGTTCGATCCGCTGACCGGCAAGAAGTCCGGCGACCTGCTGTCGATCCGCGTCTTCGCCAATTCGCACTATGTGACGCCGCGCACCACCATGACCGGCGCGATCCGCCTGATCCGCCAGGAGCTCGCGGGACGCCTGCAGGAGCTCAACGGCGCCGGCCGGTTCCTGGAGGCGCAGCGGCTTGAGCAGCGCTGCCTCTTCGACCTCGAAATGATGGAAGCCACCGGCTCCTGCGCCGGCATCGAGAACTATTCGCGTTACTTCACCGGCCGCAAACCCGGCGAGCCGCCACCGACGCTGTTCGAATACCTCCCCGACAACGCGCTGGTCTTCGTCGACGAGAGCCACGTCACCATCGGCCAGCTCGGCGCCATGTATCGCGGCGACCTCCGCCGCAAGGCCACCCTCGCCGAGTACGGTTTTCGGCTGCCCTCGGCCATGGACAACCGCCCGCTCCGCTTCGAGGAGTGGAACGCCATGCGCCCGCAATCGGTCTATGTCTCGGCCACCCCCGGCAAGTGGGAGATGGAGCAGGCGAACGGCGTCTTCGCCGAACAGGTGATCCGCCCCACCGGCCTCATCGATCCGCCGGTCGAAATCCGCCCGGCGAAAACCCAGGTCGACGACGTGGTGGATGAAATCCGCAACACCACCCGCGACGGCTACCGCACGCTGGTGACGGTCCTCACCAAGAAGATGGCAGAAGACCTCACCGAATACATGCACGAACAGGGCATCCGCGTCCGCTACATGCACTCGGACGTCGACACCATCGAGCGCATCGAAATCATCCGCGATCTCCGCCTCGGCGCCTTCGACGTGCTGATCGGCATCAACCTGCTGCGTGAAGGGCTGGATATCCCCGAATGCGCGCTCGTCGCCATTTTGGATGCCGACAAGGAAGGCTTCCTTCGGTCCGAAACCTCGCTGATCCAGACCATCGGTCGCGCCGCGCGAAATGTCGGTGGCAAGGTGATCCTCTACGCCGACCAGACCACCGGCTCGATGGAGCGGGCGCTGGCTGAAACCAGCCGCCGGCGCGAAAAGCAGGTGGCCTACAACACGGCGCACGGCATCACGCCGCAATCGGTGAAGTCCAACATCAAGGACATCGTCGACAGCGTCTACGAAAAGGACCACGTCACCGTCTCGATCGGCAAAGGCCGCGACGGCAAGGAAAAAATCGAAGTCGGCGCCAACCTCGCCGCCGTCATCAAAGACCTCGAACGCGAAATGCGCGAAGCTGCCACCAACCTCGAATTCGAGCGTGCCGCCAAGCTGCGAGATGAGATCAAGCGGCTGCGCGAAATGGAGCTGGATACGCTCGAAGCCAACCCAGCCGATTAGCCTATGACGCCGTCATTCCGCGAACGCAGGAAATCAACCTTCCTTCCAAACCCAGAGCGACCATCCCCTACGCAGCCTCCGCGGCCTCGTTGTAATCTTCCTTGTCGTCAGAACAGCTGACTCCTTCCAAGGTAGCCTCAGATGCCTCGTGCCAGCTCTTGGGGAGAAGGTAACGTCCCCCTTAGCGCAAGCATCAAAACAGATGTACCTATGCTGGGCCACCCTGCCCGCGCTTTCGCCAAGCGGGAAAAAAAACGCTGCGAGTTCTAGATGCTAAAGAAACTTACCGTCCGCAACTTTCGAGCGTATAGAAACGAAACATTTGAATTTTCAAAGATCAATGTCTTTCTTGGTCCAAATAATTCTGGGAAAAGTTCAGCTTTAAGCGCAATTAACCTGCTGGCTCAAACCGCCCAGAACTACAGAACGCTCTCCACTCCACTGCTGCTAAACGGACAATTCGAGCAGCTGGGAACATTTTTAGACGCCGCCCACGGAAATACCTCGAGGACAGTAATAGGATTTGAATTCGATATCGACGATATATCTGTTTTGTTTGAAGTTAAATACCGTCAGCAACGCAGAGAAATGTATATTTCAAAGTTTGTCTTGTGGCAGCAAGATAAGCAAATATACTCCTTCACTGAGAGACGGGATTCCTTTAGCATAAGATATTTGGGGCGCCCTTCAGAACAATTTGGGCCAAGAGCACATCGCCGTCCTGGATTTTCAGGATTTTGGCCTCAACCGCGCGTATTTTCGATTATAGGTGTCTACGAGCAAGACGATGACGACGACCGTAGCGAACGAGAGTTCTTTCGAGACTTTCAGCGCAAGATGCGACTTTGCGAACGCAGGGTAATCGAGACGCTTTCTAATCTAGATTCTCTTAGTCCGTTCCGCGAACAACCGCAGCGGACCTATATATATACTGGAGATGCTCCAAACCACATTGGCAGGACCGGCGCAAATGGCGTCAGCATGCTTGTAAGTGACGAAGGTCGACGCGGCTCACAGCGCGCTGGTTTCATACAGGAGATCGACCGTTGGCTCCAAGTCACCGGCATAGCAAACGGCATACGAGTAAAAAATCTCACCCCGCGTCACTTCGAAATGTGCATTATTGATCACGAAGGTAAAGAACACAACATTTGTGATGTTGGTTTCGGCTGCAGTCAGGTCATGCCAGTGTTGACGGCCGGCTTATATGCACTGACTACTAGATCAATTTCAGAAGTGCCGATCTATGTGGTGCAGGAACCTGAGATCCACCTCCACCCCAACGCACAGGCCGCACTTGGTTCTTTTTTCGTTGGTTTAGCGAATCAGGGGATGCAGATATTTATTGAAACTCATAGCGATCACTTAGTACTTCGTCTTGCCAGACACGTTGCGAGGCACGACATTGAGGCATCTGACGTATCGATTTACTTTGTAGAAGTTACGAAGGACCAGCGAGTTGTAACGAGTTTGAAATTCGCTTCGGACGGTACTTTTGAGCCTGACTGGCCAGGCGGGTTCTTTCCTCAACGCAAGACCGAGAGTTTGGCAATTGCGCGTGACAGACTCCAATCAAATGACAGCAATCCCGATCAGCTGAACTTTCAATATTTGTGAGATGGTCCTTGCTAATAGGATTTGACGCCAATTTTTTTGCGGCTTTCATGCAAGAGCTGACATCAGGCACGCCTGAAACCGCCGTTCAGGCTGAGACGAAGGCCGAGGGAATGGGGAGTATCGCCGCCGATTCTCAGGGGCTGGTGCTGCAGGAGTGGAAGGACGCGACGGGAGCGCACGCACGCGAATTCGTCGAGGAGTGGATCAGCGATGCGCTTCGAGAATTGCGGATAGTGCTCTTCGACACAACAGGATGTCACATCTGCAGACGAGATGTCCTGGGGCGAGGAATGCCGAAAAAGGACGCGAAGCGGTTGTCAATCTATAAGGATGTAGGCACAGACATCGTCATCAGCGATGACATCGACTTTTTTGAACCGACCGAGGCAGACTGTGGGCCAAGGCGAAGGGAAAAGTTGTGCCTCGGCAGGAGCGGCTCCTTGTGTCGTCATATCGAGAAATCTTATGGCGTCGCAATCTACACCCACATTGGATTCTTGGCCGAGACGTTCTAACCCGCCTCGACGTTGTCTTGCGACAGCGCGAGCCTCGTCGCTATTAGCGCCAAGCCCGCTGACAGTGTAACACGCGCATAGACCTCTATCCCAATGCCTATTCCCTTGGTGGGAGAGGTTCGACAAAATTGCCATTGGCCGCAATGCTCACCGCCTCCTGTCTTGTCGCCTCGCCCTCGCCGGACCGCCGCTGCGGATCAGTTTTCAGAACGCTTCGGCGGTGCCGGTGACCCAACTCTTCATCCGCATTGCCGGGTCCAAGGATTGGGGCAGCAACGAGGCCGGGCGCAGGTGCTGCTGGCCGACGGCGTCGACAAATGCGTCGTCGACATCAAGCTGAAGACCAAAGCCGGCGCGGATTTCGGCGGCCGGGTCAGCCTCTGCCAGAACCACACCTTTGTTTATCACGGGCGAATGTGAGGGGCGGTGCGTCGGCCGTGCCGCCTGCCCTCTCTCCCCTTGCGGGAGAGAAAGCAGTTTCTTGGATTTAGATGCGCCTCTTTGCGCAGCTAAATCCTTAGAAACTG
>Ga0105237_10000409_pt1 | contig 61096 bp, 57 predicted proteins | sample KBSC24metaG_FD_81520 | JGI IMG/M metagenome (GOLD analysis project Ga0105237, IMG submission 81520) | Corn rhizosphere microbial communities from Kellogg Biological Station, Michigan, USA - KBS C2-4 metaG | ecosystem: Host-associated > Plants > Roots > Rhizosphere > Soil | place: Michigan, USA... | reverse complement strand
TGCGGGGATTGCTGAAATAGTTCGTAGTTTTGCACTCCTTTCCGGATTTTGACCTCCTGCCCGGAAATATTGGTCCTGTAGTACAATGGATAGTATAAGGGTCTCCGAAGCCCTGGATTCCAGTTCGATTCTGGACGGGACCACCACAAAAGTCAGAAAACGGGGAAAATTCCCCGTTTTTCGTTTTCCAGGCCCCTTTCAGACATAATAATCATCCCGGATCGGTAATAATTTCCCCTTAAACAGCACTAACAATTACCCCTTAAAGGAGCACTTTTCGCCCGTAAGATGCGTTAACAATGATCATTAAAAACCCCTGTATGATCATGTCTAAAAAAATGACCGCTTGCGCCGCCCTGGTCATAGCACTTTTTTCCGCCCCTGCCGTCTATGCTCAAAAGAAGTTGGAAGACAGACGCGATAGCACCGCCATGAGGCTCAAACGGGAAGAAAGACTGCATCAGTTAATAACCGACCTTCAACTGACGAATGTGCAAGGCGACTCCATCATTGCCATTAACAACGAGTTCCAGATCAGGAGAGACAGCGTATTCATAAACCGGCGCTTAAGCCCGGAAGACAAGATGTCCAGGTATCAGGTTCTCATGCAAGCCATGAACCAGCGGTTAAAGGCCAACCTGGGAGAGGATCTCTTTACCAGATACGAAGCCTGGTTGAATGAACGCAGTCCATTCCGCAAAAGCGGCAAGCAATAGCTTAGGGAAGCCGGCTAATTCAATACTTCTTTCAATTTATTTTCCAGATCGTCCCCGCGAAGACCTTCGGCAATCACCTTGCCGGTGGGATCGATCAGGATATTATAAGGGATCCCATTGAATTTAAAGGTTTCAACAGCCTTGCTGTTCCAGAATTTGAGGTCGCTGATATGGGTCCATTCTAGTTTGTCGGCGCGGATAGCTTCCTGCCAGGGCGCTTTTTCTTTGTCGAGGGAAACGCCAAGGACCGTAAAGTTGCGGGTCTTGAACTGCTGGTAGGCTTTGACCACGTTGGGGTTTTCAGCCCGGCAAGGTCCGCACCAGCTGGCCCAGAAATCCACCAGCAGGAATTTCCCTTTGAAGGAAGCTAAAGAAACAGAGCGGCCATTGATATCGGGCAGGGAGAAGTCGGGGACCTGTTTGCCCACCCAGCTGTTGGCTTTTTCCTGGCGATCCTGTTCGGCCATCTGCGCCAATTGCTGATCATAGCTCTGTTTGAGCCCCTGCAACATGGGATTATTGGGGTATTTTTCCAGCATATGGCTAAGGGTCGCTTTGAATTCCTGCGGGGTAAGGCTACGGGAAGACCAACCCAGGGCCAGGGCGCAAATGGTAGGGTTATTGTTGGTATTGATAAACTGTTTGAGATAAGTGTTCAGGTCCTGGATGGCGTTGTTCTTTTTTCCGGTGGCGGCCAATAGGAGACTGTCGGAGGCTTTTGTCTGTTTGAGGCTGTCGAGATCGGCCATAGCCTCTTCGACTTCGAAATTCTTTTTTCCAAAAATGGTGATCAGATCTTTCAACTGAGTGCTCGCTTGCGAGCCAGTGACTTCATAAAAATCGTCCTTTTTAGCAAGGTCTATATTGACCCGGACTTCGGGTTCGTCATTGATGAGAGGGACGGCAATAACGTTATTACCGAACATCAACTCGAACAGGTCCTGTGATCTGGAAGTGCCCGTCAGGGTAAAACTGCCTTTGCCGGCAGGCAGTTTCGCAGAATCCAGAATAACAGGCGCCTGATCTTTGCCGTAAGAGACTTCCAATAGATAAACCTTTGTTACCGGGCCGTCGGCAGCCGATAACTTATCTGCATTTTTAAAAGTGCCGGCAACCGAAAATGTCCCTTTTTTTGTCTGTTTACAGGACAGGTTCAGCAAAAGGCAAACTCCGAGGGCAATCCACAATGATCTTTTAATCATATACATAATTTTTCGGTGGACGGGTTTTCCGTCACCTAATTTTCCAGTTTTTCTAATAATAATTGATTGGTCAATTTGGGGTCAGCCTTTCCCCGGGACAATTTTTTCACTTCCCCGACAAAAAGACCGATAAGCCCTTTTTTTCCTTTTTTGTATTCCGAAACCTTGTCGGGCATTCCTGCCAGAGCCTGATCTATCCAGGCCGTGATCTCTGTTGTATCGGAGCTTTGGATAAGATTCAGAGAAACGGCGATATCCAATGGCTCGCGTTGGGGATCGCGGATCAGTTCTGGGAAGATCCGTTCAGCAGCGATGGAAAAGCTAAGGCGTCCATCTTCTACCAATTGCATCAGCCGGGAGAGGGAGAGCGGTGATACGGGAAAGTCCTTTATCTCCAGCCCTTTTTCGTTGAGACTCGACTTGACGGGTCCCAGCAGCCAATTCGCTGCGGCCTTATAGTTGGTCGTAGCGCCAATTAATCCCTCAAAATAATTTACCGTGTCTTTATCATCGCAGATGACACGCGCGTCCTTTTCGGGCAACTGCAGTTCCTTCAGATATTTCTCCACCAATTGTTCGGGCAGCGCGGGTATCGAAGCTTTGATCGCCGCCAGGAACTCTTCTGTCACCTGGAAGGGCGGCAGATCGGGGTCGGCAAAATAGCGATAGTCGTTTGCTTCTTCTTTTGTCCGGAGAGGAAAGGTCGTGCCATTACCCGCATCGAAACTCCGGGTTTGTTGTTGAATGGGAATACCTTCTTCCACCAATCCGATCAGCTGTTTGGCCTCAAATTCGATGGCACGCCGGACGTTCCGGATGGAGTTGAGGTTCTTCACCTCTACCTTGGTCCCGAGAGCAGTCTCTCCTTTCAATCGCACGGAGACGTTAGCATCACAGCGCATGCTGCCTTCCTCCATATTGCCATCGCAGATCTCCAGGAAACGCAATATTTTACGCAGTTCGGTCAGATAGACATACGCTTCTTCGGCGCTGCGTATATCGGGTTCGGTAACGATCTCGATCAGGGGTACTCCGGCCCGGTTGAGATCGATCGAGGTAAAATCCGGCTCTACATCGTGCAGACTTTTACCAGCGTCTTCTTCCAGGTGTATCCGGTTGAGCAGAATGTCTCTTTGTCCGGTGGAGGTCCGGATATTTACCCGTCCGCCTATACAGATAGGAGTAGTATGTTGTGATATCTGGTATCCCTTGGGCAGGTCGGGGTAGAAATAATTCTTGCGGGCGAAATAGTTGTTCCTTTCGATCTCGCTATGACAGGCAAGCCCCATTTTAATGGCAAACTCCACCGCCTTTTGGTTCAGTCGGGGAAGGGCGCCGGGGTACCCCAGCGTAATGGGACTGACATGCGTATTGGGTTCTCCGCCGAAGACAGCACTGTCACCGCAGAACAATTTGGTGCGGGTAAGTAACTGGGCATGCACCTCGAGTCCCACCACTATTTCGTATGCGTCATAATTGATTTCCGGCATCCAGCAAAAATACCATATTCATACCAAAAAAGCGCCGTCCTGTCTGGACAGGACGGCGCTGACGGTCATTTATTTATGTATCGATGTTTTCTACAGACATCTCCTGCGCCTCTACAGATCGGCAGTATGCAGTTTTTTGGGCGTTTTTATCTCCAGATCGAGCGTTTTCCCATCCCGGAGCAGATTGACATGCACGCTGGGCTTGGTCTTGCTGGCCTGTGCCGACTCGGCCAGGGCGGAGGCGCTGTTGACTTCTTTTCCATCGAAACGGGTGATAATATCGCCCTCTTTGATCCCCGCCTTTGCTGCAGCGGATTCTTCATCCACATCGAGAACTTTGACTCCTTTACCGTCCTCCGTATCCTGTGCTTTGATGCCCAGTCTTGCTTTCCCACTGTAGCCAAAACCCCGGAAACCATCTCCATCATATCCGGGAGGCATCAATTCCTTTAGATCCGGCCCTTCCCATCCCTTCATATCGGGCATATTGAAATTATAAGAGTAGGTCTGCGTTTTGGCCATTTTGTGCAAAGTGGCGGTAACTTTTTGCTCTTTTCCCCCTCTCAGGAACGTGATCGTCACCTTATCCTGCGGTTTGTATTTATGAATCGCTTTTGAAAGGTCTTCGGGATTATCGATAAGCATCTCGTCCACCCTGGTAATGATATCACCCGTCCTGAGGCCAGCCTTTTGAGCGGCGCTGCTGTCGGATACCTCTTTGATCTTTGCTCCGTTGGGGCCATCGGTATTCTTTTCCGAGGTAACACCAAGGAAGGCCTGGTTGGACCTTATGGTTTTGTCCTTATAGTTCCAGGTGCCGCTGCGGTTGCGGAAGGGAGAGAGGGGTGGCAATTCCCCCGGAGCGCCTGGTTCACCGGGAACGCCGGGCTCGCCGGGAGGGGGTGGCACCATGGGATAAGCCCCGCCAGGTCCTTCAAAGGTCAAGGCACGACCATCCATGACCCTGATCTTTCTTTTTTTGACGGAAAGGTCGTCGTCCTGATACTCCGCGGCGGGTTTGCCGTCAATTAAAACCTCGCCATTTTTTATCTCGATGGTCACTTTCGCGTCTTTGTCGCTTTTACGCTTGATGATGATCTCATCGTAGCCGCGCAGGTGATTTACCGCCGTATCTTTATCCGGCTTGCCGTCCCCCGGCTGCGCGAAACCAGAGGATTGAAACAGCAGGACCAGGGCTGTAAGTCCTGAGAGCCTGAAAAGGTGTTTGTTCATTACTGCTGGGTTTTGAAAATTTGAAAATATTGTTCTACGTCTCTTTTCGTAGATCAAATATAGGGGATTTTCCGAAATACGAAAGTTTTCGGAAATGTTAAAACCGGGGGGGCGGGGCGGACGGAGCGCGCGCCGCCGCGCGGTCATTTCTTCAGCGGGTCCAGTAACTGTTCGAGACCGTTGATCCTGATCTCATACATAGTGGCCAGTAACATCCCGAGTTTGCCCTTTGGAAAACCTTCCCTTTGAAACCATTCCAGGTAGGAAACGGGAAGATTGCACAGAAGTGTTCCCTTGTATTTCCCGAAAGGCATCGGCATGGCTACCAGGGTCTTCAGGAGTTCGGAGTCGGGTTGCTGAGGAATATCTTCCATTTGCTGTTTCGTTATTTCGTTAGCAGGGCTTTCACCTGTTGGATCACCTGGGCCAGATTGCCGGCCTCCTGGCCACCGGCCGTAGCCAGTGTCTTCTGCCCGCCGCCGCCGCCTTTGATGAGGGGAGCTACCTGTTCTTTAATGATGGCAGGGGCTTGTAGATTGTGGGAGTTGACCAGCTGATCGTCGACGACAACGGCAACGGCCGCTTTGCCTTCGATGCTGGCAGCCAGGACAACCAGGAAGGGACCCGTTGCCGGGAGGGCTGCCAGTGCAGTCTTCAGGTCGAAGCCTAGTTTCTTCAGGGCATCAGCACTGCTGGTTTCGACGATCTCACCGATGAAGGATATTCCATTTACCGACTGTACCTTTTGCAGGAGCTGTTGCCGCAGATGGGCCAGCTGGCGTGCTTCTGCCTTTTCCAGTTTCTTTTTTAACTCGCTGTTCTCTGCAACGAGGTTTTCTATGGCCCGGGGTAATTCTTTTGGATTTTTGAGGGCTTCCCGCACGATGTTCGTTTCGGTGAACATCGTAGCAATATAGGTTTCGGCGGCGAAGCCACTGACGGCTTCGATACGGCGTACGCCGGCGGCGACGGCGCTCTCATGTCGTATCTTGAAAAAGCCCAGCTCGCCGGTGGCGCCTACATGTGTCCCACCGCAAAGTTCTACCGACCAGGCGGGATCGATGATGACTACCCGCACCGTATCCCCGTATTTCTCACCGAACAAGGCCATAGCGCCGGACTTCATCGCCTCTTCTTTCGGCATTTGTTTGATGATGACGGGTATGTTCTCCCGGATCTTTTCGTTGACCAGCCTTTCTACCGCCGTTATCTCTTCTTCCGTCATTTTAGCGAAATGAGAGAAGTCGAAACGCAGCTGTTCGTCATTAACGAGGGAGCCTTTCTGTGCTACGTGTGTGCCGAGCACTTTACGTAAGGCGGCGTGCAACAGGTGTGTAGCCGAGTGATGGACCTCGGCGGCTTTTCTTTTGGGCGCATCGACTTTGGCGATGATACCTGTCTTCAGATCGGAAGGAAGCTTATCGGTAAAATGAATGATGAGGTCATTTTCCTTTTTTGTGTCGAGTACGGCGATGGACTCCCTGCCGGCGACCAGGGTACCAGTATCGCCTACCTGCCCGCCGCTTTCGGCATAAAAAGGAGTCGCTTCCAGCACCACCTGCCAGGATTCTTTGCCTTTTGCTTTTACCTTCCGGTATTTGACAATGCTGGTATTGGTTTCCAGCATCTCATAGCCTACGAATTCAACCAGTGGGTTGTCGACGAGGACGACCCAGTCTTCGGTGTCCAGGGTGGTAGCCGCCCGGGAACGATCCTTTTGCTGCTGCATCTCCTTGTCGAAGCCTTTTTCATCCACCGCCAGCCCATTTTCGCGGGCGATAAGCCGGGTAAGGTCGATGGGGAAGCCGTAGGTATCGTATAGTTCGAAGGCAGCGGAGCCTTGTATCGTTTTTGATGCCGCGCCCTGCAGGGATCCAATGATCTCATCGATCTTTTTGAGCCCTTTATCCAGGGTCCGGAGGAAGGCCTCTTCTTCTTCTTTTACCACTTTTGTGACGAAATCAAGTTGCTGCTGCAGTTCAGGAAAAACTTCACTGAACTGTCCCGCCAGCACCGGCATCAACTGGAATAACAACGGCTGTTTGAAATCCAGGTAAGAATAATAATACCGTACGGCACGGCGGAGGATACGCCGGATGACATAACCGGCTCCTGTATTGGAGGGCAGCTGACCATCTGCGATGGTAAACGCGATTGCACGAATATGGTCGGCGATGACCCGGAAGGCAATATCCTGCCGGGTATCGGCTGCGCTGTATTTTTTACCGGTGATCTTTTCCACGGTGCTGATGGTGCCCGTGAAAAGGTCGGTGTCATAATTGGAGCTTTTTTCCTGTAATACGCGGACCAGTCTCTCCAGACCCATGCCTGTATCGACGTGACGGGCGGGGAGGGTTTCCAGGCTGCCGTCCTTCAGGCGGTTGAATTGTATGAATACATTGTTCCATATCTCGATCACCTGCGGGTGGTCATTGTTCACAAGAGCATCTCCTTTCCGGGCAGCGCGCTCGCTATCCGGACGGCAATCGACGTGTATCTCCGTACAGGGACCGCAGGGTCCGGTATCACCCATTTCCCAGAAATTATCTTTCTTTTTTCCCAGTAATATTCTTTCGGGGGCGATCCATTTCTTCCATTCTTCATAAGCCTCTGTATCCCGGGGCAATTTGTCCTTCTCGTCGCCTTCGAATACGGTGACATATAACCGGTCTTTAGGAATGCGATACACTTCGGTGAGTAATTCCCAGCTCCAGGCGATAGCTTCCTTTTTAAAATAACCCGCTTCGGGACGCGAGGGGTCTCCAAAGCTCCAGTTGCCCAGCATTTCGAACATGGTATGGTGATAGGTATCTACCCCCACCTCTTCCAGGTCATTGTGCTTACCGCTGACCCGAAGACATTTTTGTGTATCCGCCACCCGGGGGAAGGGGGCATTATTATTACCCAAAAAATAATCTTTGAACTGGTTCATCCCCGCGTTGGTGAACAGCAGGGTCGGATCATTCTTTACTACGATAGGGGCTGAGGGTACGATGGTGTGTCCCTTCGATGCAAAAAATTCGAGGAATTTCTTTCTTATTTCGGCACTGGTCATCATAAAACGGAACAATCTTTGGTTGATATTTGGCCCGCACCAATTATATTTGTGCGCCCAGCTTAAATAAATGCCACGGCGTTTGACCGAAGGCCGGGCAAAGGTACACCAAATCAGGCTGTTTTACCGTTCTATCCCTGTCGAATGGCCTGGCAATGTCGCCGTGAAGAAGATTAAATACTACTATAACACGAATACTCTCCGCTACGAAAAGCTGGAGACTCCGCTGCGGGTGACCCTGCTGCGTGTGTTGGGCTTCCTGTCTGCCGCTGTAGTAACCGCGCTGATCCTGGTTTCCATCGCCTATAAGTACTTTCCTTCGGCCAATGAAAAAAGGCTGATGCAACGCAATGAAGCCCTGCAGGACAATTACTATACCCTAAACGACAAGGTTAAAAAGCTGCAACAGCAGATGAGTGAGTTGGAGAAAAGGGATAATAATGTCTACCGGGCCATCTTTGAAGCCGCCCCCATCCCGGACAGCGCGAGAGCAAAGGCCGCCCAGTTGGAGCAGGAGATGAAGCTGGTACAGGGCATGGATCAGGAAAATCTCTATGCCTCCGTAGCCACGACCCTTCAACAACTGGAGGCCCGGATAGCCAACCAGACTAAATCCTATGTCCAGATAGACGGGTTTATCAAAAATAAAGAACAACTGCTGGCCTGCACTCCGGCCATCCAGCCTGTCAGCAATAAAGATCTTAACCGGATCGCTTCCGGATTCGGCTACCGTATCGACCCTGTCTATAAAACAACAAAGTTTCACGCCGGACTTGACTTTGCAGCGCCACAGGGAACGCCCATTTATGCTACGGCCAATGGCACCGTCGAAGTGGCCGGCAACACCGGCAACGGATACGGCAATCACGTGGTGATCAACCACGGTTATGGCTATGGTACCCTCTACGGGCATATGTTCCGGGTGAAAGTACATCCCGGCGAGAAGGTCAAGCGGGGAGAGATCATTGGCTGGGTAGGGAGCACGGGGAAGAGTACCGGCCCTCACTGTCACTACGAGGTGCACCGCAATGGTGATCCCGTAGACCCTGTCTTTTATTTTTATAACGATATCACGCCGGAACAATATGATCGTCTCCTGAAGTTGGCGGCTTCCAGCAATCAAAGTTTTGATTAAACGGGCGTATCTTCACTAAAAGCCCGACATTAGAGGTTTCGCGCCGGGTTAAGATCTGAATAATTACCCGAAGGCGTACATCAATACAGGCTCGATTTTTGAGCCGAAATTCTGTAAATGAGCAATAGACTAACCCAAATAGCGCTTGATTTTGGTCCGGAGCACCAGGCTTCTCCCCTGCCATCCGGCGTGGGAGGGATCAACGGTGTGGGTACCGGATCGGTTAGCCAGCCCCCGGTGAGGCAATACATCGAGGCTGCGGGTGTAGTCGTGCGCATTAAGTCCTATAAGAGTACACCAGCGTCGGAAAAGTATACGGCGCTTCCCGGGACGACCGCGATTCCGCCGGCCTTGAATTTGCCGGCAGCAGATCTGCCGGCGTCAGGCTCACCGGCAACCGGTTCGCCGGAAACAGAGACCGCATCGGCCGAAACCCGGTTACCCCGTTTTGTAAATGGCGATCTTTTCGCTGCGGAGACTGCGGAAGAGCCAGCTCCAGCGGACGAAGTGGTCCCGGTGACGGCGGAGACACCGGAGATAGCGGAGACACCGGAGATAGAGGTCGAGCCCGTGATGGCGGAGACGCCGATAGTTGAAGAAGAGAGACCGGTGATCGTGGAGGATCTGCCGGTGGAAGAACCCGCGATAGTTGAAGAACCCGCGATAGCGGAAGAGCCCGCGATAGCGGAAGAACCCGCCGTGACACCTGCGCCGGTGCGGGAGGATCCGCTGCGGACGGAAAAACGACGCGTCGCAGCCAGCAAACCGGCTGCGTCGAAAACCGGTCCATCCAAACGAGGCCGTAAATCGCTGAAACAGGTATCCGCTGAAGCAGAGTTGATCGATATCCCCACCGACGAAGTCCTATTCAGCAAGCAATATTATACGATGGGGGAAGTATCGGAGATGTTCCGCGTCAACCAATCCCTGCTCCGCTTCTGGGAGACCGAGTTCGATATCCTCCAGCCCCGCAAGAACAAAAAAGGAGACCGCTATTTCCGGCCGGTGGATATTAAAAATCTTCATCTGATCTATCACCTGCTGCGGCAAAAAAAATATACCATCGAAGGAGCCAAGGAATTCCTTAAAAAAAATAAAAAAGCGGAGGAGCGGTTTGAAGTTATCCGCCGTCTTCAGGAAATTAGAGCCTTCCTTCTGGAATGGAAGGCGCAGCTGCTCTAAACGGCCCAATCGAACTAATTTTATCCAATATGAAACATTTATTCCTCATTGCCATTATTATAGGGGTCGGGATCCTCACCCAGGCCCAATCCGAATACGAAGTATCCACCGATGGGCCCAACAAGCTCCTGAAGGGGCTGATCAGCCGGGACATGCTGGAGAACGATACGGCCTTTCGCTGGTTTCATCAAAACCAGGCAGGTTACACTCCTAATGGGGAGACGGTAGCTGTTCTGAAAGCCAGGGGACCGCAGGTGCAGTTCATGGTTTTTGGCGGCACCTGGTGCGAAGACACACAAGCCCTGCTTCCCAAATTTTATCTGCTGCTGGATGCGGCATCGATTGCCAATGACCAGGTATCCGTCATTATGGTCGATCGGCATAAAAAAGCCATTGGTCATTTGCCGGAAGACATGCAACTCAAAAACACCCCCACTTTTATCGTGTTAAAGAACGGAAAGGAAGTGGGGCGGGTCGTGGAATATGGCAAGAACGGGCAATGGGAGAAAGAGATCGGGGATATTGTCAGTACAAAGTTCTAGGAGGGCCGGCCTGAACCGCGGTCGGAGGATTGGGCGGCGCCCGAAGCCGCGGGCGACAGATTCGTGACGCGCACGTCGGTGCTGGCTCCGGCAATGCTCAGCTCCATTTTTTCCAGCAGACGCAACACATCCAGATTGACTTGTTGTTTGATCGCATTAAACTCATCCTGTGTGATAGGCGCCGTAAAATAATCCACGTTGATCAGGAAGGCCGAAGCCGAAATATCATTCAGGAAAGCCGTGCTGTTCTCCACTTTATCTTTCACCAGGATCTTTTTAATGCCGGCAATAAATTCATCCAGCTGACCGGCAGGGGTAGACAGGCCCAATTCCAGACGTAGCTCACCTTTTCGCTGTGTTCTTAGCGTGAGGTTGTCAACGATGCTATCCACCATTTGTTTATTGGGTACGGTGACATAGGTCTTTTGGTCCGTACGGATACGTGTGCTGCGCAGGCCTATCTTTTCGACGGTACCCGAAATATTGTTCACCTTCAGTACGTCCCCGGCCTTAAAGGGTTTGTCGAAAAAGATGACAAAAGAAGCAATGAGGTTTTCGATGCTTTCCTTTGCGGCCAGTGCAATGGCAGCGCCGGCCAGACCAAGGGAAGTGAGTATGCTGGATACATCTACCCTGAATGCCGAATTGAGTATCATGAGGATGCCGATGATGCCCAACACGGCCTTGAGGAAGTCCCGGATAAAAATGATCATCTGATTATCGCGGGGCCCGCCCCCGCTGCGGGCCTTGTTCCGCAGTACCAGGGCGATGAAGTCCACCAGCCGCAGCAACAGCCAGATAAAACAGACGATAATGATGATAACCGCCAGGGCTTGCATAATGGTCTTCGACTTCACCTCGTAGATGTCAAAGTCCAATGCCGCCGGGAAATGCAGTTTTTCGATGGAAGACATGGACACAAATACTACCAGGAAAATACCAATGGGACCGACTACCAGGTCGAGAAAAGCCGACTTGTCCAGACCGGAACCGATGCGCCGGACGACGCGGAAGATCAGCCGGGCGATCAGCCGGGAAATAAATCGCTTCAGGGCGATGACAAAAAGGATCGTAATAGCGACCAGGAAATAGCTTTTCAACGGATTGCTCAGGATAGTCAGGTTCCAGAGATCGTGCATATGCAAATGAAGTTATCGGGCAAAGGTATTATTTACTTGAATAGACCTCCAGACCGGTATTTTTTAACACATATATGACGGCGGGGGCAAGACGGATGCGGGTAGCCCCCTGATAGGCAGCAGGCACCGGCTCTTCTTTCATATCCAGGGTACCCGGCTGATACCGGTAAAATTTATTGTTATCCCTGCCCAGCAGGCTTTTGTCGAGTACGTCGAAATCCTGCCATCCCGGTAGATCGATATGCGTTTTCAGGGCGCCGTAATGGTCGAACACATACACCCCTTTAGCCGGGTCGTAGAGATAAACGAAACCACCCTGGTCGCGAATAACAGCAGGATCAGGAACACTGTCAAATAACTGGCGAAAATCAGTGGTCTGATCTACGAGGGAGCCATCGTCTGCGATACGTTTGAGCCTTGCCTCCAACTCGTCATACACCCAGGTGTTGTTGTCATAGGCAAGGGCGACGGCTTTTGCCTGCAGGATATTTTGCTTGCGGAGGTCTATGGTATTGACGATATTCAGAAAACGATCCAACTCGATGATCGTCGTAAATTCCCGGTAATAGACCAGTATCTTCAGGGGGTTGGTAGCATCGATCGTAGCGATCTTGCCGTAACGGCGGACGTCATTGAATACGGCCAGCGAATCTCCGTTAGGGCTCAGTTTTTTTAATTGATTATACCTGGTCAGCACATAGATATTGCCCAGATTGTCCACCGTAAAGTCGACGGCATCCGGGGCCAATGTCCGGGTGAGCAAAAAAGAGGAGGCTGCTCCCGATGCCGGCTGCATCTGCGGCGGCTGCGTCTGCTGAGCCTGCATCTTCTGCCCTGCGGCGAGGAAAAAGAACAGATAAACGATATAAAGGACCTGTCTCTTCATTTTCGGACGATCTTTTCGGCTGTTTCCGGAGTCTCGCTCAATAAAGAAAAGGTTTCTCCGTCAAACACAGCGTAGGTATTATAACGAATCCAGTCACCCAGATTGATATACCGGCTGCCGGCTGTATTCAATAAAAAATCGATGGGCAGGTGGCGATGACCGAAGATCAGAAAGTCAAAGTGCTGTACCTGCAGCACTTCCCGGGAATAAATGATCAGCCATTCTTTGTCTTCCCCAAGGAATTGGGCGTCCGAGGAGCCGGTAACCGCCCTGCTGCGGCGGCTAAGCCAGCCGGCAATGCCCACACCAACGGCCGGCGGCAGAATACCGAACAACCATTGGCAGATCTTATTGCGAAAGATCTTTTTCATAAACTTATATCCATGGTCGCCTGGCCCCAATCCATCCCCATGTCCGATCAGCATTTTCTTTCCGTTGTATTCAAACACCTGGGGTTCGTGGTAGACGGGAATATTCAGCTCTTCTTCAAAATAACCGCTCATCCACATATCGTGGTTGCCGGTAAAAAAGTGGATGGGTATGCCGGAATCCGTTATCTCCGCCATTTTTCCCAGGATGCGGATGAATCCCTTGGGAACGACGGTCCGGTATTCATACCAAAAGTCAAAGAGGTCCCCGACGATAAAGATCACGGCCGCATCCTGTCGTATCTTTTCGAGGAAGGCGACGATGCGTCGTTCGCGCTCCAGGCTGGCGGCGTGATCAGGTGCACCCAGGTGAAAATCGGAGAGGAAGTAGACTTTTTTTCCGGGAAGGATTTGCATTGCGCAAATATAGTTATTCGGGGATTAACGTACCACGGGTCCATTGCCCGCGTCAAGTCAACGATCCACCAGGAAAAGGTATACCTGTTTGGGTCCGTGGACGCCGACAACCAGGGTCTTTTCGATATCGGCCGTGCGGCTGGGACCAGTGGCAAAGGTCATCAGGGAAGGCAGTTGCTGGTGGTATTTTTCTTTCAGCGCCACCAATCCATCCCGCACGTCATAGACCAGCTGATCCGTATAGGCGATGCAAATATGTATCGGGGCATATACGCTGACCGTGCGGCCACTGGGGCTGGCCGAGCTAAGGATGATACTACCGGTGCGGGCTACCAGTCCTTCACAGCTGGTGATCGCGGCGTCACAGTCGCCGAGTTCGGCAGAGGCGAAATTGTCGAAGCCATGCGTCTTCAGCGTCGCCCGGATCTTTTCCTCGCGGCAGTATAGTTTTTTCCAACCCTGGCTGACAGCGAGGGCATTCAGCTGGGCCACCAACTCGGGATGGTCCGTACAAAAAACGAATTTGCCCAGCAATTTGGTAAACTGCTCGGCGAATTCAATGCCAAGGTCCTGGGTGGAAGGTTGGAAAACAGAAGCGCTTCCCTCACTTTGAGGAAAAGGAATAGGCGTTGATTCACTCAACGCCTTCCTTATCTTTTTTAATATATTCTCTTTTGCAGAACTTACGTTCATATTATTTTACTTCTTCGGTAGCAGGAGGAATGACAACCGCCGGGGGCACGCCATTGCTCTCGCCATGCTCTGTGACATCCAGGGCCCTCTTTTCTTCATAGGGGCGCTTACCGATGAGGGCTTCGACGTCGCTCTGGAAGAGAACCTCTTTTTCCAGCAGCGCTTCGGCCAACAGTTTAACCTCCCGGTTCTTTTTCGTCAGCAGTTCCTTAGTCGCATCATATGCCTTATCGATCAGGTTGCGAACCTCTTCATCGATGATCTTGGAGGTCTCTTCCGAATAGGGCTTGGTGAAAGAATTCTCCGTTTGCGGGTCATAGAAGCTGACGTTTCCGACCTTATCGTTCATGCCATAGACCGTCACCATGGAATAAGCGATACGGGTGATCTGTTGCAGGTCGTTCTGGGCGCCTGTCGAGATCTTACCAAAGTTGAGATCTTCGCTGGCCCGTCCTCCGAGTGTCATACAGATCTGGTCAAACAACTGGTCGGTATTGTACAGATATTGTTCTTTCGGTGTGTACTGCGCATAGCCGAGGGCTGCAACGCCGCGGGGCACGATCGTAACCTTCAGCAAGGGATAGGCATGCTCCAGATACCAGCCGCAGATGGCGTGACCGGCTTCGTGATATGCGATGATCTTTTTTTCGTCCGGAGAGATGATCTTGTTCTTCTTCTCCAAACCTCCGATGACCCTGTCGACCGCATCCTGGAAGTCTTCCATTTCCACATTATCCTTCCCTTTACGGGCAGCGATAAGAGCTGCTTCGTTGCATACATTGGCGATATCCGCACCGGCAAAACCTGGTGTTTGTTCGGCCAGTTTATGGATATCGAGTTTGCTCGAGATCTTTATCGGCTTAAGGTGTACTTTAAAGATGGCTTCACGACCTTTCAGATCGGGTTTGTCGATGGATATCTGCCGGTCGAAACGGCCGGGACGCAGCAGGGCGGTATCGAGTACATCCGGGCGGTTGGTGGCAGCCAGTACGATGATGCCGCTGTCGCCGCCAAAGCCGTCCATTTCCACGAGCAGCTGGTTGAGCGTGCTTTCCCGCTCGTCATTGCTCATGATGGCATTTTTACCGCGGGCGCGACCGATGGCGTCGATTTCATCGATGAAAATGACACAGGGTGCTTTTTCCCGGGCCTGTTTGAACAGATCGCGTACCCTGCTGGCGCCTACCCCCACGAACAGCTCGACAAAGTCAGAACCACTCATAGAGAAAAAGGGCACCTGGGCTTCTCCTGCCATGGCCTTTGCCAGCAGGGTCTTACCGGTTCCGGGAGGACCTACCAGCAACGCGCCTTTGGGGATCTTTCCGCCCAGCGCGGTGTATTTTTTGGGATTCTTTAAGAAATCGACTATCTCCATCACCTCAACCTTGGCTTCATCCAGCCCTGCAACATCATTGAAGGTAATGGTAACCTTGGTACCCTTATCGAACAATGTCGCCTTTGACTTCCCGATATTAAAGATCCCTCCCGGACCGCCTGCACCGGCCTGTCCGCCCATTTTCCGCATCAGCATGACCCAGATGAGGACAATGATCAGCAGAGGCAATAGAAAGTTTAACAGCGGTCCGAACCATTCCCCTTCCGGTTTGGAATTGACAGGTATTTCCAGTTGCGGATTCCGTGCAAAAATATCCCGCAGCATTTTTTCATAGTCCTTGACATCCGTCACCCTGAATTCAAACTGGGGACCTTCCTTGCCGATGCCGCCTGGCCACGAATTCTTACTGCTGTACTTGTTGTAATAAGGTTTGGAAAGGCTATCTTTTTTGATATAAACCCTTACTAATTGCTTGTTCGATATCAGGTCGATCTTTTCGACGTCTCCATTAGCCAGCATGGATTTGCGGAAATCCAACTCGTCTATCTGGTGCGCATCGGGTGAGAATGATCCAAATAAGTTAAAACCGATCAATACAGCCGCAATGATACCCCAGATCCAATAGATGCTGAACTTCGGTCCCTTTCTCTGACCATTGTCATCATCTCCCCTGGGTCTGAACCGCGGAAAGTTGTTTTTATCGTTTTGTTTCAAATCGTCTTGTGGCATTTTTTATTTATCCGTGTTGTTTTTTCAAATAATGAATATCAAATAATAAAACTTATCCCGTGAAAATGTTCGGGAAAACCCCTGAAACGGCAAAATATACTGTTAAATTGTCGGTTCAAGGCGTTTTCTACCCCTCGTGCTTTTCCTGGGGAGCATCGCTCCACATATCTTCCAGTTTGTAAAAACGGCGATTTTCCGGCAGCATGACATGGACCACTACATTTACATAATCGATCAGTACCCATTGAAGGGTTTGTCTGCCTTCGTGTTTATAGGGGAGTTCATCGCAATTCTTCCTCACTTCTTCTTCCACTGAATCGGCTATTGCTTTTACCTGGGTGGTACTACCCGCCTCACAGACGACAAAAAAGTCTGCTACGGCTTCCGGTATCTTTCGTAAGTCAAGTGAAACAATATTCTCACCTTTCTTCTCCTGTATAGCTTTGATAATGGTTTTAAAAATTTTCGAATTCCTCGTCAACCGAACTACACTGCGTTTACGGGTAGCTAATATAGAAAGCTGTTCCAATAATCAAAACGTTTTTATGAACAAATTATATTAATCGAAAGCAAATCAAAATATTGTGAGAAACCGGGTTTAATTTTGCGTTCTACCAAAAATAGTAATCTTTTGGCGATCGGTCACGCTTTTATTGAATTAGAATCGGTGGATAGTACCAACAACTATGCCATGGCAAGGGCGGCAACTGGCGAGGCCCGGCACGGAACGCTGTTTTTTGCCTACGACCAATGGGCAGGCAAGGGACAGCGGGGACGCAACTGGACCAGCACCCCGGGCGAAAACATTGTCCTTAGCGCTGTATTAGAGCCAGTTGCATTTCATCCTTCGCAGGCTTTTACCCTCAGCGTCTGTGTCGCCCTGGCCTGTTACGACCTCTTCAGCTCTTATGCAGGACCAGATGCCACTTCGATCAAATGGCCCAACGATCTGTATTGGAATGACAGAAAGGCAGGAGGTATCCTTATAGAGAACCATTTCCAGGGCGACCGCTGGCCGCTGGCCATTGTAGGAATGGGGATCAATATCAATCAGGTGTTGTTTCCGGCAATCGCACGGAACCCCGTCTCCTTACGGCAGATCACCGGGCGGACCTTTTCCGCGGTGGAACTGGCCCGGGAGCTGGGGGTTTGTTTAAACCGTCGTTATGGGGCTTTATCCGCCGGAGAAGGTTCCTCCCAACTGGAGGAATATAATACCCGCCTTTACCGGCGGGGGCAGTCCGTCCGGCTAAAAAAGGACAGCGCCGTCTTCGAGACCATGATCCTCGGCGTATCGCCGCAGGGATTATTGCTCACCCGGGACGTATTGGAGCGGCAGTTTGCCTTCGGCGAAGTGGAATGGGTCATCCCGGAAGCTCCTTCCGGACCAGCCGGCGATCGGGCCCGCTAGAGATCCTTCCAGGCCTTGACGATCTCCTCCGCATGCATCTTGCTCTTCGGCTTTAGAAATATCTTGCGGATGATCCCTTTTTCGTCGATGAGAAAGGTGGTCCGGTGCAAACCCATATACTTGCGGCCATAGAGCAGCTTTTCACCCCACACTCCGTATTTGTCGATGATGGTATGTTCCATATCGGCTATCAGCGGAAAGGGCAGGTCGAATTTCGTCTCAAATTTCTTATGGCTCTTCTCGTCGTCAGGGCTGATACCGACGACGGCAAAACCCTCTTTTTTAAGTAGCCCGATATTATCCCGGAGATTGCAGGCCTGGACCGTACAGGTGGGCGTATCGTCCTGGGGATAGAAATAAAGGGCGAGTTTTTTTCCCTTGTAGTCTGCGAGCGCGATCTTTTTTCCGTTGGCGTCTTTACCGGCAAAGGCCGGGGCCTTGTCTCCTTCCTGCAGATGGGTCATATCCTATGTTTGTGCGACGGACCAGGTGTCCGCTCAGCGGGTGAAATGATATTCTTTTACTGTTCTGTTGCCGGCGACATCCTCTACGGACACTTTTAGCGTATGGCTGCCCGGCGGGCAGTGCTGATCGAATTTATAGATATGGGCCAGGCCTTTGTCATTGGTAAAACAAAGCCAGGCGCCGTCCAGTTCGGCCCGGAAATTACTGGTGGCGGAAAGATTGTCTTTTACCCAAAAGGCGATACGCACAGCCTTGCCGATATTAGCTCCTTCCAGCTGTCCTACGGGCGTTATCACCGGCGGGATCGTATCATTCACCAGCTGGAAATTCCCGAATTCCCGGAAACGAGCGGAGGCCCAGCCATTCTGCCATTCCGGCCGCAACACGTCCTTTTTTTCGCCATGGAAGCGGACCATGACGATGTGTGCGGTAGAGAATGAATCGGGTGCAACCGGCCGCAAGGTAACGGAAGGCCGTAAACGAACCAGGACAGGCTGCAACAAAGGTATCCAGGTAGCGCCGATGGTATGGGCCGCCGACACGGCTCCCGGCAGGGAAAGACCCGATCCCGGATATCCGGCTACGGTAGAGGCGATCGACACAGAGTCATAAAGACTATTTTCACCCAGATAGAAGGCGCAGTCTTCCATCTCTACTCCATCGACCATGCCGGGATAGAATCTCTTGCCGGCGGCCTCCGTAGGATGGGCCGGGCTTCCGGCCGGGACCGCCGCCGCATTTGCCGGAGGCTGGTATTGCACCCGGAATGTCAACGAAGAAGAATTGCCGTAAGTATCTTTAATCCCGATGCGGATGGTATGCGGCTGACCGTCGCCTAACCCGATAACCCCATTGGAAGGCCGGTCGGCCGGCGATGCATAGATAGTGGGAGCAGGATATCCCGGCAGCAGCGAGAGATGTTGCAGAAAGGGACCTCCTGTCGCACGGGTCCGGTAGTCGATATGCGCATTGATGTTGCGGGTGTTGTCATAGCTGATATTGTTCATTCGAAATCCGATGAGGAGCTGGTCATCGGCATAAAGCGCCGCCTCATAAATGCCATTGGGATTGGCAGAGCCGTTCTGGGTGTCGAAAGCAGAGATGGCAAAACTGACCCTGCTGGCAGACACGGTAAGTACAGCCGGAAGAATTGTCCAGGCAACTGTTTCCCCCACACGCTTCGTTTTCGACAATAATACTGGCAGTATATGCGGCGATTGTTCATAGATGCCCTGGTTACGGTCGTACCAGGCCAAACGGAGAAAAGATGGCGATGTATTGTCGGGTACAGGCAGACCGAATAGCAGGGGATTCTGGTTGACGTCGCCGGCCGTACGCCGGATCTCGAAATGCAGATGGGGGCCTTGCGAACCGCCGGTATTGCCGCTGTAGGCAATGAGATCGCCCTTTTTCACCGGGAATAAAGTGCCGGGTATCTCGAGGTCCACCTGCCAGGATTCGCGTTTATATTGCTGTTCGCTGACATAAGCCGCCAGGGCAGGGAAAAATTGATTGAGATGGCCATACACCGTGGTATAGCCGTTGGGATGACGGATGTATATAGCCTGACCAAATCCTGCAGGTTCGATCTCTACCCGGGCTACATAGCCATCCGCAGCCGCGAATACAGGCAGGTTCTCGCGGTGCTGGGTCCGGATATCGAGCCCCATGTGGTAGTGATTGGGGCGGAGCTCGCCGAAATTCGCTGCCAGACTCATCGGAACGGCGAGAGGGTTACGGAAATAGTCGCGGGGATAATCCGTTGCCGGGAATAATTGAGAGAAGGAAGAAAGGGAAGAAAGCAAACAGACAACTATGCAGAAATGTCTCATTATGCAAATGTATTTCATTTCGATCGGCAAATATTCCCATCGCGAGCCGGATATTCCGGTTTTGATACTATTTGGTGCTGCCTTTGACGAATCCGGGACAGGGGCTTTTCTCGTATATAACCATTGAAAAGTAAAGCTATTGTTAATAAAGGATTATAGATCAGCATCAGACCTCGTCCGCAAAAAAATACTACGAAAAGGGTAGGTTTTTTTTAAAGTTTGGTACAGCTTTTGGCTAACCATTCTTGTCTTAAGTAACAGGTGGGCTTCACCATCACAAATTGGCAGATATGAAAGGAATAAAAAACAAAATGGTCGTTTTTCTGGCAGTTACTGTCGGGGGAATGATAGGAATTATTAAAGGCGAAGAAGCTAAACAGAAATGGGTATTTCGATTGAAGAGCAAGTACGAAAATCGCAGGTTGATGGCCGAGCGTAAGTCTATTGCCCGCAAAGGTGGCGTCCTGTTGGACGATATCGAGCTGGCGGCTTACCACAACAACTGAACAAATGGCGAAAACGTCCTGGCAGACGGATATCGATACTGCCGGCGATGTGACACGCATTTGACGAATTGTCTTTCCCGTAAAGTTTTAGTTTATACAAATCCTGGTCTTCGACCGGGATTTTTTTTTAAGCGGACCACCAGGCCTGACTGGGGTAAATGGGGAGAAAATCCCGGCCGCATTTTAAAATTAATAGGGAAAATATACCCCGCTGACTTACCTTTGCACAATTTTATTTTTTTCCAACATGCCCAAAGATTCCTCTATTCGTAGTGTCCTGATCATCGGTTCAGGCCCCATTATTATCGGTCAAGCCTGTGAATTCGATTATTCAGGCACTCAGGCCTCCCGTAGTTTGCGGGAAGAAGGTGTCGAAGTCATTCTGATCAATAGTAACCCGGCCACCATCATGACGGATCCAATGATGGCGGATAAAGTCTATTTACTGCCCCTGACGGTGGAAAGCATCGAACAGATCCTGGAAGAGAACACTATCGATGCCGTATTGCCGACCATGGGCGGCCAGACGGCCTTAAACCTGGCCAAAGAAGCCGAAGACCTGGGCATATGGGAAAAATATGGGGTCCGGCTTATCGGGGTAGATATCAAGGCCATCGACAAAGCGGAAGATCGTGAGAAGTTTCGCCAGTGGATGATCCAGCTCGGTGTTCCGGTAGCTACGGCCAAGACCGCCAACTCCTTTCTGGAGGGTAAAGAATTTGCCCAGGACATCGGTTTTCCGCTGGTGATCCGGCCTTCTTTCACGCTGGGCGGCACCGGAGGTGGTTTCGTACATGGTAAGGAAGACCTGGACGAAGCCCTGAACAGGGGTTTACAGGCCTCTCCTATACACGAAGTGCTGGTGGAACAGGCCGTGCTGGGTTGGAAAGAATTCGAGCTGGAACTACTGCGTGACGCCAACAACAATGTCGTAATTATCTGTACTGTTGAGAACTTCGATCCCATGGGCGTACATACGGGCGACTCCATTACAGTAGCTCCGGCCATGACGCTGAGTGATTCGGCATTCCAGCTGATGCGTAATACCGCCATCATGATGATGCGCGATCTGGGCAATTTCGCGGGCGGCTGTAACGTACAGTTCGCTCTCAACCCGAAAACAGAAGAGATCATTGCCATCGAGATCAATCCCCGCGTAAGCCGTTCTTCGGCCCTCGCCTCCAAGGCAACGGGTTATCCCATCGCTAAGATAGCCGCCAAGCTGGCCCTGGGTTATAATCTCGACGAACTGAAGAACCAGATCACCAAGACCACCTCCGCTTATTTCGAGCCGGTACAGGACTATGTCATCGTGAAAATACCCCGCTGGAACTTTGACAAGTTCAAAGGCGCCAACGATACGCTGGGACTGCAGATGAAAAGCGTAGGAGAGGTAATGGCCATAGGCAGAAGTTTTACAGAGGCCGTTCAGAAAGCCTGTCAGAGCCTGGAGAATAACGCGGTAGGGCTCGGCTACTATGGCAAAAGCCTGATGCATGCCGAAGAGCTGCTGGAATATATCAAGACACCGAAATGGGACCGCATCTTCCGTATCAAAGACGCACTGATGGCGGGTATTTCGGTAGGTACTATTTCCAAAGCCACCAATGGCATCGATCGCTGGTTCCTCTATGAGATCCAGAAGATCGTCAACATGGAAAAAGAGCTGACGAAATATAAGATCGATACACTGCCCCTGGAAGTATTGCAGGAAGCGAAACGACAGGGATTCAGCGACGACCAGATCGTCAGGATCATGAATTCAGGCACCGAGGACGCATTGTACGAGCTTCGGAAGACCGCAGGCATCACCCGCGTTTATAAAATGGTAGACACCTGCTCGGCCGAGTTCGAAGCTAAAACTCCTTATTTCTATTCCACTTTTGAAGGCGGTCACGCCAACGAAAGCAAGGTCAGCGATAAAAAGAAGATCGTAGTGCTCGGGTCGGGGCCTAACCGCATCGGACAGGGCATCGAATTCGACTACTGCTGTGTGCACGGGCTGCTGGCCATAAAGGAATGCGGTTATGAAGCCATTATGGTCAACTGTAATCCCGAAACGGTTTCTACTGACTTCGATATTGCGGATAAACTCTATTTCGAACCTGTCTACTGGGAACACCTCTGGGAGATCATCGAACATGAGAGGCCGGAAGGGGTGATCGTACAGCTGGGCGGACAGACGGCGTTGAAGCTGGCGGAAAGACTGCATGCCAAAGGCATTAAGATCATCGGCACCTCTTTTGACAGCATGGATATCGCGGAGGACCGTGGGCGTTTCAGTGATATGCTGAAAGACCTCAATATCCCCTACCCGGACTATGGTACTGCCTATGATGTGGACGAGGCCGTCCAGGTGGCCAACCGTGTAGGATATCCGGTGCTGGTACGCCCCAGCTATGTATTGGGCGGACAACGTATGCGCATCGTCATCAACGACGACGAGGTAGAAGCAGCCGTCGTAAGCCTGCTGAAACATATTCCCGGTAATAAGATCCTCATCGATCACTTTCTCGATCGTTGTCAGGAAGCAGAAGTGGACGCCATTTTCGACGGAGAGAACTTCCACGTGATGGGAGTGATGGAACACATCGAACCCGCGGGTATCCACAGCGGTGACAGCAATGCCGTGCTGCCCTTCTTCAATCTTTCTCCCATGGTGGCTACGACGATGGAGCACTATGCCGAAAAGATCGCCAGGGCGCTTAATATTAAGGGACTCATCAATATCCAGTTTGCCATAAAGGACAGCAAGGTCTATGTCATCGAAGCCAATCCGAGGGCTTCCCGGACGACGCCTTTCATTGCCAAAGCCTACCAGATACCCTATCTCAACATCGCTACCAAGATCATGATCGGCTCCCATAAGCTGACTGATTTTACCTTTGAGAAGAAACTGGAAGGTTTCGCCATAAAGGAACCGGTGTTCAGCTTTAACAAATTCCCGGGTGTCAACAAAGAGCTTGGCCCCGAGATGAAGTCTACGGGAGAGGCGATACGGTTTATCAAAAACCTTCGGGACCCTTATTTCCGGCAATTGTATAAGGACCGCAGCATGTACCTGAGCAAATAAGGGTAATAATCATATTCTTAAAAAAATACGGGCCGGAAGACTATTCTTCCGGCCCGTTGTTTGCAGGGAAAAAGGTGATCAAAAATTAGCACTTATGAAACCGAGCCTCAAGCGAACCCTCTTCGTAGCCCTCTGCATGAGCCTGTTCTCCGCCAGCATGGCGCAACTAAAAGCCAAGGTAAAATGTCCCGATTTCTATATAGATGTACTCGATGGCACCGTCAATGGCCTCAAACCCAGTCATACGCCAAATGAGATAAAAGAAAAATTTCCCTGTTTTACCAGCACGGAAGAAGAGAGTGAAAGCGCGAAATGCGGCGGCGGCATTTATTTCAAGGACAAGGACATTTCTTTTTATACCAGGCGGAAATATGTCGAGGTAGGTCCGAAATTCCAGGGCAAAACCAGCATGCTTTTACTGGGCACCAAACGTAACAGTCTTTTCAGATCATTGGGCAATCCCAAGATAAAAGACGATCTGTGGGATGCATTTGAAATGCAGTACGGCACCCTCGTATTGCATTATGATGTAGCCGGCCCGGCCGGCAAGGTCAAATTCTTCCAATTTAGTACGCTCGGAACAGACCAGCTGAGTCTTTGTGAATAATAGCTTCCGACACTGTTAAATGCAGACAAACAACAGTGTCTGTGCATAGGCGTTATTTCACCAGCGGAAGTTTTTCACAAACCAGCGGGAAAGCCAGGTGGAACCAGCTGGTGAATTTATCCGGATATAATTCCAGATCGGCCCGGATAGTATCAAGAGATTGATAACAGTAGTCACTTACCTCTCCCCTGTCGGGGTGAATGGTCTGGTCATATACCCCGGTAAAAACATGATCGAATTCGAATTCGGTCAATCCATTTTCAAACTCCGACTTATACGTGAAGTCAAATATCTTTTTCAGGGAAGTGGTAAAACCCAACTCTTCGCGTAGCCGGCGTAAAGCGGCTTCACCCGTATCTTCACCAGGCCGGGGGTGACTACAGCAGGCGTTGGTCCACAAACCCGCGCTGTGGTATTTTCCCAGGGCCCGCTGCTGCAATAACATATCTCCTTTACTATTAAAGATGAACACGCTGAAGGCTCTATGCAAAAGGGCTTTCCGATGGGCTTCTATCTTTTCCATCGTGCCCAGCGGGGTATCGTTTTCGTTGACCAGTATAACTTCTTCCTGCATCAATTAGATTAGAAACGCTGAATTTGTGTTTTTAACAGCTTGCGGGCAAAGTGGATGCGGCTCTTGATCGTTCCCAATGGCTCCTGCAGCATCTCAGCTATTTCATGATATTTAAACCCGTCGAAATATAACAGGAAAGGGTTACGAAATATTTCCGGCAGCTTGTGAATAGCAGCCTGAATATCTTTTACCCGGAGATTGCTTTCAACGGATCCCGGAATGGCCATCTGCGCGGAATTCAGCAGGAATTCGTTGGGGGTACTGTCAAAGATGGTATTTTGTTTGGCTTTACGGCGGTAATTATTGATAAAAATGTTCCGCATTATGGTGTAAAGCCATGCCTTGATATTAGTACCTACATTATATTTATCCTTATTAGCTAATGCGCGGAATAGTGTCTCCTGGAAAAGGTCTTTTGCTGCTTCGGAATCACGGGTCAGCGTGATGGCAAACGGCTTTAAGAACTCTGCGTTGTTAACCAAAAGCTGGTTGAATTCTACTGTAGCCATAGTGTAAAAATTGTTTAATGATCTTCTATTCAAATTTAAACATTTAAGAACATCGATTCAAAATTATGTGACCTGTGGTTTAGTTAAAAAACCAAAAATCTGATAATCAATCGATTGTACTTTTGGGTGTTTTGATTCTTGTGCCATGCTATTATTCTTTTTTCTTTACATGCAAAAAAGGGGCCTGCCAGAAATTGGTGCCAGAAAGACAGCGGGAGGGGAAAGATGTCAGGGAGGTGTCAAAGCGGCGGGGTTTCGGCGTGGCGGCCGCTCGGCTCTTACAGCGTCGCGATAAATTCCAGTACCTCGGCGATCGACCGGCGGAAATCGACCCCCGGAGGTATCTTGCGCAAATGCCTGCGCGCCAGCTCGCCGGATATGACAAACGGCGCCGTAAAATGACGGGTCGCCTGCACAAGGAATTTCTCGAAGTTGAAGCTGCCGGCAATGCCGGTAAGATGCGAATAGACGTAGTCAGGAGTCTTGTGGCGGCATACAAATTCCACATCCTTCAATGGCACGTCCGCACCCAGATAGAGGACCCTGACGCCATGCGTTTTTAGCAGGTAGTATACGTATAACAAGCCCAGTTCATGGTATTCCCCTTCGGGGAGAAAAAGCAGCACGGTCTTATTCGTGCGCCTGTGCGTCATCGACCCTTCGATGCCGACGATCAGCTTTTGCCGGATGATATGCATCACCAGGTGTTCCTGCGCCGGATTAATGTGATTGGTCATCCATAAGATGCCGATGCGGTGGAGAAAAGGAAAAATGATCTGGATAATAGCCCGGTCGATGCCTTTTGTCAGAATAAACCCGTCGAGGACCTTTTCAAAACATTCGATCTCGAGATCGATCATATACGCAATGAGGTCGTTGACCAGCCTTTCCTGCTGAGCCTCTCTGTCCGACAGGGAAATGATCTTGTTTTTCAGCTCCTCCCCGGTCATCTTGTCAATGTGGGAGATCTTGTACCCATATTTGTTCAGCAGGGAAATATTGAGAATGGTCTTTAGCTCCTGGTTGCAGTAATACCGGATATTGGTGTCTGTCCGATTGGGTTTCAGGAAATTATATCGTTGTTCCCATATCCGGATGGTATGGGCCTTGATCCCCGAAAGATTTTCCAGATCCTTTATGGTAAAGACGTTCATGCCGGTTTATTACAATATACGCAGATTTTTGTTGAAGAGTTGGCGGTGCATATTTAAACTTTTGGGGAAGCCGGCTGACATAGAAGGAGCGGCGCAGCCGGGTTAAAGCAAGCTGGAATTACGGATCAATCCGGCATCCACCAGCCGTTGGACCTTACTGAATATACGGGGAGAAGTGCTGAGCACTTCCAGGTGCCTGTCATGGTGCATATCGGAACCGAGGAAGTCGACGTATTTCTTTTTTACCAGCCAGTCTGCCAACTGCTGGGATCCCGGACCATAATATCCCCGGAAAGACAGCAAATTCAATTGGAACAGACAGCCGGCATCCTTCAATTGGTCATACCAGCCTTTATTGGCGCCAAAATACAAATACCTCTCGGGGTGCGCCAGCACCGGCTGGTACCCTTTTACCTGCATCTCAAAAAGCAGCTCCATCAGGTTGATAGCCGGCACTGCAAAGGAAAGCTCTACCAGGACCAGGTTGTCTTTCAGCGTAAGAAACTGGTGCCCTTCCGACAGCATGCGATAAAAATGGTCATCCATCAGGTATTCGGCTGCTGCATGAAATTGGACATCGATATCCAGGCGCCGGATCTCTTCCTCGACAGCCGCCTGGCCGGCGCGAATGATCTTCGGCGTATTGGGATAAATGTCGCCATTGATATGCGGCGTGGTAATGATCTTCCTGTAACCCAGGTTGATCAAACCCTGGATCAGCCGGATAGATGATTCCAGATCCTTTACCCCATCGTCGATCCCTGGGATAAGGTGGGAATGCATATCACAGGCAAGGGCGGTAAAGTTGTCGGGGGTATCCGGCGACCGTTTTTTAAAAAAGGAGAACAAGGACTATTGTTAGTTTTCTTTTTTGAAGTCTTCGTAGACACGCCGAAGCCCTTCTTCCAGACTAATGGACGCCTTCCAGCCAAAGCTATGCAATTTGGAAACATCCATCAGCTTTCGTGGGGTGCCATCGGGTTTGCTCATATCATGCTCAATGGCGCCTTCATATCCCACGATCTTTTTTATCAGCAGCGCCAGCTGTTCGATCTCCAGGTCTTCGCCCACTCCTACATTTACCAGGCCTGATTCATTATAGTTCTGCATCAGAAAAAAACAGGCATCGGCAAGGTCATCTGCATGCAGGAACTCACGACGGGGTTTACCAGAACCCCATAAGGTGACGGCCGCAGAACCGTTTTTCTTCGCCTCATGAAACTTCCGGATCAGAGCCGGCAGAACATGACTGCTGTTGAGGTCATAATTGTCATTCGGGCCATACAGATTAGTGGGCATCACCGAAATAAAATTAGCCCCGTATTGCGAGCGATAGGCATCGCACAATTTGATCCCGGCTATTTTTGCAATGGCATATGGTTCGTTGGTGTATTCCAGCGGCCCGGTGAGCAGGTATTCTTCTTTCAGCGGTTGCGGGGCCAGTTTAGGATAGATACAGGAAGACCCAAGGAACATCAGCTTTTTCACGCCGGAACGGTAAGCTGCATCAATGGTATTGCTCTGGATCATGAGGTTGTCATACAGGAACTCCCCCCTATAAATATTATTGGCCATGATGCCGCCGACCTTGGCCGCGGCAAGAAATACATGATCCGGTCGTTCTTTTTCAAAAAAGGCATGTACGGCTGGCTGATCTTTCAGATCCAGCTGGGAAGAGGTACGGGTCACGATATTGTTAAATCCTTCCTTCTGTAATTTGCGCGCTATAGCAGAACCGACCATCCCACGATGGCCGGCGATATATATTTTGTCTCCTGGTTGCATACTTATTCGTACTGGTTCTTAATATAAAATCCTGAATCCTTTAAAATCCTTTCTTTTCTAAATAACTGAACGTCTGCGTCTACCATTTCCTTAACCAGCATGGGCAGGTCATAGTTCGGTTTCCATCCCAGCTTTTGCTGCGCCTTGGTGGGGTCGCCGATAAGGAGGTCCACCTCGGTAGGACGATAATACCGGGCGTCAACAGCCACGACTTCCTTACCCACTTCAACGATAAAATCAGGGTTGGTGCTGGCGGTGACGATGCCCACTTCCTTTTCAGCCTTCCCCTTGAATTCCAGCTCTATACCCAATTCGGCAAAAGCCATGCGGACAAAGTCGCGTACAGGCGTCGTCACGCCGGTAGCGATGACATAATCCTCGGGTTCGGGCTGCTGCAAGATACGCCACATTGCCTCAACATAATCCTTGGCATGCCCCCAGTCGCGTCTGGCGTCCAGGTTGCCAAGATATATCTTATCCTGCAGTCCAAGGCCAATTTTCGCTACGCCCCGGGTTATTTTACGGGTAACAAAGGTCTCGCCCCTTAGCGGAGATTCATGGTTGAAGAGTATCCCGTTGGTGGCATACATCCCATAGGCTTCACGATAGTTGACGGTGATCCAATAGGCATATAATTTGGCCACCGCGTAGGGCGACCGGGGATAGAAAGGCGTCGTTTCGCTCTGGGGAACGGCCTGAACCAGCCCGTACAGTTCGGAAGTGGATGCCTGGTAAACCTTTGTCTTTTTCGTCAGACCCAGCAGGCGGATGGCTTCCAGGATGCGAAGAGTGCCAATGCCATCTGCATTAGCCGTATATTCCGGCATGTCGAAGCTGACATGCACATGGCTCATAGCCGCCAGATTATAGATCTCGTCCGGTTGAGTTTCCTGGATAATACGAATAAGATTGGTGGAATCGGTCAAATCCCCATAGTGTAGATGATATTTCACACTGGTTTCGTGGGGGTCCTGATAGAGATGGTCGATCCTGTCGGTATTGAAAAGCGAACTGCGCCTTTTTATACCATGGACGATATATCCCTTTTTCAACAATAATTCACTTAAATAAGCTCCATCCTGTCCAGTGACGCCCGTTATCAATGCTACTTTTGCCATAAAGTCTGTTACTTGATTAAAAATTGATGAATTTTTCGAAGCGGTTTTAAATACAACGTAAAAAAATAAGGCTTTAAGTCATTCAACTTCCATGCCAGACGATCTTCTTTATTGGCTCGCAATCTGTTTCTTATAGTGGCGTTGCTCATACCCCCCGCCCGCATCTTGACGATGACCCGCGGCAGATAATGCACTGAGGCTTCCTTCTTTAGCAGGATACGCAGCATCAATTCGTAGTCCGCAGCCGAGCGAAGTTCGAGATTGAATAACCCCGCCTGATCATATATTTCTTTCCGGACAAAAAAAGTGGGATGAGGAGGCATCCAGCCATAATAAAATTTCTTCTTTTTAAACCCCCCGGATCTCCAGGTACGCTGTACGCGGTTGAGGTCATCCGCATAAACATACTGAAGATCAGCATAAACTGTCATTACGGCCGGGTCTTTGAATGCCTGCATTACGGCAGACAATACGCCCTTATCGGTATAGATATCGTCCGAATTGAGTATTCCTACTACCTCGCCCGAAGCAAGGAGGATCCCTTTATTCATCGCGTCGTAGATGCCCTTGTCTTTTTCGGAAATGAGCTTTGCTACATGCGAAAAACTGCGGACTATATCCAGCGTGTCATCTGTCGAACCTCCATCAACTATAATATGCTCAATATCCGGGTAGTCCTGGTCCCGGATGCAGGTGAGCGTATCTTTTAACGTAGTGGAACTATTGTACGTAGCTGTGATGACCGATATCTTCATGTGCTACCGTGTGATGACGCAATTTTCGAGAACGAGCATGTCCATGCTGGTCCGTAAGAAACATTCCAAAGCCTGTTCCGGCGAATTTACGATCGGCTCATTCTCATTGAAGGAGGTATTCAGCAAGATGGGAACGCCGGTTTTCTTGCGAAACGCCTCGATCAGCTGATAATAACGCGGGCTGACCGCACTGTCCACAGACTGAAGCCTGCCGCTGCCATCGGCATGGGTAACGGCCGGGATCTGGGCCCTTTTTTCCTGCCGGATAGGAAATACCTTTTCCATAAAAGGCACGACATCGGTGACTTCAAAATATTCGGGAACATATTCTTTAAGGATCGAAGGCGCAAAGGGCCGGAAACTTTCCCGCCTTTTGATCTTGCTGTTCAGCAGATCTTTTGCGTCCTGACGCCGGGGGTCTGCAAGGATCGAGCGGGCGCCAAGCGCGCGGGGACCGAATTCGGCCCGTCCGTTAAACCAGCCGATAACACCGGCATCAATGAGACGGTCGGCGACTTTTTCGTATAATTCGGCATCCGGATATCGTTGATAGGAGATATTCCGGGACTGAAGATAGGCCTCGATCTCTTCATTTGTAAAGCGGCTGCCCGTGTATGCCGACCAGACCGGCGCGGCACGGGGCTGATCCAGGAGATGATTGTGTACATACAAGGCTGCCCCCATCGAAATGCCGGCGTCATGCCCGGCAGATGGAATATATACATTCCGGAAAGGCGTATTACGGGTGAGCTTGCCGTTGGCTACCGAATTCTGAGCTACACCGCCTGCGATACAGACGTTTTCGAGACCGGTCCTTTTATGCAGATGACCTAAAATATGAAAGATCAGCTCTTCGGTGATACGCTGAACGGATGCGGCCATGTCTTTATGGTACTGGGTCAGCGGCTCTTCTTTTTTACGAACCGGGCCAAACTTTTCCTGCATATATTCCGAGAACAGGGGCGCTACTACGGGAATATGATCTTCACCATAGGAAACAATGCCGCTTTTTGCAGAACGGAAATATTTAAGATTCAGTTTAAAAAGGCCATTGGGCAAAAAAATAAGTACATCGCGTAAACGGTCTGTGTACTCCGGCTTTCCATAAGGAGCGAGACCCATTACCTTGTATTCGTCTCCATAGTGAGGGAAACCAAGCAACTGGGTAAAGGCCGTATAAAAAAGACCGACGCTATGCGGAAAGTCTACGGAGTCGAGAACCCGTATCTTGTTTCCTTTTCCGATGCCGATCATCGTGGTCGTAAAGTCGCCGGAACCATCGATGGACAGCAAGGCAGATTCCTCAAAAGGAGAGGCAAAAAAGGCGGACGCGAGGTGGCTGCGGTGGTGTTCCACCTGGTGGATCTTTTTTTTCAGGGCCTGTGTATTCAGCTGCGGATCGATAGCCGCAAATTCTTCTTCCAGTGAGGAAACTTTTTTTGCGTTGTGCAATCTGTCTTTTACAGCGCTGAAACCCCCACCGGGATTTTGGGCAAGAAAAAGGATCTTTTTTCCCAGTTTCGCATAGGGATCCCGCCCTATCGCGATATGGTCTATTTCAGCCAGTGTGACTCCCGCTTCCCGCAGACAAAATTCAATGGCCTGGGACGGGAATCCGGCCCAGTGCTTTACCCGGCGAAAACGTTCTTCCTCTGTAGCAGCGATCATTTTTCCGTCTTTGAAAATAGCGGCCGATGAGTCGGCATGATAAGCGTTGAGCCCTAAAATGTACATTTAGCTAAAAAGTTTTAAATATTCTTCTTTCCAATTCAGTTGCGCCAGATAATCCTCCATATACTTGCGGGTAGCCTGGCACCATTCCGTATATTCCTGTTGCCCGAATCCTGCGGCCTGCTCGATAGCCTGACGAAAAGCATCCGGCTGGTCGAGGGGAAGGTCCCATCCGGCCCTCCTGGAGATCAGGTTGCGCCAGGGCGTCTGATCACTGATGAGTACCGGTTTACCCAGGGTCAGGGCCTCAAAGATCGCATGGCCGAAATTCTCCCCGCGGGTCGGCAGCACAAAAATATGATGCCGGGCAGTGATATCAGGCAATTGATCGTTAGGTATCTCTCCGGCATAGGTTACACTGATATTCGCCGGTAAGGTACGGACCATTTCTTCGCAAAGCTGCCAGAAATTTTGGTCTTCGAGACTTCCGACTATCGTCAGGCGTACATCTGCGGTAACGTCTTTAAGGACATTAAGCAGGTAGTCCGGGTTTTTTATCGGGTGTACGCGTCCAATAAAGATGAGAGACAGATCTCCCTTTTTCTTCTCGGTAATGACAGGCTGAGCCGGCAACCCTGCGGGAAAATTGGGGATCTGCTTTACCCGCGTCGCCGGACCAAAATACCGCCGGACGTCATTTACTTCGGTTTCATCCGAAGCAAGGAAATATATCCGCTTTGAAAATCCTAAGAAACGAAAACTGTTCAAAAAAATTTTCTTCTTGCCCGGTTTGAATTGAACAGCGCTGGACCGCAACATTCCCCGCGGCGACAGGATGATCTTTCCCTTCCATCTCCGCAACGTACTTATCAGCAGCGGAAAGATGGTAAATTTCAGGGAAAACATGCTATTGAGGTAAATATAGTCCGGAGCGATAGCCTTCAGTTCGCGGCGAATAGTCCGCCAATCCTGTTGTTCCGGTGACCCGTAAAACACTTTTTCCCCCAGGGCCCCGATGATCCATTGGTTGACAGGAATGCCTTCATATGGCTCCGGCGCATTCAGATCCCTGTCGGACGTGAACACATATACCTCGTAATCGCCCTGCATGTGATACACAAAATTGACACAGGAACGGATGGGCCCGCCCGCCTTGTAGCCAGGAGCATACCAGTCTGCAAAAAGCAATATTTTCTTTTTCATCGACATGACTATAACGCGTCAAAGGACAGGCCCCTTCCCAATGACCCAAGGCTCACCCGGGAAATGTAAATGTTACTGACCCCGTCGGGAAGATCGGTGTATAACACGGGTCTGCTATCCCGTGTAGGGGCCGTCTGCGTATCCAGGAATTTATTGAGGTCATTGATGTGCTGCAACCGGTCGTCGATACAGGTGATCACCCGGCAGGCCGGGTCGTTCTTCCTGAAACATTGCGCATTGCAACCCAGGAAGGCTGCCTTATAGGTCGCTCCTTTTTCCAGAAATGCCAGTGGATCCATTTTATGATAGAAATGGATATTCCAGACCAGCAGGTTCAGCTGGGGATTGTCGGACATTGCCGTCAGGGCTCCCTGGAGATACATATTCATAAAACTAATGGACCCGTTGAATTTTCCAATATTCACTGTAGTCGTGCTATCCCCTTTATAAGGAGCGATCATGGCGTCATCGATGCAGATGGTCCCGGAGCCGGATATTTCCAGTGGTGTGTGATCGAGCCCCTCCCACCAACAGTCTTTTGCTATGAATCGGGCATTCTGCTGCACGAAAAGATGGGCGAACTGTCCGCCATAACAAACAACGCTGGAAGTTCCTTTCTCCTGCTGTATCAGAGATCCGCCCGCGATATAGTTACCGGTGGAAAAAAAGGAATTATCTTTTTGTACATACAGGTAATTCATGTTCCGTACGAACAGGGATGTGTCTACCCCCGGAGAATAGACCTGGTCGATATGAACTTCCGACCGGGGTTGATCGACATTTTTGAAAATGATTCCGGCAAACTGACCTTTCCCCACTGCACTCCCGAAATGGATATCTTTTATCGTGATATAACTGGGTCCATCTACCTCCAGCAAGGGTTTGTTCCGGAATAGGGCAAGATCCTTTTGCTGGATCATCGTGCTGTATAACCAGCCGTCGCCCACGAGCTGCATGTCGGCGCCTGCAGAAATTTTCAACGTCCTGTCGATGGCATACACCCCCATTCTAAAATGCACAACGGGTCTTTGCCCCTTCATCGCCGCGGCGGAATCCAGGATCGCCTGGATGCGGATGGCAGCAGCGCCCGGGAATACTTCGAAAACCTTTCGGACCCGTTGCGGCGGGGTAGGGTCCATCGAGGAAAGAAAGGCCAGCGTGTCTTCGTGAACGGCCTTTTCCACCCTGTCGGCAAAGGAGTATAGTTTATGCGGATCGACATCCAGCTTCACCGGCTGAGGATAGGCGTAGATGTTATGCAGCGAAAGCGCTTCATAGATACCGGGAAACCAGCTTCTGTTGTATACACTGAATTTATACGTTGTATCGATATTCCGGGTAAAGACATTTCCAAAAAGGGTGATCTTTCCCAGGTGATTGTGCCGGATCGGCACGTTATGGGGGGCAATCACCGTGTTATCCTGAAAGACCCTCTTAAAGGGGTTCGAACTGGCGCCTTCGTCAGAGGAAAAATCATTGGCATTTACCGAATAACAACCCCGGATGGAATTATAATAGCCGTGTTTGTTGTGTACGTCACTGACGGTCGATCCTGAGAAAAAACTCCGGTAGATATGATAGTTACCAAAGGCGCAACTAACTCCGTTGGCACATTGAAGGAAACGGCAATCCCATATCCAGTAGTCCAGGGCATTATAACCGGTGATCCCGATGCCGGAAAAAGTACAGTTATGAAAGATACACCGGCGTATCGTAACTTCTGAATCATTAGCGCCCGTGCCTGTTGCCGGGGTGGTTCCCCCGCTGATGCCCGTCCGGAATCCGCCGATGAACCAGTTATCGGAAATTTCTATATTTAGTGCGGCAAAGCTCTGGCTGAGATAGTTATTCCATTTATTTTTCCAATGCAAGCCGATGCCTTCCATACTGAGCTTTCCTCCTGCATCCCAGGTAAGCCGGCTGATCCGGAAATAGGCGGAACCATCCGCCCACAATGCGGTACTGCTATCTTTTCCTATCCATTTAATGATTGTTCTTGCCGGGTCCTCTCCTATTATGCTGACGCCAATTTTTCCTTGCAACCTAAGGGTAGATGAGATACAATACGTACCGGCGGGCAGATAAACTACCGTATATGCGCCAGACCCCATTCCGAAACCCTTGGGTGGCACGCTCAGATAATCGATGGCATTTTGCAACGCCTTTGTGTCATCGCTTTTTCCATTGCCTTTCGCGCCAAAACCATGTTTTACATTGGCCCAGCCATTAAAGGGACCGTTAAACTCCTCCCTGGCCTGCGCGGCGGCGGGTTGGACAGCGATCGCCCATGATAAAATGCTAAAGAGCCAGCGTCTCATGTTATATTATTTCTCTCCATCCAGCATTCCAGTACCACAAAAAGCCATATCTCCGCCCAGCGGATATTCTTATCGCCCGCGAGAAACCGATTCCAATAGGTGGTCAATGCATCACCGTTTATAAATTCACGGGATGCCATATTTTTTATATATCCTTCGCAAAAAGACCGCAGTTCATTTCGTATCCACAACTCCCAGGGGAAGAGAAATCCTTTTTTCGGGCGAAAGACTACTTCGTCGGGTAACAATGGCTTCAGCGACTCTACCAGCAGACTTTTGGGATAGACAGGTCTTTTCATTTCGTCCGGTATGGCAAGCACGAATTCCACCAGGTCATTATCGAAAAAAGGTTCCCGCACTTCCAGGGAGACCGCCATACTCATCTGATCGGTGTCTTTCAATAACGTATGCTGGGTATATCCCAGGTATTCCGCAGCGGACACCTGGCTTAGTAAGGGCAATGCATTCAGCCGGTCCTGTCGCTGCACCAGCTCCTTTTCAACAAGAGTTGTCGTGTCTTCGGCCCTGTGGGTGAATTTACGGATCAAAAGAGGGGAAAGTATCTGGCGGAAGATGGGATAGGAATGGCTGATGGAAGAAGAAGAAAGTTCCAGCAACTGTTTCATCCGGCCTCTTTTCCCTCGCGAAGAGCCCATGGCTATTCCCGCGGCCGCTTTACGCAACCCGGCAGGCAACCTGTACCAGGGGTTGAGTTTTTGCAGCCGGAGATACTGTTCGAAAAACGGATACCCGGCAAACAACTCATCCCCGCCGACGCCGGACAGGGCTACCGTCATTCCTGCACGCCGGATAGCCTTGGACACTACATAGCTGTTGATGCCGTCACCGCTGGGGCTGTCCATGGCATTCAGCGCATACTGCAATTCGTCCAGGAAAACCGTCGGTTTCAGCAGGAGCCTGGTGTGTACCGTATTGAACTTTTTTGCTACCAATTCCGCGTAGTAGGACTCGTCGTATTCTTTTTCTTCAAAGGAAATATTGAACGTATTGGGTCTGGAGCTTCCGGCTTCTGCCATTAATCCGACGACGGCGCTGGAGTCTATCCCGCCGGAAAGAAAAGCTCCCACCGGCACATCGCTGACCAGCCGCCGGCGCACCGATTGCAGCGTCAGCTGCCGGATGTTTTTCATTACCTGCTGACGATCCCCAAAATCAAAATCGATACTGGAAGTAGTGACATCCCAGTACCTTTCTTTTTGTATCCGGCCGTTCTCCCTGATCCTCATCCAACAGCCGGCCTCCAATTGAAGGATGCCTTGTACGGGCGAAGAAGGGGCGCTTATAGACTGATAGCTGAAATAATCGGTCAATGCGGTAACGTTGAGTTTTCGGGGCACCAGGCCGGTGGCAAGGATACCCCGTATCTCGGAAGCGAACAATAACCGGCTATTATCGGTATAGTAATAGAGGGGTTTTACACCCATACGGTCCCGGGCAATAAACAATTCTTTTTCCTGTTTGTCCCAGATGGCAAAGGCGAACATACCACGGAACCGGCTGATACAATCCGCGCCCCATTTAGCATAGGCGGCGATCAATACCTCGGTATCACTGGTCGTTCGGAAATCATAGCCGGTTATCTGGCTTTTGACCTCCTCGTAATTATACATCTCGCCGTTAAAGACCATTATATAACGGCCTGAGTTATCCGCAAAGGGCTGATTAGCGGCGGTGGAAAGGTCGATGATCGACAGTCTTCTGTGTCCGAGAGCCACTCCGCCTTCCACCCAATAAGCATCGGCGTCGGGTCCGCGGTGGGACATTGCTTCTGTCATTCTAATGATCTGACCAGGCTCCGCCGCCCTTGTATTGAAATTGAACAAACCCGCGATCCCGCACATAGGTTAAAGGTTTAAAAGTCTTTTGTAACATTCGATATACTGGCCGGCAATCGTCTCCGGAGAAAATCTGGTTATATTGTCGAGGCCTTTGCCAATCAGCTCTTCCCTGTATAACGGCTCCCGCATCACCTTTAGCACCCCCTGACGTATAGACCCCACATCAAAGGGGTCGACCAGGCAGGCCGCGCCGCCAGCCGTCTCCCGCATCGGTTCGAGATCGCTCGTTATCACTGGCCTGCCTGCTTTTTGCCCTTCTACGATGGGGAGGCCGAAACCTTCGAAAGTAGAAGGAAAGAGCACGATATCGGCATCGGCGTATCTGGCCGCCATTTCCTCGTCCGTCAAACCCGATCGCCGGGTATACTTTATTTGATGCCGGGCCAGGAGATCCTCCTGTTCCGCACAAAGTTTGCCGACGATATCCAGCCGGCAGGATATCCCTCGTAATGCCTCCGCCACTCTGGACAAGTTTTTATTCGGGGTCGAGCCGATAAAAAGGATCACCGGTTCCTGGTCCCTGAAATTAGCGGGTGAATAATAGACCGTATCCGACACCGGATCGGGGATCACCACCAGTTTCTCCGGCGGGCAGTTCGTATACTGCAGAATATCTTTTTTTGAAGCCTCCGAAATGGTCGTGATAAGCCGGCTGCGTCGAACGGGTCTGTCCAGCAATATCCATTTTAGCAGACGCCGTTTTATACCCTTGGCTCTATAGAGGAATACACAATCATGAATGGTAAGCAGGGTACGCCGGCGGGGTAACCCCAGAACGACGTAGTGGATGTCGCCGGTGACATGAAAGACATCCGCGTGGTTTTTCCGGGCCCCGCGTATGTTCCTCAACAATTTAGCCGGCGTGAATTCGGCGTTATCCGCCGACCAATGGTTGACATTCATATACCGGCTGACTTCCGGCGTCAATTGGTGGAAGATCCGCTCTATGCTGAAGAATCGCCCTGGACTCCTGAACAGCAGGCAAACTGTTTTTTCTTTAAGGTTCATCAATGATCCTTATTTTATTTTTTCCTCAGTACATTCATCCTGTCTACTGTTTCAAGCCATTCGAAGCGATCATCATGTTTGATCACGTCATTATAATAACGTACCGAGTCCTGTACCCAATCCCCGTCATTCGGACCTATCGACGTATCGTGTAAAGCCATTATACCACCTCTCCGTAACTTATCCGGGAAGATCTGCCAGTCCTTACGAATACCTTCATAAGAATGGTCGCCGTCGATAAAGATAAAGTCGGCCAGTCCCGGAATATCGTCCGCGGCATCGAAGCTGAATTTTTCGATCAATTGTGTTTTCCTGCTGACGCCATTTCTCTTCAGATGACGCTGGGCGACCAGCTTGTGATAGCAGATGCCCATTTTTCCGCGAAAGAAAGGGTCGATACCATAAGTCTTGCCGTTTTTATCCAGCGCCTGTGATATGATAACCGTGTTTACGCCTTCGAAAACGCCGATCTCAACGGCGGTGATTGCGCCCGACGCATATTTCTTCAACGCGTCCCTTTCCCGGGGACTTGTCTGGGTTTCCGGCTTGTCGATCCTGCAGATAAATTTAATGAAGTGTAAAAATGCTTTCCCTTTCATTGTTATAATTATGGTTTCATTTCTCCTTATAAAGCCATTTTTGCAGAGGCCCGATGATCGTCCTGGCCAGCGTATAGAATACCAGGAACATCAATAACAGCCGGCCGAAAAGAAATAGACCGTCGGCCTCGAAGGAAGTGTATTCGAATAAGGCCACGTTGATCAGTGCAAATCGGAATAAGATGTTTAGCTTTTTTAAGGAATAAAAAGCCCGGTATATAGATGCGACGAACAGCGCGATGACAATCAGCGGAAACAACATCCCTGTATATCCGAAATCGATATAGGAATCTGCGAAATAACCCAGACTGAAAGAAGCGCCTTGTTTAAACCCGGCATAATGAATGCCGGTGTATTTGACTGTCTTTTTCGTTGCTTCGTATATCGGCTTGTCGGGATAGAACAGGCGCGGTAGCAGCACAAAGCTAATATTATCTTGCCATACCCGCCCATTTTCATGCGGTAATATCTCCGGCACCCTATCCATTGTTTTGGCCAGATGCAAGCAATATTGTACCCGGTATAAAAACATCGTCATGGATTGCTGGTAGTCTTTCCATCCGATCTTACCGATCTTTTCGCCGATCTTATTGAAGGCATCCCCCCGGGAAACTTCGATCACCTGCTGGCGCGTCCCTCCATTAAGATAATTTCTGTAATCACTCTTGATGGCTGTCCAGGTGATCAGCAGAAAACCTAAAAATACGACGACAAGCATGCCATAAAGGAATTGCTTAAAACTGATCTTTCTCACAAAAGTCAGCGCCAGGATAACGGTAAAGAGGATCACCTCTTTAAAACTGGAGAAATAGGAATATAAAGCCGTGGAGAACTCAAATAAGATGATCACACCCAGGATCAGGCGGTTCTTTTTATTTATCCAGGACACGAATGCGTACACTAAAAAGAACACCCATTTCAGTGAAGAAAGGGTCAGTAATATCTGCGCCAGACCGCTATTTGCGCCAAAAATAAACCCCAGACCGCCGAGGAAGAACGTGGAGAATAAATAAAGGATCAGGATCTTTTTTTCATTTATTAACCGCGCCTGCTGGAAAAATTCTTCCCGGGTGGGCACAGGCAAAGACTTAATTGCCTGGTTGATAGTCCCGGCCATTGTTATAATACCCAGACAGGCCACCAACACCGCCGTTCCTCCATGGGGACTTAACCGGTTAATATCCCAATCCATTACATTCATCCACAGCACATAGGCGAGAACTTGCGCCCATTGCATCACGAAAGCAAAGACAAGGATACCCGGCCGGTTCTGCCGCCAGAGCAACAGAAGGATACTGTATAAAGCAAGGAGACAGCAGAATAGATAGATGCCATTGCCGAATGTCATCGCAATAAGAATACTCGCAACGGCCACCCCAATGATCGGGCCCGATATGACAACCTTTTTGTTCGAAGCAATGGCCATTTATACTATGCTTATTGGCTTGTGGCCGGGGATTGTGTTGTTTTTACAATGTTCGAATAGACATCCTCGTAAACTGCCGTCATTTTCTCCACGGTAAAACGTTGCAGCGCTATTGCATGTGCGCGGTCGCCCAGGGGCAGGGTCCAGGCACCGTCTTCGAGGAAGATACGGATATTTTCCGCCAGGCGGACAGGATCGCCGGCTTTGAAGACAAGCCCCGTTTCCCCGTGTTGGATCAATTCCGGATTCCCCCCCCTGTCGGAAACAATCAATGATTTTCCGCGCATCATGGATTCGAGAATGGTCAGCGAACACGGTTCCTGAGACAGGCTGGGGACTATCACAACGTCTACCTGGTCATAGATCAGTTCCTGGTCTTTCACAAACCCTTCCCAGGAAAAGAACGCATTCGTTCCGGAATCAACCATCTTTTTTTTGAGTTCACCGGCATAGTGCGTTTTGTCATTACCAAAAATTTTTACCAGGAAGGAATGCTCGCCTGTTAACAGACCGACCGCATCTATCAGGGTCGCGTGTCCCTTCCATGATACTACCTGTCCGATAATACCAAAAACAGGGATATTCTTTTCTTCTTTGGGCTTATGTTCCTGGATCACAGGAACGCCATTATATACGAGACGGATGCGATCACCCGGAACTCCCAGATCGAGGAGAACCTTTTCAATATATTTAGAGACAGCCGTAAAAATAGCTATTCTCTTCCGGAGGATACGATAAATAATAAGGTGCTTGCGGCTGGGTTCATGAGGCTCCTGCAGATTGTATACACAAGCCCGGTTTTTTAGCAGGGGATACAGCAGAATGACAGAAGCAAAATTGATAAAATGACAGACATCCGGATCAAATTCCCGAAAAATCCGCCGGTATGCGAGCAGAGCCCGGGGTAGATGGATCAGGCTATCGAGTGTCCATTGTGGCTTTCTAAGGTATAACCAGCCCAGCTTGACCTGCTCGAATGGCACGCCCAGTTTTTGCAATTCGCTGATGAACACCCCGTCATTCCAGCCATTAACGACGCATTTTATTTCATGCCCTTCTTCTTTCAGCTTTCGGATCAAATGCAAGGTAACAACCTCAAGCCCGGATACATAGGAGCCAATGGCAGGAAATAAGATTCTCATTTTTATAATCGGTTAGTGAGCAGTTCGATAAGAATGTCACTGTTGTTATTATAACTGAATTGCTGCACCCTTTGTGCGGAATGCCTCCCCATTTGCCGGAGCAGGTTTCTGTCATCGGCCAATTGGGTGATAAACCGGACACATTTATTAATGTCCCCATTTTCAAAAATGATCCCATTGCTTCCCTCAAGGACCAAGTCAGGTCCCCCGCCTGTTTTTTTAGAAACCATGACAGGCCTCGCGCAAACCATTGCTTCATTGACAGCCAGGCCCCATGTCTCGCTCCGGGAGGGTAAAATGAAAATATTGCCGGCCCGGTATATCACCGGCATCATCTTTTGGTTCTGAAAGTCAAGAAAAACGACGCGCGGGTCGTTATGGGCCTTTTCTTTTAGTTCAGCTTCAAACTGCCCATTGCCAACGACAAGAAATTTAATATCCGTCCTATCAATGGCGGTGGCCAGTTGCAACAGGAAGAAAGGATCTTTTACGGGCTCCAGTTTACCGGCAAAAAGAACGACGAGGTCGCTGTTGGAAAAACCTATTTTATCCCTCCATTCCTTCGCCTGTCTTTCATAAGAGTCTTGCGGTTCGGCAAATCGCAGGTTGTCCACCGCGTGTGGGACATGGACCAACTGATCTTCCCGGATGCCGTGCGCTAAAAAATAGTTCTTGTTATTGGTCCCGACATAGAGCGCATAATCGACATACCGGTAAACCCAGCGAAGGAACAGCCTGCGCAATATTTTTTTTATACCGGGCTTGTCAATCAGCAAGGTGGAATCTCCCCGGAATAGAACGGGCACTTTGCCATGAAAATGGCGCATGCACGCCAGGTGGCTGCGAAAACTCCATCCAAAGACCAGCAACGCATCGGGCTTCCACGATTCCACTTCTTTGATGAGGGTGGGATTGATCATTCCTTTGAAATGATGGGTTCCCGGATCGGCCGCAGTGTTTTTTACAAACGTGTGGTCATACCCCTCTAACAACGGAATATCCCATTCGATCTTCCTGCCGAACCCCGGGTCGAATGTAGCCCCTTTCTGTGACTGCTCCCATGTATAAAATACCTTGAGAAGGAGTTTGTCGCTTTGAGCAAGCAACCTGAACCAGGGAGCGTTATATTGGATAGGGTGCGTTGTAATAATGGCCAGTCTTTTCACTTTCATTCGAGAACGGTTTTCAATTTTGGGGCGACGCTGTTGTCATACCTGATATTCGAAGAAAGTCTTTTAAAAGTCTTTTCTATATACTTATAAAAGAGCGCAGCAGTGGCAATGCTGATAAAAAAGGCAAGAAAAACGACACATTCCCTGAGGAGCACACTATGGATCTTTACCTCTGCTATATTGATGACCCGGCCGCCTATTGGGATATGTGTAAGATAAAGGGAATAGGAGATCGTCCCAAGCCATCTTAAAAAGGAGGGAACCTTGTTCACATAGGTGATGACTAGCAATGTGGCCACAACCAGTGATGTCATGACCGGTCCGTATTTATAATACAAAAGAGCCAACGTACCGATCATCAGTATTCCGAATTCCCTGGCTGAAATGATGCCGCAAACAAATTCAAATAGCAGTATGCCTGCCAGAAAATAACCGGAGAAAGAAAAAATAAAAGCATTGGCCGGTAATTTCAAAAATGATGCCGCAGCAAAAACCGCAAAAAACAAAAGCCGAAACACCATCTTCCTGGAAGTAAGCATACCGAATGACACAGCGATCAAAAGATAATACTGGAACTCTATGGCCAGGGACCAATAGACGTCACTTAGCCAGTGAGCGCCCGTAAAGGCATTGAGATACGCGATATGGCCGGCTACATTCGGCCAATTTATCGAAAAAGGGGCGCCCCGGTAAAAAGGGGATAGTGTACTTAAAAAATTCAGCCCGATGACCAGTGCGATCGATATAAGATATGGGGGCTCGATCCGTATGATTCTCTTTTTTAAGAAGATCAAAATATCGGGCACCTTATAGTGCTTGGTGAACATGGCATACGGAATGATAAACCCCGATATCACAAAGAAGATTTCCACCCCGGCCCAACCAATACTGCCCGATTGCCGTATGGCGTTATCCTGCGGCAGGAACCGGGGATTGCCGTTGCTCAAATGAAAAAAACAGACCATTGCTGAAGCAATACCCCTCAATAGTTCAACGGATTGAATTTCCCTGCCCGGTTGTATTTTTTTAAATGTAAGGCTCATAATCTGTTATCACCTGGTTAAAGAAATCGACCTGTTCTACTGTCCTGGCTTTTGCGGTATAGGGCTCGAAAGCCTGTCTTTCATAAGCATGATCTCCTTCCTTGCCGGACAAAAGATCCCGAAATGCCAATAAACATTCATCAATATAAGCATCCGGGGTTTCTCCTTCGTTTTTAAAGATAACAACATGCCCCGTCCTGGCATCATTCAGCACCTTTACGACACTGCTTCGCCAGTGGAAGACCACCAATAACGGTCGTTCGGCCAGGATATACGGATAAATCTTGGAAGCAGTGTAACTGGTATCCGTTGATCCGGGCACCAGGAGGAGGTCGGCCTTCTTCAAAAGGGATAAGGTATCAAAATAAGGGATGCGATCCGGTATCTCCGTCACTCGTGCATCTACATTGTATTTCCGGGCAACGGGTAAAATTGTTTGCAAGCCCCGGCCTGCCGGAGCATAACTGGTTCCAATAAACCAAAAATGCACCCCTGAAAATAACTGTGGTTCCGTCTGCAAGCCCTTTTTAAGGGCTCCAAATATGATTTCAAGGGAAAAGCGCATATCATATCCGCCTCTTCCTATATAGACGATATTTTTCTTATTAGCCGCCATCCGGACAACGGAGGGCGTAATATTATTCCGCTGCATCACCTCGAAATCAATTCCGGCAGCTCCAAACGGGATGACGCGGAACTGTTCTTTTCGAAGTGAAGGGTAACGTTGAATAAAGGTGTCGCAATATCCCTGAGATACTGAAATGATCCCATCCGCCCGGGGAACGGTCCTTGCTTCAAGGTATTTATCGATATTGTAAGCAATAAAAAATTTAGGCGGCCGCTCGCTGCTGGGTTTGTCCAGGTAAAAGTCATTTCGCCAGGGGTCCTGGATATCGAGAACAAAAGGGATCTCGAATTTTTTTTTCCAATGAGGTCCCAGCGCCATGACATGAAAAGCAGTCGTTGAAAAATATACAAGATCGAACTTTCTCTTCTTCAGTAATTCGTCACCCTTACGCTTCAGGTACCAATACGATCGAATGCCCAGGCTACCCAGCCCATATTTGCGGGTGCGATGGACATCCCATGCCTGCACCTTATGAACTTCGATGTCCGCCGGCATCGTTTGCTGTAACAAGGGATCGGTGCTGTAAGCCTCCACGTATTTTTCATCAACAGTCAAAACCACCGGTTCCCATCCCAGTTCCCTGAAATAAGGCAGGCTTTGCCTCACGCGGTGCATGTCGGCAGCGTTTACGGGAGGGAAATGTGGCGATATGATCAAGACCCTTTTGAGCATGTCTATAAAACTCTTTTTATTGTTTCCAGCAGCACCTTCTTTTCACATTCCCAGTTCAACGACCCCTTTGCCAGATCATATGCATTTTGCCTTGCTTCATTCAATCGATCGGGGTTGTTCATGAAAAAATCGAATATTCCTGCCAGCCCGGTCGTATCACCCCGCTTGTATAATCGTCCCGTTGCAGGATGGTCCTCAAGGAATAACTGCTGGGCGTCTGTGTCGGAGGCAACAATGGCCAGTCCGGCGAGGGGATAGGAAAGTATCTTATTGGACAAGGCGATCTCATTATTCAAATTCATACCCGTCTCCGTTGCGAGTCCTATATGATGACCGGCTGACAGTCTGAAGATCTCCGGAAGCAATACCGGTTCGATAAACCGCAGCCGTTGTTCCTGCACATCGTTCGAGGCCGCTATGGACAGCAGGTAGGTCTTCATCCCCGGGGAACAGCTTCCAAGTATAGTACAGCTGATGTTCCTGGTCTTCGCCTTCCCCATCGCCGCGATCACTTCTTCAAGACCTCTCCCGGCGCCGACCGTCTGGGAGAACCAAAACAATTTCAATGTGTCGCCCGGGCGGTATGGCATGGGCTCAGGCTGTAAATACTGTATGGAGAAGACATTGTTGATGATAGGGATATTTTTTATTTGCAGTCTTTCCGAATAGGTCTTTCCTATAAGAGGGCTGGCGGCAGAAATATAAGTGCAGCGGGGAATGTATGAATCCTCAATTTTCTTCACCAGCCGAGCCTCTTTACCGGTGGCTTCGTCCAACTGCCCGAGGTGATAATCTTCAGCGTCAAAACCGCATGCAACATTCCATTTGCAGGCAGCCTCAAGAGCAGCTGGCAAAGCGGCAAGATTATGGGCGATATAAAGATCAGCCTTTTCCTTTATCGCCTCTCTTGCAAGAAATAACCCCGGACGGTTTAACGCCCATTTCCAAACCTGGAATACCTGCAATTGAAATGTAAAGATCCGGGCCGCCTTGAACAAGATGCGGGAAAAATCATATTCCCACTTTTTGTACTGGGGGCTGCCGCCGACCATGACAAAATCATTACGGTCCAAAGTCCCATTCGAAAACAGCTCTTCATCGGTGACTGAAGCCCAGGGCGCCCAATAGGCATACAGTACTTTTACATGGTATCCTGCTTCCTTCAGTGAAGTGTATTCTTTGACCATTCTCGGATTGGTCGAAGGCTGACCGGTTGTTAAGATTACGATCCTGCGCGAGGACATCTTAATTGCTACGATTGATAAGTTGGGTATATAATTGCAGGTAGTCAGCAGCTATCTTTGTGCTGCTGAATCTCTCTTCAGCTATCTGCCGGACTCTTTTCCTATCTATAGCAGAGATGTTCTCTACACACCGGACCATATCATCCGCATTCTGGCAAATGAACCCGTTAACGCCATTCTCTATCACCTCCGGTATTGAACCATATGGAATTCCAAGGACAGGTGTCCCGCAAGCCATAGCTTCCGCCATCACGATGCCAAATGGTTCATTCCATTGAACTGCCATAATAAACGCAGCAGCCTTGCCCAGCCATTTATTTTTCTGTTGGTCATTTACAGGGCCTATATATTGAATACGTTCGTCGAGATATGGGCGCACTCTCTCATCGAAATAAGATTGTTTGTCAGCAGGAATATTGCCAGCGATGATCAACCTCTTTCCCGTTTGTCTCGCTACGTCAATCGCGATGTGAGTGCCTTTGATCTCTTCGATGCGCCCCAGGAACATTAGAGGAGCGTCTTGTTCCAACGTTTCGGTAGGCGTATATTTTTCAATTGGAGCACAGTTGAAAATAACATGCGACTCTGCGATGCCTTTCAACTGGTCAGCTATATAACTGCTGCACCCTGTGAAGACCAAGCTGTTTTTGCGGGCCAGCCTGACGGCTTTAGTCACCTGTCCAAGCGAAGGTTCGCGCTGATAGCTCATGATCTTGGGAACCCTGTGGGGAAATATGGCGGTCATGTACGCCAGACGGCTGAAGCTGTGAACGATATCAAACCGTTCTTTATATACCAGCCCGCTAAGAGTGGCCATATTCCGCAACGTGTCCTGCCATCGCTGACTCTTTGCCCCTTTCCAGCTAACCAACCTGCAGGGAACTTTTGAGTCGGGATGTGCACAAAGCACAACATCGTGCCCCTTTGCAGAATAGTCGTGTACCAATACTTCGACTATACGCTCGATCCCTCCATACATGCCCGGGGGAACGGGTAACTCCGGATCTGCAGTCAATAAGATCTTCATGGTCTTCTTTTTATTAATCTTTCGATCCGCTTTTTATTCTTCCAGCCAATAAGCTTTACAATGCCGGAAACATCCTTTCCGAAGGTATTGGAATAATTACCCAATTGTTTCATACGTTGCCGCGCTTTTCTATACAGATTCATCTCATCCAGATAAAAAATTTGCGACCACATATCCCAGAAAAAGAAAAGTACAGATCGCACCCTATCGGAATCCTCGTGCTTCAATAAATGATCCGTGGTAAGTTCCAGTGCACTACAGGCAGATGCCAGCTTTTGCCTGCTGTTAGTACTGGACAAGCTATTGGCCATACCGCTGCGATAGAATACTTTAGCCTCTTCTGTGAATAATACCCGGTCTGACGAAAGGATCACTCTTGGAAAAAACTCGAAATCATTGATGAGAGAAAGGCTCTCATTCCAGAGGCCGGATTTCATCAGGATCTGTCGCGGTATCAGGAACATGCCGGCCTGCATCATGCCGAGCCCTTTGCCATTATCGATCAATAGCCAATCCATGGGGTCGAGGTCCTGCCAGGTAGCCAGCGGCTCATGCAGCGCGTTCGACGGATCATCATTATAAAACCGCTTGATCTGCCCTGCGGCGATAGAGTTTGGAGCATCCAACAACCGTCTTACCTGGACTTCAATACTATATTCACCTAACAGGTCGTCCGCATCAAAGAACTTTATAAGGTCACCCTGGGAATGCCGAAATGCCAGATTTGCCGCAGCGCACTGCCCACCCCTGTTGCTGTTTATTAACCTGATCCTATTGCCGGCGGTATATTTTTTAATTATGTTTTCCGTATCATCGGAAGACCCATCGTTGACAATGATTATCTCGATATTACTATACGATTGCGCCAGAATGGACTGGATCGTGGCTTCGATATAACTGGCCGCGTTATAGGCAGGCATGCATATGGAAACCAGCGGCAGGGAAGAAGGATGGCTCATTGGAATATGGCTTTAAAAACATCCCGGTAGCCAAATTGAGTGCGCCCGACCAGGTCTCTTATCTTTTTGAGATCACGGGTTCTGAGACCAAACCGGAGCAGATTGACAAAAAATCTGCGTTTATTCTTCTTCGAAACCCAGTCCGCTTCGGCTGGAAGCAGACCCAGCGGCAACTCCTTCAAAGCGTCGTCCAGGAAGAGGTAATTATTGTATAAATACTTGTAGTTATTATTGTTCAGCTCTTGCCCTTCGTGACGCCGGTAGTTGACAAATTCGAATGGCAGCATGAGTATCGGGGCGTTAGCAGGACATTTCAGGTTAAAATACATATCGTTGGCAGGGCCGTATTTCTCCGGAAAACCGTGCAACGCTTCGAAAAAACTTCTTTTGATTATGGTTCCGCCGGGGCCCATGACAAGGAAAGGTGATTTGAAAAAATGCCGGCGGAGGGCTTCCCCGGACGAAAGCACAAAGGGCGCATCGGCAGGTTGTGCCCAAAACATGCCAAAAGGCGCTTCCGGATGGAGCAGCATCGCATCCACGCATTTACTTATCCCGTCCGGCTTAAGGGTGTCATCCGAGTCACAATACATGATATAGTCCCCCTTTGCATAGCTGGCAGCCCTGTTCCTGTTGGGATAATCGCCCAGGTTGCGTTCATTAACATATACCCTGATCCTCGCATCCTTTTCAAGATATGACCGTGCGATGCTCACCGTTTTATCGGCCGAGCCATCGTCTACAACGATCAATTCAAGATTGGTATAAGAAGAGGATAATACGCTGTCGATTGCCTCCGCGATGTATAACTCACGGTTGTATGCGGTCATTAGTACACTAACGAGTGGATTCATACTCTATTGTCCTTTAACCCTTCCAAGAGGGACAGTGCTGCAATAACGCCGGTATGCCTGCTGGATCGCTTTTTCGTCTCCGTCCCGGGCTGCTTTACGAAATCTCATCGTAGCCAGGCAGTTGCCCCAGAGATCACTGAGGCTATGAAAAAACCAATACCATTTTGCCCGCCATCCGATGGACCGTTCTTTCCACAGGATACCCAGGATCGCCCGGAGTCGCCGCATCACCGACGGATAATCCGGCAAAATATTAAAATACCGGTATACTGAATAATGAAGAATAAAGGTTTCGCGAAAGGCATAGGAATAATACCGATGATGGTAATGCCAGGTTACCACGCCCGTATCATAAACAATAGCCCACCCTTTTTCGAGTGCCGACCTCGCCCAAAACATATCCTCCGCAAAATCGGCCTGGATGAAAGGCAGCTGCTGCAGCGCACACCGGCGATACATGGCGTTCACATTGTCCCAGCGGGATAATTCGAGCCGGCGTCTGGCCGGTAAAGAAGTATATAAGGCAGCGTCGGGAAAATGGTGTCGCTGAACACCGGGCGCCGAAATGGGCCGGTGCCAGTGAACGGGATTTTTGTCCGTCTCGGCGGGAACGGCTTGTTTTCCGCACACTCCCATTATCTCCTTGTCGGTAAAATGATCCACCATACGCTGAAGCGCGTCTTCAGCCGCCAGCCTGGCGTCCTGTACGGTAAAGTAAAGGAATTCCCCTTTGGCGCTGTCGACCCCGAGATTGCGGGTAAGCCCGTGATTAAAACTTTCAGCCGGTATGGACAGGACCCGCGCCGGGAACTCCGCTGCTATCCGGGTCGTATCATCGGTGGAACCGGAATCGATCAGAATGATCTCCATCTGGCGGGCGATCGTCTGCCCGACCAGGCTTTGCAGACATTGCCGGATGGTCGCTGCGCCATTTTTCACCGGAATGATCACACTGATCAGGATGGCGGGATTCGAATTAGGGATCATGACCGGAACAAATGTCTTAACCAGAATTTTAGTACCTGCTCGTTTTCAGAGCCCTTTTTATGTCTGAACAAAAGAACTCCCATGTATCTTAGTGACAGCCATCTAAATCCGTTGCTGATAAGCGCATTGACATAATCGACGAGGGCCAGCCTTTCCAGTTCGGGAAGGTCTTTTTGAGGCAGCGGTCCGATGCAGGCAGGCAGATCCGGCTGCCACTTCTTTTGAAATGCTTCGGCGCCCCGCACCCAGCCTTTGTTCAGAGAACCAGTCGAATGGTGCTCGATCAAAACACCGCTATATACATAATTTTTCAACCCCCTGGCATGCGCGGCCATGCAGATATCCATATCATAGAAATGAAAACCCGTGAGGGCCTTTTCGTCAAACCGCGTCTGCGACCATGTTTCAGCAGTACAAGCCATAAAAAATCCATCCAGCAGCAATACTTCCGCTAATAAACTGCCGTCTTTGACCGGCTGTGATCGTTCAGATCCCGATTGAATGTAATGAACGCGGCGGTATGGGATTGCCAAAAGATTTTCATGGGTGATCCACCAGGGCGACGGGTTCCGCGTTTTGAGCGTTGATCCGGCCAGCCCGAGAAATCCTGTAGTCTTATCCCTGAGATTTTCTACGAGGGCAGCGCCCCAGCTGGCCGTATGAAACGTAACATCTTCGTGGATGAAGCAGAGATTGGGATATTTTGCCGCTGCGGCGCCTTTGTTATAGGCCGCGCAGATGGATAGCTTTTCTACATCATTCGGCACCATGATCAACTCGTGCTCCACTCCGATAGTCAGCTCAAGCTGCTTTGCAAAAGAAGTCCTGCCCTCCTTATTGATGGAGCATACGACTATGGAGATCATCGATATCTGTTTTATAAGGACTCTTCAGCAGGGTAGCGTTAAGGATATCTGTATCAGGGACCAGTATCTTATGATTGCGAACCAGGAAAACGATATTGCCGTCATTGAGATTATCGAGATGCACTACCTGTTTGTCCAGGTGGCGGAATATCTGCGATAACAGGCTAACGCTGAATACATGGTGGTGCATGCAGCGGTTCTCTATGTTCTTCAGACAACGGGCTTTGAATTGCTCAGGATTGCCGGCGGGAGGGTCCATTTTGAGATCGTGAAGACTCAGGATCTCCTCCAGATGCGTCATGTCATTTTCGCCGGTATTATTTTTATGATCAGCGAGCAAATGCTCGAATTTTGTCACGGGGCGATTGTGATCGAAGGTGAAATCCTTGTGGGGGACTACGATCAAAAGGGAGCCATTTGGTTTCAGGACGCGCAGCCATTCGGAAATGGCTTTTATCGGGTTGGCCAGGTGCTCCAGACAGTTTGAAGAAATGACAAATTCGTATTTCCCGTCCGGTATAAAAGACAGGTCGGCGGCTTCGCTGATATATTGATAACCCAGTCTCTTCTTTTGGTCGAAGCCAAAAGTTTTACCGGGATTGATATTTCCCTCCCAGACCGTATTACCGGCGAAATTAACGCCGTCAAGCTCCTTGATATGAGGGTAGAGAGGAATGGCTCCAAAATATTCGAATATCCTGCTCGGGCCGCCGATCTCGATGCCCGTCTTGCCGCCAAACAGGTTGACATACAGTTCATATTCCTTCACCCTGTATTCATACCTGAGTCCGGGGCTGAATTTAATGAAACGGTGATACAGCTTTTTTAATGCGTCTCGCATGGATGTAAGGATTTAGTGGGATTTGATTCAATTTAGCGGATTTGATTCATCGTGTCTCTGAAAACTTCGAGGTATTTTCTTCCCCATTTCTGATCAGGCTCGAGATGATTGCCTTCCGCCCATTCATTCCAGGCATTGATGAATATAAAATTCTCTTCGGGTGAATAGGGTTTGAATTTTTTAAGGGTGTCTTCCAGCCAGGCGCCGAACAATTCGGGCGTAGAATTCAGCAGGATAGCGCCCTTACGCTTTTTTCTGGCGCTGTTGTCCCAGCCTGGCGTGACACTCGGATAGCATTTATAGTCGAAAGGCGGCAAGGCCATCATCTCTTTTATAAAGGCTTCGTAATACGCGATATAGTTCACCGAATAGAGAGACTCCCGGATCTTTAATTTGTGTAGTAATTTATCTTTCAGGCTCCCGAACAAACGCGAAGGGGCTTTGTTCCAATTGGGCTGAAAGGACAGTGAGGCGTCGAAATTCTGAGTGGCCGGGTCGATAAAGGTCCTGGCAAAATACTGCACATTGATCATGTAAATATCCTCAAACCCGTTTTGGCGCACGACTTGTCGCCAAAGATCGATAGTCCTGGACATGTCCGGGAAAAGGTCGCTCCGGTAGATGGCAAATACCGGTTTATTGTCAACCTTTATATACCGGTGATCTTTGAAGAAGGGCAGCAGGAATTTGATGTGCTGCTCGTCATCTTCCAGACTATAATCATGTTTCATCAGGATATTCTGATCCTCCTCATTCCATCGGCGCGACCAGTTCTCATTCGCCCAGCAGAACATAAAGGGGAAGTCGGGTTTGTGGGACGCCAGCACCTCATCGATGGGCCTGTTAAGCAACCTACGGCCATTGAACCAGTAATGATAATAGCAGAATCCATAGATGCCATATTCTTTTGCCAGCCGGGCCTGTTCTTCACGGGTATCCGCCAGTCGCAGATCATAGAAGCCGAGGTCGGAAGGCAAGTGGGGCTGATAATGCCCATTCAACAGGGGCTTTGCCCGGGTTACGTTCGTCCATTCGGTAAATCCCTTTCCCCACCATTCGTCGTTCTCGGCTACGGGGTGGAACTGCGGCAGGTATATGGCGATGGGTCTGATATCCATGTGTTACTGTAAAAGTTTTTTCTGAACCTTATTGATCAGATACCTGATCGGATTTTTTTTCTTTTGCACCGCCCTCAGATCATAATAGCGGCAGAAGTCTTTATTGTTGATCAATTTATCGAAGGGCGAAAGATTAAAATATGTCAATACGTTGCCAATGTATTCGTTTGTGAATTTTTTGTCTTCGAGAACTTTTGTCGAATGTCCTCCGGCATAAAAATTGGCTACGGTAAGATCCAAATATTGGAACTGCCCCTTTGCCCAGCAGCGTAGGTTGAGATCCCAGTCTGCACAAAGCCGGTAGTCGATATTATAATAACCTATTTGTGTTCTGATAAAATCAGTACGATAAAAGATCGCCTGATGACAAATATTTTTATTCAGCAGTTTTCGGGTATCAAAAACACCGTCATAAATGGCGCCGTCAGCAGCCCAGGAAGTATTTCCTACGATCTTCACGTTGCCATATATGATATTTGCGCTACCCGACCCGCAGCATGCGAATACATTTTCGAGCACGTGCTGATCATGCAATTCATCATCCGAGCCAAGGAATAGAAGCCACTCACCTCTTGCCTTGTCCATTCCTTTGTTCATCGCGTCGTAAATACCCCGGTCTTTTTCGGATATATAGCTGATACCAGGGTGTCCCGTCGCGAACTTCCCGACGATATCGATGGTATTGTCTGTAGATCCCCCGTCGATTATCCATACCTCAAACGAAGTAAAGCTTTGCCTGTAAATGGAATTAAGACAAGCTTCAATTGATTTTGATGCGTTGAAAGAAGGTATTATAATGGAAAAGCGGATAGGATCAACGGTATTCATCGAGATGCCCCATATGCTTATTATTAATAAAAATGGCATCTGCCTGGAGGATCTGGTTGTCGGTCGGAGCCAACAGCTGTTCCATATTTCCCGCATAGGTAAAGCCTGCTCCCAGCATCCAATCATAAATATCCCGGAACAGGGGTTGTCCCTTATAAAGAGGATGGAAAGTGGTCTCGATAATTATCAGGTCAGCCCGTCCGGCGACTTTCTCCCCGCCTTTTAGTACATGCATCTCATATCCCTGCACGTCGATCTTCAACAGCATAGGTTCTGCAGGCAGGTCGATAAGGACTTCATCCAATTTCCGTACGGAAATAGTTTGAGGGGCTACTTTTACGGCAAAGTCGAAATTGTCACGGTGAAGGTCCAGCATTTCAAGCATCGAAGAAGACGCGGAGTATTCGTTGATATTGATCTGCAGCTCTTCGTTGGTTTCTCCTAACCCGCAATTATAAGTAAACACATTTTTGTTATCCTTGAAATTCTCCACCAGCTGGGCGTATACATCCCGTATAGGTTCAAAGCAGTGCACCCTGGCATCGGGGAGAACTTTAAGTATTTTGGAAGCGAACTGCCCTTCATTTGACCCCACATCGATAATAGACCCGATATCGAATTTACGCAGCCATGCCAATGGTTCGTTATTCTGATACACAAATTTCGAATCTGAAGCTGGTGATTTAGGGGGCATCCTGCCAACCTGAAGACCCAAAATGGAAAAGAATCCCTTTATAACTTTTTTCACAATTGAAGCTGTTTATTCTTTTAAACGACCACCTGATCTTCTATATTACTTATGAATGAATAGGTCACTTCTTTATTTTGCCCTGCCAGCCATTTAGTGGCATATTCGAGGGCTTCCGCGGGACTTTTCGGGGCCGATCCGTTTTCTCCTAAGCTACCCTCTGCCGTATTTTTTTCACCGGCTTGTAAAGAATGATAGCCTTTTCTCAATCTTTGTTTGACCATATCCAAAAAGGAAATATTCTTCTTGTCTGTCTCCCCATCGATGGAAACTTCATAGAAGGAGTTTAATTTTTCCGTTTCCTTCTTTATTGTTTCCTCGTAACGGGCCGAGTTGCTTTGCTGGTTCAATATTCTGGCATATGCCGGACCAAGATACCATGCGACCTTTACCTTCTGCGAAGTGATTCTCAGGCTATATTCAGCGTCTGCTCTTTTTATGCTGGGGTTGAGCAATCCCAGAAAAGGAAGAGATTTCCGATTGATCATTATTCCAAGCATACAGAAGGCAAAAGGAGTTCCTTTTTCTTTCCATTCCTGCAACATTTGCAGATACACTTCTGTAAAGACAAATATCTCGTTATGCAGATTAATATCGTACCACCCGCCATGGGTATTCAAAAAATCGATCTGCGGGTGTTCGAGCATGTATCTTCTGCAGCATTCTATAGCGGTAAAATCATAGGCATCGTCATCAGTCAGTAATTTGATCAGTTTGCCTTCAGCCATCAGCATTCCCTTATTAAACCCATGTCCTTCTCCGAAATCCCTCTCCGAAACGAATTTTTGGATCTTTCCGGTCGCAAACAGCTGGGCCAGGTATTCAGCCGTACCATCTTTGCTCGCGCCGTCTACCACAATTATCTCCTCATCGGGTTTTCTGTGGCTTATTACGTTCTCCAAAACCGGCCGCAAATAATCCAGTTTATTATAGGTCGTAATGACGTATGATAAAGTAATGTCACTCATGAGTCATGTTTCAAAATTAAGAGGCTAGAAGATCTCTGCGTCTATTTCAGCCAGGTTCCACTTTTCCAGGTGATCCAGCGGCGCCATCCTTTCATCCAGCATCTTCAGGCAAAAAAACCTTTCTTGCGGCAAACTATTAAAGCCCTGCTTTACCAGGAAGCGGAACAGGGCAGTGTGCGGCAAGGCCCAGATGGTTATGCTGTCGACATTTTTGTCGGCCGCCTCCTGAAAGATCTTTTCCAGGATCTTTACCAGGTGCATCATCGAACTGTAGGAGACCTCAACGATATCCTGGTAATTTTTTTTATCAAAAGGATTGGCAAATAATTTTATTACCGCAAAGTTATCCTTATCCAGGGTTATATGTTCATAATTATATGCCGGATGGGCATTGTATCGCCATTCCCTAAACTCCTTGTTTTTGGCAAATTCTATATATTTTTCATCCCCAATAGCAATCTCACCGGTATAATTGATCATTTTGGCATCGATCGGCAGCCCTTTGACCAGGGTGTCTATTTTTGAAACCGAATTCCATCCAAATGCTTTAAACGCCGCATTTCCGGAGGCATTCGGCAATGCCGATAGTACAGATACACCGCGTGTCCGGCAAAAATCCTCGACTTCCGCCTCCAGTAAATAGCCGATGCCTTTTTTCCGGTAAGATTCGTCTAATAGAAAATCGATGGCAAAACCTGTTAAGATACCGGATGTCAGCGGATAAAGTTTAATACCATAAAATCCCACTAACTGAGTGTCGTCAAAGGCGGTAAAAAGTCTTGATTCGTAGGATGAGGTAAAAAACTGCCATTTGAAATACTCCAGGCTGGTCTTTCTCTTATAATAGGTATTAAACAATTGTACGAATCCCGGCCCGTCATTTATCTCCGCCGCACGGATAACAATGGTGTTATTCAACTCTTTGATGCGCGGTAAAAGGTCTCTAAAATCAGGCATTCCTATATAATATCTTTGGCATCATTAATAATCAGGTTGCTGCCATTAATATGAGAACTGGCTTGCAGGAGGAATTCCACTGCTTCGGCAACTTCCTTTTCAGTTAATAAGGTCTTTCCTCCCATTTCCTGGGTCATATTCTCAATGATCCGTTTATCCAGATCCGACATCAGCCTGGTCAGCATCAGGGAAGGAGAAATACAGTTGGAAGTGATACCAAAAGCAGCATTCTCCACGGCCCAGGACTTGGTCATGGAATGCAAATAGGCTTTGTTGGCAATATACTCTGAAAACCCCACCGGTGGTCTGTTGATAATTGCTGAAGTAAGTATGGTAATGATCTTTCCTGCCTTTCTTTTACGACTGATCCCGATGAATTTTTGAGCGATCTTCAGCACGGGATAGACATTGACTTTGAAACTGTTTTCAAAGACCGTGCTGTCGAATTTATGAAAATGGATCTGGGTGAATCCATTTAAGGCATTATTTACCAGTGCATCCGGGGCCAATTCTTCCAATTGCGTCAGAAATGCTCCGATGCTTTCTTCCTGACGGAAATCGAGTTGGATCGACCTGGTATTGGGATATTGACCTTCCAGCGCCATAGCGCTTTCTTTAGAAGAGTTGTACGTGAAATAGACAAAATTTGTCTTTTCTGCCGCTAACTTTTCCACTATCGCCTTACCAAGACCCGAAGCCCCGCCGGTTACAAGAATTTTCATCTAAATAATACCAATTTGAATTTTACCTTTCGCAACCTGCGTTTGTGTACGCTTCTCGTTAAAATAGAATTTGAATTCTATTGCATTCACAGATGGATATGCTCCGATAACTTCGGCGGTAAGATCCAATTCCTGGTTCTTAAAAACAGGTTTTATATATTTGATCTCCTGGGAATGTATAATGACATTTTTCTGTGGCAGACATTCACCGATAAAATAGGACAGGAATCCGCCAAGAATATTTCCGTGCATTACCTCTTCGGCAAAACCTTTTGACCGTGCAAAGCGAGCATCCGTATGCAAGGGATTTTTGTCCCTGAAAAGTTCGATAAACCCTGTGTAAATTGCATCGGTTATGCAAAACTCCGCGCTGAAGGTATCCCCTTTTTTCACTTTTTTGCTTGCAATTTTAAGGTTACGCCATCGCACATTTCTCCTACGTTTTTATAGGATTGTATCTCTTTTGCGGTGAATTCGACACCGAATTTTTTCTCTATCGCAACAACCAGCGCTATGTGATTTAAAGAGTCCCATTCAGGGATGTCGGCAGCAGTCGTCTCATAGGTAAGAACAATATCCTCGTTTTCGAGCACCTCAATAAATATCTCATTGAAAGTTTTCAAAACATCGTTTAAAGTAGCGCTATTCTGCATCTATGTAGGTGTTAAATGATTTAAAATCCTGAACACTAAGCATCCATTTACCGTTGTCCTGCACAAATCCGAGAGAAGGATACAATTCTTTAACAATACCGTTCTTCTGCGTTGGAAGATATTCCCCTATTACCGAACTGATTTTCTGCTTCTCCGCTAAATTGACGATTTGATTGATGATAAATTGCTCCATGCCCCTGCTTAACACCCGGCAGCTCATTACCCAGGTGTCGATAAATAAAGCCCCTTCCTGCTCTTTCAGGATAAGGGCGGCAATTAAACCATGGTCGCCATAACTATCCTTGAGATCAAAAGAAAGCGTATAAGCGCCCGGGGCTGTGATCAAAGCAGCGATCTCTCCTTCAGTATAGCGGACGGTTCTCAGGTTGAATTGATTGGAACGCTGCGTTAGCTGGGCAACCCTTGGCGTATTGAAGCTGTCAAAACCTTTTACAGCCGATGTCATCTGAAGGCTTCTTAAATACTCGTCCTGCGATGAATAAGACTGCTGGGCAACTACTCTTTTCGCCTCTTCCCTGTATTGCCGGGTACGCTCCGCGTCCTCTTCGGAATAGGAAGCGGTCTCAAACAAATTAAGCCCTCTTAGAAAGTCGAGATATTTTGCCGGATCTTCCGGAAGGTCCGGCACTGTTATTCCGGGGATCTCCTTTTTTACCAGTTCCCGCTCAAAAGGATTGTCATCGATAAAAACCATGGAATCGAAACCGATGTTCAATATGGACTGAATATACCGGATGTTATCAGCCTTATTCTCCCAATTCGCGACAAATACGGAGATATCGTCCATCCGCAACACCATATCAGGATGCCGTTCGAACGGTTCTCTGGCAATGCTTTCGGTGTTCTTACTGCTAACTGCCAGTATGATCCCACGGTGTTTTAATTGTAACGCCCACTGTTGCAGCTGTGAATACGCCTTGCCGATCCCCAGGTCGCCGATCTGAATATTTTCCATTCCGTCATCGCCGATGATACCTCCCCATAAGGTGTTATCCAGGTCGAGGATAAGACATTTCTTCAACTTTCCCATCATGGGCAGCACGATGTCAACCAGATTCCTGGCGACCAGGGCTGTAAACTCGAGACTAAATACGATATCAGAGTTTACATATAGCTTAGGCTGGAAGGAATAACCCAGTCCCATCCTCGCGTTTAAACCCGATATGTCGTTTATGAAAACGTCGCGCTCTTCTGCTGCCAGTTCCATAAGCGCTACGTTCAATTTTCTAAGTTGGAAGATAAAGGAAGCAGGGTGTTTATTCCCAAAGTTTCCAAAAACGCCATCGTCGATCTCAGTGAAGTTGGACAGGATGATCTTACAGGATAGGCTTTGCCGTAATTTGGCTAAAGAATTGCGAAGTTTACTTACCTGGTCGCTGGCAAAGCTGCGTCTTTCATTCTCATTACAGCTATAAAATCCGGACAGCAGCTTTTGAGTGGAATAAAATAAAAAAACGCCATCTGGCTTGAAAGTATATAATCTTGCCTGGGCATTAAATATTTCCTGATCGGTCTGGCCATAGTCGGATTCATAGATCTCTACGTTCAATTCGACTTCGTACCCATAGCCCCTTATGGCCTGGTGCAGGAATTGAGTGGAGGAGTCGCCTAAGATGGCCAGCCGGAAACGTGGCAACCCGGAAAAATCCTTTTTTAGATTTTTCTTCAGCTCAAAAAAATCCGGCACACTGGTTTTAGGGTCTGCCATAGTAGCGTTAAACATTGTAATAAACAGCCAGTAGTGTGTTCCTCAAATGATAAATCTTGTACTGCTGCGAGATATCAGCCAGGTATTTTGTTACATCCGGGGAAGTGACATCGTTATAATTGTGCCAGAGAATAACCCCGTTCTTATTTATAAGCCTGAAGGCCTGCTCCGTATCTATTTTCTTATTCGCGTAATCGTGTGCGGCATCAATAAAGATCAGGTCCATTTTCTCATTGCCTAATGTATCATAATCAAATGTGGCCGAGTCTCCCAGCTTTTGAATGATATTCACATCTTTCCTTCCGTCAAAGTAAGAGCCGGTCCTGGTTCCAAACCGCTCTTTAAAGATCTTCGCGATCAACGTATCTATTTTGGATAGTTCGAGAGCGCCCATTACATCCTCTGGCAGATCGAGCGTATATGTCACGCAGTCCTTGGGGGCGTTGAGCGCCATTTGGAGCGTCGTCATCCCGTTGTAGGTGCCGATCTCCAGCATTCTTTTCGGTTGCAGGAATTTTACGATGAGGCATATCTTGCAAAGTTCTTCGATGGAAACATTACCCCAATGACCTAAGAAATTTTCAAGAACGATCTTTCCTTTTTCCAGCTCCGGCGGAAATATCTTATTCAGATTGACAGACTGGATCTGTTTTCTGGCCCTTTCGATATCCCCGTCAAAAGCATTGGCCTTTGCCCCTATTTCCGCTTCGATCAGATCATCCGGAACTAAATTTCTGAGGCTGTTGATATATGGATATTTTTCAAAAATTGTCATAAAAAGAGATTAAAAGTCAATACGGGAATTCGTTTTGATAATATTCGATCGTGTTTTTTATACCATTGTTAAAATCCGTGAATTGAAAATCCGCGAATACCTTTCTGAACCTTCTGTCATCCATCACTTTTTTGGGGGCGCCATCGGGTTTGGAGTGATCCCATTTTATCTTACCGCTATATTTAAAGTTACTTCGTATTATATCGACAAGTTCTTTTATACTCAGGCCAAAATTTTGGCCGATGTTCAACGGTTCGGCGAGACCGATCTTATGCGGCTCCTGTAATATTGCCATTACGACCCTTCCAAAATCCTTTGCGTACAGCCATTCCCGGATGGCAACCCCCGTACCCCAGATGTCGATGACTGGCTGGCTGGTGTTTTCAGCCTTGACAAATTTGGATATTAAAGCATTTAACGCATGTGCTTTATTCGGGTCTTTTGAGTCGTGCGGACCATACATATTCGGGACCAGGAGATATATGCTGCGTATATTATGCTGCATTGAAAAACTTTCCCCCACCTCCCACAGAAATCTACGACTGGCGCCGTAAGACAAGACCGAACGATGCAAAGGGCCGTCAAGCCACTCGTCTTCTATGAAAATATTGGATTTGGCAGGATAAACACAGTTGGCGAGCGGGTTGATTATTGTACAGTCGGGCACCACTTTTGTAACTGCGTTATACATCGCCAATGTCATCCGTGCGTTATCGGCAATTACATCCGCTGCCTGTTCCGTCACATAATTCAAGCTTCCCACATGTGCAGCGCAATTAATTATAAAATCAGGTTTTGTGCGCTCGAAAAAAGCGGTCGTGTTCTCTACGTCCCGAAAATCTATACCCGTGCTGCTGGAACCAATTTCGAAGTCGACCTGGTGTTCATTCAGGACTTCTGCGATATTTTTACCTACGAAACCTGTTCCTCCCAGAAGTGCTACTTTCATAGTGTTTTTTTTACCAACCTTGTTTTATACTGTTTACGACATATTCTGCCTTGTCAATATCCATGCCATCGTGAATAGGGATATGGATCTGTGTATTGTCAAACTTTTCCTGTACTGGCAGGTCTTTAAGTCCGCCAAAAACACTGTTCCCGTCAATTCGCTGGTGGATAACGGAAGTAACGATACCTTTCTCTTTCATTGCCCGGATAAAATCCTCG